>Ga0172371_10001800_pt1 | contig 34026 bp, 23 predicted proteins | sample Lak12m_FD_114543 | JGI IMG/M metagenome (GOLD analysis project Ga0172371, IMG submission 114543) | Freshwater microbial communities from Kabuno Bay, South-Kivu, Congo - kab_022012_12m | ecosystem: Environmental > Aquatic > Freshwater > Lake | place: Democratic Republic of the Congo: South-Kivu...
CCACAACGCCGGCATAGCCGAGTCCTATGGTTTATCACCGGTCTGACGTAGCCGTCGTGCCACGATCTAGGTGAACCTCGGAATTCTGAGAAGTCTCAGATGCCCGCCCCACCAGGTCACAGCCATTACAGGACGCTGCTTCCTGCAATTGCAGCAGGGCCTGCTACCCCTTGCATTTCCTCGTCTCTACTAATCTTCCATCAACCGGCCGGAAATTTCGGCAAATATCTTCAGGGCTTCAGCCAGGGCCCGGAGTATTACAAAGACGATCAGGGACGTCACTACCGCGGGGAGTCCCAGAGCAATCAAGACGAGCAGTATCTCGACAAGGGAAAGCGAAGCTGGAGGGCCCGAGATCGAGAACACTGCAAACACTGCAATTATGGCTATCGCGTAAGAACTCAGAGCCGCTATTCCAAGCACTCGACAGTGACTCACCAGCCGTGAGAACTCCGACGTCGTTACGGCTAGCGTGTCCCCGGCTTCCCCTTCTGCAGCCGACACAGCCCCCGCGCCCCCCGTTGCGGCTAGCGTTCTTGCCGCTCCCTTTCCCTTCTTTGCGCCCTTCTTGGCTTCAGCCTCTTCCTTTGCCTTCCGGAGCGACGGCGGCACAAATCCGCAGCGCGGACACTCGTCAAATCCCTTGTCCTGGATGTTCCCGCACGCAGGGCATACATACAGCCCGAGATCCACGGTCCGTTCGGTGGCCGGGATCCGCTCATCCAGCTCCGCTTCGGTGATCACCCCCGCCCTCAACAGTTTGCCGAACACGCTTTGGAGTGCCTGTGCCGAGAGCTTGTACTTCTTCATCAGGGTCTGATCGTCGGCGCCTGCTCGAAGGTCTTTGACCATGTCCCGAGCTGTTATCTTTCGCTTGTCCATGCAGTTCCCCGCGCTAAGGGACGCTAGTCCCCTCGGTTTCAGGGATCAAGGTCCAGCAGCCGCGCTCTCTACGCCAGAGCATAAACGTGGCCGTCGTCGCTTCCAAAGTAGATTACTCCATCAACTATGGTGGGAGAAGAGTAAACAGGTCCGCCTGTTTTGAATCGCCAGGCCTCTCTGCCGTTGGCAGCATCCAGCGCGTAGACGTTCCGGTCGCCGCTCCCGAAATAGACCATGGCCCCGGTTGCCGCGGGTGAGGAGTAAACCGAACTACCGGTCTGGAAGCGCCACTTCTCAGTCCCGGATCTCACATCTAGGGCATACAGATGCCTGTCCGCGCTGCCGATCAGCACGATGTCACCGTTCACCGTGGGGCTGGAAGTAACCTTGTCTCCGCACCGGAAGCTCCACTGCATGCGGCCGTCCGCGGCTTCCACCGCGTACAAAAAGCCGTCGCCGCTGCCGAAATAAATCACTCCATTGTGGATGGCCGCTGCTGTCGTTACCGGCCCGCGTGTCCTGAATTTCCAGATCTCTTTGCCTTTCGAGCCGTCCACTGCGTACATATTCCCGTCCAGGCTCCCGAAGTAGACCACTCCGTCACTCAGCGAAGGGGAAGAATAGAGCGGTCCGCCGGTTCTGAACTTCCATTTGGGCGCCTGAAGCTTGACGTCAACCGCATGGAACTGCCCGTCCAGACTCCCGAAAAATACCCTCTGGTCAAGAACCGCAGGAGAAGAGTAAACAGGGCCCGCTGTGGCATACTTGAATTGTAGTTCACCCGATTCCAGTCCCACAGCATAAAGATTTCCGTCCAGACTTCCGAAAAAAGCGGACGACTCAGCGACCGCGCATGAAGAATAGATCGAGCTACCTGTGGCAAACCTCCACTTCTCCAAGCCCGTTTGTTCGTCCACCATGTAGAGGTTGCCGTCCAGGCTGCCGAAGCACACGCCGTATTCCACCACGGAAGGCGAAGATGACACCCACCCGCCGGTCTTGAACTTCCATTTCAGCTCGCTCAATTCCACTATGGAAGGGCTGTTGTAGCATCCCGTCCGCGCAAGGTCCCCCCGGTAGACGGAATCGGGTCTCGGAACCTTGCCTTCAGGTCGCGGACGGGTTTCGGGGCCTTGAAGGGGCTGCCTCACGAATTCCGGAGGCTTTATTCCTTTTTCCCTGAGCTTGGAAAGCACTACTCCGCAGCGGGGGCACTCGTCGAACTCCACGAACTGAGACATCCCGCAGGCCGGACACCTGAAGATGGCTATATCAACGCTCTGGACGCTCAGGGGCTGCCTCTGGTCAATCTCCTGACGGCTCACTATGCCGGTTTCCACGAGCTTGTTGAAAAGACTCTCCAGGCCTTTTGCCGAGAGCTTGTACTTGTCCATCATGACCGAATCCGGTATTCCGGCCCTGATGTCCTCGATGGCCTGCTTGGCATCTATCTTCATTTTTGGCATTGACGAACTCCAAAGCCTAAGGATAGGAGGGTGTGTCGGTTCGAGACCTGCGGTCACGATGGCTTCGGAACCATATTCCTCAAGGGGGCCACAGGAAAGGATCCGGTTCAGGCCATGCGGCGAGCCGCGAGCGCCAGCTGCTGATGCCGAGGGGCTTCGGAGGCATAAGGCGGAACCGGGCATCCGATGAACTAAATTAAGTTAACATATTCAATGCGTTATGTCAACCAGCCAATCAAGAATAGCTCATGTCAGGCAAGTCATCTCCTCAGCCCGCTCGTAACCCTTGAGTCATGCAGGGGAACGACCGCCATTGTGAGCGAAGCGCAGCGATCTCCTGGCCGGTCATACCGCGATTCCTTGGTCGTTTCACTCCTCGCAACGACAGAGGTACTGTTATGCCCCCGGATTGCTTAATGCTTTGGCCCGGTCCAAGAATTCGCTTGCCAATAATTGAGGCTACGCTATCTTGTGGTCCCTTGAGAGGGACCACTTATATCTGGTGGCAGCCCGGAAACCTCGTGGAAGTCTTTGCAGTCAATGGCACCTGTGCAGCTCTCCAAAATGTCACGCTCCAGCGGCCCGGAAGACGTGTCGCTCAGGCAAGAAGTCGAGAATCGTTACTTGGCGTACGCGCTGTCCACCATAGTGGCGCGGGCGCTTCCCGACGTAAGGGACGGACTCAAGCCAGTTCACCGTCGCATCCTGTACGCCATGCACGCCATGAGGCTGAACGACGCGTCAAGGATGAGGAAATCCGCGGCTGTGGTGGGCGAGGTCATAGGAAAATACCATCCCCACGGCGATCAGGCAGCCTACGACGCGCTGGTCAGGATGGCTCAGGATTTCAGCCTGAGGTATCCCCTGGTGGATGGTTCCGGGAACTTCGGCTCCGTGGACGGGGATTCTCCCGCTGCCATGCGATACACTGAGACCAGGCTCAGCGGTTTTGCGGGCCTCTTACTGAGGGAGATCGAACAGGGGACGACGGAATTCCAACTAACCTACGACGCGATGGGCGAAGAACCCCTGGTCCTGCCTGCGGTGGTGCCGAATCTTCTTCTGAATGGGTCTTCGGGGATCGCTGTGGGCATGAGTTGCTCGTTCCCCCCTCACAATCTGGTGGAAGTCATGGCCGCGTGTAGGGCGGCGATCCGTGATCCAGGCCTCGACACCCAGGGAATGCTCAAGCACATCAAGGGGCCCGATTTTCCCACTTTCGGCGAGATACTGGACGATCCGGACGGACTTCGGGATATATACTCGACGGGGCACGGTTCCATCAGGGTCCGCGGGACCTACGAAACAGAGGACGCGGGACGCGGCCGTACGAATCTCATAATTACGTCAATTCCATATTCAGTAAATAAATCCAGGCTGATAGAGCGAATAGCACTACTCATCAAAGACAGGAAACTCAAGTACGTCCCTGACATCCGGGACGAGAGCACCACCGATGTCCGCATAGTCCTGGAGCTGAGAGGCGGCGACGTCCGGCCGGAATCGGTAATGGCGTTCCTTTACAAGCACACCGACCTGCAGATCAACTTCCCGGTCAACCTCATCGCCATAACCCCGCTGGGAGTGCCCGACAGGCTTCCGCTGGACAGAATCATAAGATATTTCCTGGAGTTCAGATACGAGAGAACCGTCCTGCGCCTCCAGCACAGGTTGGACATACTCTGGAAAAGGATTCATGTCCTGGAGGGCTTCGACATCCTTTTCAGCGATCTGGACAAAGCCCTGAGAATCATCCGTTCGGCCAGAAGTCGCCAGGAAGCCGAAAACGGGCTCAAAGCCAACTTTGCCCTGGATGACCAACAGGTGGAGTCCATCCTGGAGATGCGGCTGTACAGGCTGGTGGGGATGGAGATAGGCAAGCTCCTGGACGAACTGGCGGCCAAGAGAAAAGAGGCCGACGAGATTTCTCGGGATCTGGCTAGCCCCGAACGGCTATGGAAAATCATAGACAAGGAACTGGCGGACGTGTCCTCCAAATTCGGGGACCCGCGGCGGACGCGGATCGTTACGGAAAAAGAAGCTCCGGCCCTGGAATACAACCCCGAGGAATTCGTTGAACACGAGGATGCAACCGTCATCCTGTCGCGCCAGGGCTGGATACGCCGCATGAAGAGCGAGGTGGAAGACCTCTCTTTGCTTAAATTCAGGGAAGGAGACGGACCGTTCGGCTGTGCGCGAGTTAACACGGGCCGCAGTGTGGCTATTTTCTCCAATCTTGGGAAGATTTACGTGGCGCGGGTCCTGGACGTCCCTGCAACCACGGGGTTTGGCGAGCCCATCGGAAATCTTTTTAGCCTGGGCGACGGGGAATCCGTAGTCGGATTTCTGGCGCCGGTCATGGTGGAACCAAAATGCCCGGGAGATACGGGCTGCTCCGATGAAGAGAGCGGGCTGGGCGAAACTTCGGAAGCTCCCTTCCAGCCCGACCTGTTCGATGAACCTGAAACCTCCCGGACAGAAGAACCTCTGCCGGTTCAGGCCCCTACCAGGGGGATCCTGGTGACCCGTGAGGGCAAGGGCTTTCGCTTCGATTACTCGATACTGAGAGAGCCGTCCAAAAGAGCTGGGAGACGGCTCGTGGTGCTCGCGGAGAGTGACGAGGTGGTGACGGTCAAGGCTGAGCAGGGCGATCTCGTGGCGGTGGCCTCCGATGCCGGCAATCTGCTGGTTTTTTCCGTGGATCAAGTGCCCGTACTCAACGGTCCGGGACAGGGTGTCCGAATGATGAGGCTCAAAGGTGATGCTCGAGTGATAGGGCTCGAATCGGTCGGCACAGGCCACGTGCTGCGAACCGTGTCAAAAAGAGGAAAAGAAAGGAAATTCCCATTGGCTGATTTGCCTGCGGCCAACCGCGGCGGCGGGGGAAAGAACGTCGCGAAAGCGCTGCAACTAATGGAGAGCTTCCCGTCAGAGGAGGAGCATTCGCAATGAGCGCTTCTTACACGGCCAAAGACATACAGGTGCTCAAAGGACTCGAGGCCGTCAGGAAGCGGCCCGGAATGTATATAGGCGGTACGGGAACCGAAGGACTTCACCAGCTTGTGTGGGAGGTTCTGGACAACAGTGTTGACGAGGCTCTGAATGGACATTGCAGCATCATCAAGGTGACCCTTGGAACAGAAGGCGACATCTCGGTGGCGGACAACGGCCGTGGCATCCCTGTGGAAAAACATCCCACGACCGGAAAAAATACTGTCGAGACAATATTCTGTAATCTCCACGCGGGCGGAAAATTCGACGACGACGCCTACAAAGTGGCCGGCGGCCTCCACGGGGTGGGCGCCTCGGTGGTAAACGCTCTCAGCGATAAGATGACGGCAGAGGTTACGCGGGACGGATTCACCTATGTGCAGGACTTCCGGCGGGGAAAGGCCGTGTCGGCCCTCCGCAAGGACCCGGCCGCGGAAGAGACCGGAACCCGGGTCACTTTCCATCCCGATCCTGAAATCTTTGCCGGTCGAACATTTTCCGTGGAGATTATCCGGGAACGGCTTGAAATAAAAGCCTTCCTGGTGGCCGGCCTGGAGATACGGCTACTGGATGAGGCCCAGGGCACTGAGGAGACCTTTCACTATCCCGGCGGCATAACCGATTTCCTGAACAAGCTGGTTCAGGAGCGCTCCGTGATCGAGGCTCAACCGTTTCACTTCAGGCACGACAATGATATCCGGGTTGAAGTGGTAATGACCTGGACCACCGAGACCACCAGCCGGATACTCTCCTTTGTCAACTGCATCCCCACTACCGCGGGAGGCACCCACGAGGCAGCCTTCCGAAACGCAGTGACACGAGCGCTGAGGGGTTACATAGAAAAACGTAACGGTCTGCCCAAAGGTGTCAAGGGCGTCAGTGGAGAAGACGTGCGGGAAGGCATGGTAGCCGTCCTGTCGGTATATCTCCACGGCAATCTGGAGTTCCAGGGCCAGACGAAGGAGCGCCTGAACAGTGGAGCGGTGCAACAACTTGACCCTCTTGTGAGGGCTGCGTTCGAAACTTGGCTCCACCAGAATCCCACCCAGGCGACTTCCGTGGTGAACAGGGTCGTCCTTGCCGCACAGGCCAGGGTCGCCTCCAGGGCAGCCCGTGATGAGGTCAACCGCAAGGCCGCGACCCGGAGGCTGACTCTGCCCGGCAAGTTGGCCGATTGCTCCTCACCTTCCAGGGACGATACCGAACTGTTCATAGTCGAGGGAGACAGCGCCGGCGGCTCCTCCAAACAGGCCAGGGATCGCCGATTTCAGGCGGTCCTGCCCATCCGGGGGAAGATACTGAACGTGGAACAGGCCTCCGGCGAAAAAATGAAAGCCAACAGAGAGATCCAGAACCTCGTGCAGAGCATCGGCACAGGAATCGGCAAGTCCTTTGACTATTCCCGCCTGAGATACGGCAAGATCATAATCAACACGGACGCGGACGTGGACGGCCATCACATAGCCACCCTGCTCCTGACCTTTTTCTATCGCCACCTTCAGCAACTGATCGAGCAGGGACACATTTATCTGGCCATGCCGCCTCTGTACCGCATCAGAATAGGATCCGGCAAGAAGACCTCGATACGGTACGTATTCACCGATGGTGAAAAAGACAAGATACTTAAGAGCCGAAACGGGAAGGAAATAGAGGTTCAGCGGTTCAAAGGCCTCGGTGAGATGGACTCGGCAACCCTGAAATCCACCACTATGGACCCTGACACTCGAACCATTCTCAGAGTGAAGATTGACGACAACCAAAAAACCGACGATACCTTCGATACCCTCATGGGAAAGGACGTCCGCAGACGCTTCCTGTTCATCAAGGAGCACGCGACCGAGATCAGCGACCTGGATATATAAACCTTACGGTCTTGCGGTGTTCCTGTCGGTCTTTTCGGCCTTTTCCCGGTTTGTTCTGGCCGTTCCCTCGTTCAGGCTTTTCAGAATCGAAGCCATTGTTCGCTTGGTGCCTTCATGTTGTTCTTCTTCGTGGGCCTTTTTCAACAACTCGGTCACCTTGTCGGGGTAATCCTGGAACAGTTGCTTCAGAGCCGTTGCCGCGGTTATCCTCACTCGGAAATCCTTATCCTGGAGTGATTTTTCCACGGCAGGCAGAACCTCGGGAGGGGTGGGCCTGAAACTCGCTATGACGGGCACCACGGCATTTCGCACCCGCATGTCGGGGTCGTCCGTGAGAGCTATCAGATCAGGTAATCCCTTCAAGGAATCCTGACCCAATGCTTTCACCAGATTCACGGCAATCAGACGATTTGCAGGATCCTCGTCCTTCAGGACTCCCAGAACAGGATCGAGCATAAGATCAGGTCTCGGTCTAAAGCGCATCATCCCTATGAGGGCCTCTTTGCGGTCACGCACATCAGGTTCCTTGAGCGCCTTGATCATCACCCCCAGAGCATATTCACCCTTCTTGTCCACCGCCAGGACCGTATCCACTATGTCCCGGCGGGTTTGGACATCCGCCCCGTCGTAAAGGGCTACCACCCTGGGCAGGGACGGCGCCGCCAGAGTCCTCATGTTTCTGAGCACTCTCAGAGCATTGCCTGCGAGGGGTGCCTCATTCTTGTCTAGGGCTTCCATCACGGAGGGAAGCACCTTTTGCGGCTCTTTGAGTCCTATGTCGGCCAGAACACGGCCCGCTGCCTTTGCGGTGGCTTCTTCGCCGCTCTCAAGAGCCTGGATGAGCAGCGGCAATGCGGAATCGTCCACCTTTCCCAGTAAGGCAAGAGCAACTGCCGCGTTGAGTTTCACAACGGAATCGGAATCGTCCGCCAACTTCTTAAGAGCGTCTTCCACCGCGGCGTTGTTGCGGCCCAGCTTTCCCAACGAAAGTATAGCCGAGCTTCTCACCTGTGGGCTGTCGTCCTTGAGTCGCTCCAGAAGGATGGGTACAGTTTTTTCGGACTCTCGTGGAAAAAAGCCGAGCGATTCAGCAGCATTGCGGCGAACCTTCCATTCCGGATCCTTCATGGCTTCGACGAGAGGCGGAACCGCCCTCGCAGGCTTGTTTCAGCCGCAACCAAGCTCATAGGCTGCGTTTGCCCGGATCTCCGGATCTTGTGACTTAAGATCCTTAATATGAACATCAATGGAGGATTCTTCGGCCGGCGCCGCCCCCACGAGGGTGAACAGCAGAACCGCCGCGACCGCAAGCACACGTCTGTACATTTTACTGCCTCTTGTTGCTCATAAGTTCCTTTTGTTTCTGCCGGAAGTAATCACTGTCAACACTGAAGTGGCCCTTCTTTCCGAATAGAATGAACCTCAGCCACTCGCTGGCAAAGAAAAGCAGTGCCAGATCTTCTTCACGTATCCTCTGCTGGATGTCCTCATCAACCTTGAATTTCCTGAGAAACGTGCTTTCAAAGATGAACTCCCGGAACCTGTCCGGATCGTACAAGGACATCAGGACCATGTCCTGCATTCTGGGGTCCGCGATCTTTTCTTCCCACAATTGATCAGGATTCATGACATCCTTGAGGTCATGATCCAAATCGTCGTAATCGTACAGCCCCTGATCCTTTCGCCACTCCTCCACGGTCCATTGATCCTGTTCCAGCAGGCCGTGGCAAAAGCCGGAATCCACAATGAACCTGTACTCCACTCCCTGGTCCGTGTCCAGAGGATACAGACGGCAGGGATAGGGCCTGCTATTGTAGATGCTGCACCCCTGGTCGGTAACGAAGGGGCATCGTTTGTCCTGATCTTCCTGCATCCTCAGGGACACCGCCGGCATTCCGTTTATCTGGGAAATTAGCCGGTGAGTGTACTTCTCAAGGAAATCGCTGGAATGAATTCCCAGAGCCTTGCGCATCCGGCTCGCATCCAGGGGGTTGAGAAATATGGTCACGTCGCGGCAACAGGAATTGAAGCAGTCTATTCCGCGGTAACAGTGGAATCCGAAGGTATCGTCCCAGGTCATGGTTCGTTCCTGACCGCAGGACTCATTCTTGTACTTCATCTGGTTTCCTTTCGGTCTTTTTCGCCAGGATCATTTCTCGATTTTGCCGCGAATCCGTTCTATGTTGTCTTTTGCCTGCTTATTTTCAGGATCGAGTTCGAGAGTTCTTTCCCAGCACCGCACCGCGGCTTGCGCATCCCCCAGGAGTTCGTAAGCAACCCCTCTCTGATGGTGAGCGCCTACGTATTCGGGACGAATCGCGGCAGCCCGGTCAAAATAGTTCAGGGCCAAAGAGAAATCTTTCTTCTTGATGAGACAGATCTGCCCCATGTTATACCAGGCTTGGACGAATTTCGGTTCCAGTTCAACCGTTCTCCGGAAATGTTCCATCGCCCGGTCCTCTTCTTTCAAGAAAGTACAGACAACGCCCAGGTTATAAAAGATCGCGGAATTTTCCGGATCCAAACCGGAAAGTTTCCCCAAACGAGCCGCGGCTTCCTCGTAGCGCTCCGTTTCCATGTCCGAGAATGCTCTCTGGAGCTGGACCTGCACGAGCAGAGAGGCCGGATTCTTCTCACCGGCTTCCATCAGATCCAGGTGATCGAGAATCCGTTGGAGCTGGGCTTTCTTTTCGGCGTTTGCCGCCAATTCCATGCAATCGGCAAAGGCTTCCCTCGCCTTCTGGATCCTCTGGGCGCAGGCTCGGGAGACTCCCAAAAGATAATAGAGATCTCCATGCTGAGATTCGGGGCAGACAGCGATGGCCTTCTCGTAAAATTCCGCGGCCCTAAGGTAGTCTTCCTGGCCGTCGTAACACGCTGCCAGCGCGGCCAGGACCGTGCATTGATTCGCTGGGAGGCTGAGAAGGGACCTGAAAATGCTTGCGGCCTGGTCCCATTGCCGGTCAGCCATGAGTTTGTAGGCACGTGCGAGTTGAGCCGTGGTTTCCTCGGATTGATCGGGGGTGTCTTTTTTTTCGAGGAGGCAACATTTTTTATATTTTAGTCCGCTTCCGCAGGGGCAGGGGTCATTGCGGGCAATGGAGTTCATGGGAGGCTCCTTATTTGGTCCTGTTCCGGAATCCTATAATTTAACAGAGATGATGCTCTTCCGCAAGCTGATTTCTTAACGGTTTGGATGAAAAATTAGGCCCTTCCAGCCAAATATTTCTTGACATTCACCTATGGATCTGATTAAATTCAGTATTCTTTTTAGAGCGGCCCATCTAAAGTGGCCGCCACGGAATCCGAAGTAAACATTGCGAAAGATAGCAGATACCATCACGGGTTGGGATGGTAAGATTTTTGGAGGTGTTCACGATTGCGGCCCCTAACGGGAACCCGCTGTTGACGCGGGACGGTTCCGTCGCTTGGGGGGCGGGACGATCACCATGCTTTTATACCGCTGCGTTCCGGAAAACGATCCGGCGCATACGGTTCCGCTGGCGGCTGCAGCGACCATATAGAAAGGAGGAGGCTCACAACACCGGGCGTCTGACGACGCGACGTGACACCAAGGTACGATCACTCTCGTAACAAGTTCAAACTAATCAGGAGGTTGGTTCATGCCAAGCTATGTGATCATGGAAAAATGTGATGGATGCAAGGGTCAGGACAAGACCGCGTGCATGTACATCTGCCCGAACGATTTGATGGTCCTGGACAAAGAGAAGATGAAGGCTTTCAACAGGGCTCCCGAAATGTGCTGGGAGTGCTACAACTGCGTAAAGATCTGCCCGCAGCAGGCTGTGGACGTCAGGGGCTATGCCGACTTCGTCCCCATGGGCGCGTCCGTTGTTCCTCTGAGAGGCTCCGAGGACATTATGTGGACCGTGAAGTTCCGCAACGGCATGCTCAAAAGGTTCAAGTTCCCCATCCGGACCACTCAGGAAGGTTCGGCTGTCCCCGATGGCGGCTTCGGCGAAGTCACCACCGATCTGGCAAGCCAGTGCCTGTACAACGAGCCGGCCGCTCTGAAGCTCGACAAGCTGCCCACGAAGTAATCCTCAGGAGGAATAAGATATGGCCAATTTCGAGACAGTCGAAGTCACCACTGACATACTTATATGTGGCGGTGGTATGGCGGCGTGCGGCGCCGCGGTGGAAGCCACCTACTGGGCCAAAAAAAATGGACTGAAAGTCACCCTGGTTGATAAGGCCGCTATGGATCGTTCCGGCGCGGTGGCCATGGGTCTTTCCGCCATTAACGAGTATGTGGACATTAACAGCGGAAACAACACCTGCGAGGACTATGTCCGTTACGTCCGCAACGACCTCATGGGCATCACCCGTGAGGACCTGGTCTATGATATCGCTCGTCACGTTGATTCCTCCGTTCACCTGTTCGAAAAGTGGGGACTCCCCATCTGGGTGGACGCGGACGGCAAGTATGTGCATGAAGGCCGCTGGCAGCTCATGATCAACGGCGAGTCCTACAAGGTGATCGTGGCCGAGGCCGCCAAGAACGCCCTCACCCAGAGGGGCGGCGAGTACTTCGAGCGCGTGTTCATCACCAATCCCCTCATGGATGGAGACCGGGTTGCCGGTGCGGTTGGTTTCAGCACCCGTGAAGAGAAATTCTATGTGTTCAAGGCCAAAGCGGTCCTGGCAGCTATGGGCGGCGCGGTTCACGTGTTCAAGCCCAGAAGCGCAGGTGAAGGTCTCGGCCGTGCATGGTATCCGCCCTGGAACAGCGGCTCCAGCCTGTACTTCACCCTGATCGCAGGCGCTGAGCAGACCTGCCAGGAAGTGCGCTTCATCCCGGTCCGTTTCAAGGATGGCTACGGCCCGGTTGGCGCATGGTTCCTCCTGTTCAAGGCCCGTGCAACCAACGCCTACGGCGGCGAGTACATGGTTGAGAACAAGGCCGAGTTGGACAACTGGGGCTCCTACGGCAAAGTGAAACCCATCCCCGCGAACCTGCGTAACTACCTGGGCATGATGGATGAGTTTGCGGGCAAGGGCCCCATCTATATGAGGACGGAAGAAGCCATCTCGAAGATCGCGGAGAGCTTGAAGGATGACCCCAAGGCCTACAAGAAGAAGATGAAAGAGCTTGAGGCCGAGGCTTGGGAAGACTTTCTCGACATGACCATCTCTCAGGCTATTCTCTGGGCCGGCACCAACGTCGAGCCCGAAGTGAAGCCCTCTGAGATCGCGGCTTCCGAGCCTTACTTCATCGGTTCCCACTCCGGCGCATCCGGCGCCTGGGTCAGCGGCCCGAAGGACCTGGCTCCGCCCGAGTACTTCTGGGGCTATGAGTATATGTCCACAGTGAAGGGTCTGTTCTGCGCGGGCGACGCTTCCGGCGCTTCCAGCCACAAGTTCTCCTCGGGTTCCCATGCCGAGGGTCGTGCGGCCGGCAAGTCAATCGTCCGTTTCGTGGTGGAAAACAACACCGCGCCCAAGGTGGACGCCGCCAAGATCGAGGAACTCAAGAAGGCTACACTGAAGCCTGTGGATATCTTCGCCGAGTTCGGGACCAAGTCCAGCGACCCGGACATCAACCCCGAGTTCTGCAAGCCCAAGATGTTCATGTTCCGTCTGCAGAAGATCATGGACGAGTATGCGGCAGGCGTGACGTCCGGTTTCAAGACCAACAAGCCGAAGCTGGAGCGATGTCTGGAGCTGCTGGGCTGGCTCAAGGAAGACTCCGAGAAGCTGGCTGCTGAGAACCTGCACGAGCTGATGAGATGCCACGAGAACATTCAGCGTATGTATCAGGCCGAGTGCCACGCTCGGACCATCCTGTTCCGCGAAGAGACCCGTTGGCCGGGCTACTACTTCCGGAACGACTTTCCGACCATGGACGAGGCCAACTGGAAGGTTTTCGTGAACAGCAGCTACAAGAATGGTAATTGGGAATTCAGAAAGGTTCCCGTCATCTCCATCGTTGACTAACACTCATTCTCGCCTATAACGGAAACTCCGGGCGGCCTCCCGGCCCCCGGAGTTTTCTTTAATAGAGACAGACTATCGGAATGAGGGGGCCTGTGCTCCCTCATAACCCTTTTTAGGGAGGAGACATGGCTGGAGATAAGACCGTATTGGTCGTAGGCGGAGGTATTAGCGGAATCACGGCAGCGGTGGAAGCCGCTGAGGCCGGTTGTAAGGTCATCCTGGTGGAGAGGCTGCCTTATCTCGGAGGCAGGGTGGCCCAGCTCAACAAGTATTTTCCTAAGCTGTGTCCCCCCAGTTGCGGCCTGGAGATCAATTTCAAGAGAATCAGAAGCAACCCGGACATTACCGTGTATACCCTCGCCACAGTTGAGACCATCAGCGGAGGGCCAGGCGCATTCACGGCTACCATAAAGGTGACGCCGAGATGCATCGAGGATTACACGGCATCAAGCAAGTGCGTGGAAGACTGCCCCGTGGAGATTTCCAACCAGTTCAATTACGGGATGGACAAATGTAAGGCAGTGTACCTGCCGTACGAAATGGCTTATCCCATGAATCTGGTGGCGGACGTGGAAGCGCTCAAGAAGGCACAGGGGAAACCTGAATTCGGAGCCTTCGTCGAATCCTGCAAGGCCAAGGGAATCAGCATTGACCTGGATGGGAAGCCGGAGAGCTTCGAAGTGAAGGTCAACTCCATAGTGTGGGCAACCGGATGGCGCCCGTACGACGCCGCCAGGCTGGAGAAGCTCGGCTTCGGCAAGTACCCGAACGTGATTACAAACGTGATGATGGAAAGACTGGCAGCAGCTAACGGCCCCACCAAAGGTGAGATTCTGCGGCCCTCGGACGGAAAGAAGGTCAAGAACCTCGCTTTCGTCCAGTGTGCGGGTTCCAGAGATCAAAATCACCTGGCTTATTGCTCTTCCATTTGCTGCCTGGCCTCACTCAAGCAGGCAACCTATATCAGAGACTACAATCCTGACGCGCAGGTCCAGATCTTTTACATTGATCTGAGGGCCTACGGTCGGTTCGAATATTTCTTCGATAGAGTGAGAGCGGACGAAAAGATCATCCTGACTAAGGGGAAGATCGTCAACATAACCGAAGCCCCGGTTACCAAGGACGTGATACTGGAGGGAGAGGACATACTCTCCGGGACGAAAATCCGTCGGACCTTCGACATGGCCGTCCTCGCCACCGGTATGCAGCCTAATACCAGCGTGGAGAAGATTCCCGCTCCGGGAGTGAGCTACGACGAGTTCGGATTTGTGGTGTCTGACAAGGGCATTCATGCCGCTGGTGTGGCCAAGCGTCCCATGGACGTGGGCACTTGCTTGCAGGATGCTACCGGAGCTGCTCTCAAAGCCCTTCAGGATGCGGTGGGGAGGTAATAGTCCATGAGCCAGAAGATTGGAGTTTACATTGACACAGGTTACGGAATAGGTGAAGCCCTTGACATTGACGCGCTTTGCGCCGTAGCCAAGAAACTCAAAGCCGCGGTGTGCAGAACCGATTCTTACTGGAGTGCACCCGAAAAACTCGCAATCATTCGCAACGATATAGCCAACGAGGCGCTGACCGCGGTGATCATAGCAGGACCCTCCCCAAGGGTGTTGCAGCAGGAATTCAAATTCGACGGCGTGATCACGGAACGGTGCAACCTACGGGAACACGTGGTGTGGTGTCATCCGGCCAACGATGAAGACACACAGATGTTGGCCGAAGACTACCTGCGCATGTGGATCGTAAAGACGTCCAAGTACGACGACCGTCCTCCTTTCATGGAGGCCACCGAGAAGGGGATCCTGGTGATCGGAGGAGGCATGACGGGCCTCACCGCGGCCGTGGAAGCTTCCGCGGCAGGATACCAGGTCTATCTGGTGGAGAAGGAACCGCAGCTTGGCGGTTGGGCCAACAAGTTCCACAAGGTGTTCACCGGTAAGCCGCCGTACGATGAAATAGTTGACTCGCCGGTCCACGAGAAGATCAAGGCCGTTAACGCCAGCGACAAGATAAAGGTCTTCCTGGGCAGCCGGGTTTTCAGGATTTCAGGCGCTCCGGGCATGTTCGACGTCGTGATCAGGCCGGATGGCCCTTGGAACGACCGTTTGGTCAAAGAGCAGAACGAGTGGCTGGCAGCAAAGAAAGCCAAGGAAGCAGGAGCCCAGGAAGAGCCCAAGCCCGCCCCATCGTCCCAGGAGGAACAGGCGGGAGCTGAAGCCGAGGAGCCGGAGCCCACCGACTTCGAACACGAAGACGTGAGAGTCGGGGCCGTGGTCCTGGCAGCCGGATGGCGTCCCGAGGATCCCGTTGGTTACGAGCATCTCGGTTTTGGACAGTACCCCGACGTTATCACCAACGTCCAGATGGAGGAACTCGCGGCCAAGGGCAAGATCACGCGACCGTCCGATGGCAGGCCTGTAAATTCGGTGGCCTTTGTTGATTGCTCTCCTGCGGCCGCGGAGCATCCGTGGCTCTATTCTTCGTACGTGAGCTGTCTGGTTGCTCTCAAGCAGGCCCATTACCTGCGCAAGAGCAATCCCGAAGGAAAGGCCTACGTGTTCTACGAGAACATGAGGACGCCCGGCCAGTACGAGAAGTACTACCAGAGCCTGCAGAACGATCCGGGAGTATTCCTGTCCAAGGGAACTGCCGTGAGCGTCTCCAACGGCTCGGGCGGTTTGTCTCTGGAAGTCAAGGACACGCTGCTCGGCGAGCAAATAAGAATCGGGGTGGATCTGGTGGTTCTGTCCGCAGGAATGGTACCTGCCACCAAGGACTCAGCCATCGTTAACCTGAAGTATCGCCAGGGCCCATTTCTCCCGGAGAACCCCTTTGGATTCAATGATTCTCACTTCATCTGCTTCCCGTATGAGACTCAGCGGACGGGTATTTACACGGCCGGTTGTGTGCGGCAGCCCATGGACCTGATGAGCAGCGAAATGGACGGGACCGGCGCTGCCCTGAAGGCGATCCAGTGTGCGGAGTTGGTCACCCAGGGCAAAGCCGTCCATCCCAGGGCTGGAGATCAATCCTTCCCGGACATCTTCATTACGAGGTGTACCCAGTGCAAGCGCTGCACCGAGGAGTGCCCGTTCGGCGCTTACGATGAAAAACCCGACGGCACGCCAATGCCCAATCCGACTCGTTGCCGCCGCTGCGCCATCTGCATGGGGTCCTGCCCGGAACGTATCATTTCCTTCAGAGATCACCATGTGGACATGATCGGTTCGATGGTAAAGTCCATCGAGGTGCCGGACGAGTATTCGGAAAAGCCCAGAGTCGTGGTCTTCGTCTGCGAGAACGATGCGTATCCCGCTGTAGACATGGCGGGCATGAGCAGGTTGCAGTACAGCTCCTTTGTGCGGTTCATTCCCCTCCGCTGTTTGGGAAACATCAACATGGTCTGGATTGCGGATGCGCTGTCCAAGGGTATTGACGGCATCATGCTTATCGGGTGCAAGTACGGCGACGATTATCAGTGCCACTTCGTCAAGGGTAGCGAGCTTGCTGAATACCGGATGGGCAAGATCTCCGAGACGTTGGAGCGCCTCGTCCTGGAGTCGGGGCGTATCCGGGTCCATCAGTTGGCCATAGACGAGTTCCATACCATTCCCAAGCTGGTGGACGATTTCATGGCAAAGCTTGCGGAATTCGATCCCAATCCATATAAAGGTTTTTAAGGAGGTTCACCCATGGCGAAGGAATTCGTTGTCGAACCCGATCTTCAGTTTACAAAGGATCTCATTGCCGCCGGCGCAGGTGATCTCAAGAAGTGTTACCAGTGCGCCACCTGTGCGGTTGCCTGTCGCATTGCTCCTGACAACAACCCTTATCCCCGCAAAGAGATGATCTGGGCCCAGTGGGGCTTGAGGGATCGCCTGGTGAACGACCCCGACGTTTGGCTGTGCCACCAGTGCAATGATTGCTCGACCCAGTGCCCGAGAGGGGCCCATCCCGGCGACGTCCTCAAAGCCATCCGAAAGATGGGCATCCAGGAGAACTCCTGGCCCTCTTTCCTGGGCAAGCTGGTGGGCACTCCCGGATTATTCGTCCTGGCCATAGCGATTCCTATCGCAGTGGTGTTGGCTCTGGTTTTTGCCAACAAGGGGTTCACGTTCCCAGCCCCCGTCCACTATGGGGAATTCATCGACTACCTGTACATTCAGGTTGTTTTCACTGCCGCACTGATCTTCGCGGTGGTGTCCATAGCGTTGAGCCTGAAGAACTATTGGAATAGCCTGGAGGCCAACAACCCCTTCCCGTTATCGGGACCGAAGAAGGGCTTTGTGCCGAGCCTCATCGAGGCTTTCAAGGAGATCCTTCCTCACTCCACCTTTAAGGACTGCGAGGCCAACAATATTCGCTACACCGCGCATCTCTTGGCTTTCTGGGGAATGATCGGTCTATTCGTGACCACTGCCATAGTGGCGTTCCTTATTGATATTCTCCACCTGGATCCGCCGTCCAGAGGCGGCCCAGGCACCATTCCTATCAAGCTGCTGGGAAATGTGAGCGCCATCGCCTTCGTACTGGGGCTCGCCATCATGGTGGTTCGCAGGCTCACCAAGCCGGACCAGACCGGCAACAGCTCCTACTTCGACTGGTTCTTCCTGTTCGTCATCGCAGGGACCGGCGCCTCGGGATTGCTCACTGAGCTGTTGCGCTGGGGCGGGTCCGTTGCCGGAGCGTACATCCTATACACGATCCACCTGATGTTCGTGCTGGGGCTGTTGCTCTATCTTCCCTTCTCCAAGTTCGCGCATCTGGGTTACCGGACCGTGGCCATAGCCTGGTCCAAATCAGTGGGCCGGAACGTCAAGCTTCCGGTGCAGCCCAACTACGTGCCGCCCGCGCCGGCTGCAGAGGCATGACGCCGAACCCGATACCGATTGAGGTCTTCGCCTGAAGAAAGAAACGCCGCGGGATATGTCTCCCGCGGCTCTTTTTTTCTGCCGATGCCTGAGTCTTGGCCACGCCTTCACCCTGTCAGCATGAGATCCTCTTTTCGAATCTCTCCCACAGCAGCGTGGCGATCTCGTCGCCAACCTCGGACCAATCCTGGTCACGATTGCTCAAGTGATTGCTCAGATCCCTTGTCCACCTGGACTTGTCCGCAGTCATGAAAACACTTAGAAAATTACCGTACAGCCCTTCAAATACGTAAGGCGTGATCCTCTCCAAGTCCCTGACTATTTGTGCAGCTTTGTCCGATCTGTTCATGAACCGGTCTCCTTTGCCGGAAGCATTCCCTCGGTGTCGCGCTTTCACTAAAGGGTTGTGCCTTATTAGATCCACGAAACGCCGAAGAGTTTCAAAAAAAGTGCAGGGACCTCCAAGGAGCAAATCCCCCTGGGAGATCCTCTCGATGCCATGAAGACCGCCTATACTACGAGTGGCAATTCACTTATTCCCACGGCAATATTTGAGTTTACAGAGCAGGACCTGCCATGTTAACCTCCGAGAGGGTATTGTGTTGTGGGCGGATCCAAAAGAATCAATTTCAATCCGACAAGATTTCCGCAAAGGGATGGAAGGGCGACCGTCGCGGCCGCAGTTTTTCCCTTGGGTTGGCTCCCCCAGCAACAAAGGCCTTCGTGTGCCGCCTATCCCGGCGTCAAGGCGGGCCCGTGGCGTGTGCCTCAATCGGCCGGCTGAAAGGACAATGATTTGATTCCTCGCTACTCCCGTCCCGAAATGGCTCGAATCTGGGACCCGGCAAACAAGTACCGGAAATGGCTCGACATAGAACTGGCCGTCTGCGAAGCGTGGACCGAGAGAGGACTAATCCCCGGGGAAAGCATGGATCGCATCCGCGCGAGGGCAAATTTCGACCCCCGTCGCATTGACGAAATCGAAAAAATTACCCGTCACGACGTCATCGCGTTCACGACTTCGATAGCGGAATTTGTGGGAGAAGACTCACGGTTCATTCATCGCGGGCTTACCTCGTATGACGTGGTGGATACCGCGCTGTGCCTGCTCCTCAAGGAGGCCGGAGGACTCATACGCAGCGGCCTGGCGGCACTCATGGACGCGCTCAGGGCCAGGGCCCTGGAACACAAATATACACCCATGGTGGGCCGATCCCACGGGATCCACGCGGAACCCATCACCTTCGGCCTCAAGCTGGCTATCTTCTACAGCGAGATGTCCCGCCATCTCGAGAGGTGGGACGCGGCTCTGGACACGATTTCCGTGGGCAAAATCTCCGGCGCGGTCGGGACCTACGCCCACCTTGACCCCGCCATGGAAGAGAGCATCCTGGCCAGAGTGGGCCTGAAACCGGCACCGGCTTCCAATCAGGTGATTCAGCGAGACCGCCACGCGGCTTATTTCACCGCGCTGGCCCTCATGGCGTCGAGCATGGAAAAGATCGCGGTGGAGATCCGCCACCTTCAGCGCACAGAGGTGTCCGAGGCCGAGGAATTCTTCCATAAAGGACAGAAGGGCTCGTCGGCCATGCCACACAAGCGCAATCCGGTGCTCACCGAGAACCTTTCCGGCCTCGCGAGGGTAATCCGGGGACATTCTCTTGCAGCAATGGAGAATGTGCCGTTGTGGCATGAAAGGGACATCTCCCATTCCTCAGTAGAGCGAATAATCGCGCCCGATGCCACGATACTGGCGGATTTTATGATTCACAGGCTCACCTCGGTAATCCACGACATGGTGGTCTATCCCGAGAAGATGCTCGAGAACCTCAATCAAAGCAGGGGTCTGATCTTTTCCGAGGCCATCCTCATCAAGCTCGTTGACCGAGGCCTGACCAGGGAAGAAGCCTACGCACTGGTTCAACGGAACGCGATGAAGGCCTGGGAGAATGGGACATGGTTCAAGGACGAGCTTCTGGGCGATTCTGAACTTATGGGTCATTTGAGCGGGCAGGAGGTATCGGAGGCCTTTGACGTGGGTCATGCGCTCCGATGGGTGGATTCGACCTTCGATAGGGTGTTTAGCTGAAGACTTTCGGGGTGTTGCATCCAATAGTTAAAGCAAATCCCCCTTGACTTTTTGGCCAAATCCTTGTAAAGAAAACCGCATGTTGGCTCTAAAACCCACAATAACCCCCGTAACGGCGTTTCTCGTCCGGCTCGCCACGGTTCTGGCTCTAGTGCTGCCGCCTACCTTTGTGTTGGCCCCTGGGGTGGCTTATGCCGAGCGCCTCTATCCAGTCGCGCTGATGAACTGGATGGTTGAAGGCTCTTTTTATGCGCTTATTGCGGATAAGTCTCAGCAACGGCTGAGCGTCTGGAAGATAAAGGACGGGGAGCCGGCCCTGGTGGAGTCCTATCGTTGTTCCACGGGCGAGAACAACGGGGATAAGTGGGTAAGGGGAGACATGAAAACCCCGGAGGGGGTTTACTTCTTCTGTTCCGTGATAGACGGGAAGACCCTGCCGCAGAAGTACGGACCGTGGGCTTTTACCACTGATTATCCGAATTTTGTGGACCGCCGCAGGGGAAAGAACGGCGACGGCATCTGGCTTCACTGCCGCGACAAACCGTTGAGCGCAAAGCCCGATTCCAACGGGTGTATTGCTCTGGAGAACCAAGACCTCATGCGCGTCTCCCGTTATATCAGGCTCCAGAGCACGCCTCTGATTGTGGTGAATGAACTGCGGATGGCTCCCCGCTCGGTGATAATGGATCAGGAAAGGGAGCTCCGGTCGTTCATAGAGTCGTGGCGACAGGCCTGGGAGTCCAAGGAACTGGACGCCTACATGTTGCATTATTCGCCCAACTTCCAGAGCTACTGTTTGGATCACCGCGGCTGGAAAGAAAAGAAACGCAAACTCAGCGAAAGATATCGCGATATTCGCGTAAAGCTCGGTTCCGTTTACCTTTACCGTCAGAACGGCATAATCACATCCATTTTCACCCAATCGTACTTGTCCGACGGGTATCAGAGCACAGGGATCAAGGTTCTCTATATCGAGCACGAAAACAGATTGAGCATATACGCGGAAGATTATCACCATCCCATTGACGATCCGTTCCCGGTGGGAACTCTCCTGGTGAAGAACGGTATGGATCCCGGTTCTGATATAAGCGAGAGAAAGGATTCCAGGATAAGATTGGTCTCCACCGACGAGCCCGAAGGAGCCGCGGACGAGCTTGAGGCTCCGCGCAGATCGGCTCCCTCCCGTGGAGTTGTGCTGGAGAAGGTGGTGGCGGCGAAAGACGCTCCCATTCCTGCCTACGAGTCCAACGACAGGTGTCGGGCTGATGAGTCCAACAGGCTTGTGATAGCCTGCCTGGACGCCGCGGAGACCCCTGGGGAGAGCTTGGCCTTACAGGGCTCGTCGGGCAGAATCCGAGAGGCAAAGACGTCTGAACCGGACGGAACAAAAGGGGCGTACGATAGGGCAGCGACGCAGGGAAGCGAAGCGGGGCCGAGGGCCTCGATGATGATCTCTGCGATGAACCAGCCTTTGGCTTCTAAGCTGAAGACTGATAAAAAAATATCAAATAAACGGACTGATGAGCCAAATTCTGAAAGTGATAATTCCAATACTTTTTCAGCAGATAACAAGAACGTCCTGGACTTTTTAGCCAAATGGAAGGCCGCCTGGGAGCAAAAGGATCTTGACAGGTTCGTTAAAATGTATAATCCCGATTTTGGATATGGAAGCGCCGACTTCAAGGCCTTCGTAAAGTCCAAGAAGAATTTCTTCCGCAAGTACCGAACCATCCGGGTCAGCATCGAACGGGTGGAAATCAGGAAGACCGACGACCGCGTTGAGGTCAACTTCGTTCAGGCCTTCCAGGGAGACGACTACAGTGATAAAGGTCGAAAAACTATGGTCCTGGCTGGCAGCAAGAACAAAGGGTTCAGGATCATCGAAGAAAGATGGTCCCCTCTATAGAGATCTCCCCCCTATCCCGGAACCTCGAATACGTAGCAAGGCGCGCTACACCCTCGTCCTCATAAGCGAGTCCGGCAAATCCAGGCAAATAGAATTGACCCCGCTGAAACTGCGGATAGGTATCGCTGCCGCTGCGGGGTTGATTTGCGTGGCCGTGCTGGGGGTGATTGCTGCAGGAGGCGTCCTGTGGCGGACGGCTGAGAGTGCAAAGGAATTCGAGAGCCTTTCTGCGCAGGTACGAGTCCTCCAGGAGGAGCTGGGGAAGAAGGAGCAGGCGCTCATGATCCAAGAGAAGCGCCTGAAGGAAATGCAGGAGACCCGATCGTACGGCCCGCTTTCACCGTCTGCTTCGGTGGAGACCGCCCCTGTCACCGGGGTTGCCTCGCCCAGACCTCAGATTCCACCGGATGAGGCACCTCTCACGGCTCTGACCCAATCTGACGGCCCGAGACGAGAGAGTGCGGTGCCATCAGCCGGGCCCAGGCCGGAGAAACCTGCGGAACAAAAGAAGCTTGGCGCATTAGAACCCGGGCCTAGGGCTTCGGCTTCCGCGGAGCCGGCCGTCAGGTCCCGGCCGCCGGCCTCGGAGGCGGTTCGGCCTCAAGGCAAGGCAACGGTCGTAAACTTTGACGCGCAAGACGTTACGGCCATTCAGGAGAAAGCGGGCTCGGGCACTTTGAGCTTCCGGCTGGTTAAGGATCAGCCCGACGTACGTTTTGCGGGGTACTTGTTTGTCTTCCTCGAGATGGCGGATCGCCGAGGGGAAAACAAAATCTTCGCGTATCCCAACCAGACGAGGCTCGGCGAAGGGGATCTCCCGTGGGACTACCGAGACGGTGAGAGCATCGCCTTCAAGTACAACTCAAGGGTTGAGCTTCCGTTCAATGACGGCCGGCAGGGTGCGGGTCTATCCCGGGTTTCCATACTGCTTTACGGAGAAAATGGGAAAATCGTCTTCCAGCGCGGCTTTGACGTCAAGGAACTCAAGACCATGACAGGAAAGGGCACCAAGGTGGAAGGCTCGAAGACTCGATCCGGAGAGAGACGACAAGCGCTCTAATGATAGTTCTCATGGTGGTTAGTAGATCAATTCACAAATACGGTGACGGAACGGGGCACCCGGAAGCAAGATCATAGGGCGTTGTCCCGAATGCAGGGGCTAAGTTCATCCCCGCCTGCCTCATAGGTTCTCGGATACCGGGTGGGGATAAACCCCGCCACTACTGCAGCGGCATCGCCATCATTGGGGCCCGCGTGTATGCGTGACCGTATTTAGGAAAATCTGTACTTAGTCACGGATTTCTTTTCAACTGCGGATACAGAGTGCAGTAAGAGTTGATTCCAAATTCTCCCCCAGCGGGGTGGTATGTACTGGAAAAGAACCCGCCAGATCGTCGAGCAAAACGGCAACCAACCGGCGCGGTCGCAGCTCGCTGACGGAAGGTTGCTTTTCCTGTTATCCTGCCTATGGGTTCTGATCCTGTCCGGAACAACGCTCCATGCCGACACCGTTCATCAGGTGCATTTCAAGGGCACCGATGCGGAGCTGGATGTTTACACCATCAAAGGGACCGAGCCCGGGCCCACGTTGCTCTTGCTGGGCGGGATCCAGGGCGACGAGCCTGGAGGCTATCTGGCCGCGGACCTTTACGCGGACCTGACGCTGAAAAAAGGTAGTCTCATTGTGGTTCCCAGAGCTAATTTCCTCTCCATCGTCGAGAATTCCAGGGGCGCCAATGGGGACATGAACCGGAAGTTCGCAGGGGAGACGGCTAGTACTGACCGTGATGCCGCGGTGGTGGCCATCATCAAGGAATTGATGCGACAAAGCGATTTCTTTCTCAATTTGCACGACGGATCAGGTTATTACGCGCCCCGGTGGGAATCGCCCGTTCGGAACCCCCTGCGATTCGGGCAATCCATCATTGCCGACACGGACCAGTTCACTCGACCGGACGGTAAGACCATAGACATGGCAGGGATTGTCCGGCGAGTCCTGGAAAAGGTGAACCCGCAAATCTCCGACTCGGGGCATGTTTTTCGTTTCAATAATCATCGGACCCCTTCGAAGGACACTCCGCACAAGGAACAGAGGCTTTCAGCCACCTACCATGCTTTGACAAAGGTTGGGATCCCTGCCTTCGGGATAGAAACATCCAAGGACATTTCCGATTATCGTATCAGAGTTCGATACCAGACCATGGTGGTCAACGCCTTCCTGGACGAGGTCGGAATAGTCCCGGACACCCCCAGGATGTACCTGGAGACTCCGTATCTCAAGTATTTGGTTGTTTCCGTCAATGGCCGGACTCCGATTGTGTTGACCGGCCAGGACGTGTTCAAGGTCCAGGCTGGCGATACCATAAGCATCGTGCACATCGAGTCCAATTATTCCCGTGGCATCACGGCCCGCATTCAAGGGCCGGACCGCAGATTCAACGATCTCAATCGGGAGATAGCCGTAACCAAGAACACCGTGATCGAGGTCCGCAAGGACCGCTTCCTGGTGGCTCGCATCCCTGTCGAAATAAGTCCGTCCAGGTCCCAGGCGTCTGCCGATATGCATTTTGAGCCGAAGCTTCAGTATTTCTGCGTTCGCGTCAACGACAGGACATTCGCTGTGGAGCCCGGAGAAGAGCTGACCGTGATCCGTGGAGACACTGTGGTGATAATGGATCCCAAGACCAACCTCCACCAGGCTGACGAGAAAGGGGTCAGAATTGATCTCAGAGGCTTTCAGGCGGATTCAAGCACTTACAATAGGGAGGATCGCGGGCATCACATCAATACGGCCACGGATCTGCAAGACAAGTACGGCCGGCATCGAGGACGGGAGACTGTCTTTGCCCTCCAGGCGAAACTGAACAACAAGGTTTTCGGCGAGAGTTACATTGCCGTAAGTGAACCGTCCCTCGAGTATCTTGTGTTCAAAGAATCCCAGGGAGGAACCTTTGTCGTGTATCCCGGCGACAAGCTGGAATTACCAGGGAACAAGGAGCTGCAGGTCGTTGACATTAAGACCAACTGTCCGGAATCGCCACCTTTGTTTCTGACCATGTCGGGCCGCACGGTGCGATGGCAGCACAGTGGGTCCGCGGGGATTGATTCCTCCAAGTTACCAAGCAATGAGACGCCTATGGACATCACCCGCAACGGCCGGAGTCTCGGCAGAATCTGGCTGAAGCAGGGCGATGATTTTCGGGTCTCTTCGTATGGTAACCAGCTTAGGGTGCCTGTGCCGGTAAAGTATCAGTAGGCTGTGAGGAATTTTCCGTCCCATTTGTCTCTTCCGTTGGCTGCCAAAAAAATCTTGCCAGAATCCCTTTTTCCGGTGCAACATCCGACGCATCCTGTAACAGTTCGTTTTTTTGTAGGTACAGCGGTGCGGATCTCGCTCCGCCTGCGTATCATTCGACCCGAGGGAACGCTGCCATGACGAGAAGATCGTCTCTTGAACGGAAGATGCTTACATATTTTGGGCTGATTGCGGCCGCGTCGCTGCTGATAACCTTTGAGTTCATATGGGCCATTCAGGAAGCCATGCCCTCCGCAGGGCTTGCTATGAGCGACTCGGCATCGGGGGGCGTTGTTCAGGGAGTGGTATCCGCCCTGGTTTCTTTGAGAAGCAAGGCTCTGCTCATGTTTGTAGTTCAGGCTGTCGTGACCCTGATCGTCCTGATAATGTTCATGAGGCGCATCACAGGCCCGCTCCAGAAAATGGTGGAATCCTCCAGGATCATATCCGAGGGAGACCTGAGCCAGACCATCGAAATCCGCACCAGCGACGAGATAGGCCTTCTTGCGGAGACCATAAACGGACTGACCAGTAACATCCAGGAGATAGTTGCATTCGGGCTTTCCACGGATGCCTCTCTTCGCGCCCCACTTGCGGAACTTCGATTTCGGATGGCGCACGATGGTGTGTGTCATGAACGGCTCGATGAGATCGAGGAGAGACTTGCGGGGTTCAGGGACATTTTGGAGAGCTTTCGGCTACTTCCCGCTCCTCCAACAGAGACGGATACCAGTGCGCTCTCAAGGGAGTGAAACCAGGGGGGCACCTCCTCGGCTCCGAACGGAGGACCTGACTTCGCTCCGGAGGTGTCCCGCCGGCAAGATAAAGTCACTCGTTTGAACGCGAAATTGCATGAGGTGGATAACAAGTCGTGAGTAATGAATGGATGGCCTTGCCGGCGGGATTTGTTATAGCGACCCTGGCAACGCTGGTTGGCTTTGGGGGCGGTATTCTATGGATGCCGTACCTCATACTGGTGGCGCGTTTGGAGCCTGCACAGGCCGTTGTAACTTCACTCATCATCCAGGTGGGCGGCATGGGCTCGGGCAGCGTCGCGGTAATCAGAGCCAAGAAGGCCGATCTTTCCCTGTCCTTGTATCTCTCCGCGTGCGCCATCTTCGGGATTCCCGTTGGAGTATGGTTGTCCCAATGGATTTCCGCGGACTCCATTGTTTTCCTTTTGGGCGTGATCAGTCTCGCTATGGCGCTGGTATTTGTCTACACACAAGACGACTGCGATAACTCGACAACGAATAGGGTTTCTCTGCGCCAAACCGCGCCTTATCTTTGGCTGTCCACAGTGTTTGCCGTCCTGACGGGCCTCTTGTCCATGGGCGTAGGGGATTTCCTGGTTCCCATACTGCGCAATCGGCTACGATTGAGCATGGAATCCGCAATGGCGGCCTGCCTCATCGTCATGGCCATCAATGCCGCTCTAGCTTCGATATTGCATCTCTTGATAGGGGACAGATTCGCGTCGGGAGTGGTACTGTGGGCAATACCGGGAGTTCTCCTGGGAGGGCAAGTCGGGCCGCGGCTGGCCGGTCGTATACCCGATCAGACGCTGAAAGAAATCTTCATTTACGGTCTTTCCCTTGCGGGAATACATATGATGTTTAATATGCCGGGCAGCCATTAGTTGCGTTTCGCGTTCGCGAAGGCTTATATGTGAATGCGCCGGGGAGGGACTTTTGCAAAAAGTCCCTCCCCGGGACCCCTCCTCAAAAACTCCCCACATATCTGAGGCTTCCGCTGGTCGCCCCTTCTTTTCAGCTCACGCAAGACGCGGTGGACCCCTCTGTCCAGCCGAACTGTCGGGCTATTTCTTGATCGCGTCCATCCTCCTCAACTCTTTGCGCAGTATCTTGCCCACAGCGCTCTTGGGCAGTTCTTCCACGAAGTCGATGAACTTGGGGACCTTATAGCGGGCAAGCCTTTCTCTGCAGTATTCGATAATCTCCTCGGGGGTAGCAGTCTGGCCTTCCTTGAGAACAACATAAGCCTTTACCCGTTCGCCGGAGTGCTGGTCTGGAACTCCTATGGCGCAGGCTTCCTTGATCTTCGGATGAGCGAAAAGGATTTCGTCCACTTCCCTGGGATAGATGTTGAAGCCGCCTGATATGATCATGTCTTTTTTACGGTCAACTATCCTGAAGTAGCCTTCTTCGTCAATCGTGGCAATATCTCCGGTGAGGAACCATCCATCCCGGATTGCGGCGGCGGTTTCTTCAGGCCGGTTTATGTATCCCTTCATTACCTGGGGACCTTTCACGCAGAGTTCTCCTGGCTCGTTGAAGGCTGTGATCTCTTTGGAATAGTCATCCACGTCCACCAGTTTTGCGTCGGTGTTGGGGAAAGGGACGCCTATGCAGCCGGGCTTCACCTTACCGCCTAGGGGCATGGCGTGAGTGCAGGGACTTGTCTCGGTGAGCCCGTAGGCCTCAAGGAGTAGGATACCCGTGAGATCCTGGAAGCCCCGAATCGTCTCCATTGCAAGGGGGGCCGCTCCGGACAAGCACATTTTGATGGATCGGAGATTGTACTTCTTTATTTCCGGGAAGTTTATCATGGCGTTAAAGAGTGTGGGCACGCCGGGAATAAAGGTGACCCGATGCTTGTGAACCGCTTCAAGGATTACTTTGGCTTCCGGTTTGGGAATGAGGACATTGCACCATCCATAGAAGACGGCCATGTTCAGGGCTCCGGTCAGCCCGTAGGAGTGGAAGAAAGGCAGCACGCCGAGAACCACTTCCTCACCGTCTTTGAAAGAAGGTATCCAGGACTTGGCCTGCTGGCAATTGCACGAGAGGTTGCCCTGCGTCAGTTCCACGCCCTTTGACACACCGGTGGTACCGCCCGTGTATATTATCAGGGCGGTGTCGTCCATTTTCGATTTGTGGTTCTCCTTTACCGGAGCGCCTTTCTCCACGAGATCCGTGAACTCGTAGATGTCCTTGCCTGAGGGCGTATTGAGGTGCAGGTCCTTCTTGACGAATGGAAACAACTGCTTCAGGGGAAAGGGCAGATAATCGCGTATGTGGCACGAGATGATTTTCTGGATGCCGGTTCTCGGCCTCAGGTTTATCATTCGCGGCAGCAGTGTGTCCCAGCACAACAGCATCTTGGAGCCTGAATCTTTCAGTTGGTGCTCCAGTTCTCTGTCGGTGTATAGGGGGTTGTTCGGGACCGCGATGGCGCCTATTCGCAACGTGGCGTAAATCCCGACCACCGTCTGGACCAGGTTGGGCAGAAGCAGCGCCACCTTGTCGCCGGGCCGGATGTCCAGGTTTTTCAGTGCCGACGCGAATCTGGACACCATCTCATCAAGTCCTCTGTAATTGATGGCCTTGCCCTGGAACAACAGGGCAGGTCTGTCCGGAAACCTTGCTGCTGTCCTGCTCAGCGCCTCCTGCAACGTCAAATCCATGAAATCCACATTTTCCGGAACACCTCGAGCGTACGATTTTAGCCATATCTTTTCCATGAAAAGCTCCTTCCCCTTACGAAGATTGGTTCAAGAAGTGTTACATCAAGCGAGGCACCGCTGCTCAGCGGGCCGCGGCCGCTATTCTCTAGCCCGAGATTGCTTCCAAGAGAGGTTGGTGGGCATAACCAAGCGCCTGCGCCACCTTTTCGTACGTGACCAACCCATTGTACAGATTCACGCCCCTGGCCAGAGCCCTGTCCTCCGTAACAGCCGCAAAAAAGCCCTGATCGGCAAGTCTCAGCGCGTACGGGAGAGTCATGTTGGTCAGGGCGAACGTGGAGGTCCTGGCCACCGCGCCCGGCATGTTGGGCACGCAGTAATGTATCACATCGTCCACCAGGTAAGTAGGATGCTTATGAGTCGTCGGCCGTGAAGTCTCCATGGAGCCGCCCTGGTCAATGGCGACATCAACAACCACGGATCCGGCTTTCATGGCTCGGATCATCTCCCTGTCAACCAGCCGCGGGGCCCGTGCCCCCGGAATGAGCACGGCGCTCACAACCAGGTGAGAGTCCACAACGCAGGAAGCGATATTGTCGCGGCTGGAAATCATTGTGGTGATGCGGTTTCCGTAAATATCATCAACATAAGCCAACCTTCGCTGGTCAACATCGAGAACGTAAACATCCGCCCCAAGACCCACGGCCATCTTAGCAGCCGCTTTGCCGACCGTCCCGGCTCCGATTATGGTGACGCGACCCCGGCGGACTCCCGGAACCCCGCCAAGGAGAATCCCTCGGCCTCCCTGTGTCTTTTCCAAGAAGTGAGCGCCCACCTGAACCGACATCCGGCCTGCAACCTCGCTCATGGGCTGCAACAACGGCAAAGAGCCGTCCTCAAGCTGAATGGTCTCGTAAGCGATACCGATGATTCCCCGTTTCACGAGCGCGGCTGTGAGCGCCGCAGCTGGGGCCAGATGGAGGTAAGCATACAGAATTTGTCCCTCGCGGAGCAGATCGTACTCCTCCGGCTGGGGTTCCTTGACCTTCATGATCATCTCGGAGCGCCCGTACAACTCGACTGCGCTCCCTACGATCTCCGCGCCGGCAGCAGCGTATTCCTCATTGCTCATACGGCAGCCGTCCCCCGCCCCTGACTCGATAATGACCAGGTGGCCCCGCTCAGTGAGCGCCCTAACCCCTCCCTCAACAATGCCGACTCTGTATTCGTCTTCCTTGATTTCTTTTGGAACCCCGATGATCATGGCAAGCTCCGTGTTTTGTTTATTCTTAGTTGGCCTGCATGAGTCTGAGGGTACCAGGGCCGGCAACCTCGCTCAATTATTTCATAGGACCGCCTCAATAGTCTACTCGCTCACCGAAAGGGCATCCGACGGGCGCCGCATGGGTAGAGTTTTAGCACATTCCGAGGCGGCTGTCTTCCAACGATTGGCGACGCCGCGACAAGACGGCCCGTGCACAAGCGGGTGATCGTGTTGGGAGCGTCGCCGGTTCTCTCCTCACCATATTCATGGAAAGTGATGCTCTGAAAGCAGCTCCCCTTGTGAAATTTTCAATAAATATGATATAATATCTAAAAAGATAAGAATATGGCGACACCTGTCTCGGTAGCATTTTTATGAAAGCTCACGAACATGGTTGAAATACACTTGATTACCGCAGACAAACCGAACTGTTTTTCTGATACCAATAACCTCTATGTCCTCCGCATGGCCCAACTGGCAATCAACATGCTGATTTACCATTTATTTCGCGACAGGTGCGGTTCACTTGGCTCACCACATCCTGCCCGGACTGCGAAGGAGCGGCGACCAGCGGAAGCCGCTGAAATGCTGGGAGTCTTTTGAAAAGGGGTCCGGGGGAAAACTTTTCTGCAGAAAAGTCTTCCCCCGGAAGCATTCTTATAGAAATGGACTGAAAATCATGATTCACGATCAACTGCTTCAGGCCGCGCGAACCGGATCCGCAGGAAAGATAAGAGAATTGGTCACTCAAGGCGCGGACGTGAACACGGTTACGGACTCGGGAACACCTCTGATTCAAGCGTCCCTGGGCGGCCACACGGAAATCGTCCGGTTCCTTCTCAATGCGGGTGCCGAGGTCAACAAGAGAGACAGGTTAGGAAACACGGCGCTCTTGGAAGCCGCCCTCGGCGGTCATGTCGACGCAGCCCGAGGCCTCCTGGAGCGGGGCGCCGACGTAAACGCGAGCAATCGGGAAGGAGAAACTGCTCTCGTTAGGGCCGCCATCTGGGGCAACCTGCAGATGGTGGAGCTGCTGTGGCGATTCGGTGCAGACATGCTCGCTCAAGACAAGGAGGGCAACACGGCTCTGGCATGGGCAATCAGGCAGGGACACTTGGAAGTGGTCCAGATGTTGCTGCGTCTCGGAGCGCGCGTATATCGCGAAGACAGGCTTAACAAAGGCGCGCTGCCGCTGGCCGTGGCCTCGGGCCGCACGGAGCTGGTAGAGCTTTTTCTGGACCGGGGGGCCGATGTTGACGCAGAGGACCCGCATGGGCGAATTCCACTGATCGAGGCTTCCAGAGCAGGAGACCTGGAGATTGTGGAAATGCTCTTGGAAAGAGGCGCGGACGTCAACATACGGGACAGCAAGTTCCAATGCACGCCTTTGTTCTGGGCTTCTTACAACGGAAACGCGGAAATGGCGCGGCTGCTGCTGGACAGGGGGGCAGAGGCCAAGGCAAGAAACATTCAGGGCACCACTTCGCTGTCATGGGCCGCATTCAAAGGATATACCGCTATAGTGGACCTCTTGCTGGCCCGTGGAGTAGCGGTCAATGAACCGAATCGCTCGGGCATAACCCCTCTCATGCTGGCGGCGAGGTCCGGTCAAGTGCAAGTCGTCAAGACTCTTCTGGAAGCAGGAGCCGACATCGCCCCGCGGGATCGGGACGGTAAGACGGCCTTGATTCATGCCGCCAGCGCCGGGCACGGAAGGATCGCGGAGATGCTGCTGGATCAAGGGGCAGATGTCGGGGCATCGAGCAAGCAGGGGAATTCGAGCCTTTTCTGGGCCGCATTCAAAGGTCATACCGATGTTCTGCATCTTCTCTTGTCGCGAGGCGCGGCAATCAACGCAGTCAATCTCAAGGGGCAAACGGCTCTTTTTTGGGCTGCGCTCAACGGCAATGGAGAAGTGGTAGGGATGCTTCTCGGACGAGGCGCGGACATAGCTCGTCGTGATCGGATATACGGCAGCACTCCTCTTTTCTGGGCTGTTCACCAGGGCCATTGGCCCGTGGTGGAACTCTTGCTCCAGGCGGGGGCCGACCTTCTTGAGCGAGACCTGAAGGGCAACACTCCACTCATGTGGGCCGTCCGTGCGGGAAGGACGCAGACGGCAAATTTCCTTTTGAGCCGCGGAGCTGATCCCAACGCCGCCAATCGCCTGGGAACGACCCCTCTTTGTGTTGCTGCAGGAAAGGGAGACCTGGACTTGGTCCGACTCCTGGTGCGGGCGCGGGCGGCCCTGAACGTGCACGATCAGCAAGGACTGAGTCCTCTGTGCCGGGCGGCCTGCAAGGGGCATTTGCCGGTTGTGGAGTTCTTGCTGTCCAAGGGAGCCGATGTCAATGTAAGCGACAGGCGTTTCGGGAACACTCCGCTTTCCTGGGCCTCTTACATGGGGCACAGCGATCAGGTAAGGCTGTTGCTGTCCCGCGGAGCTGATCCCAACTCTGCAGACAGGCGGTACGGCAACACCCCACTGTTCTGGGCTGCTTACAGAGGCCGCGACACGGTGGTGGAACTGCTTCTTTCCGCCGGTGCCCGGGTTAACGCGTCCAACAACGACGGCAATACCCCTCTGATCGCTGCTGCAATGGCAGGAAAACCAAAAATTGTGACAACGCTCATACTCAGAGGTGCCGCTGTCAACACGAGGAATAGAAAAGGCCAAACCGCGTTGAGTTACGCCCTGCGCAACAAGTCTGCCGACACAGCCGAAATAATATTGGCGCGAATCTTCCAGTCCGGTGAGCCGGTTCCGGAAGAAGTCTTTTTCGAAGCCTGCCAATCAGCCCATGCCGACACAGTGGAAATGCTGATTCGCAGAGGTGCCGACGTTCATACCCGTGACAGGCGTTACGGGAACACGCCGCTGTTCTGGGCATGTTACAAGGGTCGCATGGAGACAGTGGAGATGTTGTGTGCCAACGGCGCCGATGTGAACGCGATGAACAAATTTGGCAACACGCCACTTTTTTGGGCTGCGAGGAACGGCCACGTTAAGGTCGTGAAAGCGCTTCTGGACCGGGGCGCTGCCGTCCACGCCGTTGATCGGGACGGCAAGACCGCGCTGATGGTGGCGGCCGGCTCTGGAAGACTTGACGTGGTGAAGCTGCTCGTCAGCCGAGGTGCCCGGGTAAACGCCCGGAACCGTTACGGCTGGACTGCTCTCATGGAGGCCTATTTCGAGGGATACCCCGAAGTAGTGGCTTATCTGAAGGGCACGGGGGCCGACCTGACCGGTTTTCGCAAGAGTCGGTCATGGCCGAGTGGCTGGAGGTCTGCCCGGGCCTGATGCTATTTCGGTTTCAGCACCTTGAAATCAGCACGCGGCGGCCAACGTCAACGATTTGTCTCAGCCCCGGAATTCATTCTCGCGGTTAGGGATTCCGCTGCAGCCTCGCGTTTGGAATACCTGACGGTCTCGTTGTATGTGCCAGCGATCTTGAGGAAGTTCCGTATCAGTAGCCCTCCGTCGGGCCTACTGCTGAAAAAGTACTCGGGATGACCCTGGATTCCGTAGACCGGCCTTGTGCGGTGGCGCATGATCTGAATAGGGCTGACCTTTTCCGAGGCCAGGAGCACAAAGCCTGGCGGCAGGATCTTTACCTCGTCATAGTGGCTCTCCAGTATTCGCACGTCTCCGGCGATTCCGCTGAAGATAGGATCTGCCGCAGTCATGGTAAGGGGCACCACTCCGCCCTGACGATCCCGGCTGTACGGCATACAATCGCAGTCCCCGGCCCTGATGGGGCCCACCTTGCCGCCGAATGCAAGCGCCAAAGCCTGATGGCCCCCGCATATCCCCAGAATGGGAATATTCATTTCTTCCGCAATCACCGGAAGAAGCCAGAAAAAGTTCTGGAGAGCGATGCCCTTCTCGCCGGTGTAGCGACACCACGGGGTCCCCTGGGGGCTCAGAACGATAAACTCGGGCCTGGTCTCGGCAACCAGTTCGGGAGTGACCTCGCTGAAATGAAGGATGATCCCCTTAGGATTTCCTGAA
>Ga0172371_10001801_pt1 | contig 34019 bp, 27 predicted proteins | sample Lak12m_FD_114543 | JGI IMG/M metagenome (GOLD analysis project Ga0172371, IMG submission 114543) | Freshwater microbial communities from Kabuno Bay, South-Kivu, Congo - kab_022012_12m | ecosystem: Environmental > Aquatic > Freshwater > Lake | place: Democratic Republic of the Congo: South-Kivu...
CGTCGCAAAGAACAAAACAAGAAGTCTTGAAAATTTGGGGACCATCGTCAAAAATTTACACTGACCGTGATAAGCTAAAAAATGATGCTGACGAAGTTTGGATTTATAAGAACCCGAGGCGTTCTTATCCGTCAGAGCCCCTCATCGAAGAGCGACTATACTTTAAGAGCGGAATCCTCGTTAAGTATGAAGGGGTGACAATCGACAGTTTTTAAACAAAAGAACAGAAAAAAAGGTGACAGAATGAAAGGGACAGTCCCGATTAGAAAAAGAACGGACCAGGTCCCTGCCGAGGGACAGGTCAGGAATGATATGAAAAGTGAGGTTATAAATGAATGACACGCGTTTCAAGAAATGAATTGCTGTATGAAGGTTGTTATGCCCATGTGATTTCACGTTCTATCCGGAAATTAAAAATTTTTAGGTAAACCCAGAAACCCAGGACCGTGTCCTGACAACACATTGATCTATAACAACTTGCAGATGAACTGTCCCTATGGTACGACAACGACGACTCTACTACGACAATGCTGTTTATCATGTGACCTTCAGAGGGAATAATAAACAGAGGATCTTTGATAACGATGAGAATAAGAAGGATTTTCTCATCAGTTTGGCAAAATTCAAGTCAAGATATGGCTTTAAGGTCTATGGTTTGTGCCTGATGGATAATCATGGCCATTTAGTGATTGAAGTTGGAGCCCGATTTGATATTTCCAAGACTATGCAGGCTGTCTTGTTATCCTACAGCTTTAAGTTCCGGCGCAAACACAACTATGTTGGCCATGTCTTTCAGGGGCGCTTTGGTAGCTCGGTTGTGCACGATGACCGTTATATTTTAGAGTGTATCGATTATATCCATAACAATCCTGTAAGAGCCAAGATGGTGGAAGATCCTGAAAAATACGCATGGAGCAGTTACTATCTTTATCATGGCACAAGAAATGCTGTTATGACTGCGATTATTCGGCTAGATCAATACGGGGACACTTCTATCATAAATGATTGAATGAGAAGAGGTTTATGGGACACGGTCCTTGATTTTCTGATTTTCTTGATTTTACTTGATTTTAGCTAGTACAATTAATAATTCCAGCCCGTTTCCGCCCTTTCCAAATGATATCAAATCAGAGGTGATCAAAACATTTAATATTTCTATCGAATTTAAATGACAACGCATGAAAGAAATGATATAGATGTATAAGCGTGGCATCCGTTTTAATTTTTAAACAAGGAGGTCGTGTTGATCAAAGTCACATCATTTTTATTTACTTTTGGTATGATGGTTTTTGCTTCTTTGGCTTCGGCAGAAGATTATTTTTTCCCCACAGGGAATCAAAGTTTTGAAGGAAAAATCTCAGATATCATCTCAGACCAGCATATCGTTGTTGTCCGTTATGATATTGACAAGGATAATGATTATGAGGATGTTAACTGCTATGTTTCGAGGAACACGCAGATCATAGAAAAAGGCGAAAAAATTACCATGGATGACCTTCGAGAAGGGAAAATGGTGCATATCGATATTTCCGCTGACCAGGACGGCCATCATACGACAAACAACATTATTGTTCTTGATAAAAAATAAAAGATCTGGACGGCCCTTTTGTCGATAAAATTAATTTTACCCAAGAAACATAATGAAAATATTTAGACGACTCATTTTAGGCCTGGGCCTGGTATTATTATTCGCGATCATTTTTTTGCTGACAACACTTTTTATTGTTAAGCATATCCGCATTAAAGATCTTGTCGAGCATGAGATCGAGCAGGATTTGGGAATCAACGTTACCATTGAGCAAATTCATTTTTCGCCACTATTGGCTCATATTGTCGTTGGCGGGGTGAGCATACAGAATCCGCCCGGATTTGATAAGGGGGAGCTTGCGTATATCAATTCCATGCAATTCATGTTTGATCCCATTGAGCTTCTTGTGCAGCGTAAGCCTAACGTGTATTTTTTTACCATTGATATTAAACAATTGAATGTGGTGCGCAATGCGCAAGGGAAAATCAATATTAAAGAACTTATTCCGACTAGGCAAGAGGAAGCCGTTAGCGAAACAAAGACGCCATTTTATTTTGATATAGCGGTTCTAAGCATAGAAGCCGTGAATTTCATTGATTATAAATCCGGGAACAAAAAGGTCTATCAGTATCCGGTCAATATCAAGAATGCCACATTTTTTGATATTAAAAACGGAAGCGCCGTTGTGCGCTTGATTGTTTCCGAGGCGATCAAATATACAACAATTGGTAAAATTATTCCTGTCGTATCGGAATTAAACAGCACGGTATCTTCCGCATGGAGTACAACAACAACCGGCGCCAAAAGCGTCTGGCAAATTATTACCCTGCCTTTTAATTTGTTGACCGGAAAATAATGTGATTTTTTTATTTAAGGCTTATTCCAAGATTGTGTTGACCGACGAGAATAAAAGTGTATAATACCCCCCAGTTAGGACAACCAAGGCCGCAGGGAGACTACTAACCTTTGCGGTTTTTTTATTGAGCGCATAAGTTATGGAGATTTGGCGACCTAACTCATAAGCGCGAAATAAACCCGACAGGAGAGTTCGGGTCAATTTATCCATTAGATTTATCTTCATTTAAGTTTTTGATCTTGGATCCATTTAAAGAAAGTTTGACGGTCATATATGCCTCACAGAATAAATAATGATTCCCCCGCGGCACCGCAACCCTCAGAGCCGACCCAGGGTTTTTACAATCTGGGTATTGCACCCAAGATCCTCGATATTTTAGAGAATATTAAATTTAAAGTTCCCACCCCGATCCAGCTTAAAGCAATTCCGTTAGCCCTTGAAGGCAAGGATGTGATTGGCGTGGCCCAGACAGGGACTGGCAAGACGCATTCGTTTGCGATTCCGATGTTGCAGCGTCTTTTGCAAATTAAGGGACGAGGCCTGGTTATCGCGCCGACGCGAGAGCTCGCCATTCAGATTGAAGAGGCGTTCAAAACAATTTTACATCCTTTTGGAATGAGAACCGCGTGCTTGATCGGCGGGGCATCGATTCGCGAACAGATTCAAGCCCTGCGCAGGACGCCGCGCGTGATCATTGCAACGCCGGGCCGCCTCATCGACCATATCGAACAAAAGATTGTTACCTTAAATGATATTGTTATGCTAGTTCTTGATGAAGCCGACCGCATGCTGGATATGGGCTTTGCGCCACAAATTCAGCAGATCTTGCGTTTTGTTCCACGCGATCGGCAGACCATGCTTTTTTCTGCAACTATCCCGCACGAAATTATGGATATTGCCTCAAAGCATATGAAGCTTCCGGTTTCCATTGAGATTGCTCCTTCCGGCACGATTGCCGAGCGTATGACCCAGGAAGTCTTTATTATTTCCAAAGACGCAAAATTAAAACTTCTTGAAAAGATTTTAGCGCAGTATCATGGTTCTGTTCTTTTATTTTCACGCACGAAACATAATTCGCGCAGGCTCGCCAGGTCGATTCGTGATATGGGTCATAAGGCAGCGGAAATTCATTCGGATCGTTCACTTGCTCAACGTAAAGAAGCGTTGCAAGGGTTTAAAATTGGGCGTTTTCGCGTTTTAGTTGCAACCGACATTGCCGCTCGCGGTATTGATGTGGCCGGGATCGAACTTGTGATCAATTATGACCTTCCGGACGATGTTCAAAATTACGTTCATCGCATCGGCCGTACGGGCCGGGCCGGGCACAAAGGCCATGCGATTTCATTTGCGACCCCTGATCAGCGGGGAGAAATTCGTGACATCGAACAGCTCATTCGAGTTCCGTTACCGATTTCGAAACATCCAGACATTGCTTGCGAAACCCTTGCTCCCGAAGGAAGTCATTCGGGCCGCAGGCCGTTTGTCCAGCGTGCCAAGTCAAAATATTTCCAGCCAAGACGTCATCAGTCATCTTTTCGACGCCGCTATAAATAAGCGATCTCGTTTGAGGGCCTGCTAAGAAATTTATTGCAGGCCCCTTGGTTTTCCTTTCCGCAGTTTTTTGGTGCGATCATTTCCTTTAAAAATGAGTAGAATTGTCATTGGTTTCTTAATATAATAAAAAATTAAGACAATCATAAGGAGGATTATGAACAGAGCGATAAAGTCTTTTTTTAAGCGATTGCCCAAAGGTGGTTCCTTGGCTGGCCGTCGTATTTTGGTTGTTGAAGACGAGCCTTCACAGCGGCTGATGTTACAGAGAATTTTAGAAAAACAAAGCGCCCAGGTCTTTTTAGCTGAAAATGGCGACGAAGGCTTGCGCAAGGCTGCCGAGCAATTTCCAGATTTGATTCTCCTCGATGAGCGTATGCCGGTGATGACAGGTCTTGAGATGTGCAAAAAGCTCAAAGAACTTGAAGTTACAAAAAGCATTCCGATCATTTTTTTGACAGCGGCAGATTCCCCGCATGAGATCGTTGAACATTTTGAGCTTGGCGCCGAGCTACATCTTTCTAAACCCATTAACGCCAAAGAACTTATTTCACAAATTCAGATTAGTTTTAGCAATCAGAAAGAAAAATAATATGCTGGATCTCAAATTTGTCCGTGAAAATGACAAGGCCGTGCGCAGTGCCCTTGTAGCGCGCGGGGGATATGCTATCGATATCGATGCCTTGATGGATATGGATCTCAAAAGACGCAAACTTTTAACAAGGCTGGATGACTTGCGTGAAAAAAGAAATATTGCCAATGATGAGATTAGCCAATATCTGAAAGAAAAAAAAGATCCTAAAGCTAAAATTGCTTCCATGAAAGAAGTCTCGGCACAGATTAACGCCCTTGAGCCAGAAATTAAAAGTCTCGAACTCGAACTTGATGCGATCCTCATGCGCATTCCCAATATTCCGCATATTTCCGTGCCGGTTGGCAGCGTCGAGAAGAATAAAGAAGTCCGCCGGATCGGTACGATTCCCGTTTTCGATTTTAAACCAAAAACGCATTTTGAGCTTGCCGAAAAATTAGACATTGTTGATTTTAAGAGGGCATCGAAGATCACGGGTTCAAATTTCATTATTTACAAAGGGGCTGGGGCTAGGCTTGAGCGCGCACTTTTAAACTTTATGCTTGATCTGCACACCCAGCAGCATGGCTACACGGAAATTTTTCCGCCGTTTTTAGTGAATCGCGCATCGATGACCGGAACCGGTCAGTTGCCCAAGATGGAAGACGATATGTATCGGGTCAAAGATGAGGATTTGTTTTTGATTCCAACGGCGGAGGTGCCGGTCACAAATCTTCATCGTGATGAAGTATTTAAGGAAGACGAATTGCCAATTTTGTATACGGCCTATACGGCCTGTTTTCGACGGGAAGCAGGATCCTATGGTAAAGACACCAGGGGGCTGATGCGCGTGCATCAGTTTGATAAAGTTGAGCTTGTCAAATTTGTTAAGCCGGAACATTCCTATGACGAATTAGAAAAGTTAGTGGCTAACGCGGAAAAAGTTTTAACACAACTAGGCCTTCCATATCGGGTTTTGATGCTCGCCACAGGGGATTTGAGTTTTGCCGCAGCCAAATGTTATGATCTAGAGGCCTATGCGGCAGGCCTTGATAAATGGCTGGAGGTGTCCAGCTGTTCTAATTTTGAAGATTTTCAAGCTCGACGGGCAAATATCAAATTTAAAGGAAAAGATGGCGTCAAGGCGGCGTGTGTCCATACCCTTAATGGGTCAGGGGTCGCATTGGCACGCACCATGGCCGCGATTTTAGAAAATTATCAAACAAAAAATGGCACGATTATTATTCCGCAAGTGTTAAGGCCTTATATGGGAGGGGAGGAACAAATTGGTCCAAAGACTACTTAGTGGTTTAAAGTTTCTATTGTTTTTGCTTTTACTCCCTTTGATTTTTGCCATGACAACAGGGTTTGTCAATGAGCTTTTCCTTCTTGATCCGATGCAAAGCAATTGTTTTTTATGGGGCATCATTGGATATCTTGTGTTCCATCTTTTTATTGCAGAACCTTACGGGCTTTACCAGTATGGCAAGGGACTCATTGGAGATATTTTCAAGTTCTTTGCGCCGCTTGTCGTTGTCGCGCCTCTTGTGTTGCCAATTTATTCCATCCTGTTGCTCATTTTGTTTTATTTCTCGACATTTCTTGTGAAAGATACCGATTTGTCAGTCTATTTTCTGTTCTTTGCAAGTTTTGCCTTTGCCATGCATATGATCTTTACGGCGCGTGATTTACGCCAGCAGGATTCGGAAACGCTAAAATCCCAGTATTTTTTCTCGATTGCTTTGATTTATCTTGTGAGTTTGCTTGCCGTAGCGTTGATGCTTCATTTGAGCTTCCTAAGGTTTTCGTTTGTTAATTTTATTAAGGCCACGTTATCTATTTCAGATGGAATTTATACGGCTATTTTTAATCAGCTTTTTGTTCCCAGATAGTCGTTCAGCGAATATCTATGAAAATTAAATCCTCATTTCTTTTCGGTTTCATTTTTATCTTATTTTTTCTTTCAGGGGCTTGCGGCCTTGTTTATGAAATGATTTGGGTACGCAAGCTTGGGCTGATTTTTGGCAATACCACATTTGCGATCAGCACTGTTTTGGCTGTTTTTATGGGCGGCCTAGGGCTGGGGAGTATCTTTTTTGGCAAAAAGATCGATCGGCATGGTCAGCCGTTATTATGGTATGGATTTCTGGAAATCGGGATAGGCCTTTTTTGTTTTCTGACGCCATCATTATGGATTTTTATTGAAAAGTTTTATGTCTGGGCTTATCAGGCGCTTCATCTTAATTTCTGGCAATTTAGTATCTTTCGTTTTTTTCTTTGCTTTGCCTTTCTTTTTATTCCAACTTTTCTCATGGGCGGAACTTTGCCGTTGTTGACAAAATTTCTCCTTCGCGACTGCCGCCAGACAGCCAAGGCCGTTGGTTTTCTTTATGGCGTTAATACCTTGGGTGCGGTGTTAGGTGTTCTTGTTGCGAGTTTTTTTGCGATTTATTATTTTGGCCTTTCGGGAACGATTTTTATTGCCTCAGGGGTCAATATTCTTATTGGATTGTCTGTGCTTTTTTTTGCGCGCCTTCAAATCCTGATCAGCGATCATGATGTTCAAGAGGAAATTGTTCCATCGTCCGATAAAGACAAAAGAGGCGATGATGCGTCTTATGGCCGCATGAGCGAAAAAATGCTTTTCATGATTTTATTGCTTGCCTTTGGCCTTTCCGGTTTTACATCAATGGCGTATGAACTGTGCTGGACAAAAGTTTTAGCCCTTTGCCTTGGAAGCTCTGTTTATTCATTTGCCCTCATGCTGGCGTCGTTTTTAACCGGGTTAGCCATGGGAAGCCTTGTCATCAGCTGGCTTGCGAAACGCGTACGGATTAATTTTTATCTTTTTGGGTTGATCGAGATTTTGATTGCGTTTTTTGTCCTGTGGGGAATTAATACATTTGACCAGATGCCTTTTTATTTTCTACAGCTTTTTGCCATCTTTGGTAAAAATAGCCAGGTTTTTCATTTTGCAAAATTTATGTTGGCAAGCCTTATTATTTTGCCGCCAACGATTTTTATCGGTTGTACCTTTGCCATCGTCACGCAGCTTCTCAATCGATCTTCGGTGACAACCGGTACGATAGTAGGGCGGGCGTATTTTATCAACACCTTAGGGTGTATTGCCGGGTCCGTCTTGTCGGGTTTTGTTTTGGTTCCCTGGATCGGTATTTATAAGACATTGATCGTGATGATCGTTGTCAATTTTCTCATCGGCCTTGTGGTTTTACTTTTATCACAGAAACGGTTTTCTTTTTTACAAATCCTTGCGGCGGTCGGTGCCATCGTTTTCACGGGACTTCTTTTGTTGCAAGTCCACCCGTGGTCTCAAGGCCTTTTGACAACAAATATCGCGATCGATCCTAACACGTATCTTGGGCATAATAAATTTGAGATTTTAACTGCCGCTCAGCAAGCCGAATTACTTTATTATAAGGAAGGATTGAGCGGAACCGTCGCTGTTAAGCGTACTTCGGATAGCGTCTCCTTGTCGATCAATGCCAATGTTGACGCATCGTCGGGAACCGATATGTACACGCAGCTCATGCTTGGGCATTTGCCGAGCCTGCTTGCAAAAAAACATGGACGGGCTTTAGTGATTGGGATGGGAAGCGGCGTGACGCTTGGCGCTTTGGCGACCTATGGCTATGAACAGATCCATTGCGTTGAGCTTGAAGGCGCGGTGATCGAAGCGGCAAAATATTTTTCGAAAGAAAATCGCAATGTTCTTGCGGATCCGCGGATTAAAAATTTTGTTAATGATGGACGTAATCATCTTTTGGCAGAAAAATTTGCTTATGATGTCATCGTCTCTGAACCTTCGAGCCCCTGGATGGCTGGCGTTGCGAATCTTTTTACGAAAGAGCAATTTGAGCTTATGAAGAAACGTTTATTGCCACAGGGTGTTGTTTGTCAATGGCTTAATATCTACAGCATGTCTCCGAAAAATGTCCAAATGATTGTTAAAACTTTTTATAGCGTTTTTCCTCATACAAGTCTTTGGCAAAGCACAGGAGCGGATCTTCTTCTGATTGGGTCAATTCAGCCGATTGTCTATGACAGGGCAGCGATCGATAAGGAAATAAAGAAAAACCTGCTTCTTCAGAACGATCTGAAACAATTTAAAATTTATGATGCGGCAGGGCTTTTGGCATGCTTTTTGCTTGCGGAAGATGAAGTGGCTGCGATGTCCAAGGATGCCCTTATGAATACTGACAATTTTCCTTTTTTAGAGTATTTTGCTCCGCTTAGTTTGTATGGGGTTGAGCAAGTTGTGATACAAAATGAACAGATGATCGCGTCGTTTAGAGGCCGGCGATATCCGGTTATGACCCCTCCTATCAAAAGCGGCAACGAAAATGTTGATTTTCATAATGCCATTGCCCGTGCCTTGATTTTTAAGGAAAAGTATCGATATGCCGCACTTGAAATCGGTTTGTCAAATTTGGAAAAAGTTTTGAATAAAGGATCTGTTTTGAATTATGGCATTCTTCAGGTTATTTTACAAAAGCCAGATGAGGCAATCAGTAATTTAGAAAACTACCTTAAGGAAGATCCGCGTAATGCCGAGGCATGTTTTTATATTGCAAAAGCGTATGATCTTAAAAGGCTTTTTGACCGTGCATTGGCGTATTATCAGATCGCCGCCGAGGAAGATCCTCAAAATGGTGACCATTTTTTTGCTTATGGCGAGTCGCTCATCCGAAATGGAGATATGCCCAAAGGGATCAGCTTTCTTCAAAAAGGGATTGACCTAAAGGGTTTTGATTTTAGCCGGGGTCTTATTTTAGCGCAAGCCTTTTTTATGAATACACAGATTGAAGAAGCTAAGAATGTTCTCGTGCGTCTTCTAGAAAGTTATCCGCATTTTTTCAATTTATACGATGCTTTGGCCACTTGCCATAATGCCCTTGCACAGTACCCGCAAGCCGTTTTAGTCTATCAGGACGCATCTAGAAAATTACCGTTTAATGCAAAGATTTATTATGCGATGTCATTATTATACCAAGAGATGGGGCAGGCAAAAAAGGCGCACCAGATGACGCGAAAATATTTGTATTATCAGAATGCCCCTAAGATAGGAACGTTGCAACCCCGCATTTTTGGGAAATAATATAACAAGGAGCTTGTGAGATGAGAAACATCATAATGGTTCTTAGCGTACTGTTTCTTTTTTGTTTTTTTTCTCAAGGGTATGCGCAAAGTCTGCCTGCAGAATCTCAAGCTAGCTTGATTCAGGGATCAATCGCAGACATCGATTGGGTGGCAGGCAAGCTTGTTGTGAGGTCTGATGATTTTTATTCTTCCGATGAAATGATCTTTGTTGCTGATCGGAATACAAAAATCATTAAGGGCACGGAAACAATTTCTCTTGCGGATATTCTCCAGGGTGATCATGTGAAGATCGTCTATAGGTCATCTTTGGCTGGCCTCAGAGCACTCCAGATTACAGTTAATAAATAATAAAAATTGGTTTAAGGTTTTAAGGCAGTTGCTCTAAGGAATCAGGGTTTTGATTTTTCCGAGAAGCTGTTCGAGGTCGTAAGGTTTGTGGATAAAATCATTTGCCCCAAGCTCGCGGGCCTTCTTTTCAGTCTCGGTGTTAACATTGGCGCTTGAGATGAGAATAGGCAAGCAAATCGTTTTTGGGATTCTGCGCAGATTTTCTAAGACAAACAACCCGCCACCCCCCGGAAGCCCAAGGTCAAGCATAACAAGCGCAAGATCTTCCCGCGTGGCATATTGCGTAGCATAGGTGGCATCGTAAGCAATAATGACTTGGTAGCCGTGGCCGACCAAGAATGTTGTCAGGGCACGAATAAATTTTTGATCATCATCAACAATGAGTATCTTGTTTGATTTTGGATGCTCTGTCATGTCGCGTTTTCCTGAAGGGCAAGCAGCATCGTGAAACAATTTGGCTTGCCAGGATCGCTGGTAGCCCAAATTTTACCTTTATGAAGTTCGATGATATCTTTCGCAATCGACAGGCCCAGGCCGTGTCCTTCAATTAATGCGTTGAGGCGTTCAAATTTATCGAATATTTTCTCGAGTTTATCGTTCGGGATCGGAGCTCCCGTATTTAAGAATTCAACTCGGGCAAAGCCATCGGTTGCGTAGGCCTTGACGATAATTTTTTCATTGGGAGGGGTGTGCTTGATGGAATTGCTCAAAAGATTATTAATGGCGCGAATGATCTTTTCGCGATCGGCTTTAATCATGAGAGCATTATGAGAGAGTTCGATTTTGATGTTGATGTTCTTTGCTGAGGCGATTGTCATAAGCTCACGTTGCTGCTCTTCAATAAGCTTGCGAAGATCAAAGACGGCTATATTCAGCTCAGCCATCCGCGCTTCAATGATGTAGGCGTCAATCAATTGGGTCGTTATTGAGTTCATGCGATCGGTAACATCTTTACACGTATTGACGGCCTCCTCTTGCTCGGGGTTCAGTTTTCCCAAAAAGCCTGCTTTCAAATTTGAAATATTTGCCTTGATGGTGGCAATTGGGCTTTTTAAATCATGCGCCAACGCCATGGCAAACGTTGATTTTATTTCATCAGCCTTTTTTGCTTTTGCTGCATAGGTCAAGGTTTTGTTGATGATGTTTTTAATAACGCAATAGGCAACCCAGTATCCGAGGGCTAGGATTAAACCTGCAAAAAAAAGAACGATCCATGTGTCTGCGCGGATCTGGTTTTCGAGGAATATTTTGTCAAAAAGAATGTAGGCAAGGACTAAGATCGGGATCACGCTTATAAGGATGAAAGCAAAATTCAATCGCCGGCAGGGATTCTCGTTTAATTCTTGGAACAGGAGTTTTAATTCATTAGGTTTTTCTATCATATCTTTTTTGTTTATTCATAATAGCTTCGGGTTTGCGTGAAGTCAATGGATTTTGTTCGATAATTTTTCACGGGAATTCTTTAAATTTTCAAATTGACTATCATGATTCCAGATAGTAATATGGGACATAACTAATTGTAAATTGTTCTGGAGAAGTGGCAGGCCGATTTTCTATCAGGTTTCTTTAGTGTTTTAAAAGGAAATGGCACGCACACTTTTTCTTGAAATAGTTCATTTATGGAGAAGTGGCAGAGTGGTTGAATGCGGCGGTCTTGAAAACCGTTAGGGGCCTTGCGGTCCCTCGAGGGTTCGAATCCTTCCTTCTCCGTTTTCTATTCTCCCGTCGATAAGTAGCAGGAGAGACATTAGGCTCTGGACGAGTACATTGTTCAGAGCTTTCTTTATGTCCGCACGTGTCAAACACTTACCACATTGTTTTCTTTCATTACTTCAGATCATTTTAGCCCTGGTCAGCAGAGATCGATAAGCTATTCAGAATTCGTCGAGAAGATATCTCTTTATCTCTAGATGGCGGCTTAGTAAAGGAGTGCTAGTAAAGCGATATTAAGGTGACATAGTCGTTATTTTCAAGATGATAAAAAGTCCTTTACTAGGAATGAAGATTTTTAGAGATAATCAGAGATATGAATTTAGGAGAGAGAGCTTTTGATCTCTTGCCATTTGGCGGCCTGTATGGACCAGTCTGCCTCAGAAGAGAGAGCGCGGAGCTTGTATTCAGGGATAGAGTCGAGAATAGGCGAATTACCTTTTATTATTTCTGTCTGGATTGATGGCGATAGATGTAAAAGCCCAAGGATGTGGCTTAACCTTGATTGGTCAAGGCCTAACCAAGCGGATGCTTGGTTCAGGTCTTTTATTTTTCCTTCAGAAAGATGGTTGTTTAGCTGGTGGGCAAGGATCAACAATCTTCGCGCTGGAGGTTCTTTGCTAAGCTGGCGCTTTTTCCGATCACGCTCTCTGGCGTAGATCTTTATGATGTTTGAATCAAATTCCATTCGCTCGGTCGACCCGTCTAAAATCATGCCGATCTTTTTTGTTGTTGAATCATAGTCTACTATTTTGATGAGCTTCTGAATAATTCGTCGCTTTTCTTCAAAAAACAACGTATCCCAGATAGGCGAGAGTACGGCCTCAGATTCTGACTTATGGGGTGAGTTTTTAAGGTTCTTAACCTCGCCACGCAATATCTGTACGATTCGGTCCTCTATCTGTTGTGCATTAACGTAGCGGACAGGGCACTCTGCGTAGCCGCGTTTCTGGGCATTGGAGCAAAGGTAATAGCGGTACTTATGGCGTTTTTTCTTCAAGGTATAGGTATGGACCATGGCACTACCGCACGCTTTACATTTAAGGACCTTGGATAAAAGTCCTGAACAATCCTTATTCTTGTAAGGCTTTCTATCAAGACGGTGATGAGCCATCCGATCTTGGACCTTGTCGAATGTTTCTTCGTCGATGATGGCAGGCTGAAGCCCATCATAGATTTTTCCTTGATAATTAACTTTGCCAATGTAGGTGTGATTTTTAAGCATGCGAACAACAGTTACAATGCTGAACTTCTTATTCCCAAAAGTCCTGCCGGTTTTAGTTGGCCAAGAGAGCGTACGATAGCCGGTGGCGTTAATTGTTTGGGCGACTTCTAGCGCGGAATTTTTCTCTAGATAAAGAGAATAGACTTTGCGCACCATGTCGACCTCATCGGGGTTGATGATGATTTTGCGTTTTTCAAGAGGGTTTCGCATGTAGCCGAAGGGCGGGTGTCCTCCAAGCCATTGGCCGCGCTTACGGGCAGCACTTAGCTTGTCCTTTGTGCGTTCGCTGATGATTTCACGTTCAAATTGAGCAAAGGAAAGAAGGATATTCAAGGTCAATCGTCCCATGGATGTGTTGGTGTTGAAATGCTGAGTAATTGAAACAAAAACCACATTGTGTTTATCAAAGAACTCCAGCAGTTGACTAAAGTCAAGAAGGGATCGGGAGAGGCGATCAACTTTGTAGACTACGACACAGTTTATCCTTTCTGCTTTTATATCACTGAGTAGTCTTTGAAGTGCCGGCCGTTCAATATTTGCACCCGTGTATCCTCCATCATCGTAAAGTTCGCTCGAAGCTGTCCAGCCTTCATTTTTTTGACTTTTAATATAGTTCTCAGCAGATTCGCGTTGGTTATCAAGGGAACTGAATTCTTGATCTAACCCTTCAGAAGATGATTTTCGGGTGTAGATGGCGCATACCAGGTGTTTTTGGTTCGACGTGATTTCTTTATCCATTAGAGTCTCCTAAACGGCGAACCATCCCGGGCGATCCAAAGCGAAGCGAAGGAGAGCCAAGGGACTACCATTTTATGTGCTTTCTGTGTCATGGCTTAAAGAAGAGGTATCCGTTCCAGTGAATCCCGGTCACCGCTTTGGCGACTGCGGAGAGAGTGCGATAGGTAAGGCCATTGTATTCAAATCCTTTTTCGAGCACCTTGACTTCCAGGACTTGGCCTTTGTATTCCTTCCTTATGATAGCTCCGGGAATGGGGAGTCGCATATCCCGTCCATGACCCTTGAATTTGTCTAGCGCTTTCTGCGGCCGGAGCATCTTATTATTAACGGGATCGTATCGCTCAATAAGTTCGTTGATTCTGCTCTTGGTGTCATCAATCAAGCCGCCATATTCAAGTTCTTGAAGTCGGTAAGCGATCTTACGCCAGAGGAACACCTTGTTATTCGAAGAAGGTTCTTGGCCGAACACCTCTTGATACTTGGCCTTGAGCTCTTCAAGGGTTTTTGTTTTAAGTTCCATAATTTCAGCAAGATTTGTTTTTTCCATAAGAGCCTCCCGTTACTACACATATGGCCATACAATTCGCAATAAGTCAATGTGATTAAGAGAGTTGCGCAAACTCGTTTTTTCAATGAAAGGATGCTATACTTTTACCATCTACAGTAAGAAATATTAATATCCTTATCTTTTAAACACGCCACGGAAAAAAGAAAGTTTTTCGATGTTTTCAGCCAATATTCTTGAAAAAGGGTACTTTTTTATCCGCACTCCTAAAAGGCATTGGGCGCGTTTTCGTCGATCCGTGTCAATTCTTACCCTATTTGTTTTTCTTTTGTCTTCAGTCTTGCCTTCCTATGCTCAGAGCGTGCTGAATCTTCCTGTCCCGGGCACCATGGTGGGCCCAAGCCTTGCTTTTGTTCCTGTTTTGCTTAAGGGAATGACGATTGACCCTAAGAACCCTCTTTATTTTGATTTTATTGTTGATAGTGGGAATACAAAGTTTACGCATGATCAGATCAAAGAAGAATCTAGTCGACTTGTAAAATATTTCTTAGCCGCTATGACAGTTCCTCAAAATGATCTTTGGGTCAACTTATCTCCATATGAAAAAGACAGGATTGTTCCAGATGAACTTGGCAAGACTGAGCTCGGGCGAGATATGTTGGCACAAGATTATATTTTAAAGCAACTCACAGCATCTCTGATTTATCCGGAAAGTGATCTGGGCAAGAAATTCTGGGAAAAGGTATATGCAAAGGCATATCAGAAACTTGGCACAACCAAAATACCAGCAGATACATTTAACAAGGTCTGGATCGTGCCTCAAGAGGCCACGGTTTATGAAAACGGCAATGCGGTTTACATTGTCAAAAGTCGCCTTAAGGTAATGATGGAAGAGGATTACGTTGCTTTGCAAGCAAAGCAACAAGTCGATAGTCGAGAGTATTTAGTATCTAGTAAAAACCAACCACTAAATACTAACGACCAAATGCTAACGACTAGCTCTCTTTCTTCCCAAATCGTCCGCGAAATCATCCTTCCTGAAATTGAAAAAGAAGTTAACGATGGCAAGAATTTTGCTCCTATTCGGCAAATTTACCAATCGTTGATCTTGGCGCAATGGTACAAAGAGACCATCAAAGAAAGTCTTTTATCAAAAGTCTATATCGACCAAAAGAAAATAAAGGGTGTGGACCTATCAGACTCGACAATCAAAGACCAGATTTATGCCCGCTACGTGGAATCATTCAAAAAAGGCGTCTTCGATCTTATTAAGACAGAATATGATCAGCCAAGTCAGCGAATCATTCCTAGAAAATATTTTTCCGGAGGAGAGAAGTTTGGGAAAATTCCTTTAAATCGTACGCAAGAGTTAGGTTCTTCGAGCTCTTCGCCTGCGGGGGATGATTATAAGTTGTCGTTGCGTATTGAGCCTCAGAAAGATTGCAGCGACATGGTCTCTTCATCAGACAAGGCAATGAAGGTAGAGCATACAGATATTGCTAAAGAAATAAAAGATGCCGGAGCAAAATTTGGTAAAGATGTAGAAGAGAATGCGATGCTCGTGGAGGATGCCAGGAAAATATTAGACAACTTGAATGAATTATCAGATATATCTGCTGTAAGAGAGGCGGCGAATGTACTTGGAAAGAATACCAAAAATCGCCTAGGGGATTTCGATCGTTTGATCGAATTGCTGTCTGATGGGGGTGACCTTGAAGAAGCTGCTATTCGAGCTTTGGGAGATTTAGGAGATATAAGAGCGGAAAGTTATTTGATCAAGAATAAGAATATAAGGAACAGCTCTTTGGTGGATGAGGCTCTTGCTAAATTATCAATATTCAGCAAAAAATTGGAGGCTCTCAGTCAGAAATTAGCAGAGCCAAGAACAGAAAAAGGCATAGTAAAGCCAGGCATTCCTGTTTCAATAAGCCGTGTGATAGTCAAGCAGGTCTTTACAATGCTTATTCAGAGACAGGCGATAGATACTCTTCCTTGGGAGGATCGCCTAGCGCAGGGTGTTCGTTGGACGATGGAAGACATGAAGAATTATGATCATAAGATATTTATGAAATATAGAGAAGATCCGAAGGAAAGAGCTGAAGAGATCGCAAGGGTTTCTGAAGAATTTTTAGCGTTCATGAGGAAGGAAGAAGAAAAAGGAATACATTTCTTTATGTACTCTGGAGGTTCAGGGATAGGGAAATCAGTCATATTAGATTACATCAAAAAGAAATATCCAGAAGAATTCCCCAAGTTTGTTACTCATGTGTCGCGTCCACCAAGAGATGGCGAGGAGGATGGGGTTCATTATCATTATCTTAAAAACTTCAAATCTGGAGAAGAGCCGAGTGCCCTGGGAGTAAAGTTTTTTAATACAGGCATTAAAGATCTGTTCCAAGGATATCATATTAACACATTAGATAAAAATGTGCAGAGCGCAGATAAGACAACCATTCTGGAATGTTTTCCAGACATAGTCTATTCCGTTGAGGAGAAGTATCGTGATCGGGTCCGCACAGCTTTCGCTGCTCCTTATTTTGTGAAATTTCTGTGGAGCATCGAGAATAACCTTGGTTTGCCGACAGCAGAAGAAATTGCTAATCTTTCAGAAGAAGATATTCCACCGTTGATCAGTGGATTGACTGATTATTCGCGGGATCAAACTGTTACTGAAGATAAAAGAAAACTGGCTCTTGAATTATTAAATCAAATTGAACAAACGGATAAAGCGTCCCTGTCAGTTGATCATTCTCAAGGACTTGAGAGAGATTTAGCGAAATTTAAAGAATTCATTATGATCAATGGTGTAAAGATCATAGGAGTTACAGGGCCTTCTGGTGCTGGCAAGAGTACGCTTTCGCTATATATTCGCAGGGAAGGAAATCCAGTTGTGTCATTAGATGAAATATATACAAATGCGCCAGAGGCTCTTAAAGAGCAAGTTTATCATGAGGTGGGTGAGAATCTATTTTCTAATGATGGTGTGAAGTTTTCTAAGCTTACGAGAAAGACAAAAGAGAAATTTCAGAACATACTAGGGCCTTACGTTATAGAAGAGCTCCTAAGACAATTATGGCAATTATCTAAAGAAGGAAATAAACGCATTTTTATAGAAGGGGTTCAGTTGAGAGAATTGGGGATAGAAGATATTTTATATCACGTTTTGTTTGTAAATACGTCACATTCTAAAAGAATTGAACTTAAAACAAGAAGAATTGATGAGTGGAAAGCACGAGGGAAGAAATATCCATCAGACATGACAAGTGAGGAGTACGCAAAGAAAGCAATAAGTTTACTTGAAGATTTGTTCTCTGTGGCCGAATCGAGTCACTCAAATGATACGATAGTTAATAACGATGGCGCGCCTGAAAAACTTTATTCACAGGGTAGGGCGTTTTTGGAAGATATTAGACACGATAATATCTCCTTCTTTGCAACTCCAATAGAGAATTATGCAGAGGTATTAGTGGCAATTTTGAAGTCTGCCATTAGGGAAAGGATTGAATACTTGAGGGGGTTAAAAGAACGCAAGGTCCGCGTTGACGCTGAAATATTGAAAGATTTGTATAGTTTGGATTACGATTTGTCATTGTCTTATGAGAAGGCCATACAAGGGGATATTCTTGATCATAATATCATAAGGGTATTGCAATTAAATGTGTTCAAGCAAATGGACCAGGGGCGATTAGATAAAATGGAAAAGGCCCTTAAAGATGAGTTTCCCTTTAATCCGCCCCATTTTATAGCCTTACAGGAAACTAACAGTCCATTACATCCCGTCACGAGGTTAGCCGCAATTTTGGGTTATACTTACGCCGAATTGAACGGCATGGCCATTTTATATCCACAGAGCTTTGAAAAGATCGGAGAAGTGCAAGAGGAGATTGGTGAAATAGATGGCAGGAAAACTTTTTTATTGGGTGTGAAATTACGGTCGAAGATCACTGGGAAGGTCTTAAATGTGTTCACTACACATTTGCCTGCGCGACAGAATGATGCATATCGTCAAGCAAGGAAGGATCGCCTTGCAAGAGCCAATGAGGTTATTAAAGAGTTCGTTAAAGATGAGCCAGTAATTTTTTCTGGTGATTTTAATTATGGGGATGATCATGAGATTGTCGAAGCCGCACAATATTTGCCAAGTTTTACCGATACTTTTAAAGAGATCAATCCTTTTGTAAGAGGCGCAACCACTACAAGGGAATATCGAAAGCTTTTTGTTGGTGAGGCCCAGGCGCCTGACAGAATATATTCTTTAGGCTTGCCGCCCCTTTCATCTAAGGTGACCCTTGATAGAGATCCTGTTTCAGATCATTTGGGGGTTCTAACTGATTTTAATTGGAATAAGGGGGGTAATGTTAAACCTTTTATTCTAGATAGCAAGACGCGAACCAACATTATTCCTGATCCTGATATATCTTTTAAGGAGCAAATGCGCTATTGGTCGCAAGCCGTCGTTCCTTTTGGAATAGATGAACAGATACTGATTAAAGCTATCAATGTTCTGGCAGGCTCTATGGATGCGATAATGAATGTAGGTGTGAACATCGGCGGTATCGACCTTAGTAAAATAAATGATCCTTGGCTGGTTTCGACAATATTAAGAATGATTAAGAGAAAGATACTTGGAATAGAGGGCGGACTGGGAATACTTACAGGTAAAGAAATGGATGAGAAAGTTGAAAGGATATTGTCAGATCTGCGATCAGGAAGATTGAAGATAAAAGGTGAAGAGCTTGATATCTTAATGAATTCTGAGAGTGAAGAAGTCGTTGGCCGAATAGATAGAAATATCGCTGAAGCATTTGGTTATATCCATCGAACAGCAAATGCGATTGTTGTGACCCCTGATGGCAAGGAAATGGTCCTGATTAGGAGAGCGCATAACAAGGAGCAATATCCTAAATACTTAACAATTCTTGGTGGGCATGTATTTGCTGGCAAAGCATATGAAGAGGGGGTTGTGGATGAATTGTTGGAAGAGTTGGAATTGGATTCATTAGAAGGAACATTAGAAGAAGTGGACATATATAGCTATGGTTTTGATGACCTGACCAGGAAGGACATGACAAAGGAACGGCGAAAATTGTTTGTATATAAGATGTCAACGGACGAATATCAGAAAGTCTTGTCCAGACAAGACGAGCTTCAAACAATAGCTAAGGCATTGAACGGGGAAGAGGGCTTAAGAAAAGAATTGGAGGAAAAACAGTTTCAAGGTGTTGGAGAGGTGTTGTCATATCATATTATGAGTTTAGATGAAGTATTTAATTCTGTTAGAGCGAGCGATGATAATTCTCCTTACGGAGAAACAAATTTTGTAAAAATAATTGATACTGTTATAGGCAAAGAAATTGAAGTGCCTATGGCTCCAGATCTTCTTGCTCATTTGATTAACGAACCTAAGCTAAGGCAAAAAACAAGGGATACTATTAGTAAAATAGCTAGTACACCAGATTCTTCTATGATTGCTGATTCTGATGTTGGTGGTATTGATATGAATGATATCGAAGTTAAGCGACAAGGATCAGGCGTTGATATCCAATTTGATCCGGCTATAATGCAGGACATCTTGATTAATGGTGTTGACGGTTTTGTTCCGGTTATTATTAACTTAGCGCCTATTCATAGCATTTTTCCAATCTTGGGATTAAAAGATCCAGAGGATCAGCCATTAGAATATAATCAGGTATCAAGCTTAAATTAGGATAGATGGAAATATCTTTTGTAAGCCATTGCGCCAAAATGTCCACCTCAATGAGGTGGACATTTTGTTACCGTTTACGTCCCAAACAGTTACGTTATTCTGACCCCTAAAAGACCGGACAAATAGGACATTTTTGATCGGGCTCATCTCGTTTTTCGAACTTTTTTATATCTGTTATTCTATTATTATGGTATATTATGCCTCGATTTGGAAAAGGCGCAGCAGAGATTCTTTCATATATGCAACACAGCTACGCCGTTTTTTATTTTTTTATTATTCTAAGGCTCAATCAACGCTGGATGTTCAAAAAAACACTCTAAATGATTGACATTCTCACCGAAGTTCTTTAATCTATATTTATTGATATATATTACATGCGATAAGGAGGGAGGAGAATGTTTTTCTCAAAACCAAAAGAGGAAGAAGTATCGGGACAACTTGAAATCGATTTAATTATGTCCATGGTCAAGGCCGTGAATAAGGTTTCTCTTCAGAAATTTGAGCTAAGCCTTAAAGAAAAGCCTAAAATTGAGAAAAAAATGGTTGTACAATGGCAGGGGAAGATGAAGGTTTTGCGGCCTACCGATTGTGTTTATATTTCCGTCATGATGATTCAGCGACCAAAAGCCAAGGATAATGGCATTTTTGTTTTATACCTTCCAGAATCTATTGCGGAAATGATTGGTATCAGCGCTCATGTGACGCGAGGTGATGGCGAAGAAGGTCTTTTGAAAGCCTGCGGTGAGTTTTTAATAGAGATTGGAAATTATTTTAAGGCGTATATGCTAAAGCTTGGCTACGAAGATCTTCAATTTTCTCCTCCGGTAAATTTTACGTCGAAAGTCGATCAACTTTTCGATTTTTATCAAACAACAAAATTTCAGATCACATTCTTTAGGGATGAAGAGAAATTTCTTGAGTTTGATGTCGGTATGGGGCCTATTAAAAGAATTGCGCAACCTCAGCTCAATGCTACGACGTAACGTATAAAAAAGTCAAAGAAAGATTGGCATAGGAGGGTATATGTGGCGAATACTGGTTGTGGATGATAATCCAAATAATTGCATGCTTTTAGTTTCAACCCTCGAAGATTTGGCAAATTGTGATATTGCCGAAAACGGGGAAGATGCCCTGGTTGCTTACGATAAGTCTTTGGAAAATAAAAATCCTTATCATGCCATTCTTCTAGATATTGCCATGCCGGGAATCGACGGTGTTGAAGTTTTGCGGCGCATTAGATCCAAAGAGCAGCAAAATAATGTTTTACCTGAGAACGCAATTCCAATTTTTATGGTTACGGCTCACAAAGCTCCCTTCATGGATTCGTTTAATGTCGGCTGCGATGATTATATTTTAAAGCCTATTGAACCCGACAAGGTGATTGCAAAGATTAAAGATCGTCTCGATGGCTCGAAGTAAGTTCTTTTAATCGTTACGCATCCAATTAAAAGAATCTTTTAATGGTTATCAACGAATGTCATTCATGTTGCAAAAATTAAAATTCTTTTTTTTTCTTATTGCCGAAGGTTTGGGGCTTGCATTGGCCGCAAGCCTTTTTTATTTGTTTTTTTTGATGCTGAGTACTTTTATCCTTCCACCTGAAATTTCTTTCTTTTTTTCCGCAGCTGCTTCGTCAGCCTTGTTGGGGGGATATTTTCTTTTCCGCGTAAAAAGAAATCGAAACTCTTTTTTTCACTTTTCGCCAGAACAAGAAAAATCCCTCCAGGCGATCCTTCCGGCAGGAATTTTTACGGTTGACTTAAAGCGACGCATTACAAGCTGGAATGCCGCGGCACAAGAGATCACCGGTTATAGCGCCCATGAGGTTATCGGACAGCCTTGCACGATTTTTGTAAAAAATCCATGCCAGGAATTTTGTTCCCTTTATGATGACAAAACGCTGAAATCCGTTCACGCTTCGGAATGCGTCATTCGGCGCAAAGATGGCCAAGAGCGTTATATTTTAAAACGAGCTGATTATATTCGCGATCATCGGGGTAATATTGTTGGAGGGATTGAAAGTTTTGAGGATATTACGGACCGGCGTGAATCAGAAAAACGGCTGAAAGACTCTGAAGAGCGCTTTCGAACAATTTTTGAAAATTCTGCTGTTGGCATCACCGTGGCCGATCGAAAAGAACGCTTAATTTCATGGAACAAGCATGCACAGCAGATTTTAGGCATGGAAGATAATGATTTATATCTGCGGCCTGCGAAATCCCTATATCCCCAAGAGGAATGGGAGAAAATTCGCGCAATGAATATTCGTCAGGAGGGTTTTCGTCTTAATTTTGAAACCGTTATGATTCGCAAGGATCAGGCGACGATTGACGTGGATGCTTCAGTGAGCATTTTGAAAGATGGCGACGGGAATGTCTCAGGATCAATAGCAGTTATTCGTGATATTACAGGGCGTAAGCTTCATGAGCAGATTTTAAAAGAATCTGAGGCTAAATTTAGGTCTATTTTCGAGAATTCTGCCATTGCCATCATTGTTAGTGACAAGAATAACCGTCTGATCTCATGGAACCGGTTTACGGAGCAGTTTCTGGGCAAAGGGTATGATGATCTATATTTTCAGCACATTAGTTCGATTTATACGCCGGAGGAATGGAAGCGCATTTCAGAATCGGATTTGCGTCATCAAGAGACCGGGCATCATTATGAAAGCAAGATGGTCCGCCGCGATGGTAATGTTGTTGATGTGGATGTTTCGCTCGCCGTGACACGTAATGATGCCGGCGAGGTGGTCCGGACAATTGGATTTATTCGGGATATTACGGATCGCAAGAAGATTGAAAATGACTTACGTATTGTCAATCGGGATTTATTGGACAATGAGCGAGCGCTGCGCACACTGCTTGAAGATTTAAACAGAACACACGAAAAGCTCAAACATGCTCAAGCGGAACTTTTGCAGCGCCAGGAAGAATTGATTGAGCGAAATAAACAAGAAAAAACGTTACGTGAGCAGGCGGAAGCCGCAACACATGCCAAGAGCGATTTTTTGTCTAACATGAGTCATGAAATCAGAACGCCCTTAAATTCCATTATTGGTTTTTCGCAGCTTCTGAGAAAAATTGTCCTTAATGAAAAAGAAAAGAAGTTTCTTTCAATTATTGAATCAAGCAGCCAGCATCTTCTAAATATCGTGAATAATATTCTAGATTATGAAAAAGCCATTGCCGGGCGCATTGTCCTGGACGAAGAACCCATTAACTTTAATGCGCTCGTCCGAGATGTTTTTAAGGTTGTTGCCGGGAATGTCGCGAATCGATCACTTGAGCTCGGTTTTGATGTGGATACACGGATTCCGGAAGTCCTCTACGGTGATGATATGAAAATCAAGCAGGTCTTAATTAATCTTGTCGCTAATGCGGTTAAATTTACCAAGCAAGGCTCTGTGAAGCTGTTTGCCGTTGTGGATGGCATTCGTGAAGAGAAAACGGGCAAGGTTTACGATCTTTTAGTGACGATTGACGATACCGGAATTGGCATTCCTGAAGAGGCCCAGAAAAAGATTTTTGAACAGTTTACGCAAGCTGATAATTCAACGACACGGCGTTTTGGCGGAACAGGATTGGGTTTATCCATTTGCAAGGCATATATTGAACTTATGGGGGGCAAGATCTGGATTGAGTCGCAGGTAGGTAAAGGGAGTAAGTTTATTTTCAAGATTCCTCTGTATGCAAGCATTGAACATAAGAAAGCCCTGGAGTATCAAGAGCGGTTTCTTGCGTTTGAAAACTTAACTGTTTTGGTTGCTGATGACGATCTTAAGCGTCGAGACCAGTTTGCTGCTATTTTGAAAGACTCCAAGTGTCTATTTGTTTGTGTTGACGATGGACAGGCGTTGATTGATGAGGTGACGAAAAAGCCTTATGATATTTGTTTTGTTAATATCAAGCTTTCCAAACTGACAGGTGTGGCGGCTATTCAGAAAATTCGTTTTGAACTTGGCAAGAGAATGCCGATCATTGCGTTAACCGATGCGAGCTTTTTTATGGATAAGCAAAATTGTCTTGATGCGGGAATGGATGATTTTGTTTCGATTCCGATATCTGCCGAAAAGATCAAGGAAAAAATTTATACCTACGCGAAGAGAAAATCCTAGGGATTTGACTCCAAGTCTTTGATAAACCCTTCCCAATTAATCTTAAAAGCAAATAATTGAGTTTGTCCGGTGAGGTCGTGTTCATCGAGAAATGGTTCGATATATTTAAAGTTTTTGGGTCCCCAGAAGTAAAGCCTTGTCATGGTTGATTCTGCGATAACCTCATCCATTAAAATACAGCCATAGCGGTTGTCATTTTTCTTAAAAATAAAGACGTTGTAGGGGAGACTTGCATTAATAAATTCTTTTTTTACAGGGCCGGCCTCAGAGTCGTAAAACAAATTTTTAGGAATTCCGACGCCAAATTTCTGAGATGAAGCTTGCGTGCTCATATCGCTGAAATCCACCATCAGACCGTTATCAAAATAGATTTTTTGATCTTTTTGATCAGCCTGGTTTAACATTTCGCTATAGCGCAGCATGCCTCCCTGGACATCCCAAAGGAATGCGACATAGTCTCTCCGATCAAGTTTGCGGATTTGTTTCAGGAGTTCAGGGTTTTCGTTGAGCTGTTCCATTTTTTTAATATTCCAGCGTGCGGCAAAGCCGATCCCAATATTTGTTTCTATCATGTCATTATAAAAGAATAAATATGAAGAGGGGGGTTGTCCGTGGGTAAGAACAAGCAGGGCATTGGCTTGATCTTCGGTTAATTTTTCTAAAAGGAATTCTTTTGCTTTATTCTTTGGAAGAATAACAATTTGTTCGATGATCTCAACGGTGTCAGAAAGTTTTTTGCCTTGGCTTAAAAGATATTCGCTTGCTTTATTTGCGCTTGTGTTGAGCATGCGCAAGATGCCCAAAGATTTTTTCTCGCTAGAGCTGTAAAGAGCACGGGCCATCCAAAACGCTTGAGGCATATTAATTGTCGCGCCATCAAACGTTACGCGTCGTTCTGCGATTGCTTTAAGAAAATGACCTGGAGGCCACCAGGTGTTAATAATGCTATCGGGGGGCGTTCTTTCTTTTAAGGAAACAAGGGCGCGTTCCCATGTTTCATTGAAAATAGGTCGGATACGCGAGGCGAGGTTATGTGCATTGAGCAGAGGTCCAGCTGAAAAGAAAATAAAAATGAATCCAAAGATCAGTCCTTTGATATATACGTAAAGATTTTTATAAGGATTGAATTTCTTAATCAGCGTGTCAGCTCCGGAGAAAATTTTTTCAAATCCATATGCGGCCAAGAGCCCAAGCGGTGTTACCAAGAGGAGAACAAAGCGCTGAGCCTTGAATGACATGATCAAAGCCGTGATGGCAAATAGGAAGATAATGATTATTTTGTAAATTTCTTTCTTTGCAGAAAATAAACGATGGTCAATAATAAAGCAAATACCTCCCAGCAGGGCAATAAGAAACCACCAGGCGTTTCCCGCAAGCTCAAAAAGATCTACCCAGGATGTTCTGCCGAGTTCGCCAACGCTCAGGTACATGTCCGGCCAAAGACCAAGGCCTGATGTCTGAAAAAAATCTCCTAGGACAGACCATCCTTCTTTAAACAAGAACAGGGATTGGTTAAGTCCAAAAGATATAACGATTCCAGAAAAGATGACGATCAAAGTTGTTCCGAAAAATGAAAGAGTATTAATTGTTGATTGCTGATCTTTGAGAATAAAAAAATCCATGCCTAAAAATAGTATTCCACTGCCAAAGAGAAGGCAGAAGAGATAAACCCAGCCTTGCCAGAAATATGCATAGCAGATCATTACAAGGGCTGTGAGCAGGGCAAAGATGATCCTCTTGAAGCGATTGGCATAATACTCAAGCCCCATAAATGCGATCCATAAGATCAACAGTGGAAAAAAGACGTTGTAAATATCGTTATCATACCATCCAAAAAAACTTCGCCGAAGAAATATAGGTGCGAGGACAAATAGCAAGCTTCCTAGAAATGATGCTGGAACATTTATCTGTAAATGTCTTAATAATAAAAGAAAAACCAAGACGGAGAGAATTGTTAAGAAAATTGGGACAAAACTCACAGCGCGCATCGGGGAAGTTTGAGGGTTGAATAAACTTATCAATTTGTATGTCCAAAAGCCAACAAAAGGATGAAGGTTGATCTTTTCCCAGTAGCCAATCGGGGCTAGCATCAGGGCATTAAAGTACTCCGCGCCTTTACGTTCAGTCATGATTTTTTTATTCTCGATAAGCTGCTTTGTCATGCCATAAAAATAATACGAGTCAGAATCGGGTAAGTAAATTTCAGGTTCTTTTTTTTCCGGATTTTTAAGAAGATTTTGACGATAGATCTGCTGCGCTAAGCGGAAGACAGATTGCTGAATTTGCATTTTTTTCTTTGTAAAGATTTCTTGAAACTGTTGATCGCTTAAAAGACGTTTTTGGTTTTCATCAAGATTGGGGTAGAGCCGCTGGATATTGATTGCGATACTTGATCGTATTTGTGCAATGATCATCATACCAGCTTGTTCTTCAGCAACAGGTGACGTGCGGTACAGCAAGGGGTAGAGCCGGAAATACGATCCGATAAAGATAATGGTCGATATTATTAAAATATATTTGAGATATGTTTTGTTCATGGTGATTCTTTTTGTTTGGCCTCTTTTAAGAACGCAAGATATGCCTGAATAATTTTATCTGATGGGATCGCATAGCATAAGCGATCTTGATCGGCTTGTTTTGCAACCATGAGGCCGATGAGCTGTCCTTTATTATTAAACAAAGGGCCCCCGCTGTCACCTTGGTAGATGTTAATATTAACTTGAAACAGATCCGGGCGGTTTGCGTTGTAAGGGTTGCTCCCATGCTTGGCAAACCCGATGATCCGCCCTCCGGATATTGTTTGTTTTAAGAACGGTGAACTACCAACGGTAACGACCTCATCATTGACCCTGACATTAATAGAGTCGATCATATCAACACGGCTTACAGGGTAGGGTGGGGCAATAAGGAGAAATGCAAGGTCGTATTGCGAAATCACTTTTAGGATTTGGGCATTAACGCAGGCACCATCAAGAAGGCAGACTTCTACTTTGGCCCCATCAGCAACAATGTGGGCATTGGTCACGATAACGCCATCGGGATGGATGAGCACCCCTGACCCTTGACGTGTATATTCTGCAGATTTAACACTATCGACTTTAATAGGCTGTCCAGTCCTTTCATCAATCGTTCCTGCGGGCATTTTAATCATGACAGCGTTTTTGACAGTTATTTCAACAACGCAAGGCAAAATGTATTGGATTTTTTCGATAATGGAATCTTGGCCGGAAACAAAGCGCGTGGTGAAGCATAGAAAAAAGAAAAGAAAAGAAAAAAGTTTTAGTTGATATTTTTTATAAAAACGCATCTTGCAAAGAATCGTTTAACGGTTATAATAATTTTATAACATTCTACCTATGATGGATAAGAAATTCAAGACAAACTTCCACCGATGAGTTAATGACAGGCTAAGGAAGATGAGGGCATATGACGATTTTGCATAAAATTTTCATTAAAGACATCATGGTGACAAAGCTGATTACGGTCGGCATTGATGCACCATTTAGCCAAGTTTGGGATATTTTTTCTAGTCAACGAATCAGGCATTTGCCAGTTGTGAATCAGGATAAAAAGCTTAAGGGCTTGATCACGCAAAGGGACTTTTACAGGATTGTTCCTTCGCGGAAAGATGTAGAAGGTGACGGGTCTTTTTACGTAAAAGAGGACCTTGATAAGTTTATTTTGCAGAAGGTCATGATTGACAAGGTGGCCACGCTTTTTCCTCAAGATACCCTTGGAATGGCAATCAATATGATGGTTCAGAAGAAATATGGTTGTATTCCGATCGTTGATGAAAAAGGTCTTCTGCTTGGCATTCTCACCCAGACAGATGCTCTTAAGGCAATCGCCAATTACTTTCTATAATTTATTTCACTTTTTAGAAACTAAACAGGGGAGGTTTTTATTTTTTAGGTTTGACCTCTGTTATCCTGCATATTATAATGAGCATATGCTCATTATAAATAGGTGTTTATAATGAGCATATGCTCAGAATAAATATCATGAACGCCGGCGGTTAAAATATCAAAATCTGCAGGAGAGAGCGATGCAAAAGAGGGGGCGGCCCAAAAAGGTTCGATACATACAAAGGATGCCCAAGGTAACTTTGTTTAGTCCCCGTGGAAAGCCTGGAAGGCCAGATGAAATCCTTTTAAGTATTGATCAATATGAAGCTCTGAAGCTTGCCGATTTTCAAGGTTTTGACCAGACTCAGGGAGCCATTGTTATGAAGGTTTCACGGCCTAGTTTTGGTCGAATTCTTCGTAGCGCGCGTAAATATGTTGCTGATGCACTAGTTAATGGTAAAATCATCAAAATTGGCATTGGAGATACCCAAATTGGTGTGCGATCTAAAGAATTTATCTCAATGCGTGAAATTGGTATCCTGAAAGAACGTCGTTCTGGTGAAAGGCGCCAGGCTGGTGGACCCCAAATACAAGAAGACCCCCAACCCTAATTAAGACTTACTTAAACTTACCGATTTTACATAGCTCAAATTCATTTACATAAATTTACTTTTATTCTTTATTGTAAGGTTGAGAGATATGAGTTTCTGTTAATCTAGAGCACATTGTATCCCAAAAGAGAACTCCTTAATGACTCAAATAAAATTACAAGGCATAAAATCACTAAATATGACTACTTCCGATAATATATCTTATGTTAACTATAGTATATAGAAATGCACATTCTAAGCTATTGCAGGACATATACTTATGTAATGCTCGAAATACCCTGTGGATAACGTACCTCAAACTTACCGGGATTGTGATATGTTATTTAAATCAGACGTGATTCTTGCAGATCTTGGCAGAAGTTATATAGTTTATTGATAAATGAAGATATATTGCAAGGAATCATTATGGGTATTGTTTTCTGTCAGAATTCCCCTGTTTTGTAACAGTATTTGCAGGCATTCGTTTTAGTTTTGCTATTTTTTGTTCTGCAAGGAAAAACCAAATTTTTTTGTGAAAATTGGGGAAGTGATTATTATTTTTTGCTAATTTTATGGGCTAAAGAATAATCTTTGCGGTGTATTTTCATTTTTGGTTAATATACGATATGTTTTGGCGGATTCATATTTTTGAGCGGACAGAGTGTCATCTTTGATCTGTAAAACAAGCTTAACTTGAGGGTTTTTGGATTTACGTATTATTTTCAGTTAAATACGGATAAATACGGAGCCACAACGCGAACGGCGAACAACGCGCGGTTAATTTCCTTCAACTGGCTTGTTATCGAAGCCAAAATCTGCCGACAGCGTGACTTGTTTGTTTATGCCAAGACTCCTTTTTATCGGTCTTTCCCTTTTCATTGGCAGCTCTATTGAAAGCTTGGAAAAGGCATTTATTGACTATACTTATTATCATTTTTGCAAAGATTGATAACTGCCGGGTTTGTTGATAGAGCTAGATAATGGTTAACCAGCATGGGCAAAGCAGCTCAACCGTTTTAAAGGGGTGTCTTGAGTGACTTGATAGCCGCGGCAAAAGCTCCTTGAAGTAATTAATTTTCAAGATGCTTTTGCCGCCCAAAGGAGGGCTTTTCCACAGGATTGATTAAGCTTTTGTCTTTATTTTACAGAAGCTTTGATGATTTTTTGATCTTGAATTGGCCGGTCGCCTGGACCTTTTTCACAGTTTTCAATACGTTCGACAACATCATAGCCCTTAACTATTTCGCCAAAAATGGTGTGTTTCATATTAAGCCACGGAGTTGCTGCGGTAGTAATAAAAAATTGGCTTCCGTTTGTGTTGGGCCCTGCGTTAGCCATGGCCAGGAGCCCTTTTTTGTTAAATTCAAGAAAAGGATTTACTTCATCGGCAAATGGTTTCCCCCAAATACTTTCGCCACCGCGTCCGGTACCGGTTGGGTCGCCACCTTGAATCATAAAGTTTTTGATGACACGATGAAAAATAAGGCCATCATAATATCCTTTTTTGATAAGTCCTAACATATTTTCGCAAGCTTTGGGAGCAATGTCTGTGTAGAGCTCAATTTCGATCACACCTTGATTTGTTTCAAAAACAATGATAGGGCGCGTTGCTTTGCCGGTATTTTCTTGCGCAAAAGTTTTGCCTGGATTTATAGCGCAAAGGAAAAATACGGCTGCAAGTAAAATCATTTTTTCAGGACACATCGTGAACTCCTTTTTGGATTGGTTAATTAATCGTTAGTTTGATTTTAGATATTTTTAGGCTTGATACGGAGATATATTTTCATCTTTTGTTGATTTATCAAGTGCGCTACTTGGCATTTGAGGTTTTTCCGCTACGGGTTTTTCATCAAGCGGTGTAATTTTTTTAAGCTTTTGTTCAAACGCGACGGCTGATTGGCTTAGATTTTTCTTTTCAACTTCAACGGTTTTTACGTGTTCCTCATCTTTTTTAGATTTATTTTCATTGAGGTTTAGGCGATTTAAAAATGATGATGGCGGTGGTGTTCTGAATGCGTCTTTCTTTCCTTCATCGGGATTTTCATCCACCTCAAGACTATTTAAAAGATCAACAGGAGAAGGCTTGCTGCTTTTATTTTCATTCATTAAAATGACTACGATCGCAAGAACACCTACAGCCAAAATTCCTAAATAAATAGCCATCATGTTTTTCCTTTCGGTATTTTTATTACCTCAAAGCGCTATTGCTATCATGAAAATGTCATTTTGCAAGATGCAATAAAGCCATATCTATTAAACCATAAAAAAGTAAAAGTTGTCCATATAAAGATTATATTTTATGGCAGCTTCATTGTTTAAGGCTAGCTTTAAGGTGAAAAAGGCTCCCCCCCATCTTCTCTGCTCCCTGCATTTCTCAAAAAATCGGCTTAACTTGTAATCTTATTTTTCTGTATGTGCGCCAAGGCTTCATCTACAACAACGCTATCCCATCCATGGCTGAGAAGGTCGTTACGAAGATCATCCAGGGTTTTGCCATTTCTATTCTCCGGATTTACAAGAAAACTCTCGAGAATTTTAAGATTAAATAACTGGTATTTGTGAAGTATTAAGTTCAGGTTCTTTTTAACATCAGGTTTATTTGCAAAAAAAGCAATAAGCGCAAAAATGAGCGGGAAGCAAATGACAATCAGGCACGTGATGAAATCGATTGGCTGTGATTTTCCAAAAAGAAATCCGGAAGATCCCCAAAAGGCATCAAAAAGAAAGTGCGCAACGATGACAGGGATAATGCCATAACGAAGATAAAAGAAAGAGAGCATTAGTCCCAAGCAGGACACTTCAAGCCCCCGGAACCAGGCGGGAAAAACAGGATAATGGGTGTGCCCGAATCCCCAGATAATCGACATCACCAAGCAAGCCAGTAATGTGTTTTTAAATATTTTTTGTCCCCAGCCGATGCCAAAAAGACGAAAGAAGATTTCTTCCGAGAAGCCAGCGCGGAAGCTGATGGCAAGGACTGACAAAAAAGGCCAAAAGGATGATGATACCTGGGCGACTTGAAGGCGCTCGGTCCAAACGTTACAGTATGCTCGTCCTAAATAGAAAAGAAGAGATTGCAGTCCTAGCATGAGGGTTGCAATTAGATACCCGAGGATAATGAGCGCAAAGACATTACGAGAAAGAAAAGTTGATTGAATGTAGTGGCCAAAGCCTTGTCGGTTACATTTTAACTCTTCCGTCAAGGATTCCCCAGCGAGCCCGGGCAAGATAATAACCAAAGCAAGAAAGGCATTAAAGATAAAAAATCCAAGGGCAAGTTCCGTAAAATAAACATTGAGTGTTGATGTTGTTGGGTACCCAAAGAGGATATCGGGGATGTTGTTGAGATAGGAAACGGTAACTAGCATAAAAAGAATAGCCGCAATGCTGATATAAAATCTTTTGGATAATTGCATAATTCGATGTTGGCGCTTCATAACAACCAAAAAGGTTGCAACCATTGTAAGAATATAATAGAGAACAAGAAAAAGGCCTGTTAAGATGCGGCCGGATTGTCTTGATTTTTCAATGGATCGGTTAAATTCATCCGGAATGTCAAGTGAATAAGCATCAAACGAACAGATTTCTTTTCCGGAAACTGTGGCTTTCAGGAGAAGCTTTGCGGTACCGGCGTTTGTTTGCATACTCCAAGGAATGCTGACATCATTTTTTTGCCAGCTAAATGAAAAATCGGTCCGATGGTCATGTTTTTTTATTGTTTTATCTTTTTCGGTATAGTCATCAAAATTAATCAAAAATTCCTGCGATAGAAACTTTTTTGCTGTTTCGTAGCTTGCCTCCATGGGGATTTCTTCTCGCGCGGCTGTTTCTTCGATAACATGGTGATAGGAGACGATATTTCCTTTTGAGGCATCAACAGAGATAAGATATTCTTCCTTCTCCCCTTCTTTAAAGAAGCGGATGACCCACTGAAATAGGTTGAAGTTGTGTTTTTCTAAAAAGGCGACTTCGCGCTGAAAGCCTAATGTCCTTTGAAGGTAAAGGTCGGTGCTGTTGTCGGTTGCAAGGACAATGGCCTGGCGGTATTCTTTGGGATCAAGGTGTTGTTTGGATAAATAGTTTTGCGCGGCAGTAAGCGCGCGGGCCTTGCTTATGGAGATATCAACAAACGAAAATTCAGGATATCCTAGGCGCAGCCAGAGTCCTATCGCGATAAGGCTGATTGCAAGATACAGGAGCCATCTTTTTCTTGTCAGGAGCATGGGCGTGCGTTTAAGATGTCGTTAAAACAACTGTATGACTTCAGGAGGAAGCCGCTGGAGCTCTTGGTTGCCTAGGATCTTAATGGACCAGCGCAGGAGTTCAATTTTTTGTTTGAGCCGTTCATCTGCTGCCTGGGCATTGTTTTTTAACTTTTGTCGAGAGAGAAAAAGTATTTTACGCAGTGTGTTAAAAACAATACGTGCTTCCCGGCTTCTGTTTTGGCCTGTTTTGATAATGTCATCAATGTAGGTGTAGGCTAGATCATCAACAACTTTGTTGTAATGATCAAGTCTCTGAAGAAGAAACGGAACCATGGATTCAAAATACTTGTATCGGTCCATTTTGCAAAGGGTATGACGTATTTCAATCTCAACATATACAGAATTTGTCAGCGCGAGCCGTCGGAGCAAAGCTTTTTCAATTAAAATCTTTTCTTTAGCAAAAACGACTTCCGCAAATTTATTATTAAAAACTCTTATGGCTGCGGCTGTTTTGAATGGTGGTAAATCATCATCATTAATCATGGCCACTAAAACATCCTTTGGCTCGTTTTCGTATTGTTTGGTGTATCCTTCCAAAAGTTTTTTATCATCAAAGATTGGTGAATCCTCTTGAGCGGATACGAGACGTTCGCTGAGAAGTCCAAAACATAATAAGACGATAGTGCAAGTCAAAATAAGTTTTTTCATATTAAATAATGATCCCCATAGAAATGTTAATTGTCTTTTTGCTATGTGTTAACGCGCCAATTGATATTCGTCGAATTCCTGTACGAGCCACAGAACGTATGTTTTTTAAGTTGACTCCGCCGGAGACTTCAAGAACCGGTGCGTGCGGGTAAGAGTTTTTTGCTGAAAAGATCACAGCTTTTTTGATTTCCGAAACGCGCATGTTGTCTAATAAGATAAGATCAGGTTCTGCAACCCAGGCTTCTTTGAAATCATCGATATTTTCCACTTCAATACCAACAGGCCGCGTTGTTTTGCTTTTCGCTTTTTTTATCATATCCGTGACCGAAAGATGCGAAAGGAGATGATGATTATCCTTAATCAGGATCATTTCGTTTAAATTCATGCGATGATTCACTCCCCCTGCATGGCGTACAGCTTCTTTTTCAAGCACACGAAAACCAGGTGTTGTCTTGCGTGTATCAACAATTTGAATTTTGAGCGGATGAATTTTTTGAATAAAAGTTGTTGTGTTGGTTGCGACAGCCGATAGATGGCTTAGAAAATTAAGGGCAACCCGCTCACCGGCCAGCAGTGCGCGGGTCTTTCCTTTGATTTCGATCAACTTTGTTTCTTTATTGACGATATCTCCGTCTTTAAAGAATGGACGGATTATTGCATGCCGATCGAGCTTTTTAAAAACTCGTCGGACAACATCAAA
>Ga0172371_10001802_pt1 | contig 33986 bp, 29 predicted proteins | sample Lak12m_FD_114543 | JGI IMG/M metagenome (GOLD analysis project Ga0172371, IMG submission 114543) | Freshwater microbial communities from Kabuno Bay, South-Kivu, Congo - kab_022012_12m | ecosystem: Environmental > Aquatic > Freshwater > Lake | place: Democratic Republic of the Congo: South-Kivu...
GACCTGGAACTGGAGCTCTCCAGGCACAGGCAGCGGCTTGCGGCCGGCCAGCAGGGCGACCCCTGATGCCGGCCATAGCGGATATTCCGCTACCACGGCCTTGCCGGGGTGGGGAATATCCGGCCGGCCCCGTCGCGGGTGGCGGAAAAGGAAGCGCCGGCCAACACCCGAAGGCGCTGGCCGGCGCGTGGACCGGCAGGATTCAGCAACCCATCAGAAGCTGAAGATGGTCTGGAACCGGCCCCAGGTCGAGTCGTCGGCCTCGGTCCAGTAGCTGCTCGGGAAGAAGTGCGCGACCTCAAAGGCGAACTTCATGCCAACCTTGTCCATGATCTTGATGCTGGGCGTGTAGTCCACGAAGAAGCTCACCAGGTGCCCGATGGAGTCCCCCGTGCCCCCGCCGCTCGCACTGCACAGGTCGCCGTAGTCAGCCCGAATGTAGGCGTAGGCTGCCGCCACCGACCAGCACTGGTTCACCGCCACCCGGCCTTCGACGCGGTACTGGTCCATGTTGCTCCAGTCCCCGTTGAACATGATGGGCAGCAGCTCCTCGCGGAAGATCGGGTACGACGAGAACAGCGGGTCCCAGCCTTCCTGCTCGTCTGCCGAGTCCGGGTCGTCGCCACTCCAGGAGGTATACTCCAGCAGCACGGACGGCTTGAACAGGGTGTCCGCCGGGGCCTTCAGGGTCAGGCGTGCGTCCAGCAGGCTGCCGGTCATGTCGATGTCGTGGTTCTGCTCCCCGCGCTGCTCGGCGTACTCCAAGCTATAGTCCACCTGCTCATGGGGCGCCCCGAAGATGCGGGCCCCGACCGTGTGGACGACCTCGTCCTGGTCGGCGCAGGGCGCCGGGCCCCAGGGGAAGTTGCGGTCGGCGCCGACGAACTCGTCCGAGCGCGTGTCGTTGGCGTTGGCGTAGATGTAGTACAGGTCCGTGTTCAGTTCCTTCCGGATGGTATGCGTCCAGTAGGCGCCAGTGGTGAAGATGTCGCCACGGCGCAAGTGCCGGTGCTGGTCATCGAAAATCGGCAGCAGTTTGTCTTTGTAGTGGTCGTAGAAGCTGAAGAGCTTGAGGGTGTCGCACTCGGTCTTGTAGACCGCCGAAATGCCATCGAAGTAGATCGTGCGGCCCTGGTCATAGGGGGTCCCTTCCAGGAAAACCATGCCATTGCCCAGCGGGAACTCCTGCCGACCGAGGGTCAGGGACCAGTTGGTGTCGGCGATGTTGGTGAGCTGGATGTTCAGCAGGTCGAAGATCACCTCGTCCGGGAACTCCCAGGTGGCCGCGCCATCGTTGTTTTCGCCGGGCCGGCTGGTGTAGTACTGGCTGCGGTTCACCAGGCGGGCGTTGATCTTCATCCAGTCCTCGACCTTCAAGGTGCCCCAGACCCGCGTGCGCACCCGCAGGTACTCGTACGCCGGTCCCCATTCCTGGGCCCTGCCGTAGACCGCCATCTCGGGGCTCACCACGCTGCGCTCGAAGCCTTCGAGCCGGATGCGCATGTCGGCACCTACCGACGCATCCACGCCGTCATCCAGGTTGACGGTGAACTCCGCTGTGGCCAGGGTGCATAGCGTCAGCGTCGCGGCGCCCAACACGCCGACAACCCATCGTCTTGCCGGACCGAGCTGCTGCTTCACGTGACTCTCCTCGCTTCAAGGTGAATACCACTTCCGCCCGGCGCCGAGTGCCCTGCGCCAGGCTACCCGCGCTCCGATGCGCCGTTGCTGCGCGTCGAAACACCCTTACTATACGGAGCAAAGGACGGGAAAGCAAGCCGCCGGTCCAAAATGGTCCAGGGCCAGGCACGCCAAGGCGCCTGCGGGAAGGTCGCCGGGGCGTCTCAGTAGTGGTGTGTCCCAGAAGCCGCGGGTGGTGCGCAACTGGACCTGCCGGTTCGAGGCCACGTGGCCGTGGCCGAAGGCGGCGTTGCTGCCGTCGTTGTGGATGCCCGCGCCCGGCTACAATCTGCCGCCAGGCTTGATTCCCGATAGGCTCACGGTAGACTATCCGGCATGCCGCAAGCGGCTGCACCCCGGTCTGGGTCAGTCCCCAAGCTCAGCCTGGCGCCGGTGCAGGCCGCACCCCCACACCAAGGAGATGGAGATGAGCACGGCGGTTGGTACAGAGTCGTTTGCCACGCAGAAGACCAAGAAGGCCAAGAAGAAGCTGCGCATCGCCATCATCGGCTGCGGTGGCATCAGCGAGACCCACATCGCCGCCATGCGCAGGATCCCCGAGATCGAGATCGTGGGCGGCTGCGACATCAAGCCCGACCGCCTCGAGGTGATGAAGACCAAGTACGGGATGACGGCCCTGTACGAGAAGTGGGACGACCTGCTCAAGGAGGTCAAGCCGGACGCCATCTCCGTCTGTACCCCCAATGGGGTCCATGCCCCGGCGACCATCGCGTCCCTCAACGCCGGCTGCCACGTCATCACCGAGAAGCCGATGGCCATGAGCCCGGCCGAATGCCAGGCCATGATCGATGCGGCCAAGGCCAACAAGCGCAAGCTGGCGGTCGGTTTCCAGTTCCGCTACCATCCCACCAGCGAGATGCTGGTCCGGGCTCGTGAGGGTGGCCAGTTCGGCGACATCATGTTCGTGAAGTGCCAGGCCCTGCGCCGGCGCGGCATCCCCAACTGGGGTGTCTTCGGCCAGAAGGAGCTCCAGGGCGGCGGGCCGATGATCGACATCGGTGTCCACGTCATCGAGATGGCACACTACGTCATGGGTTCGCCCAAGCCCGTCGCCGCCGCCGGCAACTGCTGGACCTTCCTCGGCAACAAGCCCTCGGAGACGGTCAGCCCCTGGCCGAACTGGGACTGGAAGACCTACACCGTCGAGGACATGGCCATCGGCCAGATCCGCTTCGAGAATGGGGCCATCATGCAGATCGAGGCCTCGTTCTGCGCCCATATCAAGAGCGACGTGTGGAACTTCCAGCTCATGGGCACCAAGGGCGGCGCCAGTTGGGACCCGCCAGGGATCTACACCGACCGGGACGGCACGATGATCAATGCCACCCCAGGGTTCCTGCCCGGGGCCGACTTCGGCGAACTCTTCGTGCGCAAACTGCGCAACTTCACCGAAGGCATCCTCTACGGGAAACCGCACCAGGCCCCCGGCGAGGCAGGACTCGCCGTGCAGAAGATCCTCGACGGTGTCTACCGCGCCGCTGAGGCCGGCCACGAGGTCACCATTTCCTGAAGTCGCCCCCGTCGGGACCCTCGCCGGCCTCCCCCCTCGCGGGAGGCCGGCGAGGCCAGGCCGGATCGAACCGCCGTGCGGCCCCCCGGCGCCAGCCATCCGAGGTAGGTCGCAGTATGGCCTGTAACGCACTGGGGAAGAGCGAGTTCAACCCCGGCAGGATGCTCCTTGGTCACGCCGCGGGGCTCCCCGCGAGCCAGGACCGCTGGGCCGCCCTGCCGGTGGATCTGGTGCTGCGCGCGCCGTCCGACTGGCACCCTGACCGCCAGCAGACGACGTTGGCGGCGCCCTTCCAGGTGACCGGCCCGGCCACCTACTCCCGCCGGACCCACAGCACGCTGCGGTTTGCACCCTCGGAACGTCCCGGCTGGTGGATCGACCGGGTCGACCTGCCCGAGCAGTTGCCCATCCAGGTCAGTGCGCGGAACGTCTGGACCTCCGCCCGCAGTATCGTCCTGCGCAGCGGCAACCCGCACAACTACCTGCGTATGGTCGAACACATCATCGCCCTGAAGCTCGGCCTGGGCCTCGACAACATCCTCCTCCAGATCGGTACCGGAGACCCGCCGCTGTTCGACGTCGGCAGCATGCCCCTGGTCGAGGGTGTGGAGAAGGCCGGCATCGCGGTGCAACAGCCGCCGCAGCCCCTGGTGTACTGGACCGCCAAGGAACCGGTCACCGTCCTGGGCCCCAACGGCAGTTTCCTGCACCTGGACCCTGCTCAGCCCGGGCAGCGCCACCTCGCCCTGGACGTGGCCATCGACTTCCCTACCGCCATCGGCTGTCAGCGTCTGCAGTTCGACCTCCATGCTGCCGCCTTCCGCCACGGGGCCCAGGCCCGCACCAACTGCAGCCTGACCGAGGTGGTCTTCGCCAGGACCCTCGGTAAGCTGTTCGCGGACGTCCGGAGCCTCGGCTACACCCGCGACAACATCCTCATCGCGGGCCGCCACCGTTACCTGAACGAGGCGCGGTTGCTGCACAACGGCCGCTCCCTCGAAGCCGTGTGGCACCGGGCCGTGCTGGACCTGATCGCGGCACTCTCGCTGATCGACACCGGGCGCCTGGCAGGACGCATCATCTCCTACAAGGCTGGTCACACCCTCGACGTCCGGCTCGTGACCCAGTTGTTCCTTCACGACCTGCTCGAACCCGTGACCTGACCAGGCCGGCACCGGGTCCGGTCGGTGCCCCCAGTCCTGCTACGCCCCCCAGGCCGGCACCGGTCGCGGCTGGCCCGCGCGGCGGCCGATGGCCCTTCGACCCAGCTCAGGGCCCGGAGCCAGCGCAGCGCGTCGAGACCTGCGCCGCAAGGCGATGCGGCGCAGGTGGATTAGGCACGGGTCGGCCGGACTCGTGCATAGTCCAGGCCAGCGGAGCTCCGCCTCGAACCGCCGAGATCTCCCAGCGGTCTGGCGGCCGGGACCTCTGCATTCCGGCGGCGGGTTACGGAGGACCCGCCTTCCAGGCGTTCCAGGCTTGGCCGGCAACTTGCCTCAACCGTGCAGATGCTCTGTCATCAAGCGCAGCTAGGCTTATCCGGACTGCCCCCGGCCCCCCCCCCCTCTTTTTCCTCGTGCCGAACCCCCTCGACAGGTTGCATTCAGCCTGAAGTCATGGTATGAGTAGGAGTGATATAGGATGAGTTCTGGGTAAAACAGGAGAAGCACAGAGGGGATGGCGCAGGGAGCGGGACAGAGCCGGAGGCTGTTTACCGGCGAGCATGCTTATCGGCTTGACTCGCAACGGCGCATTGCCTTGCCGACGGCCTGGCGCGGGAAGTCCGACAGCGAACGCTCGTTCATGCTATTGCCCCATGAACAGCCCTGCATCCAGATGTGGCCGATGCCGCTGTTCGAGAAACTGCTGCCCCGCCTGGAGGAGGAGCTCCTGCGCAGTGCCGACGCCCTGGTGGCCGCGGGCAGCACCGCCACCCTCGCCGCGGAGACCCTGGTTGACCGGCAGGGCCGCTTCTCCCTCACGTCCGCCCAACTGGCCTATGCCCGGATCACGGATCGGGTCGTGCTCATGGGCGGCTACCTGACTATCGCCCTGTGGTCCCCGGAACTGTGGGAGGCCACCCGCCAGGCCCCCGCTGCGGCCAACCAGATGCTGCGGTCTGCAGCGGCCCGGACCGATGATCTTGGCCAGGCCTTCCGCCGGGCCATGGGAGTACCGACACCGCCATGACCGGAGGGCACCAACCCGTTCTGCTCGCGGAGGTGGTGGACCTGCTGGCCGCCGGCAGCACGCACCGGATCCTGGACGGCACCGTTGGCTACGGCGGCCATGCCCAGGCACTGCTGCGGCAGTTGCCCCAGGCCGAGTTGCTCGGACTCGACCGGGATGCAGAGGCCTTGACGGCCGCCGCCGACAGGCTGCGGGAGTTCGGTCCGCGGGCCCGCCTGATCCAGACGGCCTACGCGGACATGGCCGCTGCCCTTCAGGAGCTCGGTTGGGACCGCGTCGACGCCGTGCTGTTGGACGTCGGCGTATCCTCGCCGCAGATCGACACGCCGGCCCGGGGCTTCTCGTTCCGCCATGACGGGCCCCTGGATATGCGGATGGACCGCCGCGGTCCTACCACCGCATCGACCATCGTGAACACCTGGGACGAAGACGACCTGGCCCGCATCCTGGCTGAGTACGGCGAAGAGCCCCGGGCACGACTCGTGGCCCGGGCCATCGTCGAGCGGCGCGCTCACCGCCCGTGGGAACGCACCGCGGAACTGGCGGCCCTCATCGAGACCGTGGTGGGCCACCGCGGTGCGCGCGGCCTGCCCCCGGCGACCCGCTGTTTCCAGGCCCTGCGCCTGGCCGTGAATGACGAACTGGGTGAGCTCGAACGAGGCCTGGCGGCCGCGGTTGAGGTCCTGGCGCCAGGGGGCCGTCTGGCCGTCATCGCCTTCCACTCGCTCGAGGACCGGATGGTCAAGCAGTTCGTGCGCTACGAAGCCCTCGACTGCGTCTGCCCGCCGGACTGTCCGGTGTGCGTCTGCGGCAAACAGGCACGGCTGCGGCCGCTGACCCGCAGACCCCTGACGGCCACGGCCACTGAACTCGCGATGAACCCACGCGCGGCGCCGGCCCGGTTGCGGGCGGCGGAACGACTGGCCGGCGACGGCCGTCGCCAACCGACGCGGATGCCACGCTGATCCCTGACGGAGAGCAGTGATGACCGTGATGACGACGAACCGCACACGCCCGGTCCTCTACCGGCGGGTCCGTGTCGATCCCATGGCAGAGCGGCGCCGCCTCAGCCTGATGAGCTATGTGGCCCTGGTGGTCCTGGTCCCCGTGTTTCTCGTGGTCCTGGCCTACGTCAAGCTCAGCAGCGACCAGGTGAAGCTCAAACGCCACCTCTCCGAACTGCGCCACCAGTTCGGGCTCAAGGGCATGGAGCGACAGAACACGGAACTGGAAGTCGAGATGTACCGCAAAGGCTCGCGCATCTTCGGCCAGATCCAGCGCCTGGGGCTCGGACTGCAGATGCCCCAGCGCGGTCAGGTCACCCGCGTACGAAACGGCGCCCCAGTGCCCGCCAGCGGCGCCGCCGCCGAGGCGATCGTGGCGGAACGCTGACCCTGAGGACGGCCATGAAACGAGTCCATTGCCTGACGCGGCTGGGGCTGGTGTGTGCGGGCCTTCTGGTGGCCTATGGCGCCCTGATGGTCCACCTGTACCACCTGCAGGTCGGCCGGCACGAAGAACTCCACGGCAAGGCCCAGGAGAAGTGCCTTACCAGTCGTCCCCAGTTGGGCCGCCGTGGCCTCCTCTGCGACCTCCTCGGCAACCCCCTCGCCGGCAACCTGGCCTGTAAGGACATCCTCGCAGAGCCCAAGCGCTTCAACGCGCCGCGCCACGAGGTCATTGCCGTCCTCGCGCGCGAACTGAAGGTCAGCCCGGTCGTCCTACAGGCCCGCTTCGCCCGGGCCGACACCGCCGGCGACCGCCCGGTGGAGGTGGTGGTGGCTCGACAGGTGGATATCCGCGTGGCGGAGCGCCTGTTGGAGTATCAGTTCAGTGGCCTGCGCTTCGGCGATACCTACCGGCGGTTCTACCCCAGAGGCAAGCTCCTGGCCAACCTGATCGGGTTCCTGGACGAGGAGGGCAGGGGCTCCAGCGGCATCGAGCAGCTCATGGAAGGCTACCTGCGGCCGACCTCGGGACGGACCGTCTTCGAGCGCGACCGCCGCGGCCGGCGCCTTGAGTCGGGGATCTACCGCGAACGGCAGGCTACCGACGGCTGGGACGTGTTTGTCACCATCCAGGAACCCATTCAGCAGATCGTTGAGGACGAGCTGGCGGCCATGGCCCAGGATTTCGGCCCCAGGGCCGCCTACGCCCTCATGCTCAACCCGGCCACCGGCGCGATCATGGCCTGGGCCCAGGTCCCGACCTTCGACCCCAACGACCGCAAAACCATGGCCGACCCCGCCAACTGGCAGAACTGCATCCTTACCCATGGCTTCGAGCCGGGATCCATCATGAAGGGCGTCTCCGTCGCCGGGGCCCTCGACTACGGCGTCGTCAGCCCCAACAGCCAGTTCTACTGCGAACACGGGTGCTGGTTCTACGGCGGCAAGCCCTTGCGCGATAGCGGTCATCACTATGACACGATGACCGTGAGCCAGATCATCCAGAAGTCGTCCAACATCGGCACCGCCAAGATCGCCCTGGCCATGGGCGACAAGCGCCTGTTCCAGGTGCTCAGTCGTTTTGGCTTTGGCAAGGCCATCGGCCTGGGCTTCCGCGAGTACGGCGAGGGCGCCCCCGTGCTCTTCCCCAGCGAAGCGACCGGCATCTTCCGCGACCTGGACGAGTGGGATACCCTGTCGGTGACGCGCTTCCCCATCGGCCAGGGGGTCCTCGTGACGCCGCTGCAGATGGTCCAAGCCTACGCCTCGCTGGCCAACGACGGCGTGATGATGCAGCCGTACCTCGTGGACCACATCCGCAACCCCCAGACCGGCGAGGAGCGCTACTCGGTCTCGGTGGCCAAGAGCCGCACGGTCAGGCCCGAAAGCGCCAGGACCATCGTCCAGGCCCTGAAACTGGTCACCCGCGAAGGCGGCACCGCCCCCAAGGCGGCGATCAAGGGCTATGAGGTCGCCGGCAAGACCGGTACCGCCCAGAAGTGGGTCAGCGACCCCGGCGGCCGTGGCGGTTCCTACGCCTACGACCGCTGCGTCGCCAGCTTCATCGGGTTTGTCCCGGCGGACGATCCGGCCTTTGTGCTTCTGGTGGTCGCCGACGAGCCCACCCGGGGCGGCAGCCGCTACGGCGGCATCGTTGCCGCACCCGCGTTCAGCCGCATGGCCGAACGGACGCTGCGCTACCTCCAGGTTGCCCCCGTCAGCGGACCCATGACGGCCGACATGCGACGCGCAGGAGGACCTACCTATGGCGGCGAGGACACTGCCTCTCAAGGCCTACGCTGACGCCCTCGGCAGAATCTGCCTGGCCACCCGCGGCGACATGGCGACTCTCGTCAGTGGGGCCGGCTCGGACTCGCGCTCGATCCAGCCCGGCGGGCTGTTCTGTGCCATACCCGGGGCCCGCCAGGACGGCACCCGCTACACCCTCGATGCCGTCGAACACGGGGCGCGGGCCGTCGCTACCATGGTCCCCCTCGAACTCCCGCCCGAGGTGCCCCAACTCATCGTCACGGACGCCTATGCCGCCGCGGGCAGGATCGCCGAGTGCGCCACCGGCTACCCGGCCCGGGAACTCCGCCTCCTGGGTGTTACCGGAACCAACGGCAAGACCACCTGTGCGTACCTGCTCCGGCACCTGCTGCGCGCCCATGGCCAGCTCCCTGGCATGGTCGGGACCGTCTGCTACGACCTGGGGCAGAGCGAGATCGAGGCCGACCGCACCACCCCTACACCGTTCGAGCTGCAGGACCTCTTCGCGCGCATGGTCCAAGGCGGCTGCGGCTGGGCCGTCCTGGAGATGTCAAGCCACGCGCTGGTACAGCGTCGAGCGGGGACCGCCCGCTTCGCCGGTGCCCTGTTCACCAACCTGACGGGTGACCACCTGGACTACCACAAGACCATGGAGGAGTACTTCGAGGCCAAGGAGCTGCTCTTCACGGAATACCTGGAGCCTGGCGCACCGGCCGTCGTCCATGTCGACGCCGCCTACGGCCGCCGCCTGGCGGAGCGCCTGGCTCGAGATGGGCACGTCCGCGTCCTCACCGTCGGCGCCGCCGACGCCGACATCGCCTGGCACGACGTCCGCCTCGGCTTCAGTGGCTGCCGGTTCGGTCTGCACCTCGGGGCAGACGAGATCCCGGTGGACTCGCCCCTCATCGGCCAGCACAACGTCGCCAACCTGGCCTGCGCCGCCGGGCTGGCTCATGCCTGCGGGGTCCCGGCGGATACCATCGCACAGTCCCTGACGACCTGCCAGGGCGCTCCGGGGCGCCTGCAGGTGGTCTCCTCGCCGCGTGGGTTCGCGGCCTATGTCGATTACGCTCATTCCGACGACGCTCTGGAGAATGTGCTCAAGGCCCTGCGGGTGCTGGGGCCGCGCCGTCTGTTGGTGGTGTTCGGCTGCGGCGGTGACCGGGATCGCACCAAGCGCCCCCGCATGGGGGCCGTCGCCGCCCGCCTGGGCGACCGCCTCTTCGTCACCAGCGACAACCCGCGCACCGAGGACCCCAACGCCATCATCGCCGAGATCCTCGCCGGGGTCCCTGCCGGGACCGACGTGCAGGCCGACCCCGACCGCCGGCAGACCATCCGCAGGGCCATCGCCGAGGCCCGTGAAGGCGACCTCGTCCTGGTCGCCGGCAAGGGCCACGAGCGCTACCAGGAGAGCCACGGCGTCAAGCATCCCATCGACGACGTCTCGGAAGTCCGCCGCGCCATGGACCTCGAGCCGGGCTGATGTCTGTACGGGTTCTCGGTCTGCCCAACCGCGGCCAGGTGCGGCGGCCCTCGCCCACGGCGGTGGCCTCCTCGCAACCCCGGTCAGGACCATGCGACTGGCACAGAAGGCAAGGTCTCTGGCGACGCGGATGTCGCAGGAGATCGACTTCTACAGACGGGTGCTCGCGCACCCGCGGACACCCCGCCTGTCGCGCCTCCTGCTGGCGGTCGCGGTAGCCTACGCCGTGTCCCCTATCGATCTCATCCCCGACTTCATCCCTGTGGTCGGGCACCTCGACGACCTGGTCATCCTCCCGTTGCTGGTCTGGCTCGCCGTGCGGGGTATCCCCAAGGAGGTGATGGCCGAGTGCCGGAGCCGCAGTCAGGGCACCCATCCCTCTGCCTGACGTATGCCCTGTGCAACGGCCTCTGGAGGGTGAAGCCGAAGGCCCTGAGCCCCGTCGAAGGGCTGCCCCGGCCCGCCGTAGCCGCGGCGTCGGCGGTCGCTGCGCGCTTCCCCCGGGTGCCGGCGGCCTCCGAACGAGAACCCGCCGGTCGGGGGCCGCTGCAGCGCTGCGCCTCACCGCAGGGCCACCCGACCCCATTCCACGAGCCGGTCCAGGGCCTCCTCGGGCCCCACCACTGGCTGGTACCCGAAGTCTGCCGCGGCGCGCTCGTGACGGAACCAGTGCGAGTGCGCCAACTGCGAGACGGTGAAGCGTGTCAGCAAGGGCTCCCCGAGGAAGGGGAACACCCGGTGCGTCACCTCCATGCACAGAGCCAGGGCCCAGGCCGTACCCAGCGGCAGGCGCCGGCGCACCGGCGGCACCCCGAGACGCTGCAGGACACCGTTGAGCCAGTCCCACAGGCGGACCGGCTCCGCGTCGCCGATGAAGTAGGCCTTGCCGGCGCAGCGCCCCTGGCCCGCCAGTTCGTCAGCCGCCAGGACGTGCGCGTGAGCCGCGTTGTCGATGTAGGCGATGTCCACCCGGTTCAGGCCGGCTCCGATCTGTGCCAGCCGCCCCGCCTGCGCTGCCCGTACCAGGCGCGGCAACAGGTGCGGATCCCGCGGCCCCCAGATCAGGTGCGGCCTGAGAGCGCAGGTCCGCAGGGGAACCGTGGCGATGGCACCCCGGCCCTGGCCGGGACCACCGGCCTCCGCCTCGGAGCGGCCGATCTCACAGCCGTCCGCTGCCAGCACCAGGCGCTCGGCTGCGGCCTTGCTCGCCGGATACGCTGCCAGGTAGCGCCGTGGGTACGGCAGTGACTCGTCGCCGCCCTCGATGTCGGCACCCCCGATGGCGACGCTCGGCGAGCTCGTGTAGACCAGGGACCGGACCCGGTTCAGGCGGCAGGCCTCGAGGATGTTGGCGGTGCCCCCGACATTGACCTCGAAGTACGGCTGGCGCGGCCCCCATACCCCGGCCAGCGCCGCCGCATGGAACACGGTATCCACGCCGGCGCAGGCCCGGCTGCAGGCCCCCGCGTCCCGTACGTCCCCCCGCAGCACGGTCACCCCAGCCGCCTCGAGGTCCGGATAGGCCCCGCGACCCAGGGCCCGGACCGTGTCGCCCCGGGCCTGGAGCATCTCGACCAGCCGTCGGCCCAGAAAGCCGCCGCCGCCCGTGACCAGGGCGTTCATGGTGTGGGGTCTTTGCCGCCGCGCCGATAGTAGCTGAGGATGCTGTGCAGGTAGGCGACCGGCAGGCCGGTGTCGTAGTGCTCCCCGTCCACCAGCGCCGCCAGCAGACCTTCGTCCTGCCGCAGCGTGTCCAGGGCTGTCGTGAGCTGGATCTCGCCCGCCTGGCGCTGGTCTGCCTCGATCTGTTGCTGCAGCAGCTCGAACAGCCGCGGGGTCAGCACGTACTGCCCGTAGACGCAGAGGAAACGGTCCTCCGGCAGCCCGTCGGTCAGCAGATGAGCCCGGGCATAGTCGGGGCTGGGCTTCTCCGCCAGGTCCGTGACACTGGCCAGCGTCTTCCCCGGGTTCAGCCACGCGCCCGCCATGGTGCCGTAATGACAGACCTGCTCGCCCGGCGCCACGTAGGCAGCGATGACGCTGGTCTGACCCCCGGCCCCATGGAATGCATCCAGCAGTTGCCGGGCGCAGGAGCAGTCCGTGTTCGAGGCGAAAATGTGGTCCCCGAGCAACAGCAGGAACGGTTCGTTGCCGACCCACTCCCGGGCGCAGTACACCGCGTGCCCGAAGCCCCGTTGCTCCTCCTGGGGTATGAGGGTGACATGGCGGCCGAGCTCCGTCAACTCGTGGCAGGCCCGCCGGGCTTTCTCCGGGAGCTTGTTGTAGTGCTCGGGCGACGGCAGGCTGTGGAAGAAGTCGGCGTAGACCGGCTCCTCACCGGCCCGCACGATGATGGCCACCTCCTCGATACCCGCCCCGATGGCCTCCTCCACGATGGCCAGAAGGATCGGCTTGCACTGCCCGTCCGGCGTCACCAAGGGCAGCATCTCCTTCTTCACTGCCTTGGTCTCGGGGAACATGCGTGTCCCGAAGCCGGCCGCCGGGATCACGGCCTTCCGAACCAGCTTCGGCGGCTTTAGGTCAAGGTCGTAGCACTCCATGCCGTAGGTCTGCCGGAGATAGGCCCCGAGCTGGTCGCGCTCCGCCGGTCCCCGGGCGACCAATTGCACACAACCGTCGCCCTGTGACCCCACTCCCTTGCCGCCGGAGGCCAGTTCTCGGACGCGTGGGTCGGCCAGCACGGCATGCAGCTTCGGGGCGGTCAACTCCGACCGGCACAACGGCATCAGATGCCGGTCAAACTGCTGCTGGGCTTCGGTCATCAGCGCCCCCAGGGCCTCGGCGTCGCCGCGGCTCAGGACCTCGACCGCGCGGGTGACGATGTCGGCGTTGACCGGGCCCAGGTAGGCATGGGCCTGCTTGCCGGCCTCGTCCGTCGCAAAGGGGTAGGCATGCGTCAGGTCCGCCAGGATGCGGATCGTGTCCTTCCTGCCCTTGAGGTCGCCGATAAGCAGATGCAGGTGACTGCCCACATTCAGCCGCGTCGTCTGCAGCAGGTCGCCATCGAAGGTCATCAGCACCGGCACCTGACCGAAGGCGCAGCCTTGGTCCATCCGCCCACACCGCGATGGGGTCAGGATCTCGCCCTGGTAGGCCGCCTCCATCTCCGCCCGTGTGGTCAGCTTCAGGTCGTAGACGCAGTTGAAGGCCCGCGCCACCAGCACGCAGAGCGCAGCCGAGGAACTGAGCCCCTTCTTCACGGGCATGGTCGTCAGGTAGTTGTCGATCTCGATGCCGTCTACCTCGTAGTACGTCAGGATCGTGTAGGCCACCCCGGCAGCGTAGCTGAAGAAGGCACCCTTCTGGGCCGTTGCCAGGAGCGCCTCTCGCTCCATCGGCAGCGCGAGCTCATGATGCTTGCCGTCGGGCAGCGACGTGCGGATCACGAAGCGCTTCGGGCAGGCCCGTGCGCGGGCGTGAATGCCCTGGTTCGTGCCGGCGATCACGACCTTGCCAGGCACGATCGCCGAGTTGAACCGGCGATAGGCACCGGCCCAGTCGGAGTGCTCCCCGAACAGGCAAACGCGGCCCGGAACAAACAGCTCGAAGGTCCTGTCCATGCTGGTTTCCTCAGTGCCTGCGACAGCCCCATGTGCGCATCCCGACCTGGGCTGCCCGCAACCATAGCGGCAGACCATAGTGCGATGCCGCGTTGCCCGCAACTGGCGGGTGCCCTACCAGGGCTTACGTTGTGTGGCAGAACGCCCATGACGACAGCGGCCAAGACACCCCGGTTCAGCCTGCCCCGGTTCTTCCGGGTGCGTCGCCTGCCCGGTGTCGTGGCCTGGCTGGTGGCGATGCTGGCCTATGCCTACCGGCGGACCCTGCGTCTGCGCGTCAGCGACCCACACGGCTTCGTGCGGGACCTCTCCCGCTCCGGCTGCGTGGTGGCCCTCTGGCACAACCGTATCCCCATCAGCGCCCTGTGCTTCCCTCTCGAGATCCGCCAACGGGCCGCGGTGCTGATCAGCGCCAGCCGGGATGGCGAGTATGCGGCGGCCGTCGTGGCCAGGTTCGGCATGCGCTCCGTCCGCGGGTCGTCCAGTCGCCGGGGCGCACGAGCCCTCCGCGAGCTGACCCAGGAGCTCCACCGCGGAACCATCGTCGTCCTGACCCTCGATGGCCCGCGCGGCCCGCGCTATGAGCCCCACCCCGGGGCCGTGGCCCTCGCCGCCTCCTGCGACGTCCCTCTCGTGCCGATCTCGGTCAACTCCCATCGGCGCGGCGAACTGCCCAGTTGGGACCGTACCCAGCTCCCCCTGCCATTCAGCCGCATCGAGTTGGTCGTCGGCGCACCCCTCCGCTTACAGCCCCCCGCCGAGGCCTCCCTCGACCAGGTGAAGTCCGCCCTCATGGCGATCACCGACGACCGGCGTGGTGCCGCCCCCGTGGCGTGAGCGACCCCCGACCGGCCCCGGCGCCGGGGGCTGCCCCCCGGTATCTGCCGGATCTGCCGGATCCATCGGATCGGCCGGATCTGCCGGATCGGCCGGATCGGTCGAACCCCAGGGGCTCAGGGGCTCCGTACGTTGCCGGGAGACCACTGCTGTGCGCCAGTGTATGGGACTGGCCCCGGCAGGCCCTGTACCGGTGTCTGCTGCCGGGCGGCGTAGGATGGCGGGTCAGAACAAGGGATAGAGGAACGGCGCCTGCGAACCGCTCCTCGTCAGCACGATGAGAACGGAGAGGAGCAGGACGAGAAGCACGATGGGCAGCAGCCACCACTTCTTCCGGACTCTCAGATAAAGCCAGACCTCGTACAAGAGGGACCCTTTGCCCATCGGCACCCGCCTTCCCCCGGACGACCTTCCGCAGCACCCCGAGCCACCGCCGCCTCAGAACTGCCGTTCGTCAATTCAGGACCGGACGGCACAGGCCTGCAGGCGTGCCCGTACACTACGCTCTCGCCGCGACCTCCGCAATCAGGAAAGGCCACGCCAGAGAGGCGCCCGAGCCTGGCCATACCGGGCCACCGCGGCGGTGTGCTTTCCCCCCCCGGAGCGGCTCCGCCTCTGGGGTCATCGACCACGGGCTCCATCCGTGGCGCTGACCAGGCGGTTGCACGGGGGACATCCCTCGCCTATTGTCCTCACCATGGCTGGCCAGAGCCGCGCCGCAGGGCACGCCGAGCGCACGCCAGCGCCGAATGCCCTCCCCCGAGGCGGCGGCAGCCCAAGGACCGACAACGGAGTTCCTGGTGCCAGATCCGGGCAGGCAAGACGGTGCCGCGCCGCCGTCAGCAGCCGGGCAGCCGTCACGGCGAGCGAGACTCATCGGGCGAGCGTTCCTCAGCCTGCTCCCGCTGGTCGTCCCGGTCGTGTTGGAGCTGATCCTACGGCTCACGGGGGTGGGTTACGATGCCCATTTCCTCGTCCCCGCGGCAGGGGAGCCCCAAGGGTATCTGGTCACGAACCACGCCTTCGGCCGCCGCTTCTTCCCGCCGGCGCTGGCGCGCGAGCCTGAGCCCCAGGGGATGCCGGCGGTCAAGGCTCCAGGCGCTGTGCGCATCTTCGTTCTCGGGGAGTCCGCCGCGATGGGCGACCCGGATGCGGCCTATGGCCTCGCCCGGATGCTGGAGGTTGCCCTGCACGACCGTCTCGCCGACCGGCCCGTGCAGGTCGTCAATGCCGCCATGACCGCGGTGAACTCGCACGCTGTCCTTCCCATCGCGCGGGATTGCCTCAACGCGGATGCTGACGCCCTCGTGGTCTACATGGGGAACAACGAGGTGGTGGGGCCCTTCGGCATCGGCTCCACCCTGACCCCCTTCCGCCCCAGCCTGCGCCTGGTGCGCCTCGGCCTGGCGGTCCGGAGTCTCAGGCTGGGCCAGCTCCTCGATGCCACGCTGCGAAGGGCCGTCCCTCGCGCTGGCGAAGACGCGGTCGGCTGGCGTGGTATGGAGCATTCCATCAAGGAGGAGATTGGCGCGACCGATCCCCGTCTGGATGTCACTCGGGCACACTTCCGCCAGAACCTCGCAGACCTTCTGGACGCAGCCCGAAAGCGCCATGTTCCTGTGATCCTGTGCACCGTGCCGGTAAACCTCCGCTCCTGCCCGCCCTTCGGCGGCAAACCATCGTCTCCCGACCCGGAGTGGGCTGCGCACATGACCGCCGCCCTGCACCGGCAGAGCCAGGGCGCGGCGGACTCCGCCACGGAACCCCTCGAGGCGGCGATCCGCCGACAGCCCGATGCCGCCGAGGCCTGGTTTGTTCTCGGCGAGACCCTCGCACCGCAGGGCCACGCCGAGAAGGCCGACGACTGCTTCAGGAAAGCCCGGGACCTGGACCGATACCGCTTCCGGGCCGATGCCGCCATCAACCGTATCATCCGGGAGACGGGAGCGCGCGATGGCGTGCGCCTGGTGGATGCAGAGGCCCTGCTGGCCGCCAGCGAGGAGGCTGGCACCGGCACGTTTCTTGACCACGTGCATCTCACCTTCACGGCAACCTCCCTCATGGCGGCGCAGGTCTCCGCGGCCCTGCTCGAAGCCCTCGGCACCGGGGCGGCGGGCGATGCCCCGCCGGCGGCCGCCGTGGAGGAACGCTGCTCCCGTGTTCTGGCCTACACGGAATGGGATCGCCTCCGCATCGAGCGTGAGATGCTCGAGCGGCGGACGCGGGCCCCGTTCACCCTGCAGATGGGATGGGAGGCGAACCGCGACGGGATGACCCGCCTGGAACTGCAGTTGCACCAGGATGCCGTCCTGGCAGCGGCCCGCGCTGACTACGCGGCCGCCCAACGTGTCCGGCCCGACGACCCGGTGCTGTGCCGCAGCGCGGCCAGGATGTTCTCCTTCGCCGGAGACAAGGTCGCGGCGGCTCGCCAATGGCAGACCGTGTCCCTGCTCCAGCCCTTCGCCCCCGATGCACGCCAGAACCTGGGCGCACTGTACGTCGACATGGGCCGCGCGGTCGAGGCGGAGGACCTCTTCCGACAGGCCTTGCGCATCCGGCCTGCCCTGGCCGAGGCCTATGCGGGCCTGGCTCTCATCCGTCTCCGGTCCGGGCAGGGCGAAGCTGCCCTCGCCCTGCTGCGCCGGGCCTTGGCCGCCAAACCAGCCCTCGTCGAAGCCCACAACAACCTCGCCGGGGTTTACATCGCCCTGGGCCGCGTGGACGATGCCCTGGCCGAGTGGCGCCGCGCGATCGACCTGAAACCGAGCTACACGGGGGCCCGCTGCAACCTCGCCCGGGCGCTCTGGGGACAGAACCGAGCCGATGAAGCCCTCGCAGAGGTCGCGGAGGCCATCGGCAACGATCCGTTGTCTCCCATACCGCGACTGCTGGAAGCCGATATCCTGATCGGCCTCGGGCGGCCAGCCGAAGCGGCCGAACGCCTGCGCCGGGCGTTGGCCGACACGCCTGCGAACCCGCTGATCGCCGAACGCCTGCGCCGACTTGCAGCGTCCTCACCCCAACCCCGCGAGAAGAAACCATGAGATGCCGGCTTCCCCCGAACCTGTTCGGCCCCGCGACGGTGCTCCTCTCCGCCGCCGTCGCCTGTGGCGCCGAGGTCCCGGTCGAACCCTACTCGTCACGACCGACATCCGGCGAGATGGCGTTCATCGAGCAGTGGAAGCGCTTCCTGCTCAAACAGGGGGAGGCCAACGGGGCGCGTTACGTCGCCGACCTTCCCTTTTCGTTCAAGTGCGGGGAGCGAAGCAGCCGGGAATGGGTCAGGATCGGGACTGCAGACATCGCGTCGGGTGACTGGCAGGATGACAAGACCCGCACGCATGTGCTGGCCTGGAAGGACGCCCAGACAGCGCTCTCCTGCGAGATGAGACTGACCGAGTTCCGGGGTCTCCCCGCGTTCCAGTGGGTCGCTCATGTCCGGAACGACGGGCCGTCCGACTCCGCCAAGCTCCACGACTTCTGGGGTATCGATACATGCTGGAACGCTGCCGATGGCTCGACCCCGGTCCTGCATCGCTCGGTCGGCGCTCCCGCTCACGAAGATGATTTCTGCTTCATGAGCGAGGTCATGCACAACTCGATGTGGGACAAGCGCCGGCGGGTCCCGATGGACACACCCACGAACGCCCGATGGGGGCAGACCCACGCGTACCTCGCACCGGCCGACAAGCGCTCAAGCGCCGTGTGGTTGCCCTTCTTCAACTACCAGACCGGCGGCGACGGGCTTATCACCGGGCTCGGCTGGAGCGGCGCATGGCGCGCTTACTTCGATCACCAGGGGGGCGGAAACTCTACGATTCTGGCCGGCGTCGAGAACTTCGACTCGGTCCTGCATTCCGGCGAGACGGTTCGCTCGACGCTGAACCTGGTTCTCTACTGGCAGGGGGAGATGATGCACGGCCAGAACATGTTCCGGAGGCTTGTCCTTGACCACTACTCACCGCGGATCGACGGGAAGCGGGTCGAGCCGCCGATCTCGGGAGTGGTCTGGGGAGGGATCCCGTCCAAGGAGCATCTCGAGATCATCGGGAAGATCAGGGAGTACGAGGTCCCGTTCGACGTCTACTGGTTCGACGCCGGCTGGTACGGAACGGGGGTCGTCCCATCCTACACGGTCTTCGAGGGCGACTGGGGGATCATGGCCGGTGACTGGCGGCCGAACCCGAACTGGCACCATGGAACGCTCAAGCCGGTCAGCGCTGCCGCGCATGCGGCCGGCATGAAGTTCCTCGTCTGGGTCGAGCCCTGCCGCGCCCTCCACGGCCGGCCCATCACGCTCGAACACCCTGAGTACTTCCTGACCGGAAACGCCGACGGCAAGGTCCGCGACGGACAGACGCTTCTGCTGGATCTCGGCAGGCCGGAGTCGCGCCAGTGGGCGGTCGACGTCGTCGCCGGCCTGATCAGGGACTACGACATCGACTGGTACGAGGAAGACTTCAACATCGAGCCAAATCCCTACCTGGAGACCGCCGCAGAGCCGGACCGGTGGGGGATGAACGAGATGCGGTTCATCGAAGGCCATTTTGCGTTCTGGGACGAGCTCCTCCGGCGGTTCCCCCGTCTGGCGATCCTCAACTGCGCCAGCGGCGGCCGACGGATAGACCTCGAGACCATGCCGCGCGGCCAGCCTCTCTGGCGAAGCGACTACAACTGCTGGCCTGAAGCGACCCCCGAATCGACGCAGGACCAGAGCTACGGCATTCTCCATTGGCTGCCCATCCAAGGGAGCATGATCCGCGGCTGGACGATCTTCGATACCTACGACGCCCGCTGCGCGCTGAGTCCGGGCATGGAGAATGCCGTCGTCGCCAAGACGCGCGAGGAATGGCTCCAGATCAGGGCCAACGTCGTCCAGGCGAAACGCTGTAAGAAGTACTTCTCCGGCGACTACTACCCCTTGGCCAACCAGCAACGGAACCCGGCCGCGTGGATGGCATACCAGCTCTACCTACCGGACGAGCAGGAGGGGATGATCCTCGCTCTGCGCCGCGCCAAGAGCGACATCCGCGCGATGACGTTCGACCTCGTGACGATCGACCCGGCGAAGCGATGGAAGTTCGAGGACTACGACTCCGGCAGCACGCGGGTGGTCTCCGGCAAGGAGATCCGCGAGAAGGGGTTCGAGGTCGTCATCCCGGACCGGCGCGGCTCCCGACTCATCCTGTTCTCCGTTGATCGCACCGAGTGAGAGCCGATCCCGGATGGGGGACCGGGCGCAACCCCCGCGATCTCTGGGCTGAGGCCCTCGCCGCGTCCGTCGGCTGCTTTGCTGCTTGTCCGCATCGCCCGAACTGCCCGCCAGGGCGCCCATTCTGCCGGCGGAAGCGACCACCCCAGGGCGGGTTGGATGCTGGCGTTCCGGTGACCTGGACAGTCCGGCCGCCAGCGCCTCGCGGACGAGCGGGAGCAGGATCTCCGCCATGACCGCGTGGCCGTCTTCGTTGAGGTGGACGCCGTCACCGGAGAACCGCGAGGCGTCGTTGTCCACGGCCGCAAAGCGTTCCAGCAGATCCACGACCCGGATGCCCGGCAGTCCGGCGGCAGCCTCGAAGACGCGACGGTGGGTCCCGTGCAATGGGTACTGCTGGAAGCCATAGGCCAACCCCGGGAGGATCACTACCAGGCAGGCGAAACCGTGTTCCTGCTGAAGTTCCGCCAGCAGGGCGAGCCCGGCACGAACCGTGGACTGCCCGCGCAGGACATGGGTGGAGTACCACTCCTGGTGCTCTGTGGGTGAAGAGCGCAGGCGGTGGTGGAGGACGAAGGCGAGGCGCGAATGGCGGAGCAGGGCCCGGTACAACGCCACGGTACCCTCACTCCGCACCGAGAGGTGGTTGGCCTGGCGCAGGCGCTCCTGGACCCCGCCGTCGGCCCGCAGATCGAAGTCGTTGACGCAGACCGTCAGCAGGACCAGGTCCGGCTGGTACCTGAGGCCCTTGGTCCGCAGGGTCTCGACCTCCTGCAACGTGTGGTACCCCCCCACGCCCAGGTTCAGGACCTCGTACCGGGGGCCCGACCCGCCGTTGCTCTGGTTCAGGAGTGCCTGCAGCCGCGTTGTATAGAGCGCTGACCACCTCGAGACGTCGCAGCCTGCAGTGGTCGAGTCGCCGAGCACGACAATCCTGCAGGCATCCTCGGGTTTCACGTCGCTGTGATCGACGTCGCGGAACCCCGCTGAGTTGATGGCGAAGCCTGCCTGCGACGGGTCGGAAGGCTCGTCGGTGGGCAGGTAACCCGGCCGGTACTCGAAGCCGATCACGGGGTTCGCCGACAGTCTGTACCCCGGGATGGGGAGCGGCGCCAGGGGTCTGGGCGCAACGTCGAGGATGCGGACCGCGACTTCGGCGATGAGGACGGCCACCACCGTGCTCGCGCCTGCGAGCAGTGCCCTGCCGAGAAGCGCCTTGGCTGCCTTCTGTCTCATGGTGGCACGAAACGCTGGCTTGGGTCCTGGTGTTCCGGCGGCCCGGGGCGGACATGGGGGAGCCCCGCGGGCATCCTACACGTCTGGACTGTAGCCCGCAGGGAAGGGTCGCGCCATCCTGGACTGGGCCCGGTGGCTTCCGGGGCATGGCGCGCGGTGGACGGTTGCCCGCACCGCGCCCACCGACGGGGTCGCCTAGCCGTCGAGACTCGGGCGGGGCCGATCGTGCCCCGTCAGAGGTTGGTGGTGGGGGTGCATAGAGCCAGCCCGGTCGAGGGAGGCGCTTCCCTGCCGGAGGCAGGGCTGTTTCAAGAAACCGTCGGCAGCCTTGCGGTGGGGCCCCGGTAGGTCGCGGCTGCCAACCGCCCGCGTGCGGGCGAGACGCGACTCCATAACGTACTGCAGTACAGCAGGATCGATTACTCGCCAGGCCCGCCGGAGCGCGGGTCCGCCACCCCGCGAACCGCGATCTTGAAACAGCCCTGTGCCGGAGGGCACGCGTGTTGACGGGTCCAGGCCCCTCTCTTATGTTGTGCCTGCCGGCACGTGCGGGTGACCGGAGTCAGGCAACGGACGCAAAGGCAGGACATCCGCCATGGATCAGACCTCCATCAGCAGCAAAGCCCGGGTGACGTGTCCAGGCTGCCAGCGCCTGTTCGAGTTCGAGGGCGACAGTCGCGGGTGCGCCACCACCTGCCCCAAGTGCCAATGCGATTTCCTCATCCCTGAAGAGGGCAGTGAGGGGCTTCTGCTTAGCATCGGCGGAGAGTGCTTCGATATCGTCTGCCCGCACTGCCAGACCGAGTTCGTCCTCCCCAACGAGTACCGCGGCGAGGTGGCGGACTGCGCCGAGTGCCATGGTGTGTTCAGCATCCCGGAGGAGGGTAGCCAGGGCGTCCCCGTCGACGAGGCCGCCACCGTCGCCGCCGGCGGCGCCGCGACCCCGGCGCCATCGGGGACGGCCACACGGCTACCGACCGACGCCGGTCCGCACCGACGCTCCGCAACGGTCTTCCTCTCCCGCAAGGAGGTCCTCGACCAGGCGGAGAAGGCGCAGCGCGAGCGCATGGGGCGCCTGGCCCAGCCCACCGGTATCCAGCGGGGCGCCCAGGCCGGCCAGGCGGAGGCCATGGATCCCACCGGCAGACCCTCCACGGACCTGAAGACCAGCCCCGTCCTCGAACCGGTCATGGGGCGTGCCATCCGCCGGTCCGAGCTGCCGGACTGGCTGCCGCCCCTCGACTTCGAGAAGCGCGAGAAAATCATTGAGTACGAGCCTGCCGCAGAGCCTCCGACGACCGCCCTCAAGATTACCATCCTGGCGCCGGTGCTGCTGAGCCCTGTCGCCGCGGTCCTCGTCGGGTATCTGCACGTCCATCCTGCCGCGGCGGCCGCCCTCTGCTTCGTTCCCGGGCTGGTCTGCTGGGGGATCGCCGCCCTGCGCCTGCTGCCTGTCCTCGCCCGCAAGGCCATCATCCTCACGAACTTTCGCGTCATCATGGCGGACCCCTTCGAGGTGGTCGACATCGATCTGCTCTGACGGCGCGCCGCCGGCCTGCCAGTGCCACCTGCCGACCGCCGGGGTCCCATTAAGGAGAAGAATCGCGATTTTGCGGCGCCCCTGTTTGATTCACTTCGGTTCTGCGTATATTGGCCCCGTGCAGACCGGATACAGGTCTGACCCTCGTGATCCGTGGTGAAAACGTTCCGGCCTTGGGGTCCCGGGTGCCGGGTTCCCGGTGGGGCTCCGATGCCTGCGATATGACGTGACGACTTCATGGTTACCGGTGCGAATGGCAACGAACACAGCGCGGCGGGCAGTTACAGGCCGGTGACGGTCAGTGACTTGGTGCGGGTACTGGAGGGGGAGGTGGCCTGCTGTGAGGACCAGTTGGGCCGCCTGGTCAGGGCCTTTGTCGCCAGTGACCTGCTCAGCGACGTGTTGGCCTTCGAGAGTCACGAGTACGCCCTGCTCACCGGTCTGACCAACGCACAGATTGTGCGGACGGCCGACATCACGGGGGCGTCGTGTGTGGTCATCGTCCGAAACAAGCAGCCCCAGCAGGCGGCGGTGGCCCTGGCGCAGGCCTCCGGTATCCCTATCGTCCTGGCCCACTGCACCATGTTTGAGGCGTGTGCGCGGCTGAGCCGTCTGGCGGAAGCGCGACATGACGCAGTTCCACGAACGTCAGATCCGTCTGGTGCATGAGTTGATGTACCAGATCAAGGTGAAGGAGGTGATGACCCGCGAGGTCATCACCTATCCGCCTACGGTGACGTTCCGTGAGGTCCAGTTGTGCCTCAAGAAACGGCGCTTCTCCGGTACGCCCATCGTGGCCGACGGCCGCCTTGTAGGGATCGTCAGCATCGATGACATCATCACCGCCTTCGACCACGGCGCCATTGACCGGCCGGTCCAGGAATTCATGACCCGCACCCTGGTCACCGTGCCGCAGAGCTACTCGGTGATTGCCGCCTCGAACCTCTTCCACAAGTATGGCTTCGGCCGCCTGCCGGTCGTCAGCCGCCCCGGCAGCGACGAACTGGTGGGCATCGTCACCTTCAGCGACATCCTGTCGCACCTGCTGCTCAAGATCAACAGCATAGCGGAGCGGGTGGAGGAGTACGAGCGGGCCACGGCGGCGCGCATGGAGCAACGGCGCGACCAGCTCCATTTCGAGATCGCCGCGGACAGTTTCGACAAGGCTGGGGTGGCAGCCACTCTGACCAAGAGACGCCTGCAGGCGCACGGGGTCCCGCCGGACCTGGTGCGGCGGATTGCCGTCATCTGCTACGAAGCGGAGATGAACGTCATCCTGCACTCCCTTGGCGGGTACATGGATGTGGAGATGCTCCCCGACCGGGTCCGCGTGCTGGTGGCCGACGAAGGCCCCGGGATTCCGGACATCGAGAAGGCCATGCTACCCGGCTACACCACGGCCAGCGAGAAGATCCGGGCTCTCGGGTTCGGCGCCGGGATGGGGCTGCCCAACATCAAGCGGTGCGCCGACGAGTTCCATGTCACCTCCTCCATGGAGGCCGGCACGGAGCTGGAGGCCACCGTGTTTCTGCCGGCGGCCCGGCCGGGGTCCACCCCGCCCGCCGCGCCAGTCCCACCCACGGCGCCGGTGCCGGCGCCGCAAGGAGGCGTGCTATGACGGTCGAGCAACTGGTTGCCGCCCTGGGGCTCGATCCGCTGCACCTGGGCGATGCTGCCACCCGGGAGGTCACGACGGCCTACTGCGGAGACCTGCTCAGCGACGTCATGGCGCACTGCCAGCCCGGGGCCGTCTGGTTCACGGTTCAAGCCCACATCAATACCATCGCCGTGGCCGAACTGCGCGATATGGCCTGCATTGTCCTCGTGAACGGCGTCTCACCGGACCCCCAGACCACGGCCCGGGCCAAGGCGCAGGGGGTCATCCTCTGCGGCAGCGAGCGTAGCAGCGCACAGTTGTGCATGGAGCTGGCGGGCAGGCTGGGGGAAGGGCAGGCCGGATGACGCGATTCGACCTGCACATCCACAGCGCCCTGTCCGCCTGTGCCGAGAAGGCTCTTTCGCCGGCGCGCATCGTCGACCGGGCTTCGGAGGCCGGCATCTCTCTGCTGGCGCTGACCGACCACAACGCCAGCGCCAACGTTCTGCCTGCGGTCGAAGCCGGCCGGCGGCGCGGGGTGGGCGTCATCCCGGGCGTGGAGGTCATGACCCGCGAAGAGGTCCACGTGCTGACCCTGTTCGGTGATGTTGAGACCCTGGCGGACTGGCAGGGCGTTCTGGACGCGGCACTACCCGAGGCCCCGAACCGGCCTGAGTTCTTCGGCTACCAGGTCCTCTACGACGCCGCCGACGAGATTGTGGGGGTGGACGACCGTCTGCGCCAGGTGGGCATCGGCCTCGGCGTCGATGCCATCACGGAGCAGGTGCACGACCGCGGCGGCCTGGTCATCCCCGCCCACGTGTTCCGCCGGCGGCATAGCCTGACCAGCCAGCTCGGGTTCGTCCCGACCGACGCGGCCTTCGATGCCATCGAGATCACCGCCGGGGAGTGGGCGCAGAAGGGCTGCCGTCTCGGCCAGCGTCTCCATGGCTACCCCCTGGTCAGTGGTTCCGATGCCCACTTCCTGGAAGACGTCGGCCGCACCTGGCTGGAGGTGAGCGAGCAGGCGCGCAGTGCCGGCGAGGTCATGCAGGCGATACGGAGACTGGCCGGGTGAGGGACCTGTCGCTCCACCTCACGGATATCATCGAGAACGCCGCCAAGGCGGGGGCCGCGCGTGTGGTCGTCCGTCTGTGGTGGGCCGGGTCGGTATTCTGGTTCGAGGTCAGCGACAATGGGCCGGGCCTGCCCGCGACCGTGGCTGACGATCCTACGGACCCCTACCGGACGACACGTCGCGAGCGCCCCGTGGGCCTGGGGCTGGCATTGCTGCGGGCCACGGCCGAACAGACCGGCGGCCGTGTGGAGGTACTGAGCCGGTCCGGCCAGGGGGTACGCGTGCGGGCTGCCTTCCCCATGGGCCACCTGGATGCCAAGCCCCTGGGGGACCTGGCCGCGGCCCTGCTGACCGCCGCCCTCGGCTGGCCCATGGACCTGGTGGTCCAGGTGGGCGAGCCCCCGGAGACCGTCCTCGACACGGCCGAGGTCCGGCGCGAGCTCGAGGCGGTGCCGCTGACACACCCTGACGTCGCCCGCCTGCTGGAGGACATTCTGGCAGGGGCGGTCGGACCCCTGCAGCAACACTGCGAGCAGGGGTTCCGCAGTCTCGGAGACGCGGGCGCGGTAGCCGCGGCCGGCGAGGGGGCGGGCCCCACGCCGCCGGGCGCCCGCCCGCCGGCGGCAAGGCCACGCAGCACGGTCGCAACGGCACCTGAGGACGACCCACCAGGGATCCCTACGAACCTCTAAGGAGACACGCCGTGAAGAGCCTCGACGAACTCAGAAAGATCCGGGACCAGGTCCGCAAGGAACTCGACCTGCGCGGGGGCCAGCACCGGGCCAAGGTCGTGGTCTGCATGGGCACCTGCGGCATCGCCGCCGGGGCGCGGGACACCATGAAGGCCCTGATGGCAGCCCTGCAGTCCCGCAGCATCACGGATGTCGCCGTGGTGGCTGCCGGATGCCGCGGTTTCTGCGAGCAGGAGCCGCTGGTGGAAGTCCAGATCAGTGACCAGCCTGCCGTCACCTACGGTCACGTGGACGGGGCCGCTGCCGAACGCATCGTCGCCGAGCACATCGTCGCCGGCCGGCCGGTCCAGGAATTGGTCTTCCGCTGAGGAGGGAGCGTGCCATGGCCAGCGTCTCGAAAGCAACCCCATGCCAGACTGCAGACAACCCTCTGTTCCGGCAGTTGGACGAGTTCATTGCCCGGCTTGAGCCCGGGCGCAACGCCCTGATTCCCGCCCTGCACAAGGCCCAGGAGATCTTCGGCTTCCTGCCCCCCGACCTGCAACAGCATATCGCCGACGCCCTGGGCATCCCCGTGAGCGAGGTCCTGGGCGTCGTGACCTTCTACCACTATTTCACCATGCAACCTCGCGGCCGGCATACGGTCAACGTCTGCCTGGGGACCGCCTGCTACGTGCGCGGCGCCAAGAAGGTCGTGGAGGCGCTCAGCCGCGAGCTCGGCGTGAAGATCGGCGAGACGACGCCCGACCGCCGTTACTCGCTGACCGCTCAGCGTTGCTTCGGCGCCTGCGGCCTGGCACCCGTGGTCATGATCAACGAGGACGTGCACGGGCGCGTCACCGCCAAGAAGATCCCCAGCATCCTGGCCAAGTACGAGTGAGGGCAGTGATGAAGACTATCCGGACCCAGATCCTGTTGTGTGCCGGGGGATCCTGCATCTCCTCGGGTACGGACAGCGTCCGCTCGGCCTTCGAGCGCGAGCTCACCAGCCATGGCCTCGCCGACGAGGTCGAGGTCGTCTCCACCGGCTGTATGGGCATGTGCGAGATCGGGCCCATCGCCATCGTCTACCCCGAGGGCATCTTCTACCAGAAGGTCAAGGCCGACGATGTCGCTGAACTGGTCGAGGAGCACCTCCTCAAGGGCCGCATCGTCGAGCGCCTCCTCTACAAGCGCGCCACCACCGGCGAGCTGCTCGAAACCATCAACAGCATCGACTTCTTCAAACTCCAGAAGAAGATCGCCCTGCGGAACTGCGGCAATATCGATCCCGAGGATGTCCGCGAGTACATCGCCGCCGACGGCTACGAGGCCCTGGGCCGGGTGCTGACCGCCATGACCCCGGCCCAGGTGGTCGAGGAGATCAAGGCCTCCGGCCTCCGCGGCCGTGGCGGCGCCGGGTTCCCGACCGGCATGAAGTGGCAGTACACCGCGGCCGAGAAGGCCGACTGCAAATACGTCGTCTGCAACGGCGACGAGGGCGACCCCGGCGCCTTCATGGACCGCAGTATCCTCGAAGGAGACCCCCACAGTGTCATCGAGGCTATGGCCATCTGCGGCTTCGCCATCGGTGCCAGCCAGGGGTACCTCTACGTGCGCGCTGAGTACCCGCTCGCCATCAAGCGCCTCGACCACGCCATCCACCAGGCCCGCGACCTGGGCGTGCTGGGCAAGGGCATCTTCGGTACCGGCTTCGACTTCGACCTCGAGATCCGCATGGGCGCCGGCGCCTTCGTCTGCGGCGAGGAGACCGCCCTCATGGCCTCCATCGAGGGCCGGCGCGGTGAACCGCGGCCTAAGCCGCCCTTCCCGGCGCAGAAGGGCCTCTTCGGCAAGCCCACCGTGCTGAACAACGTTGAGACCTTCGCCTGCATCCCCTACATCATCCTCAATGGCGCCGTCGAGTTTGCCAAGATCGGCAGCGAGAAGAGCAAGGGCACCAAGGTCTTCGCCCTGGCCGGCGACGTGGTCAACTGCGGCCTGGTCGAGGTGCCCATGGGCATCACCCTCGGCTCGGTCGTCTTCGACATCGGCGGCGGCATCCGCAACAACAAGCGCTTCAAAGCCGTGCAGATCGGCGGCCCGTCCGGCGGCTGCATCCCGGCTGAACACCTCAATACGCCCATCACCTACGAGTCCCTCCCCGAACTCGGTGCCATCATGGGCTCCGGCGGCCTCATCGTGATGAATGAGGATACCTGCATGGTGGACCTGGCCCGCTACTTCCTGGACTTCATCCAGGAGGAGTCCTGCGGCAAATGCACCCCCTGTCGCGTCGGCACCCGCATCATGCTGCACCTGGTCACCAAGATCTGCAATGGCCAGGGGACCATGGCCGACCTGGCCAAGCTCGAGGAACTCGCCCCCCAGATCGCCAAGACCTCCCTGTGCGGGCTCGGCCAGACCGCCCCCAACCCGGTCCTCTCCACCCTGCGCTACTTCCGCGAGGAATACCTGGAGCATATCCAGGAGAGGAGATGCCGCGCGGGAGTGTGCAGCGCCCTGATGTGGGCCCCCTGCACCAACGCCTGCCCGGCCTCGGTCAATGTCCCCGCCTACATGACCTACGTCGCCAAGGGCCGCTTCGAGGATGCCCTCCGTATCCACCTGATGGCCAACCCCTTTCCGTCGGTCTGCGGCCGTGTCTGCCCGCAGTGGTGCACCAAGAAGTGCCGTCGTGCAGACCTCGAGGGACCCCTGGCCGTCCGCCTGGTCAAACGCTTCATGGCCGAACAGCGTCAGGACTACCTGGACCTCTACCCGGCCAAGGACCCGGCCAACGGCCACAAGGTCGCCGTCATCGGCAGTGGCCCGGCCGGCCTGACCGCGGCCTACTACCTGGTCCTGCGCGGCTACGAGGTCACCGTGTTCGAGCGCCAGCCGGAGGTGGGCGGCATGCTGCGCTATGCCATCCCGGACTACCGTCTGCCGCGTGCCTACGTGGACAAGGAGATCGATGGGCTGCGCCAGTTGGGCGTGGCGATGCGTACCGGGGTCGAGATCGGCAAGGACGTCACCATCCCCCAGCTCGAGACCCAGGGCTTCGAGGCCTTCTTCATCGCCAGCGGCTGCGGCAAGGAGACCAAACCCAAGATCGAGGGCATCGACCTCCCCGGCGTCTACGCCGGCATCGACTTCCTCGAACGCGCCGCCAAGGGCGAGAACATCCCCATGGGTCCCGACGTGCTCGTCATCGGCGGCGGCGATAGCGCCATCGATGCCAGCCGCATCGCCCGCCGCTGCGGCGCCCGCAACGTCACCATCATGTACCGGCGTACCCGCAGCGAGATGCCCACCAACCCCATCGAGATCCGCGAGGCGGAGATCGAGGGGAACAAGGTCGAGTTCCTCGCCAACATCAGCGGCATTCGCTCCCGTGATGGCCGCCTCGAGGTCAGCATCCTGCGCATGCGCCTGGGCGCCTTCGACAAAAGCGGCCGGCGCCGCCCTGAAGTCATCCGCGGCCCGGAAGAGACCCGGCTGGTCGACAATGTCATCGTCGCCATCGGCCAGCAGAGTGACGCGGACCCCATTGCCCAGACTACCGAGGGCCTCGTGGCCAACGGCTACGGCGGCATCAAGGCCGACGCCAAGACCGGCGCCACGGATCGCCCGAATGTCTTCGCCGGCGGGGACCTGGTCATCGGCGCTGCCACCGTCGTGGAGGCGATCCAGGCCGGCCAGGTCGGCGCCCGGGCCATCGATCAGTTCCTCTGCCCGAACCCGGCCCGCAAGTACCCCTGGGAGACGCTGGCGCTGCCGGACATCGACCCCGACCTGGACGCCGAGGTCCAGGAGATGGAGCCCCTGCACGAGCCCCTGCTGAACCCGGCCGAACGGCTCATCTCCGTCGAGGTCGAGCGCACCGTGTCCCCGGCCGAAGCCATGCGCGAGGCCTGTCGCTGCCTGCGCTGCGATTACAAGGAGTGAAACACCCCGTGAACAGGACCCACCCGAAGGCGGGAGCGGCCGCTCTGGCGGTTCGCCGCATCGTGAGCAAACACGGCAAGGCCCGCAAGAACCTCCTGGTGATCCTGCATGACCTGCAGAGGAACCGCGAGGACAACTCGCTCTGGCGCGAGGACCTGGAGGAACTGGCCAGGATCACGGGCATCAGTATCTCCAGCATCGTGGGGACCGCCACGTTCTACTCGATGTTCAGCCTCAAACCGCGTGGCCGGCATATCATCCGGCTCTGCGAGAGCCCGCCCTGCTACATCATGGGCGAGGAGAACATCCGCGAGGCCATCCACGATGCCCTCGGCATCGACTTCGGCGAGACCACCCGCGACGGTGCCTTCACCCTTGAACCCACCAGTTGCCTCGGCTCCTGTGGCGTGGCGCCGGTGATGATGGTGGACGACGAGATCTACGGCAACCTCACCCGCGAGAAGGCTGTCCGGGTCCTCGAAGGCATCCGGGCCGCCGAGAGCCGCAATGCCGCCGCGGGCGCTTGAGGGAGGATCACGCATGGCTGCCCCAAGAACCTACGTCATGATCCCCGTTGATGCCGACACGGTCATCATCGGGGCTCGTGAAGTGAAGAGCCGTTTCTCCGCCGAGATTGGCCGTCGCGGCCTGTCAGACCAGGTCCGCGTCCTGGAGACGGGCTCCTTCGGGCCCTCCAATGCCGGCGTCCTGGCCGCCGTCCAGCCCGACGGCGTCGTCTACGGCCACCTCACCCCCGAGGACGTTCCCGCCATCGTTGAGGAGCACCTCGTCAAGGGCCGCATCTGCGGGCGCTACCTGCTCCCCCGGGAGTACCCGCCGCAGGTCCCGGCCGTCGATGACGCCCGCCATACGCAGATGGCCGGCCGCATCGTGCTCGACAACTGCGGTCGCATCGCCCCCGAGAGCATCGAGGAGTACATCGCCAACGACGGCTACTTCGCCCTTGGCCGTGCCGTCACGGAGATGACTCCTGAGGCTGTCCTCCAGGAGGTCGATCTCTCCGGCCTGCGGGGCCGTGGCGGAGCCGGCTTCCCCACCGGCCGCAAGTGGCGCTTCTGCGCCCAGGCCAAAGGCCGCACCAAGTACGTCATCTGCAATGCCGACGAGGGTGAGCCGGGCACCTTCAAGGACCGCCTGATCATGGAAGGCGACCCGCACAAAGTCCTCGAAGGCATGGCGCTCTGCGCCTATGCGATCGGTGCGCACCACGGTTTCGTCTACATCCGCGGCGAGTATAAGCTCTCCATCGAGCGCCTCGAGAAGGCCATCCGCGCGGCCCGCGAGCAGAGCCTCCTGGGCCGCAACCTCTTCGGCTCGAAGTTCTCTTTCGACGTCGACGTCCGCATCGGCGCCGGGGCCTACGTCTGCGGCGAGGAGACGGCCCTGATCGAGTCCATGGAAGGCAAGCGCGGCATGCCCCGGCTCAAACCGCCTTTCCCGGCCCAGTGCGGCTACCTCGGCAAACCCACCAACGTGAACAACGTCGAGACCCTGGCCTGCGTGCCGGCCATCATCCGGCACGGCGGGGCCTGGTTCCACGGCCAGGGCACTCCGGGCATGCCCGGCACCAAGGTCTATACCATCCTCGGCCACGTCAATCGGCCAGGCCTGATCGAGGTCGCCGCTGGCATCACCCTGCGCGAGATCATCGCCGACTACGCCGGCGGCATGTCCGCCGGGACTTTCAAGATGGCCCACCTCGGCGGTACCGCCGGCGAGATCCTCGGCCCCGAAATGCTCGATGTGCCCCTGGACTATGATGCCATGCAGAAGGTCGGCCATGTGCTCGGTTCCGGGGCCATCCTGGTCATGAACGAGACCGTCCGGGTGGCCGACTACCTGGAGTCGTGCCTACGCTTCTTCCGGCATGAATCCTGCGGCAACTGCAACCCCTGCCGCAATGGCACCCAGGCCCTCTGCGATATCGCCGGCCGCCTCAAGCAAGGCCAGGGCTACCCCGGTGACGTGGCCCTCATGGAGGAGCTCGTCATGGGCATCAAGGCCACGGCCTTCTGCCCCCTCGGCCAGTCGCCGGCCGCGCCCGTGATGTCCGCCCTGCGCTACTTCCGCAGTGAGATCGAGGCCTGCATCGACCGCAGCCTGGTGCGGCCCCGGCCGGCCCATACGGACCTGGCCCTGGTGGGCTTTGCGGAGTGACTTCGGCAGCTCAGGACCGATGCCCAATACCCTAAGGAGTTGATCCCATGGCTGTAACGCTGACAATTGACCGCCAGACGGTGAGCGTGCCCGAGGGCGCTACCGTCCTTGAGGCTGCCCGCCAGGCCGGAGTCGTGATCCCCACCCTGTGCCATTTCCCGGGTCTCGCCAGCCCCGGCTCCTGCCGCGTCTGCCTGGTCGAAGTGCAGGGCGCCCGGGCTCTGCAGCCTTCCTGCGTCACCAAGGTCGCCAACAACATGGTGATACGTACCACCTGCAAGGCGGCTCGTGACGCGCGCCGCCTTGCCGTCGAGCTGATGCTGGCCAACCACCCCTGGGACTGCAACGCCTGCGTCCGCAGCGGCAAGTGCGAGCTCCAGGCCCTGGCTCAGGAGATGGGCATCACCGAGGTGCGCTTCCCCTACCACCGTGAACCCATCCCCGTGGACGCCTCCACCCCCGCCCTCGTCCGCGATATGAACAAGTGCATCCTCTGCCGCCGCTGCGTGGCGGTCTGCCAGGAAACCCAGGCCGTCGGCTCCCTCGCCCCCCGCGCCCGCGGTTTCAATACCGTCATTGGCAGTGGCGTCGGCGAGACCCTTTCGGAAGCCGTCTGCGTGCAGTGCGGTCAGTGCGCTGCCGTCTGCCCCGTCGGCGCCATCTATGAAAAGGACGCCGTGGAGCCGGTGTGGGCCGCCCTCGACGATCCCACCAAGCACGTCATCGTGCAGACGGCCCCCGCCATCCGCGCCGCCCTGGGCGAGTGCTTCGGCGCTGAACCCGGCACCGTGGTCACCGGCAAGATGGTCGCCGCCCTCCGCCGTCTCGGTTTCCAGAAGGTCTTTGACACCAACTTCACGGCGGACCTCACGATCCTGGAGGAAGGTACCGAGCTCCTGACCCGCCTGAAGCAGGCCTTGGTGGACAAGGATCCCAGTGTTCGTCTGCCCATGTTCACGAGCTGCTCGCCGGGCTGGATCAACTACATGGAGCAGTTCTACCCGCAGCTCATCCCCAATATCTCCACCTGCAAGTCGCCGCAGCAGATGTTCGGGGCTCTGGCCAAGACCTACTACGCTCAGAAGGAAGGCGTCGACCCCAAGAGTATCGTCGTCGTCTCCGTCATGCCCTGCACGGCCAAGAAGTTCGAGTGCGAACGGCCCGAGATGAACGCCTCCGGGTTCAAAGACGTCGACTACGTCCTGACCACCCGCGAACTGGGTCAGCTCATCACCGAGGCCGGTATCGACTTCATGAGCCTGCCGGACGAGGAGCAGGATGCGCCCATGGGCCTCTCCACCGGTGCGGCTGACATCTTCGCCAACACCGGCGGCGTCATGGAGGCTGCCCTGCGGACGGTCTACGAGGTCGTGACCGGCCGGCCCCTGCCCACCGAGAAGCTCCACGTCGCCCCTGTCCAGGGCCTCCAGGGCCTCAAGGAAGCCAGTCTCACGTTCACCGGCTGCGTGCCGGAGTGGTCCTTCCTCGATGGCGTCACCGCCAAGGTCGCCGTCGCCCACGGCCTCGCCAACGCCCACAAGGCCTGCCAGCTCGTGGCCGAGGGTAAGGCTGACTACCACTTCATCGAGATCATGTGCTGTCCCGGTGGCTGCATCGGTGGCGGCGGCCAGCCCCGCGCGACCACCGACGACATCCGCAGGAAGCGCATCGCGGCCATCTACAAAGAGGACGAAGGGCGCCCCATGCGCAAGTCCCACGACAACCCGGCGGTAAAGCAGATCTACGCCGAGTTCCTGGGCTCGCCCAACAGCCATAAGGCACACGAACTGCTGCATACCCACTACCACAACCGCACCCTCGCACCCGCAGCACACGATTGACGTCGCTCCAGCAGCGGTGTATCTTACCCGTTGGCAGAGTAACCATTAAGCCATCCGAAGCGGCTGGCCCTGTGTCGCCCTCTGGGTGAGGTCGGTTGGGAGGGGCGGGGTCTTGTGTGCCTGCCTGGTGCTGTGGTCGCACGCTCTCGTGGGTACGAA
>Ga0172371_10001803_pt1 | contig 33970 bp, 22 predicted proteins | sample Lak12m_FD_114543 | JGI IMG/M metagenome (GOLD analysis project Ga0172371, IMG submission 114543) | Freshwater microbial communities from Kabuno Bay, South-Kivu, Congo - kab_022012_12m | ecosystem: Environmental > Aquatic > Freshwater > Lake | place: Democratic Republic of the Congo: South-Kivu...
CGTCAAACCTCCTTCTCATGGCTCCCAATCAAAGCCTCCTTGTCATCCCCCCGCCGCTTTCTACATCAACAAGGTCGGCTTTCCCACCTTAACTCACTGTCCAGTTTTCGGGGTCCATTATATACGTGGATAGGGTGCTTCCAATTATTAATAAATTTCCTTTTCTGAAAAAGTTGATCGTCATTGATGAAAGTGGTCTGTTCAGTTATGAGCATCCAAAACTGATTACATATAGTGAGGTGGAGGAGGTTGGAAGACAGTGCAAGGACGCTGCAAACGGGAGTATACGCGTCCATGTTCAGAAAACCAGGCCGGATGATGTCGCCATTATCATTTATACATCGGGGACTACCGGCCATCCGAAGGGAGTGATGCTAAGCCATGAGAATATAATGATATCCTTTATAGAAGCGCTGACCGACTATTTTCCGGAAATCGCGACCCACCGGCACAGAGTCGTCTCTCATCTGAGTATGGCTCACATTTTGGAAAGAAGTTTCATTATGTATGCTCCCATGCTGTATAACGTGGAGCCCTATATCGGCGAGCAAGTTTACCTTCTGCATGAGACTCTTCATGAAGTGCAACCGACCTTCTTTCACGGCGTTCCACGAATATGGGAAAAAACAGCCGCACAGGTGGCGGTTCAGGTCAATAGCAGCACGTGGCTGAAGAAATCATTCTATTATTACGGCATGAAGGTGAGCAGGCGCTGCCTGAACCTTCGATGGGAAGGAAGGCCAGTCCCGCTGTTTCCCAAAATGGCAAATTGGCTGGCCCGGCAAGTGGTGTTCGGCCCCATGCTTCGAAATGTGGGCCTGGCAAATGTGAGATACGCCATTTCTGCCGGAGCGTCCCTACCACCGGCTGTCCAAGAGCTATGGCAGACATGGGGTGTGGATCTGACGAATGTCTACGGCGCCACAGAGGTGGGCGGGATCGTGACGGCTCAGGATCCGGGTTTCCCCAAACCCGGATGTTTGGGCAGGCCAACGTCCTACTGGAACAGGGCCGCTCTGGCCAACGATGGAGAAATCATCGTTTCGGGCCCAGGAGTATTCCAGGGTTATTGGCGTGATGAGGATCTGACGAGAAAGACTCGTAAGGACGGCTGGGTTTATATGGGTGAGACGGGAAGATTTGATGACGTTGGGAATCTGTATTTTGGCGAGCGGAAGAAGGATATTATGGTGACCTCGGGTGGAAAGAATATCACGCCAACCCTTATCGAAAATGCAATTAAGGGGAGCCCATATATTAGTGAGGCCGTGGTTTTTGCAGACGGACGAAAGTTTCCTTCTGCGTTGATAGAAATCGATTTCAGTACCGTATCCGAGTGGGCGAGGAGAAACAAAGTCCTTTATGCGGGATTCACCAGTCTTGCCACACATCCCAGGGTGTATCAGTTGATTGAAAAGGAGGTGGGAAAGGGAAACCAGAGCCTGTCAAGAGTCGAAAGTGTGAAGAGGTTTCGAATTATTCCCAAGGAATTGGATGCAGAGGTGGGGGATACCACGCCTACGAGAAAAATAAAGAGGAACCACGTGTATGAATTGTTCAAGGACCTTGTGGAGGAGATGTATTCAAACGCAGAAGATAGGGTTATCCGGGCCCAGTTAGAAAACTCGGAAACGAAGGAGGGTCAGAGATGAGAACATGTCGTTGCGCAAGTGTGTTGTTCCTGGTCTGCCTTTGGGCGTGTCTCCCTGGGGCCGAACAGGCCGGTGCGTCGGAACCTTATGTTTTAGGGTATCAAACGGATCTTACCGGGGTGGCGCGGGCGAGCTACGCACCAATTGCCGAGGGATTCCGCTTGTATGTGAGCTCAGTGAATGACAAGGGAGGCGTTAACGGCCATCCCATCAAGGTCATTTATGAAGACGACAAATCCGAAGCGGGCCTGGCCGGCGCCATCGCTGAAAAATTAATCACAAGCGACAAGGTGTTGGCGATTTGCGGTCTGGGGTATTCCCAATCGCAACCTCCTGTTGTCGAACTCGCACGAAAAGCCGGCGTCCCGGTAATCGCAGGGTACACGGCCACCGCCCCGCTTTTTCCTCCCAATCCTACGGAAAATGTATTCAGTGTCGGGGTCCAGATGCATCCTGCTGCAATGCCCCAGGGATACGGGAATGCGTATGTATGCTCCCAAGTTCATCCGAAGGGTAGAGTGGCGGTGACGTCGTTCAGCACGCCGGGAGGACGCCTCGTTAATGATTGGACTGAGGGCTGGTGCAAGAAGCTTGGAATGACGGTAGTGTACCGGGACGAGTACCCGCCCGCAACGCAAGAGTTTACTCCTTGGTTGATGAAAATAGCCACAACGAAGCCTGAGATAGTTACCGCGACTGTCGGCGGTGGCATCTATATACCTTTCCTGAGGCAAATGGAAAAATTTGGACTTGGCAAAACCGATTTGCTGGTGGTGGATTTTGTTAATGAGGAGGACCTGGTCAAGGGGATTCAACAGCTGGAGGCAGGCGGAGGGGGCAACGTCATATGGCTGTCTCGCTATGCCTCGGCCTTGGATTCCGAAAGGCCGAAAGAGTTTGATAATATCGAGAAAGCTATGAAAAAATATGGTCACAAATACGCTTTATCGAGTTTACATTCTATGGGATGGATCATGGCGTGCGTTGTGGAAAATGCCCTTAAGAAGTGTGGGTGGCCATGCAGCCGTTCAGGTCTTATTGCCGCTCTCGAGACGGTGGAAATAGACACCAAGGGACTGACCGGCGGCCCGATAAGGTTTTCGGCAAAGGATCACTACGGCCCGACCTGGTGGATAGCGTATCGTTGGGATGCGAAAACGGGTGCGCTAAAGAAGATTATGGACTGGTACCAGCTCGAGTTGCCGGACATTGTCGGCAAGCTCGGCAAGTAGGTTCTAATACCAGTGCGCTTTCGAGCCAGTGAAACCGGCGGGGCACTTCCTCCGCTTCTAACGGAGGACCTGACTTTGCTCCGGAGGTACCACGCCGGCACGGCACAGTCACTCGTTTGAACACGAAGCAGTATAAGCAAACCGGACCGCGCGATTCTTTGCTGCACTTTTTGAGTCCTTTTGGCTAAGGTTGTGTTAGTTAGACACAGCATCGGCACGGGGGCGACGATGTCGCCCCAACCCAAAGAGTGAAAGACCTCACTGTCATGGATCTTTACCGACACAGGCGAGCCAGTGGAAAACGCTGAAAGGAGTCGGCCTCAATGATGCCGTTAATCACCTCCATTGTTGTGTTGGGAATGCTGTATGCCCTGCTTGGGGCAGGGTTTGTGATTATATACAGGGCAAATCGCGTCTTAAATTTTGCTCACGCAGAAGTTGTCGTGTTGGGCGCTTACCTGGTCGTATTGTGCGCTGGGCTGACGAATAATTTAGCTATAGCAGTCCTTATAGTTCTTTGCGTTTCGTTTCTGCTGGGGGTATCCGTGTACGCGGCGTTGATCAGGCCACTGATAGGATATTCTACGCTGTCGAGCATTATTGTGACCGTCGCTGTGGGGGTTGTCTTAAACGCCGTCACAGTACTGGGGTGGCGAGGGGCCATGGAGGTCGTACCATTTGGTTGGCGAGCGTGCTATCAACTGCCGGGTGGGGTCTTCTTGTCGGGCATAGAGATTACCACCGTTGCCGCGGTGGTGCTATATTTTGCCGTAATGGATTGTTTCTATCGGTTTTCAGCGCTGGGGCAAGCAATGAGGGCTACGGCAGAGAGACCCCTTTTGGCGGCTCAGCGAGGGATGAGAATTTATCTCATCTCCGGAGTGGCCTGGGGCCTGGGGTTTATTGCTGCCGCGGTGGCAGGTATACTCTTGGGAATGAACTACACAGTGAGCTCGCAGATGGGGATTGTGGCTGTCGCAGCCTTTGTCGTGGCTTTGGTCGGGGGCTTGGACAGCCTTTGGGGGACCATTCCGGCGGCGTTTATTATCGCTATTGCGGAGCGGTTGACCATCACGTATATAAATCCTCGATTGGCTGAAACCATACCCTTTGTCCTTTTGATGGTAGTTCTGATGTTGAAACCGTGGGGGCTTTTTGGAACGGAGGAGGAACTTGACCGTGTTTAAGAACCGGCTGGGAAGCACGAAAGAATATGGCCGAAGTCCTTATCTAAAGACTTCTTATTCGGAGGACGTGGCGATCAAGGCTTTTGAAACACCCTATCGCAAGAAATGTCTAGTCGTCGGTTTGCTGCTTTGGTCCATTTTTCCTTTCTTGGCGCCTCCCTTTTTCGTTCACATAACCAACCTGATCGCGATTGCTTGCATTGGATCCTTGGCCCTCAATCTCCTGATCGGCAACGCTGGATTACTGTCCTTGGGACAAGCGGGATTTATGGCCGCCGGTGCGTTCACTACGGCCATAATGGCGGTGAACTTCGGCTTACCTATTTGGATTGTCCTGCCCGTGTCCGTAATTGTTGGGTGCTTTCTGGGGTTGGTTGCCGGTCTCCCCGCTCTTCAGTTGAGGGGCATCTACCTCGGGCTCAGCACATTGGCTATACACCATATTATCTGTTACGGATGCAGTGAATACCAATTTCATAGCGGTTTCGGTTATGGTATTGTAATATCGGCTCCGTCAATAGGTGTTGTTGTCTTAGCCGAGAAGAAGACGTGGTATTTTTGTCTGTGGATTGTTGCAGGCATTACGGCGCTGCTCATTACCAACCTGCTGCGCTCAAAGCCAGGCCGGGCATGGGTGGCGATTCGAGATAGGGATGTGGCGGCGGAAGTGGCGGGAATTAATATTGGTTACTATAAAATACTGGCATTCGTGGTCAGTTCAGGTTTGGCGTCCATGGCAGGAAGTTTATATGCGTACTACACCTCTGTGGTCTCGATCGAGGAGTACAATTTCCCGCTGACGATATCTTACCTGGCCATGATCATTGTGGGCGGCGTTGGGTCGGTGTTGGGGTCCTTCTTGGGCCCCTTTGTGATTGTCATATTACCGTATGTGCTACTATATACAATTGGCCTGTTTGGTTTCGCTCTGCCCATTAAGGAGTATTTTACAGTGATTCAAGCGGCCTTTCTGGGGCTGGTCATAATAGTATTTCTGTTGGTGGAGCCTCAGGGCTTGGCGGAAATATGGCGGAGTGTCCGAGTCTATTTCGAACTGTGGCCTTTCAAGTACAAACCGTTGACCGTGACTAAACGGTGAGGACACTCTGACGCTCAGTGAAGAGTGAAAGAAGAGGGTATGTTAAATGGAAGGCGGAGCGGACGGTTTTCTGGAGATAAATAACTTGGAAGTGGTCTATCATCGCGTGAGTACGGCTGTTCAGGGGGTATCTTTTCGGGTATCGCCGGGGCAGATTTTTGCGATAATCGGGGGCAATGGGGCCGGAAAAACTACCACGTTAAGAGCTGTTTCGGGGTTTCTTGATTCCGATAGCGCAGCTATTACTGATGGCGAAGTGAAATTTAGGGGGAAGATTCTAAATATGCTGCCACCGCAAAAAATTGCGCGGTTAACGGGCATCATTCTAGTACCGGAACGCGATAAAGTGTTCGATACTCTGACCGTGGAAGAGAACCTGTCTGTAGTGACACGAACTCGAAGAACACGTAATCGGGCGATGGACCGGATCTATGGATATTTTCCCACTTTGTACAGGCAGCGAAAACGGCTGGCAGGCTTCTTGAGCGGCGGAGAAAGACAGATGCTGGCCATTGGGCAAGCTCTTTTGTGTGAGCCTTTGGTTCTCTTGGTAGATGAGCTGTCATTGGGGCTGGCCCCTTTGATGGTTCAAGAGCTTCTCGGTATGTTAGTGAAAATCAAGAATGATCTTGGCTTAACGGTATTGCTGGTCGAACAGAATGCCGCGGCGGCGCTCTCCATTGCCGAATACGCCGCAGTGATAAAATGGGCGCATCGTGTTGGACGGCACGCCGGAAAGATTGCTGGCGCATGAAGATGTGAGGGAATTCTATCTCGGCGTGAGAGGAGAGGAGCAAAAAAGCTACAGAGACGTGAAACAGTATACCAGAACACGAAGGTGGTGGGGCTAAGATGGGCGAGATTTTGCAGGTACGGGGCATCTTCATGGCTTTCCGCGGGATCCAAGCGTTGGCCAATGTCGGTTTCACCGTCCGTCAAGGGGAAATAGTCGGGATCATAGGTCCCAATGGTGCTGGCAAGACGGTGCTATTGAATTGCATAAGCGGGATTCATAAGCCAAATAGGGGCGAAATCGTATTTGACGGTCATGTCGTGACAGGGCTTCCGAGACACAAAATGGCATCCCTGGGGATCGGTCGAACTTTTCAACACTCTGAGTTGTTTCAAAGAATGACCGTTGTTGAAAATACCCTTATAGGACGACATATCCACCTCAGAACAAACCTTTTCTCTGGAGCCGTCTTTTGGGGCCCGGGGAGGCAGGAAGAGTTGAAGGCACGGAAAAAGGCCGAAGAGGTGCTGGATTTCCTTGATCTGCACATTTACCGCAAGGAATTAATTGGTAACTTGTCCTATGGAACTCAAAAAATTGTTGGGCTGGCAAGGGCATTAGCCGGGGAACCCAGGCTTCTCTTGATAGACGAGCTGAGCTCGGGGCTGATGAGGCAGGAAAAAGAGGATGTAGCACGCTTTCTTCTTCGAATTCACTATGAGTTGGGAATTACCATTCTTTGGATTGAGCATGATATGCAGCTGGTTACGGATATATGCGACCGGCTGATTTGCCTGAGTTTTGGTCAAAAAATGAAAGAAGGCACTGCCAAGGAGGTGATATCCGACCCTCGAGTTGTCGAGGCATATGTGGGTAGGATCGAGCCTTTCAAATATAGTAACCGGCATTGAGGTCAGCGCCCGAGCAAAGTCCGTGGCGAGCTCTCTATTGCCATACCGCGGCCAAACGGACAGAAATTCTGTCACTCACTATAGGATGTGGCGCCGCACTCTGACGCTACAGCTTCCGCTGTGCCGAAAGTGATCGTGAACCTGGTCCATGAAGGCTTCGAGCCGCGTTTTTTCATTGGTCTTCTTCAGGCCGTCGTAAACGAGAGTTAACATGGGCAGGGCAGGTCTCTGTTTGAGCTCTCTCGATAAAGCCGCGGTTACGACAGTGCCGTACGAGCAGTTGAGAGTCATAAGATTAAGCACGCCGTTCGCTCCCATGTCCACCTGCTGCAACACCGTTGCAATGGGAGCGGTAATCCCGGAGGGCAAACGGGTATGCGCTTGGTTTGAAGCCGATTTCCACATTCCCCAGCCGGTCAGATCAAGAGGTGTGGACCAAGCCAGTCTTGCCGCATGTGATCCTTTCACCTTGAATTCGGAAACAGCCATGAAAGAGTAGAGCATGGCGCAACGAAACGCCTCGTGTGACCGAAGGCTCGAAAGGCTCCACGACAAATCCCTCAGCGTAGACATTTTCAGGCAATCCGAGAACGTGGGAGGCGACCACAGTGCTCCTCCCAGGGTTTCGATTTCCCTATACACGTCGTTGTTGGCGTACGGCACAACACGGGTGTAGTAATCGCCGGTAACCGCGATGACGGGGCGGGGCGGGATGTCCATTACAGGGATTTGATGAAGATCGCGGAGGACTTCTTCCATTCCATCGCGCACGCGGCCATTCGATATGGCCTTGAACAACTTGTCTCGGCACTCGGCGTACGTACTCTCCAGGATGGATCGGTTCTCTACCACGGGCCGAATCTGGAGGTACAGACGAAACAGCACGTCATAGGCGTGTAGACCCTCCCATCCCCTCAGAAGAACCTGGAATCTGTTCCGTTGAGAGATACCAAAGGCCGCGAGCGCCTGCTCAACTTCCGAGACAACCCCTACTGAAAGACCCAGCCGCCGCCGGACCTTCTCGATGTAGATCGGAAACTGGCTCAACCGGCATGCATCGGGACCGATGATGTAGAACAGGGATTTGCCCGCTTTATGGGTAGATAGTTTCCCCGACAATTTGAGATAGTCTCCCAATATCAGCGTGTACGGATGACACTCGCCGCCAACCAGTTGCGGCCGCCCCAGTCGCTCGGAATCGTCATCCGGAGGCGGCAGCACGCGAGCGTCTATGCCGACGGATCTTGCCGCGGCAGCAAATCCATAAGCATGTTCGCACATGTACGGCAGGTACATTACCTCCGGACTAGGCCGTTTGTCGCTCGCTCGCAACGCCTCCGGTGTTTGAAAGTCTCTTGCCGCCACCGGGAATTCGGGCAGTTCGGTCTCTTCAGTAACGGAAGATTCTCCTGACGAACGCTTGCCGCGGTGAAAATCCTCCAACCATCTAATCGAGTCCTTTCGATGTATCCTGTCAACATTTCTTGCACGTGGCCGCTTTATGCTGTCCAGGAATGCCTCGATTCTGGTGATGAGCCCGGCGCGAGAAGAGTGCTCATCCATTTCGAGGATCAACAGCGGTTTCCCCGCCAGAGCCTCATAAAGGTGGCGCAAAGTGAACGGATCAGGGCCGCAGCCGAAAAATGTGATCAAGACCGGGGACAGCGATGGATGATGGGCCACATCCTCGGCGATCCGAATCATATCGCCCTGATACTTCCACGAAACCACAGGTGCAGACGAAGACCGGCTCACCGGATACAAGTCTCCCGGTAAGGCCTTCACCCGCAGCCTCTGAAAGAGACTGCCAAGGTTCATATTCAGGAAGGGGTCCGAGAGGTGATACGGTTTGCCCAGCACCACCAATGCCTGCTCTCCAGGGCTTAGTGAATTGAGAAAACCTTCCCCTTCCCTTCTCAGCTCGGCCCGGAATGTTGCCAGATCCTCGAATCCTCTGTCCAGGGCTGCTGCGGCTTGTTTGCGAGAAAAGCCCAAGCTCCGCGCAAATCGGAGGTGGTCCCGCCGAAAGGAGTCCGGATCAAGTTCACAACTTGTCACAGGTTCCTTCCATTCCACGTCGAACGTCCCACGGAAGAACTGGGACGATGCCTGAATGTACGGGCAGTAGTTGCGGGCTTTACCATTCACTGTCGAGGGCTGTTCGCTCAAGATCGTCGGATGGAATAATACTTCAAGTCCGGAATCCACCAGTTCTTCAATCTGACCGGCCATTGCCTTCATAGGGAGGCACGTCTCCACTCTTAGGAACCGGAAGCCGCTCTCGAACTGTTTTCTGTTGCCCGGCGGCGCTACAACAAGCGAAATGCCGAGATCTTCGCAAAATCCCTTCCAGAATGGGAACCATTCATAGAACTGGGGAGAACGCACCATGCCCCACGACAAAGCCCCTTGTTGACAGGACGATGCGTATTTTTCCAGAAGCCCTGACCGAACGGTGAACGGATCGGTTCCCTTCTCGGCGGCCAAGGAGCGATGTTCCGTCTCCCATCGGTCACATAGGCCGCCGTGGAAAAACAATCGTTCCCGATATCGGTAACGATGCACCCGGCACCTATTCGTGCATCCCCTGCATGTAAATTCTTCTCCGCGGATCTGTTCGCGATCCAGGCTAATTCTGCCGCGTGCTCGAGGAATTATCTCGCCCCTCGTGAGTTTTTCGATTGCTTTGAGCCCCGCTCCCAAGGCTCCGGACACTCTGAAGAAAGGTGGCGTATCGAAGGAGCGGCCCGTTCGCTGCTCAAACGCTGCCTTCACGGCCGGCGTGGCAGCCACCCCCCCAAGGAACAGCACTTTTTGCCCTAGAGGCTTGTGATTCGCGACCCTCTCCAAGTAGTTGTGGACGATGCTTATGCAAACTCCTGCAGCGAGATCCTCCGAGGAGGCTCCATTGTTCTGATGATGGATCAGGTCCGATTCCATAAAGACCGTGCATCGGTTGCCGAGGTCAGCGGGCATTGCGGAGGAGAACGCGGCTTCCGAGAAAAGCCTGCCCATGGGGATATCGAGGCGCTGGGCTTGAGCCATGAGAAAGCTTCCCGTGCCCGCGGCGCAGACGCGATTCATCTCGAAGTCTTTCACCTGGCCGTCTTGAATAGCGATCCACTTCGAGTCTTGTCCGCCAATCTCCACTACTGATTCAACTTGCGGGTCGTGCTTGACTGCGGCGGCGGCCTGCGCCGTAATCTCGTTAACGATGAGATCCGCTTCCAGGAGTCTCCCCGCAAGATGGCGCCCGCTACCGGTAACGCCTATCACGGATGCAACGAGATCGTCCCCGGTGAGACTGTCAATGACCTGCTCCAGCGCTTCGAGCGGCCTGGACTTCGATAAGAGGTAGTTTTCCCTGAGGATGCGCCCTGCCATGTCTATGATTACGCCCTTGACGGAGACCGACCCCACGTCTATCCCCATTACCAGAGGCCCTTCACAAGGGTCTGCTTTGGGAAAGGAGGCTGGTTCAGATGCTTCCCGGTTGAGGCCGGGATCAAGCGGGGCAAAGAAAGAGCGCCGAGCGGGACCTCTCAAGGCCTTTTCAGCCATGCCTTTGATCATTCCGAGTGACAACTCATCGTGCGACTTTTCCCGGGCGGCCAGGACTGCGCAGCCAAGAGCTCCAAGAACCTTGAAATGAGGCGGTATGATCATTTCTTCAGATCGGAGGTTCAGGACTGTACGAAAAGCATGAACCACAGCCTCATTGCTCATGACCCCACCCTGGAGCGACACTATCGGCACGAGGGGCTCGCCCCGGATCAAAGTCGCAACATAATTCCGGGCAACGGCAAAAGCCAGCCCCAGTAGTATGTCCGGGAGAGATGTACCTTCCTGGGCCTGATGTATCATGTCGGTTTTGGCAAAGACCGCACAGCGTCCCGCAATCGGCGACGGGGTCTTGCTCTTCATTGCGAGCGGCCCGAAACATTCCACGCCTATTTGGAGCCGTTCGGACTGTTCATCCAAAAAAGCGCCGGTGCCTGCCGCGCATATCTCGTTCATGCGAAACACGGGGACCCTCGGGATATCGCCCGAGACGGGAGGCTCAATCCTTATGAACTTGCTGTCCTGTCCCCCGATCTCTATGATAGTTCGCACTTCAGGGTTGATCCGGTGAACACCGGTGGCGTGAGCACTTATTTCATTGACGGCTGGGATACCCAGGGCTTCCGAAAGGAGTTCTCGTCCGCTGCCGGTCACGAGTGCGGACTTGACAGGATGATCCTTGCCCAAGAGTGCAGTCAATTCATCCACGGCCTGAATGAGCGTCACGAGAGGCCGTCCGCAAGTTCGGCGATAGACGGAGACGGGCTCGGGGGATTCCTCGCCAAGCAGTACCAGATTAAGGCTTACAGACCCGCAATCAATTCCCAGGTGCCTCTGCATCTTCGCCCCCATCGCGCGAATTGTCGGCAGCAATTGGCTTCGATTGCCGCTTCATCCGGAATCAGGCGGCGGTTTTGGCATTTCAGGGGTCTGTGGGCCGATAGCGAGGCGAAGGATGATCTCCCTGATCCCGAAAAGGTTGCCCCGGGCTTCTCCCTGAAGACCCGACTGAGACAAAACCGTCGTCACGTTGCCGAAAAAACCTCCTTATCCTAGTCTTAGCGTAGGTCAAAACAGCCCCCCCAGTCAAGCACCATGCTCTCGGTGCCCCTCAGTCCACATCCAGCCGATAGATCACCTGGTATTCATCGGCCCTGTTCCTCCTCGCCACAGGGTTGATCGGCGTTTTGTTTCAGGCATCCGTAAGCAGCCCAATAGGATGAATGGTGGCGGTTAAGGGAACCCTTGACCTTATTGCCGGTGGCGAACTTCACTACATCTGTGGCAGAAGAAGGCTCAAGTCATTGGAACTCGGCACAAGATCCTCTTTGAGGTTAAGGGTTACTTGTGGCCCATTTTCCCTTCACGTCGTTATATGTGCTCATTGCCATAAATTCATCGGGACGCCAGGTCCAGAACTGGCTGAGGGACGGATAAGTCTTCACGATTGCATTCTGCCACTTTCCGTCAAGCAATTGTACTCTGCGAATGTAGTAATTTTGGACGGGCGCTCCGTATTCGTCCAATCTTATCGTTCCTCGAGGGGCCTTCAACTCGAGCGAGCGCATGATACCGACGAAATCCTTGCCTTCGATCCGGCCCTTGGACTTGTTCAGGGCTTCTGCTATCACCATTCCTGTCACGTACCCTTGCTCCGCATAGAGCGTGGGTGGTCGCCCGTATTTCTTGGCGTATCCCGATTTGAACGCTATGTTTTCGGGATTGTCGGCGAGGAAGGACCAGTGGGACTCGCTGACAATTCCTTCAGCGGACTTTCCGTGTTTGGACAATATGTTTTCATCTACCAAGAAACCCTTGGCCACAACTGCAATTTTTTCTTTCAATCCGGACGCGGCATACTGCTGAACGAATCGGAGGGCGTCGCCGCCGGCAAAGAATACCATCGCCACATCGGCGTCCGGCCTGATTTTGGCAAGGAACGGCTTGAAATCCTGCGTGCCGAGAGGCGCCCAGATCTCTTGAATTATTTGTCCACCCAGCTTGGTGAAAGTCCTGCACATGCCTCCCACTTGCTCGTAGCCTGCGGCATTTGCCGCACCCATAGCCACCGCTTTACGAAAACCTTGCTCGTAGGCCCACGCGCCGAGGGGATGGGAGCCGCCGCTGCTGCTGAAAGAGACGCGAACAATGAATGGGCCGGCCTTCCTTTGAGTCAGGTCGTCGGCCCCGGCATTGGAGATCACAAAAGGTTTCTTATGTTCCGACAACAGTTTTGCCACAGCGTAAGCGCACCCCGAATCCACCACCCCGGCTGCAATGTCTATTCCGTCTTTTTCTATGAGTTCGTAAGCTTTATCCAGGGCCAAGCTTATCTGATTACTGCCGATGTTCTTCACAATAACTTCTATGTCACGACCGCCGGCCTTGTAGCCTATCTGCTCCATATAAAGGTTTAACCCATCTCTCAGATCCTTGCCAAGCGACTCGTAGACGCCGGACAAAGAGATGAGGTAACCGATTTTGACAGGCCCTGCAATCGCGGTCATCGTACAAAAAAAGGCCAGGGCAAGTAAAATGGAAACTGAGAAAAAACGTGAAGCTGTCCGTGGATGGCTGTTCATGATTTTCGCTCCCTCCTGTACTGGTTCAGCGTGAATTGGACAAATCCTGCAAATGTCAGAGAGTGAGTAGATTGGAACTGCCGGTGCCCTTTTGAACGGTGATGGATAACAGAAGTCCGAATCTCTTCAGTTTGATCCTATCCTGTCTTTCTCCATCTTCCGGCGCTCCTCGTCCCTGATCTCCCTGCGCAGGAGCTTTCCGACCTTCGACTTGGGCAGCATGTCCCGAAACTCGATATATGATGGCACCTTGTACGAGGCAAGGCGCTCTGAGCAGAACTTTATGAGTTCCGCGGCTCCAACGCCTTTCGCGTCCGTTTTCATCACCACTATGGCCTTGATACGTTCTCCGACTTTTCGGTCAGGGACTCCAACGACGCAAGCTCCTATGACGACCGGATGATCCTGCAGGACGGCCTCAACCTCCGAGGCTGATACTCTGTATCCTTTGTGCTTGAGAATGTCTGCCGAACGCTCGACATAAAAGATCTGCCCGTCATCTCCGAATCTTACAAAATCGCCTGTCCGATAATAGACTTCTCCGTTAATTGGCACAAAAGAAGCTATGGTCTCTGCCGGCTTGTTCAGATATTGTTTCACTGAATACTTTGATGTCACGACCAATTCACCAACTTCTCCGGGCGGCAAAATCTCCAGAGTCGTCGGATCCACTACTTTTGTCAGCCGCGAAGGAAGAGGCGTCCCTATGGACATGGGAGCCGGTTCGCCCAAATCGGGCCGAGAGTAGGTTACGTGGCCCGCTTCGGTTGAACCGTAAACCTGATATATGGGCACGGCAACCCGCTGTTTCCATCGGCTGAGAACCTCCCGGGGAAGTACATCCCCGCCACAATAACAATAGCGAAGGGAGCTCAGGTCGTACGTTGCCTGACGGTCATTCTCCAGGATCATTCTATACAGCGCAGGCACTCCAAGCATCCAGCGCGCACGGTGCCTCTGGATGGCATCGAGTATAGCGTCCACTTGCGGGACCGGCATGAGCACGGTCGTGTTGCCGCAATTGAGTCCTACAGCCATGAGCAGACCCAAAGCCATGATGTGAAATAGAGGATTGATCGCGATATACGTATCTTGACCTTGCAGCAGATGGCCTGCGAAGACGTGGTCCGTGATATCATTAACATACGATGTATGACCCCAGTGGTTTCCCGGGACCCCTTTGGGAAATCCTGTCGTGCCTCCGGTATACAGAATGTAAGATAAGTCTTCAGTGGGATCGAGTTCCACTTTGGGAAGTGCCGGCGGATTTTTCAAAAGAGCCTTGAAGGGAATCGTCTCAGGCCCGCCTTTGACCGCACCATGAGGAGCCTTATCAAAGAGGGCGGCCACTAATCGCTTCACCGGAGAAACGAGGTCCAACAGATTGGTCACTATTATTCGCTTGAGCCCCGTCCGAGAGAAGACTTCCTTCACGTACCCGTAATTCGTGTCGTGGCAGATGATTGTCTCCGCGCCCGAATCCTTGATCATGTACTCGATTTCATGAGACGTGTATATTGGTGAAACCATTACCACCACCGCTCCGATTTTCTGGATCGCGAGGAAAGCGATGATGAACTGGACGGAATTGGTGAGATAGACAAGCACTCGATCGCCTTTCTTAACACCCAGTCTCGTCAAACCGGTTGCGAAGCGATCCACTTTGTCTTTGAGAATTCGATATGAGAACTGCTCACCGAGAAAAACAATGGCGATGTTATTTGGATATTTGGCGCAGGCCTGCTCGAAACGCGTGAACGTATACTCCGGCTCCACAGAAGTTCCTCCTCGTTATGTCCCGAAATAGGCTGCCTTGACGTCGGGGTTATCCATCAATTCAGATCTTGGGCCCTCGACGACTGCTGCACCATTTTCCAGGATATAGCCATAGTCTATGATAGGCATGACTGGTCGTGCGTACTGTTCAGAGACAATGATACTGGTTCCCCTCTGGTCGCGAATATCTTTTATGGATTTGGCAAGAAGATATTGGATGGCGGGGCTCAAGCCGAGCAACGGTTCATCCAGGAGCAGCAGTCTTGGTTGCGCCATGAGAGCCCGGCCAATCGCGAGCATCTGTTGTTCGCCTCCGCTGAGAAATCCCCCCAGACGATTCAAAAGCCGCTTGAGTGGCGCAAAGATCTCAAACACGTAATCAAGCGTATCGCGGACCTGGCGGGCAGTCGCCAAGTACCCCCCAATTCGAAGGTTCTCCAGCACGGTGCTCTCAGGGAAAATGCGGCGTCGCTCAGGGCAGAGGATAATACCGGCTTTGGCTCGATCCGCCGGCTTGCGCCACATAATGTTTTGTCCTTCGAATAGGATGTCCCCTCGAATTGTGATACGCTCTCCACCGGCCATTTCTTCCTTCTTCTGGATGTCGAGGACTATTCCGGAGAGGCAGTACATGAGCGTTGATTTACCGGCGCTGTTGGCTCCGAATACCCCTATGATGTTGCTTGGCCTGCAATTCAGGCTCACGTTGTTCAGCGCCAGCATGTTTTCGTAGAACACCATTAGCCCTGTGGCCTCAAACATAGTCGAACACCTCCTCGGAGCCGAAATAGGCCTCCTTGACGTCCTTCTGCTCCATAACATCCGCAGCCTTGCCTTCGGCGATCTTGCAGCCGAAATTCAGGACCATTACTCTGTTTGCGAGTCGAAAAAGCTCCCGTAGCCGGTGCTCTACCATGATGAGAGTTATGCCCTCCATCTGCAGCTTTTCCATCAGAGGTACCATACTGGCCATTTCGCTCATGCTCAAACCGGAGAATACTTCATCGCAAATGATGATCTCGGGCCTTAGAGCCAGACAACGAGCCAACTCTAGGCGTTTGAGATATCCCGTGGGCAGGGAGGATGCCGTCTTGTAGGGTACATATGAATCGCGCTCAAAACCAATCTCCTCCAAAATGTCCACGGCGACCGTATCTCGGCTGCCCATTTTCCCACCGCCTCTCCAGCCGCCGGTTCGTCTGGCCCTCGGAGAAAATAGGGGCACAATAAGATTCTTGAACGCAGGAAGACTGTAGTAGGGGCGCATGACCTGGAAGGTGCGGGTGAGCCCCAGATCCGCGATCTTGTGGGGCTCCAGGTTCGTGATGTCCTCACCCCTGAAGATCACTCTTCCCGTGTCTGCCTTGATAAATCCCGTGATAGCGTTGACGAAGGTAGTCTTGCCTGAACCGTTGGGGCCAATGATGCCTATGATTTCGCCGGGAAAAACCTTCAGGCTGACCTGGGACAGGGCAAGAATGCCTCCAAACTTCTTACTGATGTTTTCTGCGTCAAGCAAGGGCTCTTGAGTAGTCTTTTGCGCTTCGCCGGCAGCCATGTCCGATCTCCATTTCTTCGGGTCTAGATTTCCACCCATCGCTCGAATTGTTCATATTTTCTCGTGGCATAATTCATAATCCCCTCGCTCTTGAATACGATGAACAGGGTCAGAATGATCGCATAGACTGCGATTCGAAGGGTTCCGAAATCCCGCAACAATTCCGAGATTGGCACGAGAATCATACTACCGATCACAGGTCCGATGAGCGTCCCGCTTCCGCCCACAACAGTCGCGGCAATGGGAATAATGGAGAAATCCAAGGCAAATTGAGAGAGACCTGCCCACATGTAAATGTGCACGAGGCAAGCGCCGCCAAGACATCCCATGGACGACGCGAAGAATACGCCCAAGGCCTTGTACTCTGTAATGCTGATGCCGGAGGCTCTTACAGCCTGGTCATTATCTTTCACCCCCCGAAAAACCAGACCCACGTCCTCCTCTATCATCCTCCGCATCCCGAAAACGAACAAGAGGACGCTTACGATCAAGACGTACTGTTCCACCCAGCCGTTGGGCATGGAAGCCACCCCGAATATTCCGTCCGTCCCTCCGAAAATGTCAAACGCCTCAATTACCCTTCCGGCGAGCAATGGATACATAAGGCTGACTATTGCGAAGTAAACTCCCCGGAGCGGCAGGCAAGGCAGAAACAAGATGGTGCATATTGCACCGCCCGCTATAGTGCTCAGGGGAATGGTGAACAAGGGCGAAAGGCCGAGTTTAGTGTTGCAAAGGGCGGCGATATACGCCCCCACCCCTACATAGAAGCCTCCGCCCAGAGAGACCAGACCGACGTAATTGGCCAGAAAATCGAAACTAATGGCCAAGAGTGCGTATATGCAAATGATTGATATTACCCTCTGCCAATAGGGGAGGTAATAGAACGCCAGCGGCAAAACAAGAAGGCCAAGTATGAAAGCAAGGCGAGGCACAATGAGGTAACTCATTTCCCGCCACGATGAGATTGCGTATACACCGTCGGAACGAACTTTGATTCCCCGGTCTATCCTCTCTTTCCTTCCGCTATCGGTAGACATGCTCAGACCCTTTCTTCAAGTTCCTTCTGCCAGCCAAACAAGCCGCTCGGCCTCCAAATCAAGGTGAAGATAATGGCCAGCAGAGCGACCACTATTTGGAAGTGCGTGCCCAAGTAAGCAACCGTGAGGATCTAAGCACACCATATCAGAACGAACGCCATGCCACCGCCGGTCCAACTCCCCCACCCGCCCACAATGCATACCGCGACAGCCATAATGAGAACGTTGTAGCCTGCTTCCACGACTATGTTGCCCAATGGAAGCAACACGAGGGCCGCCAAGCCGGCCAACATAGAACCCAAAGCCATCGCGATCACGGCCACTCGGTCCGAATCTATTCCCAGGGTCAACGCGGCTCTCTCGTCCTGAGCCATACCTTTCAATGCCAAGCCGATTTTTGTGCTGTTCACGAACAGCCACAGCAAAGTTACGAGAACGATGCCGGCGGCAACCACGACGAGCCTGTGATAATCTACTGAAATCCCGAACAGCTCAGTGCTTCCCTGGATGAAGGGCGGAAGGACGAATGTCCCCCCTTTGAGCCCACCCCAGCGCAAGCCTTCCAGAATAGCCAGGCCGATTGCGTAGGAAGCTATTATTTCTGAAATGGGCATTCCCCGAACACGTACCAGAATGAAATAGTACATGGCCGCACCCATGCCCGCGGTGGCGCCCAACGAAACCAATATGGAAAGCGGATAGTTCAGCCCCAACCGATTCATGAGGAGCCATGTCGTGTAACCGGTCAACACGTACAAAGCGCCATGGGCAAAATTAGGTAGTCGGCTCACCCCGTATACCAGCGTGAATCCCAACGCCATCAGAGCCAAAGAAACACTGTTGATAATCCCATAGATTATGATGTCCATAAACATGCCTCATACCATGCGCGGTCAAACGAGTGAGTTAGCCGGCCTGCTTTCCGCGCTACGAATCGCACAACCTGACTTCGCACCGGAGGCTGGCCGGCTGCCCAACACATAACTTCTCTGAACGCTCATGGGTATCGGTCCAAGTGTCTCACCCCGCCTACCGCGGGCCTATATAATCCCTATGGGTTCCCACCGGACCCTTGTGACTTGAATTATTGTTTCATCCACGGCGGTAATAGGACCTTGCCCGCCGCGATCGATTGCGGAAACACCACAACCCGCTTGCCGGCTTGCCACTGAAAGATGGTCCCGACGGCCCCTTCTTTGGGATCAGTTCCGGGGATCACCTGGTTGCTCTTGGGATCGAACCGAATTCTTCCATATACTCCCATCAGGTCGGTATTCTTGAGAGCCTCCACAACCTTGTCCGAGTCCAGGGTGCCGGCTCGCTCGATGGCATCCTTAAGGGCATGAACGGCCATGTAACTGGACGAAGTCCCATAGCCTTCCGGTTCCAGACCGTACTTGGCTTTGTAAGCTTCCACGAATTTCATTGTCCAGGGAGTCGCCTCGCACGGGGTGTTCCCGGCATTGACGACATTGGCCAGACAGAATTCACCCTTCCCGTCGGTAGCCTTCCAGAATCCCGGTTGCTCAGCGGCCGAGATAATGGTCCCGAACGGCAAAGCAGGGACTTTCATGTCATGCCATTGCTTGAGAAGAACCGACGATTCAGGCATGTCCATCCAAATGAGGATGACCTGCGCATTTTGCTTCTTGGCTTCCAATAACCCCATCGAGAAATCGGCAGTGCCGGTGGGGAACACGAGCGGTTGACCCAAGACGTTCCACCCTTTTGAAGCCATAATCTTGGACAACAACTCGCCCCCGGCCCGAGCATGAGCCACGTCCTGGACCATGACCAGCAGCCTGTCCAAGCCGAACTCCTTGCGGATATGCTCCAGACAGGGGACCACCTCTCCGGTGACCATCCACTTCGCCTCACCCGATATACGGAAGCAATATTTGAATTTGTCGGGACTGCCTGCGACTATCTCGTGGTATTTCGGCGTGAGCGAGCCCGTAGTAAGGATCGAGATCTTCTTGTGTTTGCTCAGAAGCGGTATTGCCGCCAAAGCCGCTTCCGATCTCACCGGACCGCCTATTATGAAGTCCGCTTTCTTCTCCAAAATGAGCTTTTCCACTGCGAGCAGAGCTTCACTTACCGGCACTCCGGGTTCCAAGTCCCGAGTATCTATCACATCCACCTGAAACGGACGTTTCTCTCCCCCGACCTTTACGCCGCCTGCGGCATTTATTTCGTCCACAGCCAGCTTGATCCCTCTCTCGGCATCCCAGCCATAGAGAAAAGCCGTGGATAACGGAGCTCCCAGGACGATCGGCTTCTCTGCCATCGCCAGGGGACACAGACAGATCATTGCCGCCCAAAGGAAAACCAATGCCGGCAGCACGCGCGCCTTACGATGCATGTTTTCACTCCTTTTTTTAGGACTTGGTATCCGGTCTTTCGCTTTGTTGAAAGGTTATGAAGAAAGGGTTCAGAAATCTTTGGCGTGAGCTTGCTTTCAGCTCACAATGTCTCTATGAGCAGCCGGCTTGATGATTCATCACGCCGGGCGACCTGAATGGGGTGTTCGCTACTGGAACCACTTCACAGCATTTGGCTTTTGAACCGGCAAAACCTGCGGGCCTCCTCCGCTCCGAACGGAGGACCTGACTTCGCTCCGGAGCTGCCCCGCCAGCAAGGCAGAGTCACGTTTGAACGCGAAATGGTATTCACTCCTTGACGGCCAAACGGTACCAAGGCCAACAAAGACTTACAATGGGCTCCAGACGCTCCTCTCCTGCTTGGGGGCGCCCACTCGGCCGAAGCCCATTGCTCAGTTGCGAACTTGACTGGGGAGAGCAAGTCTTGTGCCAGGTCATCGGCAAGGCGGCATGAGCCTGCGATGCCTCGCCACAAACTCGTCGCTCTCATTCGGATGAAGTATTATGATGCGGCTGACTGTAAAATTTGTTTGCAGTACGTGGAAAGATTCTTTCCAGTCCAGAATCCGAGTCGGCATACTCAGGAGGTGATCTGGTACTGGTTCAGCCGTTTTCGTAAGGTAGGCCTCGAAATTCCCAATGCCTTGGCAGTGGCAGAAACGTTTCCACCGCATCTGGCAAAAGCCATGAGAACATATTCTCGTTCCACTTGCTCCAAAGTGCGTAGTTCCGAATTATCCGGCAGTTCCGTGGGGGATCCGGTTAGAGCCGCCTCGACGGCATCCGCCAAGAGGACTGTTCCCCTGGATTCCAGCGCTGCTTTCGTGAGCACATTCTTAAGTTCTCTCACATTGCCGGGCCATGAATGAGCCTTTAGAATATCCAGGGCCTGTCTTTCGACTTTGCCGACCTTTGTTCGCAAGTCTTGGTTGATCTTTGCCAGGAAGAAGCGAACCAATTCCGGCAGGTCATCAATTCGCTCACGTAGCGGTGGCACACGGATCGTGATGACTTTCAGTCGGAAGAAGAGATCCTGTCGAAAGCGGCCTTGTTGGACGAGATCCCTCAAATTCCTATTTGTTGCAGCAATAATACGTGCTTCGCATTGACGGGTTTGGTTTCCTCCCACTCGAGTAAAATCGCCGTACTCCAGAAAACGCAGGAACTTGGCCTGCAGAGGTGGAGGGAGTTCCCCCACTTCGTCAAAGAATATAGTGCCCGAACTTGCCAGTTCCAGCCTTCCCTTCTTGGATTCCACCGCCCCTGTAAAGGCTCCTTTCTTGTAGCCAAAGAGTTCCGATTCAAACAAGCTTTCCACTAGGGTGGTGCAATCGATCGTTATGAACGGCTGGTCCTTCCACATGGAAGATTCATGGACCACTCGCGCCAGGAGTTCCTTGCCGGTCCCCGTTTCACCTTCGACCAGCACTGTGGCACGGTTGCAGGAGAGCAGTCCAATGAATTTGAATATTGAACGCATCGCGCTAGTGTCACCAACAATACGTTTCCGAAGAAGGCGGTCCTGGTCGTCGCCGACTAGACGCGGAGACGAGAGAGAGGCTTTCGAAATGTGCAGGCTCTTGGTTATGGAACGATCCAACTCAGGAACACTCAGCGGTTTCTGAATATAATCATAAGCCCCGTATCGCATTGCTTCTATAGAGCTTTCCATGTCATGAAATGCCGTTATCATTATTACTTTTGCATCCGGGCAGTTCTCCACAATTCGTCGAAGTATCTCGAGACCGGAAACGTCAGGCAATCGAATGTCCAGAATGACAACTTGCGGGTTATAGTCCAGGCAAGCTTTGTAGCCGTTATTTCCTGTGTCCGCGGTCTGGACTGCCAGGCCTTTGTCTTGCAAATACATCTCCAATGATTCGCGTATAGAAGCGTCATCGTCAATAACAAGCACTCTGTTCATACTTTCCATGGCAACCTCATTACAAAAGTGGCTCCGGTTCCTTTGCGGCTACGTACCTCGACTCTTCCGTGGTGGGCTTCCACGATCCTTTTGACGTTGCTCAGCCCCAAGCCGCTGCCCTGAGCCTTGGTCGTGTAGAACGGGTCAAACAGGCGTGAAATATCGGCAGGCTCAATTCCGGGGCCGCTGTCTCTGACGCCGAGCTCCAAATATTCAGTTTCCCCGATACGATTTGTTCTTGCAAACACAACTATGCGCCGCCACTCGCCTGTAACTTCAATTGCGTTGAGTATCAAGTTCAGTAAGGCTTGCTGCAGCTTCTTTGCATCCAGTTTGCACGGAACAAGATTCCTGGCGTAGCGCTGAACAATTTTGAGGTGTTTTTCCGCGGTCTTCGGCTCCACCAGGTCTACGCAGCCCTGAACCAGGTCATGCACGTCCACGAGACTCAATTCTATGCTCACCGGCCGGGAGATATCCAGCAATTGGCGAAGGATGTTTTCCACTCTCGACACCTCCCGAACGGTGATGTCCAGGCGTCGCCTGTCAAAGCCGGTCAGCTGGAGTGTGTCGCTCAAAATCTGCAGATTCATGTTGATGGAAGATAACGGATTTCTGATCTCATGGGAAAGTGATGCCGCCAGATGACCCACATAGGCCAGCCGCTCATTTTCTCGGACTTTCCGTTCCATGGCTACCCGTTCGCTGATGTCTCTGCACACTCCAATGGTTACCGGCCCGTGGCCGAGGTCAACGGTCTTCGCCTTAATCTCGGTGGCTCCTCTTCCAACGTCGCAGCCCAATCGAGTATATTCAATAGTACTTGCCGGCAGGCTACCGGCACAGGCCTCCAGGGGCGCTCCGCGCAACTGCTCGCGCGATTCCGGAGCCACAAATCGCAGAAAAGGCAGACCCACCACTCGATCCGGAGTGGTACCGTGCATACGGCAAAACGCTTGATTCGCAAATACGATGCAGCCGTTTTGTACGACAAAATATCCATCGTTTATCTCTTCCACCAGCGTTTTGTATCTCCGCTCACTCTCGGCAAGTTCGGCCGTACGGATTCCTATTTCCTGTTCCAGATTCTGAGCGTACCGTCTAATTGAACGCTCGTGCATGTGCTGAAAGTGATCGGAAAAACGATGAATCGTGTAAGAAAGACATGCATTGATGGCTTCAAGGGAGTGCGCCAACAACTCGAGACGTCGTTCGGCAAGAAGCTTTCGTGTTACAATAGACCTGAATAACTCGAATGCCCTTTGAACATCGGATAAAGGAAAACCGGCAGCCAAACGCTTTTCCGTTATGTAGTCTATGAAGCCCTCCATGCGCGTGAGCCGGTTCAAGGAAAGGAATTCCAAATTCGCTCGGAAGGCTTCGGTTACAGTTCCGACGAGCTCGTCCCGCGAACGCCTCTCATAAAACGGGGACAAAGTCTGAAGCGTGTCCACCCATTCTTCGATTGTCGAGCCGGTCTCGCTCTTGAGCCACAGGATGAGAGACTTTGGAGTCGAGGTGCAAGATATGAGAGCCGGACGGCTCTCGTCACTATTTTCTGAACTGTGACTCAGTGCAATTGTCGAGTCAGGCGTCACGATCTTTGTTTAACCCGTGAATGCCCAGGGGCACGCTCGAAACCAGGCACCTTATGAGACTGGCGGAACTGTCACGCAGAGACCGCCCCAATTCAACTCAGAATGCCGAATTCATCTCGTGATCAGCGAAATGGGACACGCCGGCACGTGCGGTCCCACCTATCGGTCGCTTTTTATCATTATATACTGAATTGAATGTACTTCAAATCCAATTGCGCAAAGGACACCACTCCGGCACCCAGGATCACCCGGGGGCCCACCTCATGACTTTTCTAACTAGACTGAAGAGGACGAGTCTAACTCCAGGTATTCAGAACATCCGTCTCATGCAATTGGTCAGACTCCGTCAAGAACATGACGGACCGCTCGGAGCAGCTCCCTCATGTTGAAAGGTTTGCCCACCATGCCTTTGGGGCCGGAGTCCAGAAATTCCCTTGTGGCTCCATCGACCGCAAAGCCGCTCGGGATAAGAGCCTTGACTTGGGGGTTGATTTTGAGGAGTTTCTCAAGGCACTGCTTCCCGCCCATTTCCGGCATGATCAGGTCGAGAATGACCAGAGCGATGTCTGATTGGTGTTGTGCGTAAACCTCTATTCCCTCCTTCCCACTTCCAGCAGACAGAACCGAATATCCTGCCTTCTTCAGAATCCTGCCAGCCAGGTCTCTAATCAGCGGCTCATCGTCCACCACGAGAATCGTCTCAGTCCCACCTGCTACCGCAATCAGCATAAGCAAGATCTATACCAGCAGCGTTATGGAGGGGCTTGTTTTTCTGATAAAAACGAAAATCGTGCCGATACCGAGCACTGCCATGAACGCAATCATGCTCAGACAGACCGAATTGAATACCTTGGCTGCGAGCGCTTTCTCTTCATCGTCTTCGGGAACCGGCAGTAAGAAATACCGGCCGATGGAATGCAACATGGTCTCCCCTCTAGAGCCAGTGAACTGTGTGACTGGTGAGTCAATTTGAGGCAGAATCTCACGCGTTGCCTGCGCCGACCATTGAACCCTATAATACCCGGAAAACCGGAAAGTGGGTCCGGGGCGTCCCGCCGTTCAGCGCGGCTTACCAAAAGAATTCTCTCACGGAATCGTTCTTATAGGAGGCCGATTAGGGGTGCAGCGATTCCGGACCGGAGTTTGCCTCCATAGCTTCCCGCAGAAAATCAGCCCGGGTATTCTCTTGTCGGGATCATAATCTTGGTGCAGCCTTACCTCTTTCCCCTCCAGGGGCCATGACCCGCCGGCCGCCCGTCAATATGCCACGCTTGGTCTTCATCCGATGTCGCAGGGGTTGTGGAGAAAGGCTCCTCGGTCCCTTCTTCCACCTGTGGCCGTGCCGGTCTCTCTCTGGGGTCCCTGGGGCGCTCCGGCGGCTTGGTCGCCTGGGTGCCGGCGGGGGCTGGGACAGAAACACCCAATATTTTCATGACCTCAACATGGTTTCCCACCGAAGCTCTCATTGCTGCCGTTTCGCCGTAGACGTTGGAAGCGCTCTTTTCAGCCCCCTTGTCCAGCAACAGTTTGACGATGCCCTCGTCACCTTTGCCTGCCGCTATCATCAACGGTGTCCATCCGAGCCTGTCTCTATAGTTGACGTTTGCTTTCTTCTCTATCAGAAGTCTGACCATTTCGGGGCGCCCAAGGGCGCACGCGTGCATAAGCGGTGTCCATCCCAACTCGTCCGAAGCGTTCACTTCGGTCCCCTCGGCCAGAACCTTTTCCAGGCCGCCACGGTCCCCCTTTTTCACGCTCTGAAACAAGCCAGCAACACGTTCAGCCCCAGTGGCAGCGCTCTCGGAAGGTTGGCTTGCCGGCGGAGGAGGAGTGGGCGCAACCCCAAGCAATTTGAGTACTGACGCGTGTTGGCCAATCTGAGCCCTGGTAGCAGCAGTCTCCCCATACATGTTGCGAGATTTTGTGTCCACCCCTTTCTTGAGAAGGAGTTTCACCAGTTCTTCGTCCCCGTTCCCCGCGGCAACCATTAAGGCAGTCCAACCAAGCCGGTCACGGAAGTTCACATCTGCTCGTCGGTCAATGAGGAGTTCCGCCACCTCTTTGCGACCTGACGAACACGCGTGCATCAGAGCAGTCCAACCAAGCCGGTCGGAAGCGTTCACGTCGGCGCCGGCATTCAGAAGCGTCTTCACTTCGCTCACTGATCCCGCTTTGGCTGCGTCAAACAGTTTTTGCTGTTGGTCCTTTTGTGCCTCTGGTGGCCCCGCCCTTGATTCGGCAGGACTCCCGGGGATACCTGCAAGACCCCCGGGTTTTTCCCCGGGCTCCCGGGCAGGTTCGGGCTTCTGACTGGGCTTCGGCGGCTCCTTCTTTACTGCGACGGTGGCTTTCTGCGTCATTTCAACCGTCCGGATCCGGTAGACCCTGCCTTCGTATGCCGTCGGGATCTCGACAGTCAGCTTCTGGTCATGATAATCGTCTCTTCGGAGAAGCAGCTCATGAGGAATTCCCACCTGCACCTTATCTATTATGACAAAGTTGTCGCTGCCGATCTCGCCTACATCTCTACTGCCGATACTTACGTGAACCCCTGAAGTATTGGTTCGCAACAACAGGAAAGCCAGTGCAGGCTCCATCTTAATGGTTTCAGGCCGAATCTGAAGTCTCTCTCTGGAGAACGCCATGGGATCCAGAATCCTGTCATGCCAACCAGTCTTCTTGACCACGACGATAATGGGTTCGCCCAACGGCAGGTCTTCAATTGATAGGTGCCCCTTGCCGTCGGTCTTCCCGAACGGCTTCAAGGAGGATTCGTCTCTCAGGTACACTTCAGCCATTGGAGGCTCAGTGGTAAGCTGCAAGGTCCCCCCTGGCGGCCTTATCGAAACAGGGAAAAAGCCCACCAACTTTCCCTCGAACTGCGGATGCTGGGCCCCTTGGGTCAGGTCCTTGGTTCTCCCGTACACGTAGTCATAGGCTTCCCTGGCAGTGACCACACCGTCGCGGTCTTTGTCGGCAGCCCCTCTCAGGGCCTCGAGCAAGAAGTGCGTGAACACCCCGTTGTCCAGGTCCGCCAACTCCATGGAATATTCGTCAGGCTTGCTGGAAGAGAAGATGACCCGGCCCGACGAACTGCGGAACTCATCAATGAACGATTCCATCGAGCTGGATACGGACTTGGGCTCCATAGCAGAGAATGAGCCTGCATGGCATGTATCCGAGTACACAAGAACGTGACGCGCCTCCAGGCCTTTGAAGAAGCGACTACAACTCATGAGGACGCCGGTGGCTCCCAGATAATCGGGATCCGCGTCGTGGGTGACGAAAAAGTACTCCCCTCCTCGTCGAGGGTCTATGGCTCCATGGCCGCTAAAATAAAGGATCACGGAGTCATCTTTTCCGGCATTGCGGACATCGTACAGAAGGAATTTCTCAATTTCCGCTCTCGTGGCCTTTTCGTTCACCAGTAGCTTGACGTTGACGTTCTTGTACAGATCCTGCTGAGACTTGATGAATTCCGCGAAATCGGTGGCGTCCTTTGCCGCAAATTTCAGAGGAGAGATCTTCGGATTGTTATACGTGGACACCCCCACGACCAGAGCATGAAGGTCCGCGACCCGCAAGTGCGAGAGGTCACGAGATTTTTTCTTGGAAGATTCGGTAGACTGCGTATTCCGGACTTGATCCCCGTAGGCAGGCCACGCCGAGAATCCCACCATGAGCCCGACGATGAAGCAGCAGAGTGCCTGCACAATAAGCTGCCCGGCTCGGGACCCCTTTTCTCGCAACCGTAATTTAGCGAGTCCCGCTTCCATGATAACACCTCACAGTCTCGTTTCGATTGGTGCCGAGTCTTCCCGCAGACCGAATATCCGAGGCCGCGACTTCTCTTAATTAATTTTAGCCGAACATGACACACATGTCATCCGGATCTTCCGTTCAATCGCCGCGGCATTCCCGGGGGCCGTTGCCGGATCTGAGGAACCGGAGTGTCATTGGCTTTCACGAATGTGCGGATGATGCCGACATCGAAAAGCGCCGCCGAACTTGTACACGGCCGAAACTTGAAAACTCTTACCGCATCGCTGGAATATTCGAGAACACAGTGCTGTAGTGATCGCACAAGTCAATGGGGAAGAGTAATCTCCGAAGGACTCGTCGCTTTCTTTCTTCGTCTGGTATTGAGTGCTGACGCTGCTGTTCGCACCAAGCCTACGGGTAGAGACGGTCCATGGTCCTCGGGAACGCTATGGCTTCCCGAACGTGATGAATGCCGGTTATCCAAGCCAGAGTCCGCTCGATTCCGATGCCGAATCCTGCATGGGGCACCGACCCGTAACGTCTCAGGTCCAGGTACCACTGGAGTGGTTCCGGGTCCAGGCCGTGAGCCTGTATCGTCTCTTCGAGCGTTTCCAGGGAGTCCTCCCTCTGGCCGCCGCCGATTATCTCACCGTATCCCTCGGGCGCAAGCAAGTCCACCGCCAGAGCCAGCCTGGAATCCTCGGGATCCCTCTTCATGTAGAAGGCCTTGATGGCGGCCGGGTAATGGGTCACGAATACCGGTTTATCGTAGACCTGCGATAGGACCGCCTCTTCATCGGCGCCCATGTCGTCGCCCCACTGGAACTCCATGCCGCGCTCTTTGATGATGTCCACAGCCTGGGAGTATGTTATCCGGGGGAAGGCAGGCGTCACTCGTTCAAGCAAGGCGGTGTCGCGTTCCAAAGTTTTCAGATGCTGCCCGCAAGTGTCCAAGACTTCGGTCACTATTCGGCAAACCAGTTGCTCGGCGAGATCAATGGTCCGGTCAAGATCCCAGAAGGCCATTTCGGGTTCGATCATCCAGAATTCCGTCAGATGACGCCTGGTTTTGGATTTTTCCGCCCGGAACGTGGGACCGTGAACGTAGATGTTGCCCAGCGCCATGGCGGCAGCTTCTCCATAGAGTTGGCCGGACTGGGTCAAGTACGCTGAGCGATCGAAGTAACCCACCTCAAAGAGAGATGTGGTCCCCTCGCAAGCGGTGGGCGTCAGTATCGGGGCTTCCACCGCGACAAACCCCAGGCTGTCAAGGAAACCCCTCGCGGCACGGGTGAGGGTGGCACGGATGCGCATCAGGGCCGTTTGTCGCGACGATCTCAGCCACAAGTGCCTGTAATCCATAAGGAATCCCACGCCGTGATCCTTCTTGGTTATTGGGTAAGGTGCGGCCTCGGAAACGGTTTTCAAGTCGTCCACAGACAGTTCGTAGCCCGCCGGCGATCTGGGATCCTTTCTTACTTGCCCTCGAACCATGACGGACGACTCGTAAGGGATACGGTCGGCCAGCTCGAAGACTTCCGGCGTGACCCCGCTAATGGTGACCACGCACTGGATTATTCCGGATCCATCCCGGATCTGAAGAAACCTGATCTTGCCCGAAGAGCGGCGATTAGCCACCCAGCCGCGAAGTTCAACCTGTTCGCCTTCGTGTTCCGAGATCCTGTCAATTGTGACCCAACTCATTGTAGCCTCCTGGTCTTCGGCCAAAGCCGGGAGGAATTTTGCACCAACCGCTGGAACCGGTCAAGGAATCGGTGCCTATTAGGGATTGCCAAAATAATGTCCGATAATTCTTGTGCCCTGGTGGGGCGGGCATCTTGCCCGCCATCCCTGAGCTGGCAGGATGCCTGCTCCACCAGAGCCCCCTTCGACAAAGGCGTACCTTGAACACCAAATCGGTCAAGACTTTTGGCAACGGCTATGACCCATACCGCGCTTCAGCGTTGGCTTTGCCGCGCAGACGAGCAAGCCCGGGGGAGGACCGCTTTCGAGTCGAATGCTGATAGTCAGAAAGGCACGCCGAAGAGCGTGCCCCACGTGGGAATCCTTGGGGAGGGGGCCGGGGCAATGTGCCGGTGACTTAAGCCCTACTACTCTTGTCCGCTACTCTGTATTTCCACGAAGCCAGGGACTCGTCATTCCGACGGAAGTCGGAATCCAGTTCCGTCAATCCCGCGTCCCGCCGGATTTCTGGACCCCGACTTTCGTCGGGGTGACGGATCGGGTCAGTGACCTTATTCTTGAGTCACAAGCATTGGGGGGCCGGGGAGGGACTTTTTAGCCAAAAAGTCCCTCCCCGGATACTTCCTCATCTTTCCCCTAATATCCCATCAGGCCGCAGCAGCGGGTGCAGACGGGCATGAGGCCTTTTTCAGAGAGGCTTTTTCTAAAGGTCAGGTATGGTTGAGAGTTCCACAGCTCGGTGATGGTATTTTCTTTTACGTTGCCGACCACAAAGTCGTGGTAATCGCGGCACGGGGACATATCGCCGTTCGAGTTGATCTCCACCGCGCTGAAAATGGAGACGCACCGGTCGAACCCGAACCTACAATCGTGGTCGGTGTAGTATGTTTCCAGATCTTCGGGCTCGGTGAGGTGCGGCATGATGATCACAGCGGGTCCGGCAAGTTTCAGAGCACGCTGGTTAAGGGCCTTAAGCTGGGCTGACAGGACTCCGTAATCCGGCGGCCGCCAGCTTCCTATCCATCCGAAATGCTTCTGAGGCTTGAAGCCGAAGCGTTCTTCGAAGTCTCGGGTGTGCTTTTCCGCGGACGCTTCGTCAATCCACCAGGCCAGGTAGAACACACACACGTCAACCTTGTCTCTGAAGGCCTCGTAGATGTCCACGAGCCTATCGTAATTGACGTTGTTGATGGTGGTGAGCGCGGCGATCAACGGTAGGCGCTGTTTGCGGTCGCTTCGCACCTCGAGGAGGCGGTCAATGGCTTTCGTGATAGTCCCAAAGTTGTCCACTTCAGACGTCGCGCCCGGACGACTGGCGTTGTGGGTGGCAGCGTCCCCGCCGTCCACCGATATCTGAATCACAAACATGGGGGCGTCAACCAGTCGCTCCGCGTGCCTGGCGAGCCCGGTGCCGTTGGTGGCGATGCTCGGGGGCATTCCAAGCCTCGCGGCTTCCTCGATAATCTCCACCGACCCCTTGTAGAGCATGGGTTCGCCACCCCACAGATAGACGGAAGGCGTGTGACCGTGGTCCTTGAGGTCGCGCAGCAGTTGAATGTATCGCTCGGGGTTCACCTCTCGGCCCTTTAGTTCCGGTAGTGAACAGGAACGGAGGAACCCACTGTCGCCCCACTGACCGCAGGTATGGCACCGTAGATTGCACACGTCGGTTATTCTCACGCTGCATTGCCTGATCCGGTTGGCTGTGCCTTCATCGGCTCTGAGCGCGAGATTACGAAGGAACTTGTCCACCTGGATCATAGCCAGATTCTTGGCGTAGGTGGGGCTCTGCAGCAGTTTTGGTGCTGTCTTCAGTATGGTGTTTATCGGTATCCAGCTTTGACTCATGTTTTACGGCTTCCCGGCGAATTTAGGGCCCTCATAATACACGGAGCACTTCGATCGCGCAAGACGCGGCCATTCCAGCGGAAGCCCTTGCCCTTAAACTTGCTTCAAGAATTGACGGAATTCGGGTAAATATAGAATACAACAGCACCGTATACAGGAAGCGTTATGCGTGAGACCCTAAGAAGAGACCTTGCCCGAACGGTAGGAGACAAGTGGGCATCTGACAGGCCCGAGGATCTGGTCGCTTATTCCTACGACGCGTTCACGGCTGAAAACAAACCCGAGATGGTCCTTTACCCCTCTTCTACGGAAGAGGTATCCGAGATCATGAGGATCGCTGACCGCGAGACCATCCCCGTCACCGCGCGGGGATCAGGAACGAACCTTGCCGGTGAGGCGGTACCCCTGAGGGGCGGTATAGTGATCGCGTTGACCCGCATGAACAGGATCATCTCCATAGACAAGGCCAGGTTCATGGCCAAGGTTCAGCCGGGAGTCATTAATTTCGAATTCCAGCAGGCCGTGGCGCGGGAAGGGCTCCTTTATCCACCGGATCCGGCCTCGTGGATGGTTTCCAGTCTGGGAGGCAACGTGGGCACCAACGCGGGAGGCCCGAAAACCGTCAAGTACGGAGTCACCAGGGATTATCTCCAGGGTTTGACGGTTGTCCTGGCGGACGGAAGCGTCCTCCAAACCTGGAACAACCGAAACCACGACAACAGCCGGTACGATCTGACTCACCTGTTTTGCGGTTCCGAGGGGACCCTGGGCATAATCACCGAAATCACTGTGCGCCTCGTGGCCAGGCCCAAGGCTGTGCGAACCTTACGCGCCGATTTTGCCCGTCTCGAAGACAGCGGCCAGGCAGTCGCGGACATCATGGGGGCCGGGATAGTCCCATCTGCGCTGGAGTTGATGGACGACGTGGTGATATCAGCAGTGGAGGCTTCCGCTCGGCTGGGGCTGCCGGACGACATGGAGGGCCTTCTGCTGGTTGAGGTGGACGGTGAGCCCGAAAGCCTGGATCGCCAGGTCCGCGCAATCGAAAAGTTGCTGAAGGCCAACAACGCGCTCCGGGTGATTACCGCTAAAACTGACGGAGAGGCCCAGGCCTTGTGGACGGCTCGGAGGGCGGCTTTTTCGGTCATGGCGCGGCTGAGGCCTACCGTGGTCATGGAGGACGCAACCGTTCCGGTTTCCAACCTTCCCGCCATGATACGAAAAGTCAGAGAGAGCGCGGACCGCAACAAGGTCCGGATCGGTGTTGTCGCGCACGCGGGGGACGGCAATCTTCATCCGCTGGTGGTATTTGACAAACGCGATCCTGAAGAGGTCAAGCGCGTGGCCGCGGCCACGGAGGAAATATACCGCGATGCCCTTGCCCTGGGCGGGACGCTTTCCGGAGAGCACGGCATAGGGATTTCAAAGGCAAGGCTGTTGCCGCTGCAATTTGACCCCGTGGCAATGGCGGTTACGAAGAGCATCAAACGGAGCCTGGATCCAAAAGGAATTCTGAATCCAGGCAAGTTCGTGTGACCAGGGACCCGGCGGACGCCGGTGTGAGATCACTCTCTTCCCATGCAAGTGTTGGCTGCGAGGGGAATCTACGGAGGTACGGTCATGAGAAAGGTCTCTTGGGTCGGATTCTGCGCTGCATTGCTGGCTCTGTACGCGCTCATTTCTGCTGTGCCGGCGGGAGCCGCGGATGAGCTCACCGTGTACGCCTACAGGGACATATCCAAGGATTGGAGCAAGAAGGGTTCCTGGGGGGTGATGGTACGGTTCAACAATCCGGTGTTCCCCTCGAATCTGGCCGAAGCGGTCAAGGTGACCGTGGAAGGAGTCCAGCAAAAATTCGAAGTGTGGGACCGTCAGGGTAACGAAAAAGCCACCCATCCGGGCAATATTTTTCTCCTGATGCCGAGCGCCGCGCCGGGAAAGCCCGTGACGGTGCGAATCACCATTCCCAAAGGCCTTTCCGACGTGACGGGCAGAAGGTTGCTCGCAAAGGACTACTATTACGATTTCATGTCCCTGCAAAGGATCTTGGTGTCGGGAATAACGAGTTATCACAATTCAAGGACGGATAAAGGACTCAGGCTGTCCTTGTCGGATTACGTGTCCGAAGAAGACCTGTCGCCTGCCGTGGAGATAGAGCCGGCGGTGGAAGATTTGACCCTCACACGGGAAGGCGGATGGAATTACCGGATTTCCGGCAAGTTTGAGTTCAACCAAGACTACGTTTTCAAGCTGTCGCCTGCCACCGTGAACAAGGGAACCGCGGTTCTGGCTGCAAAGGAGTTCAGATTCAAAGGGCCGGGGCTGAAGTCTGAGGTTACAGCGAGGACGCGGCGATCGGTCATCGAGCTTAAGAGCCGACAACTCCTGCCCGTGAATCTATCCAACGTGGACAAGATCCTGTGCAAAATAGCAAGAGTGCCGCCGTTGTTGTACCCGGAGGTGCTTGAGGCCCTCGCCACGCCCAAAGGAGCAAAGAAGTTCAATCTCCAGGAAAACATAAGGGAATCGCAGGCCTTGTCGGAAGTTGCCAAAGCACATCCCGTGTTTGTTGGACCGGCCTCCGAAGACTCTGAGATTTTCTTCGCCCAGCCCTCGAAGGAAACGGTCTACGGGTACTCTTTGCCCCTTTCCTTCAGGAAGAACCCGGAACATGGCGGCGCATGGGTAGTTTACTTGTCCGATCCGGACCGCAGCACCGATGAGACCAAGAAGCTGGTACAGATTACGGACATGGCCGTGAGCTACAAAGTGTCCGAGGATACGCTGCTGGTCTGGGTTACATCCATATACAGCGGGGATCCGGTGTCATCGGCCGAGGTGATGCTGACCGACAATAAGGGGCAACGGTATTTCGCGGGAAAGACGGACGCGAACGGAATCTTGAAGATCAAGAACGGAGACAAATTCGCTTCGTTAGCCACGGGGAAGTCTCCGGAGGCGATTGCCGCCGCTCCTGTGGATCTGTCCGCAGTCAAATATGTGGTGGCGGCCACTCCCACCGACTCCAGCACGGTGACTATTAACACCGTCCAGCTCAAACCCTTCGGAGTAACCCAGACTGCAAACATGAAGGATCATCCCGAATCGCAACCCAACGGTTACGTGTTCACCGAGCGGGGTGTGTACAATCCAGGGGAAACGGTCCATTTCAAGTACGTTTCCAGGGTTTACAGGGATAACAAGATCGTCCCGGCTGCCGGTGAACGGGTGAAGGTCGAGATCGTAGGCCCCACCAATGACGTGGTCTTCAGCAAAGAGCTTGCTCTGGGGCAGTTCGGTTCGTGCTGGGATTCTCTGCAAACCAAGAAGTTCTTCCCGGTGGGGACGTACACCATAAACGTCAAGGCCACCAAAAAGGGAGGCGGCGACCGGACGTTCACCAACACCTTCCAGGTGCAGGA
>Ga0172371_10001805_pt1 | contig 33950 bp, 28 predicted proteins | sample Lak12m_FD_114543 | JGI IMG/M metagenome (GOLD analysis project Ga0172371, IMG submission 114543) | Freshwater microbial communities from Kabuno Bay, South-Kivu, Congo - kab_022012_12m | ecosystem: Environmental > Aquatic > Freshwater > Lake | place: Democratic Republic of the Congo: South-Kivu...
ATCCCCAGATTAACAGTGGGATGGAACCTCAGTCCCCCCTTGTATGGTCCGATAGCGCTGTTCATCTCGATGCGGAAACCCCTGTTTATCTGTATCTCGCCCTTGTCGTCAAGCCATGGTACCCTGAATATTATTGTTCTTTCAGGCTCAGCTATTCTCTCAAGAATCTTTGCATGTTTATATTTCGGATTCTCTTCAATGAAAGGGATCAACGATTCGGCAACTTCCTGAACCGCCTGGTGAAACTCAGTCTCTCCGGGGTTTTTTGCCTTTATCATCGTCATGAACTGCTGTACTCTTGGATCCATAATTGTTTATTAAGGTTAAGATTAAGATTAAGATTAAGGTTAAGAACTATTGAATTATCAAAAATAGGAAAACGCTGAAATTTTCATATTTCAGAATAAGGATTTTTGATTTCGGAATTAATCATGCACTTCTGTACAAATTCCCCGGGCAGCATTTCAATAGCCCCTTGAATTCCATCTGCAGAAGAAGGGCTGAAAGTTTTGCCACCGGTATCTCAAGATCCCTGCAGATGCTGTCAATTGTCAGTTCACCTTCCCTGGAAATAAGTTCATAGATTTTCTGCTCAGGTTCGCTAAGCTCCGAGAACAAAGTTTTCTGAACAGGAGGTTTGGTTTTTTCAGGTTTCCAGTCGAGAAAATATTCGATATCTTCAGCTGATTCAACAAGAGCCGCTTTGTTTGTCTTGATCAGATTGTTGCAGCCCTGCGACCACTGATCCTCAGGACGTCCGGGCACAGCAAAGACATCCCTGTTGTACGAATTTGCCATGTCGGCAGTGATAAGGGCTCCACCCTTAATGCCCGACTCTACAACAAGTGTTGCATCCGATAAACCGGCTATGATCCTGTTCCGTTTAAGAAAATTATTTCGTTCTGGAAGGGCATCCGACATAAAATCAGTAAGCAATCCTCCGTTTTTCAATATTGCCTCGGCAGTTGACCTGTGGACTGAAGGATAGATTGTCTTGAACCCGTGTCCCAGAACACCGATTGTTTGAAGTCCGTTTGAAAGAGCTGCCTTATGTGCTGAAATATCTATTCCATAAGCCAGCCCGCTTATTATTACAAGATCAGGATGACCATCGGCAAGGTCGCTGATGATCTTTTCGCAAATATCTTTTCCTCGCGAAGTTGCATTTCGTGTTCCGACAATGCTAATCATCCTGCAGCTATTAAGATCACAGTTCCCCATAAAATAAAAAATTACGGGTGAATCATCACATTGCTTTAGTCTGTATGGATAATCACTGTCGAGATAGAAGTATGTTTTAATTTTATGTTTTATAACATATTCTACTTCTTTCTCTGCATCTGCAAGATACGATCTCTGGCTTATTGCAGCAGCAAGGCCCGGTCCAATTCCCGGGATTTTTACAAGATTGCGGTATGACTCGCTGAAGATGGCTTCAACGCTTCCAAAATAAGAAACAAGTTTCCGGGCATTGATATCACCGATTCGCGGAATAAGGCTCAGCGCGATCTGGTGCATGAGGGATACATCTGACATGGCACGAGGAGTTGAGACACGTAAATATAAAAAAATCCCCCGTTACGTAAAAGTAAGTTTGTCTAAATATATCGGTCATTTCATTGAAAAAATTATCCCCCCTTCAGGGGGGAAGGGGGGTTGAAATAAATAAAAGAAGGAGAGTATAATCTACTATATTACTCCCATGTCGAGCATTGAATTTGCCACCTTCAGGAAGCCTGCAATATTTGCCCCCTTTACATAATCGACTGATCCGTCGGGACGCTGGCCATGCTTAACACATTGCCCGTGGATATTTATCATTATCTCATGCAGACGGTGATCAACTTCATTACTGTTCCATCTCATCTTCATTGAGTTCTGAGTCATTTCAAGTCCCGAGGTTGCAACACCTCCGGCATTTACTGCCTTTCCGGGTGCAAACAGGATATTATTTTTCTGGAACTCCTCAACAGCTTCAGGAGTGCATCCCATATTTGATATTTCGGCAACCATTTTAACTCCGTTGGCTATAAGCACCCTGGCCTCCTCTCCGTTAAGTTCATTCTGTGTAGCGCAAGGAAGTGGTATGTCGACCTTTACTTCCCATGGACGTTTCCCTTCATGAAATTCAACGCCTTCAAAAACATAGGAATATGGTTTTACTATATCCTGGTTTGATGCCCTTAGTTCGAGCATGTAGTCTATTTTTTTGCCTGATATTCCCTCGGGATCATATACATAACCATCGGGACCTGATATAGTAACCACTTTAGCGCCAAGCTCGGTGGCTTTCAGGGCTGCACCCCAGGCAACGTTTCCGAATCCGGATATCGAAATTGTCTTTCCGGCCAGGGTCTCATTCCTGGTCTTAAGCATTTCCTGGGCGAAGTATATCCCGCCGAAACCTGTTGCTTCAGGTCTGATCAGAGAGCCACCCCAGTTGCTTCCTTTGCCTGTAAGTACTCCTGTATGGTCGCCTTTCAGTTTTTTATACATTCCATACAGGTAACCTATTTCTCTTCCTCCCACACCTATATCTCCGGCAGGAACATCGGTTTCGGGTCCTATATATTTCCACAGTTCAAGCATGAATGACTGGCAGAAACGCATTACCTCATTATTTGACTTTCCTTTTGGATCAAAATCCGATCCGCCTTTGCCTCCGCCCATGGGAAGGGTGGTAAGGGCATTTTTAAATATCTGTTCAAATCCGAGGAATTTCAGGATCGACAGGTTAACGCTGGGGTGGAAGCGAAGCCCTCCCTTATAGGGCCCTATGGCGTTATTGAACTGAACGCGGTATCCCAGGTTGACCCTTACATTGCCTTCATCATCAATCCATGGCACCTTGAATGCTATAACACGGTCGGGTTCCACAATGCGTTCAATAATATTGGCAGATTCAAACTGGGGATTTTCATTATATACTTCTTCAATCGATTCCAGCACTTCTCTTACTGCCTGTAAATACTCAACCTCTCCGGGATGTTTCTTTTCGAGGTTGTTCATAATTTTATCTACGTTCATAGTATTGGAAATTTTGGTTATAATTTTAAAGCATTTTTTAAAGTTTCAACAAAATTGAGTTCTATTTTATTCATTAAAAATGATTTAACTCATGTTAATTTGATATTAGCCTTTAATGATCGGAGCCGATGAATTAAGTGATTTTATAATTCTGGCTTTGTCGGCCCGTTTGATGGCATTAAGATAAATAGGCGGATATTTGGCAATTCCTTCCCTGAGCCGCTGATATAATGTTATGCTTTCAACAAGACCGAAGAGTTTTTTATCAATCGTAAATCCTGAAAATGTCCTTTTGTTTATTTCAACCGAATTCTTCTTCCCTGTTATTAGTCCTGCCGAATAGTAGCGGAAAATAATTGATTCTCCTTCGTCAGAGAAATAAATATACTGATAATTAAGTATCTCCGGGACAATAATTATTATCAGGAAAATTGCTGATACCAGTATTGTCAATACGGTCTTGTCAATGCCGAGAACGGGGAACCTGATTATCCCTGCAGCATAAACGAGAACGAGATAGGTCAGGAATAATATTATGGCTGCTCTTCGTGTGATCTTAAGATTGATTACAGATTTTGAATTATTCAGTATCATAAGTAAATATTATTAACTTAAATGTAGTGCCTTTATTCTCTTCTTGACTTAAAAAATCCTGTCATAATATCCCTGCATTCCTTTTCCATAATGCCTGCCCTGATCCTGGTTTTAGGGTGAAGAAGGGCTCCCTGTACCGTTGTAAATCCCTTTTTGGGATCTGCTGCTCCATAAACAAGTACCGGAGCCTGGCTCCAGCCAATTGCTCCGGCACACATTGCACATGGTTCCACCGTAACATATACAGTGCAACCGTGAAGATATTTCCCGCCGAGCCATGAAGCGGCAGCAGTAATGGCCTGCATCTCGGCATGTGCGGTAGGATCATTAAGAGTTTCAGTGAGGTTATGAGCACGCGCAATTATTGTATCATTGCACACAATAACGGCGCCAACGGGAACTTCCTGTTTTTCATAAGCTTTGCCTGCTTCCTCAAGAGCAGCCTTCATAAAGTGCTCATCCCTGTCTCCGGTCATCCCTCATCTAATAATTTCTAAATTTAAAAAGAATAAATGAATAAAAACCAAACTCTTGTTAGTGCAAGGTATAAACCCTTTTTTTACTTTTGCTGAAATCAAAAATTAAACGATGTACAGGACAAATACTTGCGGGGAACTGACTATCAGAGATGAAGGCAGAAATGTCATTTTGTGTGGATGGGTACAAAAATCGAGGGATCTTGGGGGTATGACATTTGTTGATCTCCGCGACAGGTATGGTATTACACAACTTGTATTCAATATGGATACGAATAGTGAACTGTGCCTCAGGGCCCGTAAGCTTGGCCGTGAATTCGTGATACAGGCAAAAGGGAAGGTAAGGGAACGCAGCAACAAGAATCCCAAATTGCCTACCGGGGATATCGAAATAGATGTTGAGGAGATTAATATTCTGAATAAAAGCGAGATACCTCCTTTTACAATCGAAGAAGATACTGACGGGGGAGATGAACTGAGAATGAAATACCGTTATCTTGATCTGAGAAGACCTATAGTCAGAAACAACATAATACTCAGGCATAAAGTTGCACAGGAAGTGAGGAAATACATGGATTCCATCAATTTTGTGGAGGTGGAAACACCAGTACTTATCAAATCCACACCGGAAGGTGCACGCGACTTTGTCGTTCCGTCAAGAATGCAGCCCGGAACTTTTTATGCTTTGCCCCAGTCACCCCAGACACTGAAGCAGCTCCTTATGGTTTCCGGCTTTGACAGATATTTTCAGATAGTAAAATGTTTCAGGGATGAAGACCTCAGGGCTGACCGTCAGCCTGAGTTTACCCAGATCGACTGTGAGATGTCATTTGTTGAAAGGGATGATGTCCTCGACACCTTTGAAGGTCTTGCCATGTACCTTTTCAGGCAGATAAAAGGGATCGAATTCAATGAGCCTTTCATAAGAATGCCTTTCAGCGAGGCAATGGAGAATTATGGGAACGACAAGCCTGACCTTCGTTTCGGGATGAAGATAAAGGATATCACAAACCTTGTAAAGGGACATGGCTTTTCAGTTTTTGACGGTTCAGAATATATTGGTGCAATTTGCGCACCAGGGTGTTCGGAATATTCAAGGAAACAGACCGACGAACTTACAGAATTCGTCCGCCGGCCTCAGATCGGAGCCAAAGGTCTTGTCTATCTTAAATATGGTACCGACGGATCCCTTAAATCCTCTGCCGATAAATTCTATTCACAGGATGAACTTAAAAAATGGGTTGAGGCAGCAGGCGCCGACCCTGGTGATCTTCTCCTGATTCTTGCCGGCGACCGCAAAAAGACTCTTGCAGCATTGTCGGAGCTGAGGCTGGAAATGGGAAACAGGCTCGGCTTGCGGCCAAGGGATCTTTATGTTCCTCTGTGGGTGGTCGATTTTCCGCTTCTTGAATGGGATGAAGAAGAAAACAGATATTTTGCCATGCACCACCCATTCACATCCCCTAAGCCTGAAGATATCCCTCTTATGCATACTGATCCCGGAAAGGTAAGGGCAAATGCTTACGACCTTGTGATAAACGGAGTGGAAATAGGAGGGGGCTCAATAAGGATACACGATGCTGAAATACAAAAGCTTATGTTCAAGGTTCTGGGATTCACGGAGGAAGAAGCAGAATATCAGTTCGGATTTCTTCTTAACGCCTTCAAATACGGAGCTCCGCCTCATGGAGGAATTGCCTTCGGTTTCGACAGGTGGTGTGCCATGTTCGGAGGCCAGGACTCGATACGCGATTTTATTGCTTTCCCGAAGAACAATTCAGGCAGGGATGTAATGCTTGATACACCTGCAGAAATATCACGTAAACAGCTTGATGAGCTGAATATTGAATTCAGGACGAAAAAGCAGTGACCGGGTAAACCTACCTGTCTCCGGAATTTACAAGATTGATAACTATCACTCCGTTTGCTCCGCGTGAACCATATATGGAGGCTGAAGAACCTTTAAGCACCTGGATCGATTTCACCTGGTAAGGCAGGATATTATCAATTGAATTTACAGTCACACCGTCGACAACGTAAAGAGGTTCCGTACTGAGTGTTAGAGATGCGGCACCCTGTATCTTTATGCTGTTACCGACAACCTGAACACCCGGGACTTCACCCCTGATCATGTCGTAGATGTTCCTGTATGATGCATACTTTGGATTGTTGCCGTCTATCTTATTGACATTGCTTGTAACATCTCTTCTTTTAACCTTGCCATAGCCTATGTCAACAACATCGTCATCAGGATTGGCTTTTTCAACTACCTGGTCAGGCACTGATCCTTCAAACTGAAAATTTATCCTTGTCCTTCCGTTTATTTCCTCTTCGAGGGCCCCATTTGTCAGTGTCAGTATCCCGATCTTCGAGCTTCCAGGTTTTACCTTTATTTTATAATACCCCTTATCGTTAGTCAGGACATCTGTTTTTTGTCCGTCAACCGTTACAATAGCGTTGGCAACCGACGACTGCGTGCCGTCGACAACATAACCTGATATTGAAACCTTCTTATTTGACTTCTGACCGTATGAATTATAATAAGGTATAATAATCAGTATAGCAGCGAAAACTATAGCAATGCGTGTTTTCATGTTTATATAATTTTATTGCAAGTTATAAGTAGTTGCCTGAAAATACAATTAATAAATGTTAAATGATCTTTTATTTGTCGCTTCCCTTCAGCAGGTTGATCACAATAACTCCGTTTGAACCTCTCATACCATATATTGCAGCGGATGATCCTTTAAGAACCTGGATCGATTTAACCATTTGCGGCTGGATATTGTCTATTGTAGTTACGGGGACTCCGTCAACCACAAACAATGGCTCGTTGCTTGCGTTAATTGATGTTGCTGTCCTTATCCTGATGCTGTTGCCTGAAACCATTACTCCCGGGACCTCATTTTTTATCACATCGTAAATGCTGTTGTAGGAAGCGTATTTAGACTTTGTTCCATCAATTACATCAACGGGCGATGTAAGGGATTTCTTTCTCGCAGTTCTCAGTCCCATATCTACAGTTTCATCCCCCGGTTCAGGTTTTCCGGTGACCTGGACTGGTACCGAACCTTCAAACCGGAAATCGATCTTGTCCCTTCCGTTTATCGTTTCTTCCAGTTTACCGCTGGTTTGGGTAAGTACACCTATTGTTGTGGTTCCCTGGCTTATCTTTACCTTATAAAAGCCTTTGTTGTCGGTGAGATAAGCAGTCTTTTCCCCGTCGGCAGTTATGAATGCATTTGCTACCGGAGCACCGGTTCCATCCTTTACATATCCTGAAACTGTTATCTTTTTCCCTGATTTCTGTCCGTAAGAATGTATAACAGGAACTGAGAGCAGCAGAAGAAAACAAAAAAACATTCTGGTTTTCATTTTATTATGAGTTAATGAAGATCCTTTTACTACAGGTCATTTTTATTTTATCTGCAATTTCCTCATGATTTTTTCTTATACTGCCTTCCCGATAAGCGTGGCCGATGTGCATCTTTCCACTTTGACATTAACATATTCTCCCTTTCTGTGCCCTTCTGCCGGAAAAACGACAACCTTATTCTGGGATGTCCTGCCCGAAAGAAAATCCTGTGACCTTTTAGAATAATCCTCCGTAAGTACCTCAAAAATCCTGCCAACATCAAGTTTTTTCGACCTTGCCGAGAGCTTGTTCTGAAGAGAAATTATCTCATTAAGCCTTCTGGTTTTGATTTCTTCCGGAATATCATCAGGATATTTTCGTGCAGCCTTTGTCCCTGGTCGTTCACTGTACTTGAACATATATGCAAAATCATAACCGACCCACTCCATAAGCGACAGTGTATCGTTATGGTCCTCTTCGGTCTCAGTGCAGAAGCCGGCAATAATGTCGGTTGAGATGGAACAATCGGGGATTATTGTGCGGATTGCACTTATACGATCCATATACCACTCCCTTGTATATTCCCGGTTCATAAGCTTAAGTACCCTGCTGCTTCCGCTCTGGGCCGGAAGATGGATATGCCTGCAGATGTTCGGATACCTTGCGATGGTTTTTAAAAGCTCATCCGATATGTCTTTAGGATGAGAGGTTGAAAACCTGACCCTCAGTGAAGGGTCTATAAGTGCAGTCATCTCAAGGAGAGCCGGGAATCCGATCTGACCGTATTCATTTTTCCAGTTGTACGAATCAACATTCTGTCCGAGAAGTGTCACTTCCCTGTAACCTTTGTTTACAAGTTCCCTGACCTCATTTACTATCGACATGGGATCCCTGCTTCTTTCGGCACCTCTTACATACGGCACCACGCAGTAAGCACACATATTGTTGCATCCCCTCATGATCGAAACAAATGAAGTTACACCATTCCTGTCCATCCTTACAGGATTTATGTCGGCATATGTTTCTTCTCTTGAAAGCAGGACATTAACTGCTTTATGACCGGATTCCGCCTCGTTAACGAGAGCCGGTAGATCCCTGTATGAATCAGGACCTGCTATGAGATCGACAAGATGTTCCTTTTCAAGTATCTGTTCCCTGAGTCGTTCCGCCATACATCCCAGCAACCCGATCATGGCATTGTTCTTTTTTTTAAGATGGCCTATTGCCTTTAGCCTTCCCCATATCCTCTGCTCGGCATTTTCCCTTATCGAACATGTATTTATGAGAATAAGACCGGCTTCTTTGATGTCGCCCGTATGCTCATACCCATGATCCGCCAGTATTGAAGCAACCACTTCGCTGTCGGCAACATTCATCTGGCAGCCGTATGTTTCTATATATACTTTTTTTACCATTGCAATGTAATACTCTATTCCAATTTCATTTTTTGTTCTTCGTTCTTTGTTCTTCGTTCTTCGTTCTTCGTTCTTCGCCTTCACGCCGCACGCCGCACGCCGCACGCCGCACGCCGCTTTATTAATCTACAAAAGTACCAACTATGCTTCACGTATTAAAGAAATATTTAATTTTGCATCTGAAATTTTAATTGTAAACCGTATGTCAGGTCACAATAAATGGTCCACGATCAAGAGAAAGAAAGGCGCAAATGACGCCAAAAGGGGAAAGATCTTTACAAAGATCATAAAGGAGATCATAATTGCAGCAAGGGAAGGCGGAGGTGATCCTGATGCCAACTCAAGGCTGAGACTTGCAATTCAGAACGCCAAAGGTGCGAATATGCCCAAGGAAAACATTGAAAGGGCTATTAAAAAAGCTGTAGGATCGGAGGCAGACAACTATGTTGAAACAACTTTTGAGGGATATGGTCCAAACGGAATAGCAATATTCGTGGAGGCCCTGACAGATAACAATAACAGGACTGTTGCCTCGGTCCGCTCGGCTTTCAACAAGCATGGTGGCAAACTTGGCACCAACGGTTCTCTGAGCTCACTTTTTGAGCGGAAGGGTATTTTTACGATAAATCTCGAAGGTGTATCTCCCGAGGATATTGAACTTGACCTTATTGATGCTGGCGCGCAGGACTTCGATTCAGATGATGAAACAATGACAATAACCTGTGCAAAGGAAGATTTCGGTAGTGTCAACAGGAAGCTTAACGAGCTTGGAATAGAACCTGAAAACGCCGGACTGAAAAGGGTACCCAACAATACCAAAACCCTTGATCTCGAGTCGGCTAAAAAAGTTATGCGTTTTGTTGAAGCCCTTGAAGATGATGATGATATACAGAATGTTTATCATAATCTTGAAATAACTGATGAGCTTGCCAATGAACTTGGTTAACGCCTGATACATGCTTAAAAGACAAATTTCTGTTTTATTCTTTATAATTTTCTCCCTTGTAATCTGCAGGGCTCAGGATATGAGCATTACCTCCAGGCTTTTGGAGCGTAACGACGCAAACAGCAATTCCGGAACACTTACCATAATCCAGAACCCTGGAGTCGATTCCCTTATCTACAGGTATATACTGTATAATGAGCGCCTCAGCGGCATGGAGGGTTTCAGAATTCAGATCTACAGCAGTTCGGATAAGAATGCCAGAGAGGAATCAGGCAGGATAAGAGCTGAATTCATAAGCAAATTCCCTGATATTGTATCTTATGCTTCATTTGAACGTCCGGGGTATTATAAAATAAGGGCCGGGGATTACCGCACAAGGGTTGAAGGTACAAAATATCTTCTTATGGTAAGGAAAATATTCCCGGACGCTTACCTTGTACCTGATATTATAAGTTTTCCTGATCTGAACAAGAAATAGCCATGAGCGACAGTATAAAACACGAATGCGGCATTGCAATGTTACGCCTGCGCAAGCCGCTCGAATACTATTTTCATAAATACGGTGCATGGGACTGGGGCCTCCAGAAAATGTACCTTATGATGGAAAAACAGCACAACAGGGGCCAGGATGGCGCCGGGCTCGCAGGGATCAAACTGAATATGCAACCCGGAAACAGGTATATCTTCAGGCAGAGATCGAACAAAGCCAATCCCATAAAGGAAATATTCGAGCTGATTTATGAGGATATTGAAAAAATAAGGCGGTCGCACAGGGAAGAATTCAATAATCCATCATTCATAAGAGAAAATGTCCCGTTCGCCTGCGAGCTGTATCTCGGTCATCTCCGGTACGGAACCTATGGCAACTACAATATTGACTACGTCCATCCTGTGAGCCGTGAGAATAACTGGAAATCCCGGAATCTTGTAATGGCCGGCAATTTTAATCTTACAAATGTGAGTGAGTTGTTCAACAGCCTTGTTGAACTTGGTCAGACACCCGTCGATTTTTCGGATACCGTCACAATACTCGAAAATGTAGGACACCGGCTTGATGAGGAAAATGAAAGAGTTTTCAGGGTTTTCAAAGAAAAGGGTTTTACGAAAAAGGAGATAACCCCTCTTATTGAAAGTAACCTCGACCTGGGCAATGTACTCAGAAAAGCAAGCAGAAACTGGGATGGCGGTTATGTAATGGCAGGTATGGTTGGACATGGGGATGCATTTGTAATGCGCGACCCGGCAGGGATAAGACCTGCGTTTTATTATATCGACGATGAGGTAGTGGTGATCGCGTCAGAACGTCCTGTAATACAGACAGTGTTCGGCGTCAGGACAGACGATGTCGTAGAACTTCCACCAGCTGGTGCAATAATAATCAGACAGTCAGGCGAAACTGCCATTGAAGAGATTCGCGAAGCAACAGAACCGAGAAAATGCTCTTTTGAGAGGATCTATTTCTCCAGGGGAACAGATAAGGAGATTTACAGAGAAAGGAAAAAACTTGGAGAAATCCTGACACATCCGGTACTTAAGGCAGTCGGGTATGATACGGATAATACTGTCTTTTCCTATATCCCGAATACTGCTGAAAGCGCATTCTACGGACTTATTAAGGGCGTGGAGGACTATATCAACAAGTCCAAGATGGACGAGATAATTGATAAGAGACTTACCCTCACCAAGGAAGAGCTTCAGAAGATAATCAACAGGCGGCCAAGAGTGGAAAAAATCGCTGTAAAGGATGTCAAACTCAGGACTTTTATTACTGAGGACTCCAGCAGGGACGACCTTGTCGGACATGTTTATGATATAACATACGGAGTTATTAAAAGGGGGAAAGATAACCTTGTAATAATTGACGATTCGATCGTAAGAGGGACGACACTTAAAAAAAGCATAATAAGGATCCTCGACAGGCTTGATCCCAAGAAAATAGTAATTGTATCATCCTCGCCACAGCTGAGATACCCCGACTGCTACGGTATCGATATGGCAAAGCTCGGTGACCTGATTGCCTTCAGGGCGGCCGTAGAACTTCATAAGGAAAGGGGAGGCTCTGACTTTCTGATAAAGCTCTATGAAGAAGCAAAAGATGAGAATCAAAAACCAGTAAATGAAATAAGAAATCTCGTGAAAGAGGTCTACAGGCCGTTCTGTACAGAGATGATATCAGGTAAAATATCAGCTCTCCTCAGGTCGGAAGATATCAAAGCCGATGTCGAAATAGTATTTCAGTCGATAGAGGGCCTGCATGAAGCCTGCCCGGGTCATACGGGCGACTGGTATTTCACCGGCAACTATCCCACTCCCGGCGGCAACAAGGTTGCAAACCAATCGTTCATTAATTACATGGAAGGAAGGAATGCAAGGGCTTACTGATTTCCATGCGAAAACCAGGTGATAAGGAAATCCTTTTTATAGGAAGCCAGATGCCTGTTTATCTTTTCAACGTAAATATCCCTTAAGGTTATCATTATCCCGGTCTCCTCCACGTTCCCGAATTTGTGGTTTATAAAGGTACCGAAGGTCCTCATTGTAGGCGATAATCCCATGTACGCGTTAATAAGTGGAGGAATGTTCTCGTTGAGGTTTCTGACTTCTCTCGAGAGGATCTTGTAATTATCCTTGTAACGCCATCCGGTGAATATCTTCTTCATTTCTTCCTCGTTTATGTCGATATTGGCAGGATCGATAGGCACTACAAGATCTTCGGGATCGTTGAAATGCCTCCTCAGGAAATAAAGTATCATGTTCCTGGCTTTCTGGTTGAAATGAGGATACATTGTAACTTTGCCAAAGAGGTACTTAAGATGATGGTTGTCGAGGATTATTGCTCCCAGTCCGTCCCACAGATTGTCAAGCGCATAAAGACTCTTGCGCCCCATGGTCCTCGACTGGTAATCGGGATGAACAAATGACCGTCCCAGTTCCATCATATGCGGGAAATACTTCTTCAGGAATTTATTCGAGAATCTGAAGTATGATGAGGATGCAAGCTTTGTTACATCACATTTTGTGCACCCTTTGGGTGGATAGTAAAGGCGGTACCCGCCGATGATCTCCTTATTCTCCGGGTCCCATACTATAAGCTGTTTCTGCGGATCTTCAGGATCTATGTCAAATTCATCAATGTCTATATCTTTACCTGTACCACCACCGGCATGACGGAATGTAATTTCACGTATACGTCCGACTTCCCGCATAAGCAGGGGAGAACTATTATTGTCGAAAATGTATACTTCGTTGTTGCCGTTGTTGGTCTGGCGGACAAGCCTGATCCTGGAGAGCTCCTCAATTATCTGCTCGCGTGGTAATGCTTCTGGTATTGGTTTCATCCTGTCCGTGATTATGTTAAGTATTAATAGTACAGATAAAAACGGCGAAAGTTATGTATTTTTTGGATTGTTTGTTTTTATGCCATTGATGATTTCAGTTCATAAGACCTTTCTTTAACCCATTCTGCCCATTCTGAAGGAGTTTTTGAGTTGTCAAATGTCTGCCACGATATTTTTCTTCCGAATACGAGATCGATCTTTTTCCCCTTTTGTCTGAAAAGCTCATCCGCTAGATAAAGCATCTCAATATTAGCCTTGATTCCTAAAAAATTCCTGAGATTTGACAGATTATAAAAGAAGTCGGAATTCCTTCCGGAAAAGTATGCAGGCACAATGTCGCGTTTATGCTGTATGGCTTTGGTAATAAAACTTTTATGCCATTGCAGATCCCTGATGATCCCTTTCTTCTTTCTCGAACACAATCCGGCAGGGTAATAGAGTATCTGACAATCTGATGCATATGCTTCCTCAAGCATCCTTGCAGCCTCACGACCCTGGGCACCGTGCTTGTTAACAGGGAGGAAAATGCCCGAAAGGTTCTTCAGGTTCATAAGTATGTCATTGACAGGAAATTTAATGTTGGTAAAATACCTTGATAATTCGTTTATGAAGACAAGACCGTCAAGACCTCCAAGCGGATGGTTTGAAACAAAAATATGCTTTCCTTCGGTGGGAATGTTCTCTCCGCCACTCACGTTGTAAGTTATTTCGAACTGATCAAGACCGGCTTTAATGAATTTCGCATCCCTGAGGTGGCCATAAGCCTTAAGGAAGTCATTTATCTCATCCTGGTGGACAATCCTTTTCAGATACCTTATGACAAATCCGGGAATAACTCTTGCAAGAGAGGGATTCTTGTCCGTAAGTACCTGCTTTACGTCTATCTGCAATATTTTCTCAGTGTTTTGGGAATTATCCATTTGAGCGTGATTTAACCGGATCCAGATGCAAAAATATTAAAAATGTAAGGAGCCTGTATATGGCGGCATGTAAGCATTTGTAATATAATGGTTAGCCTGATTAACCGCAAAGAATTTAAAACCAACATATTGCTTTGCATAAACCTCTTTCCCTTTGCGAAAAAAATTTACCACAAAGGTAAATAAGGGTTTCACTAAGGTGCAGAAGGACGTATCAAAAAGCCCAATAACCTCTAATCATCTCATTTTATGCCTTTCAGCGGGAAAAGTTATTAACATCCTCTAAAAAAAGGTGGAGGAAAGTGGGGAAAAGTGGATAATTTTTTCATACTTTAGCGTTTTTATACAGGAATTCGTTATATGGCCACTTTCATAGGTGATTACCAGTGTAAGGTGGATGTCAAGGGAAGGATAATCCTTCCAATGGCATTCAAAAAGCAGATGCCTGCTTCTGCACAGGATCACTTCGTGGTCAGGAAGGATATCTTTGAGAACTGTCTTGTGCTTTATGCTATCGACGACTGGAACCGTCAGCTTGAAAAAATCAGGAAGAAAATAAATCCTTATAACAGGGAACATAACAGGTTCCTCAGGAATTTCTTCAAGGGTACAGCAGAACTTACCCTCGATGGCAGTAACCGTCTGCTTATACCAAGGAGGCTGCTCGAGACAATAGGGGCAGAAAAGGATGTTGTTCTGGCAGGACAGGATGGAAGAATTGAGATATGGCCGGCATCTGTTTATGAAACAATCGATATGCCTGCTGAAGATTTTGCCAATCTGGCTGAAAAACTGATGGGTGGAAATATTAATGAGTCTTTGGAATAATGTTTTACCATGTGCCTGCTTTACTGGATGAAAGTATCAAGGGACTGAATATCCGGCCTGACGGTATTTATGTCGATGTAACTTTCGGAGGGGGAGGACATTCACGCGAGATACTTAAACGGCTGAAAAAAGGAAAACTTATTGCTTTTGACCAGGATGAGGACGCTATTCAGAATGTTCCTGATGACAAAAAGCTTATTTTCCTTAACCAGAACTTCCGTTTTCTGAAGAACAACCTGAAGTTTAACGGGATAACTGAGATTGATGGGTTAATTGCCGACCTCGGCGTTTCATTCCATCAGTTTGATGAACCGGATAGGGGATTCACTTTCCGCCAGGATGTTCAACTAGATATGCGGATGAATAAAAAGGGCTCCGTTACTGCCGCTACTCTTCTCAAAACACTTGATGAGGCTGCCCTGGCAAAAATATTCTACGACTTTGGAGAACTTGTCAATTCAAGAAAGATAGCCAGGGAAATTGCAATCGCAAGGGCTGTAAAGCCAATTGCCACCGTAAGCGACATGATAAATGCCATAGGTAAACTTGCACCTCCTCATCAGGAGCATAAATTCTATGCCCGTGTATTCCAGGCTTTAAGAATAGCGGTTAACCACGAAATCGATTATCTGAAAGAAATGCTCGAGCAGGCCCTGGAACTTCTGAAAAAAGACGGAAGACTGGTGGTAATAACATATCATTCTCTGGAAGACAGAATTGTAAAGAATTTTATGAGAACAGGGAATTTCGAAGGGGAGGAAAAAAAGGACTTTTACGGGAACCTGATCACTCCTTTCAGGATAATAAGTAAAAAAGGAATTGTGCCTGAGGAAATTGAAATAGAGGAAAACAAAAGGGCCAGAAGTGCAAGGCTGAGAATAGCTGAAAAGATATAAGCGATGTCAGACAAAAACACAAAAGGGCAAAAGAACGGGACCGGGAAAAAGAGCAGCAGCTTTGTTAAGGAGCTGTTAAGCGGATCATTGATCTCGGATAAGATAGTTCTGAAGAACTTCTGGTACATCCTTCTGTGCACTTTTCTTGCCGCACTGTATATAGGTAACAGGTTTCATGCCGAACGTATAACGCGTGAGACGTCGAGGCTCTCAAGGGAGGTGCGTGATCTTAAGGCTGAATCTCTTTCGACATCTGCACATCTTATGTCTGTCAGCAGGCAGTCGGAAGTGTACAGGATGGTAAGGGACTTAGGTCTTGGGCTGGAGGAGCTTAAAACACCTCCCTATAGGCTTATTGTGAATAAATAATTACCGCGATGGCAGTAAGAGATGAGATAGTTTGGAGGAGCGCAGTTGTCTATTTTATTCTGATAATTGTCGCTGTAGCCATTCTCGTCCAGATACTTATACTGCAGTATGTTCAGCATGGGAAATGGTCAGCTATGAGCGAGAGGTATGTATATAAAACCGCTGAGATGCCGGCCAACAGGGGCGATATCCTTGCCCACGACGGAAGGCTTCTCGCAAGTTCGGTCCCATATTATTCCATCTACATGGATACCCGTTCGACAGGTATGTCATCGGAGACATGGTCGAATGGAATCAATGGTCTTTGCCAGGGTTTGTCTAAACATCTCGGTGTACGTTCACCTGCAGGCTGGAAGTCAGTAATCACTGAAGCCAGAAAGAGGGGTGACCGTTATTTCCTTATAAAGAAAAAGGTTGACTATGCAACCCTGAAAAAACTTAGGGAGCTTCCCATTTTCAAGGAAGGTCAGTATCGCGGCGGAATGGTAGCCCAGCCAGACAACAAAAGGATTCGTCCTCATGGCGACCTTGCTGCAAGGACAATCGGCTATCTGAGCGAAGATGATCAGGGCACCCGGGTAGGCCTCGAAGGTTCTTTCAACAAGGAGCTTGCCGGTAAGAACGGTGTGGTTGTTAAACAGAGGCTCACAGGTGGTGACTGGATAGTAGTAAATGAAAGCGAAAGCGTCGAATCAAAAGATGGGTATGATATAGTCACCACTCTTGATGTAGATTTTCAGGATGTGGCAACCAGTGCTCTCGAAAATCAGCTTCGAAAACATAATGCCCATCACGGATGTGTTGTTCTCATGGAAGTTGAAACCGGAGATATCCGTGCTATTGCCAATCTTGAACAATCGGGCGACGGCAGTTATAGGGAAACTTATAACTATGCCATTGCCGAAAGCACCGAACCCGGGTCGACCTTCAAGCTTCCGGCTCTGATGGCAGCCATCGAAGACGGTGTTGTCGACACAGGTGATATCGTTGATACGGGCAACGGGACAGTCAAATTCTACAATAAGGTAATCCGTGACACAAAAGAAGGCGGTTACGGAAAACTTACAGTGAAGCAGGTTTTCGAGAAATCCTCAAACGTAGGAACATCAATAATAATAAACGAGCATTATAAAAGTCACCCTAAGGATTTTGTAAACAGGCTTTATGCAATGCGGCTGAATAAGACACTTGACCTTCAGATTAAGGGTGAGGGCGAACCTCTAATAAGATATCCGGGCGACAGGCTGTGGTCGGGATTATCGCTGCCGATGATGTCGCACGGCTATGAGGTTCAGATGACACCGCTGCAGATCCTCACTTTTTACAACGCTGTTGCAAACGATGGCAGAATGATGCGCCCCCGCTTTGTGACATCCATAATGCGGAACGGATCAGTAGTGAAATCGTTTGGAACGGATGTCATTATTAATTCAATTGCATCAAGGTCTACTATCAAAAAAGCCAAAAAGATGATGGAAGGTGTTGTCGAACATGGAACAGCAACCAACCTGAATAATTCTGAATATAAAATTGCTGGCAAAACCGGAACGGCCCAGATTGCTAAGGATAACCGCGGATACAGGACAGGAAGCAGGATATCCTATCAGGCTTCTTTCGTGGGCTATTTCCCGGCGGAAAATCCACTTTACTCCTGCATTGTTGTCGTCAATGCACCATCGAACGGTGTTTATTACGGAAACATTGTCGCGGGGACGGTTTTCCGGGAAATAGCCGACAAGGTATATGCTACAAGATTTTACAAGGATTATAAGATCGCCGGCAAGGAGGAGAAAAAGGAAACAGCTCCGGAAGCAGGAAATGGCTTCAGGGATGACATAAATGAAGTTCTTGGAGATCTTGATGTGAGATTTAAAAGAACATCGAAGGAAGACTGGGTAAAGACAAGGGAGAGTGGCGATACTATAAGGCTTGAAGGTGTTGACATTAAAAAGGGACTGGTTCCTGATGTCCGCGGTATGAGCCTGAGGGATGCAGTATATCTTCTTGAAAACTCCGGACTGAGAGTAAGGTATAATGGGAGGGGACGTGTTTTGCGGCAATCACCTGAACATGGAGCAAGAGTTTATGAAGGAAGTGTGGTTTCACTTGATATGAATATGTAGGTATGAGAAGGATAAAGGATCTGGTGAAAAATGTTGCGGTCACCTCTGTGTCAGGGCCGGCAGATGCAATTGCCGGGACTATTGAATTTGATTCAAGGAAAGTAACCCCCGGAGCTCTGTTTGTTGCCGTTAAGGGAACCTTGACTGACGGACATGAATTTATAAACGATGCTGTAAGGTTGGGAGCCTGTGCCGTAATCTGCGAAAAACTGCCGGAAAATCCTGCCAGTAATGTCTGCTGGATAACCACTCGAGATTCTGCAAGTGCACTGGGAATTGTTGCATCAGAATTTTATGGGAATCCCTCTTCAGCATTAAAACTGACCGGAGTGACAGGTACCAACGGCAAAACCACAATTGCAACAGTTCTCTACAGGATGTTCACTGGACTTGGCTACAAATGCGGACTTTTTTCAACTGTATGCAATTATGTTGTCGGCAAAGAGCTTCCGGCAACCCATACAACACCCGATCCGGTAGTCCTGAACAGGACTCTCGCAGAAATGGCGGAGGCCGGATGCGATTATGCCTTTATGGAGGTCAGTTCACATGCTGCTGATCAGAAGCGCATAGCAGGACTGGAATTTGCAGGCGGGATATTCACAAACCTTACCCACGATCACCTTGATTACCACAAGACATTCGATAATTATCTGAAGGCTAAAAAAAGTTTCTTCGACTCCCTCCCTTCAGGCTCCTTTGCCCTTATCAATGCCGATGACAGGAACGGAAAAGTGATGGTACAGAATTGCAGCGCCCGCAAATTCTCATTTTCAGTCCACGGCAATGCCGACTACAGGGGAAGTGTCATAGAAGAAGATTTCGGCGGGATGCTTCTTCGTATCCAGGGAGAAGAAGTATGGACAAGATTCACCGGCGATTTCAATGCCTCAAACCTGATTGCAGTGTACGCTGCTTCGGAGATCCTGGGTGCATCAAAAAAAGAAATACTGACGGTGCTTAGCAACCTAAGTCCTGTTCCCGGAAGGCTTGAAGCAGTAGATTCCCAGGGACGCATAAGCGGGATCGTTGACTATGCCCATACACCCGACGCACTTGTCAATGTCATCGATACCATTAATAAAATAAGGGGAGAAGGCCGGCAATTGATCACTGTCGTTGGTGCTGGTGGTGACAGGGACAAGACAAAAAGGCCAAAGATGGCTAAGATCTGTGCTGAGGGAAGTTCAAAAGTGATTCTGACCTCTGATAATCCAAGGACTGAGGACCCGGAAAAGATACTCGACGATATGGAAGCAGGGCTTACTCCCGATCTGAAAAGAAAGGTGCTTCGGATAGCCAACCGCCGCGAAGCAATAAAGACTGCAGTGATGATGGCAAATGAGGGCGATGTAATACTTGTTGCAGGAAAGGGGCATGAACCATACCAGGAAATTAACGGTGTGCGACATCATTTTGACGACAGAGAGGAACTGAAAGCGGCTCTTATGTCGAGATATAATAAATAAGCAATGCTTTATTATCTATTTACATATCTGGATAAATTCAATTTCCCCGGTGCAGGGGTATTCGCATATATTTCCTTCAGGTCGGCAATGGCTGTGATAACCTCTCTGATTATCTCACTGCTTATCGGAAAGAAGATTATTCAATATCTTCAGTTTAAGCAGGTAGGCGAGGTCGTCAGAGAGCTTGGACTTGAAGGACAATATCAGAAAAAGGGAACACCTTCAATGGGCGGTATAATAATACTTGCTTCTATTGTCATCCCGGTATTGTTGTTTGCAAAACTTGCCAACATTTACATAATCCTGATGCTGCTCACCACCTTATGGCTTGGTTTTATAGGATTTGTTGATGATTATATAAAGGTATTCCGGAAAAACAAGGAGGGACTGGCCGCAAGGTCAAAGCTTATTGGGCAGATTATTCTGGGTCTTATTGTAGGAGTAACCCTCTATTTCAGCAAGGATGTTATTATAATGGAAAAAGTTCCGGTAGAGGAGCTTACAGCGAGGGAAAAAATTGAGCTCATCGATCCGGCTAAGCCATACTATGGTGAAGGCCAGATATCCATGGAACGTAAATCATTAAAGACTACCATCCCGTTTGTAAAAAATAACGAGTTCAACTATTCATGGCTGGTCTCTTTTATTCCGGAAAAGATAAGACCTTTCTTTACATGGATTGTATTTGTAGTGATTGTGATTTTTATCCTGACAGCAGTGTCAAACGGGGCAAACCTTACGGATGGTCTCGACGGACTGGCAACAGGAACATCGGCTATTATAGGTACTGCACTTGGAATACTGGCTTATGTTTCCAGTAATACGATTTATGCCAATTATCTGAATATCATGTATATTCCTCATTGTGAGGAGCTTGTTATTTATGCCAGCGCATTTATCGGAGCTACAATAGGTTTTCTCTGGTATAATTCCTATCCGGCACAGGTCTTCATGGGCGATACCGGGAGTCTTGCCCTTGGAGGAATAATTGCAGTGTTTGCGATAATAATAAGAAAGGAACTTCTGATACCAGTCCTTTGCGGGATCTTCCTTGTGGAGAACCTGTCAGTGGTCATCCAGGTATCACATTTTAAAAGGACTAAAAAGAAGTACGGAGAGGGCAGGAGGATATTCCTGATGGCGCCGCTGCATCATCATTATCAGAAAAAAGGTTACCCGGAGCCTAAGATTGTTACCAGGTTCTGGATCGTCGGGATAATTCTGGCAGTGATAAGCATTGTTACTCTTAAGATAAGGTAGGGAGATGAAGAAGATTGTAATACTCGGGGCAGGAGAAAGCGGGGCAGGTTCAGCAATACTTGCACATAAAATGGGCTTTGATGTTTTTGTAACTGACAAAGGTGAGATCAGGGAAAAATACCGCCAGATGCTCGATTCCGGGAAGATAAGATGGGAGGAGGGAAAGCATACAGAAGATGAAATACTGACGGCTGATGAGGTGATAAAAAGTCCGGGCATCAGGGAAGATGCTCCGATGGTGATGAAATTACGCGAAAAAGGAATACCTGTAATTTCCGAAATAGAATTTGCGGGGCGTTATGCTACGGGAAAGAAAATATGTGTCACGGGAAGCAATGGCAAAACAACCGTCACCAATCTTATTTATCATATTCTTAAAAAGGCCGGTAAGAATGTTGCAATGACAGGTAACGTGGGAAACAGCTTTGCTATGGCTGTGGCTCAGGGAGGCTTTGATTACTACGTAATTGAGCTTAGCAGCTTCCAGCTCGACGGAATGTACTCATTCAAGGCTGATATTGCCATTCTTATGAACATCACTCCCGATCATCTCGACAGGTACGGATATAAGTTCCAGAATTACATCGATTCAAAATTCAGAATAACCCAAAACCAGACCTCATCGGACTTCCTCATCTACTGGGCTGACGATCCTGTTATTCTTGGTGAGCTTCAAAGGAAAGAATACACAATGACTAAGCTGCCCTTTTCGGCTCAATCGGTAGAAGGCATGACTGCATTCATTGAAGAAAATAACCTGATAATTGACTACCATACTAAAACCAACCTTATGACCATTCATGATCTGGCTTTAAAGGGTCGCCATAACCTTTATAATTCGATGGCAGCGGCAATTGCAGGCAAAGTACTGGCCATCCGGAAGGATGTAATACGGGAAAGCCTTGCTGATTTTCAGGGAGTTGAGCACCGCCTGGAACCGGTAATCACAGTTTGCGGCATTAACTTTATCAATGATTCAAAAGGGACAAATGTCAATTCGACATGGTATGCCCTTGAATGCATGGAAACAGATGTTATCTGGATCGCCGGTGGCATAGATAAGGGAAATGATTATTCGGAGTTGTTCCAGGTTGTAAGGCAAAAGGTAAAGGCAATAGTCTGCCTTGGAAAGGATAATCATAAGATAGTTGAAGCCTTCAGCGACAAAGTACCGACAATAGTCGAGACAACATCGATGGAGGAAGCTGTAAGATCGTCATATTACCTGGCAAAAAAAGGACAGACAGTCCTTTTATCCCCGGCATGCGCAAGCTTTGATCTTTTCAGCAATTACGAGGACAGGGGACGCCAGTTTAAACAGGCAGTAAGAAACCTGTAAAAACTTTTTGCAAATGAAGTTGGAATCGATCAGAAATATCTTTAAAGGCGACAGGGTCATATGGGCTTTGGTGTTTGTATTTATGATCTATTCACTACTGGGAGTTTACAGTTCATCTGTAAGTGTCGCATACCTTAAACATGGAGGAAATACTGCATATTTTCTCAGGAGCCAGCTCTTTATGTTATTTCTGAGTCTTATAATCATCGTAATAGTAACACATCTTCCTTATAGAATTTACTATTCACTTGCCGGAATAATATTGATTTTTTCTATCGGGCTGCTTATCCTGACTTTTGCAATTGGCGCAAGGGTAAATGAAGCGGTAAGAACAATAGAGATACCAGGTACGGGTTTCAGGCTTCAGACTTCTGACGTTGCCAAGGTCGCACTTGTCGTCTATATGGCCAGGACTCTGTCGAGGTACCAGGACGACCTGAAGAATTTCATGTTGGTAACAAAGCATCTGATGGTGCCGGTTGCAATAGTATGCGCTCTTATAATGCCGGAAAACCTGTCGACAGCGGTAATGGTATTCGGAATTTGTATGCTTATTATGTTTATTGGCCGCGTGCCTTTCAAATTTTTGCTGACTTACCTCGGCATCGCTGTACTCGGAGTAATAATGTTCGCGATGGTACTGAGCATGTTCACCGAAAAGAACAGGGTTGAAGTATGGAAGAACAGGATCGAAGCATATTTTTCGGGGAAAGTGGATGAAGATGCAGATTACCAGTCGAATCAGGCCAAAATAGCAATTTCTACAGGCGGTTTGTTTGGGAAAGCCCCAGGGAAAAGCACACAGAGAAACATGCTTCCGCAATCGAACTCCGATTTCATTTTTGCGATAATAATTGAGGAATACGGGCTGCTGTTCGGTGCGATTCCTCTGATACTTGCTTATATGGTTCTGCTTTTCAGGGGAATAACGATCATCAGGAAATGTGAAACAGCTTTTCCTGCCTATCTCGTAATCGGCCTGATTATTATGATAACAATCCAGGCTATTATCAACATGCTTGTGGCTGTTGGTCTTTTCCCTGTAACAGGGCAGACTTTGCCAATGATAAGCTGGGGCCGTACTTCGGTGCTTGTCATGAGCTTTTCAATAGGTGCAATACTGAGCGTTAGCAGAGTTGTAAATGCAAGGATCAGAAAAGAGGAACTTCCTGAAGAGGAAAAAACTGACGAAGGAGAGAAAATCTATGAGCCGGCAACAACATAAAAAGGTCATCATAAGCGGTGGTGGCACAGGGGGGCACATTTTCCCGGCAATTTCCATTGCCAATGCGCTGAGGAAAATCGATCCCGGCGTGGAAATCCTTTTTGTCGGAGCAGAAGGAAGGATGGAAATGGAAAAGGTTCCTGCAGCAGGCTACAGGATAGTCGGTCTGCCGGTTGCAGGAATCAACAGGAAAAATTGGCTGAGGAACTTTTCTGTACTGCTTAAGCTAATGAAAAGTCTGAGACTGGCAAGGAAAACCATTGTTGAATTCATGCCTGATGTTGCTGTGGGAGTTGGAGGTTTTGCAAGCGGACCAGTTCTGAGACAGGCCCTTAAATTGGGAATTCCTGTCCTGATACAGGAGCAGAACAGCTATGCGGGGGTAACAAATAAGATCCTTGCAGGTAAAGCTTCCGCAATATGTGTTGCCTACGATGGAATGGAGAAATATTTCCCCGCCGAAAAGATAATTAAGACAGGAAATCCAGTCAGGCAAAGTTTTGAAAACCTGGGGGAACTAAAAGTTGAAGCGCTGAGATTCTTCGGTCTGAATGCTGATCAGCCTGTCGTACTTGTCCTGGGAGGATCACTGGGGGCAGGTTCGGTAAATAACTGCCTTTCCGCGAACATCCAGGCTCTTTATAATTCATCCTGCCAGTGGTTATGGCAGACAGGAAAATCCTATTATGATGATGTGATTCGAATCGTCCCCGATTCATTCCGGTCCAGAATATCGGTTCATCCTTTTATTGACAAAATGGAACTGGCGTTTGCCGCTGCCGATATCATTATTTCGAGGGCCGGTGCAGGGACAATATCCGAACTATGCCTTGTGGGGAAACCGGTAATTCTGGTACCCTCCCCGAATGTAGCCGAAGATCATCAGACTAAAAACGCACTTGCACTGGTAGCAAAAAATGCTGCAGTGATGATCCCCGACAATATGGTTGTAAAATCTCTGATTGAAGAGGCAAGGAATCTTGTTATGGATGAACCCAGAAAGAAAATGTTGTCGGAGAATATATCCGGAATGGCTGAACATGACGCTGACATGAGGATAGCCCGCGAAGTTATGAAACTGACTGAAAGATGATTGACCCGACTTACACAGAAGGTATCTATTTTGTAGGCATCGGAGGTATCGGAATGAGCTCCCTGGCACTCTATTTCAGACAGGGAAATTATACAATAGCAGGTTATGACCGTACGGAATCACCAATCACGCGTAAACTGACTGACGAAGGGTGCAATATTTCATACAATGATGATATAGACACACTACCTTTGCTTTTCAGAAATATTCACGAAAAGGATAAAGTCATTGTAGTCTTTACCCCTGCTGTTCCGTCCGAGAACAGGATAATGACTTTTTTCAGGGAAAACAATTACAAGATATACAAGCGTTCAGAGATACTTGGTAACATTTCGCTGCATACGGATACACTTGCTATTGCAGGGACTCATGGTAAAACTACAGTGTCAACAATGACAGCTCATATTCTGAAGCAGTCGCATGTTGATTGTTCTGCCTTTCTGGGAGGGATATCTAAAAACTATAACACAAATCTGCTTACCGGCAACAGCCGTTTTACAGTCATTGAGGCTGATGAATTCGACAGGTCGTTTCACAGGCTTACTCCCCTTATGGCCGTTGTAACTTCTGCCGATGCTGATCATCTGGATATTTATGGTGATCGTGCAGAAATGATTAATGCATATAATGAATTTACTGCAAGGATCAGAAAAGGAGGCAGTCTGTTTGTCAATGAAAGGATTAGAAATTTGATTAAAGCGCCTGGAAATATCAGGCTATTTACTTACGGATCTTCTCCCGTTTCGGATTATAGTTACAGCAGAATAAGGCATATAAGCGATTATTATAAATTTGATCTGCATACACCTTCAGGGATTTTGACTGACCTGCATTTCCCATTCCCCGGAATTGTGAATATTGAAAATCTGACTGCAGCGATTGCTGTGGCTCTTAATTGTGGTGTTGAAGAAGATGAAATACGAAAGTCAATAGTCCTGTTCCAGGGTGTAAGGAGACGATTCGATATAAGAGTCAATCTGCCGGGGATAACTTATATTGATGATTATGCTCATCATCCCGAAGAGATAAAAGCATTTATTAATTCAGTTCGAGAGTATTTCGGCGAAAGACGTATTACGGGAATTTTTCAGCCGCATCTGTTTTCAAGGACACGCGATCATGCATCAGGTTTTGCGGAAATACTCGACCAGCTCGATGAAACGATTCTGCTTCCTGTTTATCCCGCACGTGAAAAACCAATACCGGGAGTATCTTCAATGATGATCTTTGAAAAGATGAAATCAGAAAGGAAAAGGCTGATGAATATGGAGGACATTCCTGAAAAACTTGATATTGAAAAACTTGATGTACTGGTAACAATTGGAGCCGGCGACATTGACAGGCTTACCGGTCCCATCGAGGAAAAAATAAAAAGATGGAGGGCATGCTGAAGAGGCTTGTAAAAATATTATTGATTATTCCTTTAATATACCTGGCAGCTATGCCGGCCTGGTATGCTTATAACTATTATACAAAACCCTGCAGGAAAATCGAGATCACAATTATTGATTCGGCTGAATATCATTTTGTGACAAAACGTGACATACAGAATACGATCATCCGGGCCAACGGAAACATAGTTGGAAAACCTCGAAGGGATATTAAAATTGAAGAGATAGAACTTACAATGAGCAAATACAGGGAGCTAAGAAAATCCGAAGTATATATGGATATTGACGGGACTCTCCATATCTATGCTGACCAGAGGACACCTGTTATGAGGCTTATGCCGGGTGAAGGAGGCGATTATTTTGTCGATGATGAAGGTGTGGTGGTCAGGAGAAGAAACCTTTATACCCCAAGGTTGCATATAGTCGGTGGAAACATAAATGTAACCCAGGCAATGCTCAATGGCATAAGTGTTCTTGATACAGCAATTAAAAACACCATTCTGAAGGATATTTACTACCTGGTAAACTATATTAACAATGACGATTTCTGGTCAGCACAGATTGATCAGATATATGTCGACGGCAATGATGAAATTGATCTTATCCCAAGGGTGGGAAATCATTCAATTCATCTGGGAACGGCTGAAAATTATGAGGGGAAGCTTAAAAACCTGCAGGTGTTTTATGAAAAAGTGCTGCCTGAGGTGGGCTGGAATAAATATTCGGTGATAAATCTTGCCTACAGGGACCAGATAGTTTGTAAAAGAAGATAAACAGAAAAACCATATTTGAGATTATGAACAGCAAAGAACAGTATGTAGCAGCAATCGACATCGGAACAACAAAAATTGTTGCGATAGTCGGACGAAAGAACGAGAATGGTAAAATTGAGATTCTCGGACTAAGCAAGGCTCCTTCAAAAGGTGTAAAAAGAGGAGTTGTTCAGAATATTGAGGAAACAGTGAATGCCATCCAGACAACCGTTGAGGATGTTCAGAAAAGATCAGGCGTTATGTTTTCCGAAGTCTTTGTGGGTATAGCGGGTCAGCATATAAAAAGCCTGAAAACCCGCGGTTATATTATGCGCGATTCGTTTGAAGACGAAATAAAAAAGGAAGAGGTCTTCAGACTCATCGAAGATATGTACAAAATACATGTTGACATCGGGGAGGAGATCATACATGTGATACCCCAGATCTTCATTATTGATAACGAGACAGGTATAAAGAGTCCGATAGGGATTTGCGGACGCCGGCTTGAAGCTAATTTTCATATTGTAATAGGGCAGGTGGCTGCTGCCAAAAATATTGAGAAATGTATTAACCGTGCCGACCTGACCCTTAAGGATCTTATTCTTGAACCACTTGCATCAGCCGATGCAGTACTGACAGAAGACGAGAAAGAGGCAGGTGTAGTACTTGTAGATATTGGTGGAGGAACTACAGATATTGCAGTATACTATGATAATATCATCCGGCATACTGCAGTAATACCATTTGGTGGCAATGTCATTACCAGAGATATTAAGGAAGGCTGTGCAATACTCGACCGGCATGCAGAACAGCTGAAAATCCAGTATGGTTCTGCTCTCGGGGATATTGCACCTGAGGATAAGGTGGTATCTATACCCGGAATCAGCGGAAGGAATCCCAAGGAGATCTCTTTCAGAAGCCTGGCCTATATCATACAGTCGAGGATGGAGGAGATAATTGATATTGTGAGCTTTGAGATCCAGAATTCGGGTTATGCCGATAAACTGGCAGCCGGGATGGTAATAACGGGCGGCGGTGCAATGCTCAAACACCTTCCTCAGCTTATGAAATTTAAAACTGCAATGGATGTAAGGATCGGTTATCCCAACGAACATCTTGCAGGAACGGGACGCAATGAGATAAACCAGCCTATGTATGCCACAAGCGTTGGTCTTATCATTAGAGGATTTGAACATCTCGAGACCTACAGGAAATCGTTTAATGCAGGCCGTAAGGAAGATTTTGTAAGGACAAGAAAACCAGTAATTGAAAAGGAAACTGAAAAGGAAATTCCTCAGGAAACCTATGATGAACATGTTGAGGAAACAATGGCTGAAGAAAAAGTGTCTCTGACAGAAAAGATCAAGAATATGCTCTCAAAAATGTTTGAGGTGGAAGATACAAAAATCAATTAGACACTTTTATGGTTTGACTGTTTACTGTTGCTGTTCGCAAACAATTAAAAACTACCACAATGACTGACGATATAATGAATTTTGATCTTCCTGTTGAAAGGTCATCGATTATAAAGGTAATAGGGATCGGAGGGGGTGGCAACAATGCCGTAAATCACATGTTTGAGAGAGGTATTAAGGATGTGAATTTCATCATATGCAATACCGATCACCAGGCCCTTGCAAAAAGCCCAGTCCCTGTAAAGGTTCAGATAGGAGAATCCATTACAGAAGGAAGAGGTGCCGGCAGCAAACCTGAAGTAGGTCGTAAAGCTGCTATGGAAAATCTGAAGGATGTGATGGAAGCGATCTCAGGCAATACAAAAATGGTTTTCCTGACAACAGGTATGGGTGGAGGTACCGGAACAGGTGCAATACCTGTAATCGCCAAAGCCTGTAAGGATGCAGGACTGCTGACAATCGCCGTAGTAACCATCCCTTTCAAGTCGGAAGGGAAAATCAGGATCAGCTATGCCATCGAAGGGATCAATGAATTGAAGGATTATGTCGATTCTCTGCTTGTCATTAACAACGAAAAGCTGAGGGAGATTTATGGAAATCAGGGGGTCTCTACAGCATTTGCAAAAGCCGATGATATCCTTACTACTGCTGTAAAGGGGATAGCAGAAATTATAACAGTGGCAGGATATATCAATGTCGATTTTGCCGATGTTGAAACAGTAATGAAGGATTCGGGAGTGGCCGTTATGGGGATGGGTCTTGCTTCAGGAGAAGGAAGGGCTATTAAAGCAATAGAAAATGCTCTTGCCTCGCCTCTCCTGAATTCAAATGATATTACAGGCGCAAAAAGCATACTTGTCAATATTTCCTCAGGAGTCGGGAACAACGAGCTTACAATGGATGAACTCGGGGAAATAACAGACTATATGTACGAGACGGCTTCGGAGGATGCCCTTATCATAAGAGGTCTGTCGCAGGATGAAAACCTGGGTGACAATTTAAGCGTTACAGTCATCGCTACCGGCTTCCCGGCAAACAGCATATTCATTCCGTACAGAAAGCCGAAGCCCAAAAAGGTTGAGCTTCTGGCAGTGGCAAATCCTACCCCTCCTCATGTCATTCCCGATAAGGGAAATGATGTGTTTACTGTGCATGAAAAGCATGTCGGTTCAGTAATATCCACAATTGATGATGAGATACAGGGCGAGCTTGATTTCAGCCTTGAGACTGCCGTGGAACTGACTGAAATGCGGAGCAGAAAACCGCCTGAAGATGTTGAGGAAAGCGAAAAGCGCGAGACTACCCTGCAGAAAGTTAAACATATGCAGAACTTCATTAAAAAGGAAGGTCTTTCCAATAAGATAATCAAAGACAATATTGATACTTTCGAGGACGTCCCGGCATATATAAGAAGAAATATGCCTATTGGGCAAAAAGATAAAAACGGCGATTCCAAAATCTCAAAATTTACACTGTCATCAGGAGAGGATAATGAACCGGTGCTGAGGGAAAACAATGCCTACCTGAACGATAATGTAGACTGACAAGTTCTATTCAATCCCCGTAAGAAACCCGGGAATGTGTTAAATTGGGTATCCCCGGCATACTTATAATGTAAATCATCCATATTTCCTATATTTGCCGCTGATGAAGCGATACTCACTTATATTGTTATTCCTGTGCTGTTCATTTATTCTTCATGGCCAGCAGCAGGATACAGTTAAGCACAGGACTATTACGCAATGGAACCTTTCTTCTGATCTTACGGAAGTGGTACCAGTTCCATTTGATACGGTCTTTTCCCTCTTTAACAGGTACAGGCTCGCCGACCGCTATTCACCAATTAATGCAACACTGGGTAATTATGGCCTTCCCTTTTACCAGATAAACTTTTTCGACAGGATAAACGATCCCGACAAATTCCTCTGCAACTATTACTATCCAATTATGTATCAGCCTGAAAGGTATGTTTTCATGAATACCCAGGTGCCGTTTACAGAGGCAGTCTGGACTTACGGAGGCTCACGCGAAACAGCCGAACAGACTTTCAGGGTAAGACACTCGCGTAACGTAAACAGGTTCCTGAACTTCGGCCTGGTTTATGATATTATTTACAACCTTGGACAATATAGTTATCAGCGGGCGGAAGATAAAAATTTCACATTTTATGGTTCTTACAGGGGGACCAGGTATAAAGCTTATTTTGCCGCAGGGCTGAATAACATAACATCTTATGAGAACGGAGGTATCTCCGATCCTTCCCAGCTAGGTACTCTGGATACAAGGGATGTTGCGGTTAACCTGGGTGGCCTGGATAAGGCAAAAAGTATCCTAAAGAACCGGAACCTGATGCTGATCCAGCGGTATACTGTCGGAGGGAAGTCCCCGGCAACTAAAGACACTGTGGTCATTCCGGGTAAAAAACCATTCAGACTAAGCGGTAATTTCTCACATATATTTGTTCTTGATGGCAATAAAAGAACATATTCCGACAATTTTCCGGAATCGGGATTTTATGATTCGATCTATATAAACAGTCAGACCACCTTTGACTCCCTGGCAGCCAGAAGCATCAAAAACACAATCCGTTTTGATTTTTCAACCGATGAGACACGGAAATTCCGTCTTGGCGGTGGAGTTGGAATAAGAAATGAGCTTTTCAAATACAGTCAGATAATCCCGACACATGATACTTTACTTGCAGATACTGCCATATGGCGCAGGCATAACAATGTTCTGACAGGCAAACTTTTCAACAATATCGGGGATAAATTCAGATGGGTGGCGACGGGGGAGCTTTATCTCACAGGTTTCCGGGCAGGTGATTTCAGCCTTAACGGAGTCATTTCAAAATCATTTGACTGGAAAAAGGGACCTGCGGTCTGGAATATTGCGGGAGGGATTTTAAACCGGCAGCCATCATTCTGGATGAACAGATGGGGGAGTAACCATTTTGAATGGAACAATGACCTTAAAAAGGAGTTCAGGATCGACATTGGAACAAGCTTTGTTTACCCGGGGAGAAATGCCGAAATCCGGCTTAATTATGCTATTATTGACAATTATACCGATTTCGATACTCTGGCATTGCCTTCACAGCATACAGGGGGCCTGTCTGTAGCATCGCTATACATGAAAAAAGAGATGAGAGCCTGGAAATTTCACGTTGCGACAGATCTGCTCGTCCAGAAAAGCAGCAATGCAGAAGTTCTCGATCTTCCACTTTTTGCTACCAGGACTTCAGCCTTTTTTGAACATCTGTTCATTTTTAAAAGGACTGACGGGCAGCTTAATACGCAACTTGGGGCAGAGGTTGTCTATCATACACAATACCATCCTTATGCCTATATGCCGGCAACAGGCAGGTACTACAGGCAGGATGCGGCGGAGGCCGGAAATTATCCTTTTATTAATGTCTTCCTGAACCTGAAACTGAGGAGAACAAGAATCTTCCTGATGTTCGATCATATTAACTCCGGAATGACAGGTTACAAATACTACATGATACCTTCTTACCCCATGAATGTCAGGATGTTCAGGTATGGTCTGGCCTGGACTTTTTATGATTGAAAAAAATCAGTATCTTTGCGGTGCTTAAATTTTATTAAACAAACAGAATATCGTTGGGAAGAAGATTTTTATTTTTTTTGATAGCAGGAACAATCCTTTTTTCCTGTTCCTGGAATCCCTCCGAAAAATCCAGCATTGAAACTGTTTCCTTTGATCTCGATTCAATCGTAAAGAGAGGGAGTCTGAGAGCAGTTACGGATTACAACTCGGCAAACTATTTTGTCTACCGTGGAGAACCAATGGGTTTCCATTATGAGCTCCTCAAGGCTTTTTCTGACCATCTTGGACTTGAACTCGAACTTGTTACCGAGGAAAATATAGGAAATGCTTTCGAAATGCTTAATTCGGGAGAGGTTGACATTCTGGCAATGGGCCTGACAATTACACCTGACAGGAGCCGGAAGATCCTTTTTACAGAACCGGTCGACAGTACCTGGCAGGTAATTGTGCAGCGAAAACCTCATAACTGGCAGAAACTGGCAGATGCGGATCTTGAAAACAAACTTTTGCGAAAATTTACCGACCTGGCAGGGAAAACTGTTTTTGTACAGAAAGGGTCTGTGCATTCCGATTATCTACAACGTATCGGGAGAGAGATAGGTCAGCCACTTACCGTGGTTGAAGTTCCTTTCGATCCTGAAACACTTATTCAGCTTGTTAACAATGGCGAAATTGATTATGCAGTATGCGATGAAAACATTGCTAAAGTCAATGCCGCATTATACGGTGGCCTCGATATCGGAATGAAGCTGAGCGGAATACAGAAGCTTTCATGGGGACTTCGTCTTAATGGCTCAGATGAGCTTCAGAAAGAACTCGATCAGTGGATCTCTTCTTTCAGAAGGACAACGACTTTTGCCGTTATTTATAATAAATACTATAAAAATCCAGGGTCAGGGAATATTGTCAGGAATCCTTATTATTCCCTCAATACAGGTAAAGTATCCCCATGGGATGACCTTATCAAGAAATACAGCATTCTTATTAAATGGGACTGGAGGCTCCTGGCTTCCCTCATATACCAGGAGTCGGGGTTTATACCCGATGTTGTATCGAAAGCCGGAGCTTACGGACTGATGCAGATAATGCCCGAAACAGGCAGAAACTTTGGAATTGATATCAAAGCTTCACCTGACAACAATATCAAAGCAGGTATTAAATATATAAACTGGTTGCATGAGATCTTTGATCCGCTTATTCCGGATGAGACGGAAAGGACAAAATTCATACTTGCAGCCTACAACGCCGGTCCAGGCCATATTCTCGATGCAATGAAGCTTGCAGGAAAGAACGGCAAGGATCCTAAGATCTGGACGGGCAATGTTGATGAATGGCTTCAGAAGAAATCAGATCCGAAGTATTATTCCGACAGCCTTGTAAAATTCGGATTCTTCAGAGGCAAGGAATCTACAGCCTTCGTCAATCAGGTGCTCAGCAGATATGAGCATTACAAGAATATTGTAAAGGATAATTAGGGGATACACCAAATGCAAATGGTCTTTCCGAATCACTCTCCAGAGTGATGAGGAATCTCCTAATTGTGGCATGGATTTCATTTCGTGCATAAATTATTCATATCTGAGAGCTTCTACAGGATTCCTCGACGCCGCCCTCCAGCTTTGAATACCAATTGTTAAAATTGAGACTGAAAGGACAATCATACCTGAAAATAAAAATATCCACCATCTGATTCCGGTTTTGTAAACATACCCCTCAAGCCATTGCGTCATTGCAAACCATGAGACCGGAACTGCCAGGATGAATGCTGTTAATATCCATATAATGAAATTTCTGGTGACAAGCACAAGTATCCCTGAAACACCTTCCCCGTTTATTTTTCGGATACCTATTTCTTTTGTTCTGGAACGCGTCTTTTGATATGAAACGGAAAACAGGCCGACCATCGACAGAAAAAGACAGAGGATGGCACATGACCCTATAAGGTTTTTGAAATTCTCATTAGACCTGTGATACCATTCAAACCTGTCTCCGACTGATTCTATGCTGACAGGATAATCAGGGATAAGCTCCTTCCATATTTCAGTTATAGCTTTTTGTGCTTCGGCTGTTTTATTTTCAGATGGCTTTACAAGAAGATGTCCTCCTTTGTTATCATACGAAATGAATGCAGGTTCAATCTTTGATTTAA
>Ga0172371_10001806_pt1 | contig 33945 bp, 18 predicted proteins | sample Lak12m_FD_114543 | JGI IMG/M metagenome (GOLD analysis project Ga0172371, IMG submission 114543) | Freshwater microbial communities from Kabuno Bay, South-Kivu, Congo - kab_022012_12m | ecosystem: Environmental > Aquatic > Freshwater > Lake | place: Democratic Republic of the Congo: South-Kivu...
GTCCCTCACGGTCTCTCTGGACGTTCCCAGAGCGGTCGCGATCGCGCCTGGGCCCAGTCCGTCCTGGGCCAGCAGGACAATCTGCGCCCGCGTCGCCAGCTTGTGTGGCGCGTTGCGGCTGCGCGCCCAGCCCATAAGCACTGCCCTGTCTGTCTGAGGGACTTCCACTTCCGGCGGCCTTCGCTTCATCTTCGGGCTGTGCTCCGTGCTGCTGCCACGGGGAGCAATGTAGCACGGCGTCAAAATAATGCAAACTTATTTCAAGGACAGTAGACTAGTGCCCTTGGGTCACGGCCTCGCGCGCAGTTCAGCGCAGCCCATCGTCTGCGTTGGCGAAAGCCCTGTCGGCTGAGGCGGGAGTCGCCCGGTTGAACCGGGTTGTGAGATCCTCCGGACTCCTCGTGGGTATCCACTTCACATGACCGTCTGCCGCAAGAACATGCGTTCCTGAACCGCCATGGTTGTAACGTCCCATGGTGCCTGTGCTGCTCACGCCGTTGTTCCCTATGAGAATGGCCGCTCCGGCAGGGTCTGCCTTGATCCTGGCAGGCCTGTTATGGCCTGACTGAGAGAAGTAGTAATGGGAGCTGACGTTGAAGCTCCCCGTTGGCGGCGGGTTCAGGAACCTCCGGTAATCGGCATGGGTTATCTCGGACATGCCTCCAAAGGCCTGGTTGCCTGCCTGGTAGAACAGCCGCCCGCTGGGGTCAGTGTAGGGAGCGGTCAGGCCCAGACCTGTTGGCCCGTTCCAGGCTGGGGTGCTCCTGAGATAGAGGTTGCTTGTCCCCTGGCCTACGACCGCCCCCTCCGGCAGTTGCTCCCCATTGTCATGGCAGTACATCTGGATGCCCAGTCCAATCTGGTGGACGGCATTGGTGCAGTTCGTCCCCATCGCTTTCTGTCTTGCTCTCGCCAGTACCGGAAGCAAAAGCCCCGCGAGAATGGCGATGATCCCAACCACGACCAGGAGCTCGATCAGCGTGAAAAACCCCCTGGTTGCTGGCCGGGAACTCGGGTCAGGGACGGGGCGCCGGGCCGCCCGTGAGCTGGCCGTCTCTGGAGCAGTGGCCATCGAGCCAGAGCGAGGAACGGAGGACCCGGGACAGCTCTGTGGCGCCAACGCGATCATGAGAGTCTTCTCGGGCGCGAAGTGTGAGCGCGCGACCGTCACGCATGCCACTCGACGCCGCCAAGCCCGTGGGTGCGCAGGAGGGCATCCAGTTGCCCGGCGTGCGCCATGATGTGGCGGATGCTCAGGATCTCGTGGTCGAGCTTCGGGACCTTGTACCAGTGGAAGCCGCTGTCCGAGGTCGCCAGATCCAGGGAGTCGATCGTCGCATCGAGGGAGGCCAGCACCTCTCCCAGGTACCCCAGCAGCTCCGCCTTGCTGTAGGCGGGCTGGCGGTCTGGTTCGAGCGACGGCGCCCCCCGCCGGTGCTTGTGCCAGGGCTTGAACGCCTGTTCTCTCTGGACCATGTAGAAATGGCCGAAGAACACCGCGTGGTAGGCAATCTGCCAGAACTGAGGCATCGCCCCGGGTTCTGTCCACAGGCCATCAGGACACTGCTCGATGGCATCACGCACCGTCTCAAACGCGGCGCGGTACTGGGACTTCAGAGCGGCTCGTATCGCCTGTTCCATCGCGGGTACCCTCCATACGTGGCGTCTGGCGGCGGCGCCGGCTGTTTCCCAGGAGCCGGCAAGACCACCGCGCGACCCTAGCTGCGCTTGCTGCCGCAGCACCTGCACGCTTGAGGCAAGCTCCCGGCCAAGCCGGGAACGCCTGGAGGGCGGGTTCTCCGTAACCCGCCACCGGGATGCGGAGATCCCGGCCTCCAGACCACTGGGAACTCTCGGCGGTCTGAGGCGGAGCTTCGCTGACCAGAACGAGCAGGACCGGAAGCATAACAAGGATAGCACGACCGCCCAGCGCCGGCAACCGCCCAGAGACGCGGGCGCGCCCCCAAAGAGCACGGCTCCGGCGCCGGCTGGCTGACATTCACAGGCAAAGCGCTGGGCCCGCTTGCCTGACGAACGCCCTGGTAGAGCTCGGGATTCCTGTCGGAACCGATCCCCGAACCCCTTTCCAGCCAGCCCAGTCGCCCCGTGCCGTTGTTGTTGTCCAGGTCGCCAATGGCGAACGGCTCGGAGGCCTGGGGCGGCTTCATGAAGCCGTACCACAGGGTCCGGACCACTCCGGCACGCTGCCGGGCGGCGAACGTCCGCACGATGTACGCCGCCTGCGTGGCCGGGTCGGTGACGCGAAGCACGGCGGCATTCCCCGCCCCCTGCAGCCGATCCCCGCACCCAGGCCATTCCCGTCAGCAAGCTGCCGGCCAGGAACAACCCCCATAGCTCGCGTGGGAATCCCATGCCTAGAGACATCCCCCCGGAAACGCCGCTCCCATCGTCTGGCGGTCCGGCGCTAGGTGCCGACGGCGGTAGCCAAGACGAAAACGCCCCGGGTCAGTCCGCCTGGATCTCATACCATAGGGTACGGTGCTCCGGGCCGATGGCCACTAGGGCTCGCCCACCGTCGCCGGGCTGGACGGCGACCGGCGTGCGCCGCTGCCCCCGTTCGTCCAGGGCCCAAGCCTTCACCGCCGCGGCCGGAACGGGAAGCGTGATGCGGCCGGGGACGCCTTCCACCAGGGTCGGGGCCTCACCCCACTGCCGCCCGACGGAGGTCTTCTCGGGGGTCTTCCAGCCCATGTTCGTGTTCTGTACATAGCCGGTCGCGGTCACCAGCATGCGACAGGACGGACGAAGGGGATCGCCGGTCAGGGCAGTAAGCGTGATGGCGCTCCAGCCTTCCTGGCAGGTCGGTCCGGGTTCGATGACCACTCCGCCCAAGTCGTAGCGTTTCCCTGCCCCGAAGCCGATCACGGCCTTGCTGCGGGCGGTGTTCACGGTAACCACTCCGCGCCCCGGGTCGCTCAGGTCCCAGAGCAGTTCACCGGTATCCGAGGCGATGCGGTCGCCGGCGAGGGTGGCCTCCGCGGGCGTCAGAGCGCCCGGGGGCAGCGGCTGACCCTCCGTCGCGATGGCGACTCGGTGAACGAGCGCGGCCTGTCGCGGCACGCCGACGTCGCCGGCGCCGACCAACTCCCAGGCCCGCGCACGCCCCAGAGCCGCGAGTTCGGCCTCCCTGCCGAGCACGGCCACCACCACCAGGCGAGCGCAGGCGACGTCACCCCGCAGAAACATGGCGGCCGCAGGAATGAGCGTAACCATCCGGGTCGGGTGCTGGTCGATGTCGAAGTAGTTGCGGATCCGGCGCAGGTCCCAGTTCGTGTCGTGCGAATACCGCGACGTCGAGACGTAGTCCCAGTCCTGGAGCGCCGCGTAGGCATCCCGCAGCAGGTCGCCCTCCCCCGCATGCGGATTGGGCGCGGCGTGCCCGTACTCGGTGACGCAATGGGGCTTGCCCAGGACACGGTGCAGGGCCAGCCCGGGGAGCGTGCCGCCCCGGTCGTTCACCATGCTGCGGTTGCTCACGACCCAATTCTCCGGGTCCCACGGCCGGCCGGGGAAGCTCGGGTGGCACCAGTAGGCATGCGTGTCAACACTGTCGAGTCTGGCCATCAGGTTCGGGGTGCTGCAGCCCACGACGGTGCCGATGACGAGGGCCTTCACCCCCAGATCGTCCTTCAGAAACCGGTACAGCCCCTGCCAGTAGGCATCCTCGGTGTCCCAGAGGAATGCGAGCCAGTCCTGTTGGGCCTGAAGGGTCCGCTCGCCGGCCCGAACATGGCGGAGAGTCGCGACGGAACCCGTTTCGAGCTGCTCCCCGTCGCCGAGACCGTTGACCCCGCCCAGCCGGAAGGACGCGCCGGCCAACCAGTACTCGCCCGCCCGGAGGCCGGGGTCGAAAATCACGCGGGCGGCGGTGTCGGTGAGGCGCATCGGTACCACAAAGCGGAATGCCTGCCACTCGGGGGTGAGCGCTACGGTGGCCACCAACCCGACGTTCTGCCAGGGCTCGTGCCCCTGCTCGGTGCTGACGCGCGCCGTGCAGGGCTGGTCGGCCCGGGCCCAGAACGAGAACGTGTAGGACCGGCCGGCCTCCAGGGACTTGCCGGTCTGCTCGAAGCGGACATGCCAGGACTCCGTGCCCGGCCTGGTCACCGTCAGCCGAACCGACTGCCCACCGGGCGGCGCCGGGGGGACCTCCCGATCGGCAACGACCGTCGCCTCGGCCACCCCGTGGCGTTCGAGCGCCCAGCCGTCGGTCCCATGCGCGAAGTCGCTGTTGGTCAGCATCTCCTCGCCCAGCCCCTCGGCGGTCGCGCCCCACGCCTGGCGGAGGGCATCGCTGGACCCGTGCCGGGCCCGCAACCAGCCATTCCACTGTTGGCGCAGGACCGCCAGGAAGACGTCGGGCAGCGCATCGACTTCGTCACGGAGCCAGGCATGGATCAAGCCGTTCTCGTTGTTGATCTCGACGAATGCCACTCCGGGGCTGTCGGCGTAGGTGAACCCGCTGCGGGGGTTCCGGTGTGTCAGCAGGGCGCGTGCATACTCCTTCTGAAGGGCGATCAGCGGCTCGAAGAAGAAGCCGGCGACGTGCTGCCTTTGGAGCACGCTGCCTGCCTGTTCAATCTCGGGGGGAAGCCCGTCGGCAGCCGTGAAACGCCGGTAGTTCAGCAGGCATAGGTAGACGTAGGTCCCCTTACGGTTCAGCGCCTCCGTGAAGGCATCGAGACGGTCCAACGCTTCAGGGTCGAGAGCCCGGCTGTCCTTCCCCTCCCGCGCCAGGAGTCCGTCCGGAAAGCGCCGCATGTCCAGGATGTGGAAGCGAACGATATTGACCCCGAACCGGGCCAGGCGCGCGGCGAGGCGGGGAGCATCCTCTTCGCGCGGCAGGTTGGCGCTGAAGGCCAAGTCCACGCCGAAGAAGCGGATGCGCTCACCTCCCGCGTACAGGTGGCCGTCGCTCCCGGCCCGTACCGCACCAGACGCTCCGGCCGGCCCGCGGAGCCAGCCGCTGAGATCCGTGACCCCGGAAGAAGCATCGTCCCACGGGAGCACGAAAGGGAAGAGCCCGTCGGGGACGCCTACCTCACCCGCGCGAGCGGCCTGGACCCCGGCCGCCAGGACCGCCAAAACCAAGAGCAGCCGTGGCATCGCCTTCTCCATGGCATGACCCCGCGCCCGCTCGCCGAACCGGCCAACGGGGCCGCACAGGGCGAAGCTCCCTGCCTTTCATCCCCGCTGGACCACCCGCCGCCCGGGGGAGCCTCCGGGCGCGGCCTATACCCGACCTCCGGCGCACGCCCTCGGCGTCCCACCGGGGGCACCCTATACGTCGGCCAGGACCCACTCGGTACAGGCCGACCCTCGTCGCGTCCACGGGCCGAGCCCGGGATGCGGAGGGGCACTCACCGGGACGCATCAGCCTTTGGCGCTCCTGGGGGAGCGTCGGCCAGGATCTCGCGCGGCGCGCTGCCTACCTGCGGCCCGACGAGGCCCTGCTGCTCCAGGATGCCGATGAGGCTCGCCGCCCGGTGGTAGCCAATGCGCAAGGTGCGTTGCAGGTAGCTGGTCGTGGCCCGGCGGTCCCGCAGGATGATCTCCCGGGCCTGTTGCACCAAGCCCTCGTCCGCCTCATCACGACCCACACCACCCTCGCTGGCGCAGACCTCCGCGTCGACGCCCCCCCGCACCCGCGGGCCAAACGCCGGCACAGCCTGCTTCGCGATATGGGCCACGACCCGCCCAATCTCGTCGTCCTCCACCATGCCGCCCTGGATGCGCTGAAGACCGGCGGCGCCCGGCGGCAGAAACAGCATGTCGCCCTGCCCCAGCAGCGTCTCGGCCCCTTCGCCGTCGAGGATCGTGCGGGAATCGACCTGGCTGGCGACCGCAAAGGCGATACGGGTCGGGTAGTTCGCCTTGATGATCCCGGTGATGACATTCACACTGGGCCGTTGCGTGGCGAGAATGGTGTGGATACCTACCGCCCGTGACAACTGGGCCAGCCGGACCAAGGCGGTCTCCACCTCGCGCTTGGCCGTCATCATGAGGTCGGCCAACTCGCCCACCACCACGACGAGATACGGCAGGCGTGCCGGGATGGGCTCCCCGTCGTCGTCCAGCACAACCTCCCTGGGCTTGGGCCGGGAGTTGAAGCTCTCCAGGTTCCGCGCCCCCACCTTGGCCAGACGCCGGTAGCGCGACTCCATCTCCCGGATGACCCAGCGCAGAGCCGGCGGCACCTCCTCGACCTTGCGAATCACCGGCATGACCAGGTGCGGGAGTGCCTGGTAGGCCTGGAGCTCCATCACCTTGGGATCCACCAGGATGAGCCGCAACTCGTCAGGCGGGAAACGGTAGAGCAACGACAACATCATCAGGTTGATGCACGCAGACCTGCCGCTCCCCGTGGCGCCGGCAATCAGGAGGTGCGGCGCCTTCGCCAGGTCCAGGATGACCACCTCCCCGCTGACGTCCCGCCCCACCAGTAACGGGACCCGAGCCGTGGCTGTCGTCCAGGCACTGGAGGCCATCAGGCTCTGCACGCTCACGCGGCATGTTCGGCGGGTCGCGATCTCAATGCCCACGGAGTTGCGCCCGGGAGTGGGCGCGACGACACGGAGGCTCTCGGCCCGCAGGGCCATACCGATGTCGGCGCTGTGGCGTCGGATCCGCTCCGCCTTCACTCCGGGGGCGGGGGTGACGTCGTAGAGTGTGACCCGGGGTCCGCATGTCGCCGGCCCGACCCGAGCGTCGATGCCCAGGCGGTCCAGCGTCGCCTGGAGGGCATCCCGACTGTGGTCGGCTGCGGCAGCACCAGCGCGCGGCTCGCCAACGGCGTCCTGCCGGAGGAGACCCAGACCGGGAAGGACATAGCCGGGGCGCTCCTCGGCAGACGGGTCGCTGACGGGGCTGGACCGCCCAGACGACGCAACCTCGGATACCAGAAGGGCCCTCTCGTCGTCCGTCTCGACCCGGAGGCTCTGGTACCTCCTCATGAGGTCGGGCAGGTCCTCATGGCTGACCACCATCCGGGCAACGACCACGGCCTTCTGAAGCGCCCACGCGGCGCCCACTGCCGCAGCGATCCATGGGCTGCACGCGGAGCGCGCCGTCACCAGAACGAGGGCGCGCTGAGATGAGACAAGGGCATCCCGGACGCCGGGGGTCCACATCTCGCCGGATCGGACGTCCTCGCCGGCCGCAAAGCACGTCACACCAGCCTGCGCCAGACGTCGCTCGAGGTCGAGGGCAATGTGCCGGTCGTCGCTTGCGTAGCTGAAGAAGACATCGCATGGCGCTTCCATGGTGACCCACTCCCTGACCTCCCCACCCCCCGCAGGCAGAACCGCAACCGGAAGGGGCCCGCGCCGATAGGCGTCTCAGCGCTCAACAACGCACGGGGCCCGGTAAAGATGGCGCGACGCTCCGGGTCTGCAAGCAGCCCCCACACCGGTAGCCCGGTCGACCAGAGGCGTGGGACCAGGCCACGCCGACTGCGTCCACGGGCAGTCACCACGCGACGGTCTGCCCATACCCCTTCCCGGTGAACGCCTCCAGCCTCGCCCAGCCACCCTCCAGGGGGGTGATCGTCGCCTTGATCTTGATGGCCTTGGCCGCCGGGTCGGCCTTGTCACCGGCCAGGCCCAGGACCGCGGTGCTGTTTGCGCCGGTCTTGCCCTTGACGGTGACGTCGTGGCCGGCGCCGTTCGAGAGCGTCAAGCGCGCCGTGCCGGTGACTGCCGTGCCGGACTGGGCCAGGTCGAAGGCCAGGGCCCAGGTGCCGTCCATGGGAGAGGGGATGTCCAGGCAGAGGGCCTCGTCGACAGGCGTGGTCACACCACCCGCCTTCACGGTACCCGTCAGGGGACCGGTGAGGCGCCGGTTCGCAGTGTCCACGGTGAGGTCCAGTGCCAGGGCTACAGACACAGCCCGATCCGGGCTTGCACCCTTCATCGAGCCCCTCATCGTGACGCTGCCGTTGGCGCCTTTGACGGTGCCCTTGACGGCCATGGTCACGATGCTGGCCTTGGCGACGGTGTAGGTAGCGGTGCCGGTGAGCTTGCCCTTGGTGTCGTGCACTACATTCAATACCAATGGGTTACCGATCACATCGAAGACGTGCGTCCCGCTCAGGTCCCAGAAGCCTGCCGTCGCAACGGCGGAGGCCCCCGTGACCGCCAGGAACGAGCCGCTCGGCGAGACCGCGGTGGCCGCGCGAAACGAGGCGGTGTAGGTCGCATCAGCCGTGACGTTGGCGTCCGTGCGCGAGGCCGTCAGCACGCCGTCGTTCCAGTGGGTGAAGACGTAGCCGTGGTCGGCGACGGCCGCCACCGCGCTGCCGTTCCCGCCGTAGACGACGGTCTGCAGCGTGGTGCCGCTGATGTGGCCATGGGCGCCCGCACTGTAGACGACCGTGTGGACACTGCCAACAGCGATCGCCCGGTTGGCGCTCAGCGAGTGGGGAGTCCCCGGCGCAGGCAGCGCCAACACAGCGTCGTTGCCGGCCGCATCTCGGATCGCCCCCCCGTTCAGGGCCAGGGCCTCTGTGCCGACATAGTCCAGGTCAAGGCTCGTATCTCCCTCCCTCACCACATAGTGGAAGGTCAGCGTCGCCATGCCGCTTCCGCCCGTGCAATCCGCCAAGGCATCGGTCACGCCGGTCTCCAGGGCCAACCGTGGCGTCCCCACCACGGTCACCGGCTCGCTGAACCCCACCGTCACCTCCACGCTGGCGCCCACGCCGTAGACACCGTCCGGCAGCGGTGACGTCACGTCCACCACGGTCGGGGCGGTCTGGTCCAGCGCGATCGTGTCGCTGACCACGGCCGATGGGCCCGCCTCGTTCCGTACCTGGAAATAGACGGTCTTGAGGCCATCTCCAGCCGACAGCACGAACAAGGGTGCAGGGTCGTAGGCCTCCGGCGTGGCGCCTCCGAGGTCCGGCCTCTCGCTGGCCATATGGGAGCTGGGGTTGCCGGAACAGGCGTTCGTCAGGAGGACCGTACGCTGGCGGGCAGACGGGGCTCCGGCATCCACGGCAAAGGCATTGACCGCAGGCAGAGGGGCCGTAGTGAACCCGGACCGGGTCCAGGTGGCGAGCAGACTCGCCGCCGACCCCCATGCGACCACGACCAGCTCGTACTGGGCGGCGGGAAGCAGTACCGCGCCCGACGGCTGGTGCGTATCGGTCTCGCCCGCGGCTCTCGGGTGACCATAGGCCACTGGCCCGTCGCCCGCCGCGCGGATATCCAGGCGGTACCAGTCCGCACGGTCGAAGTCAAGCAACGGCGACGTGGATACGCCGTTGGCGCCTGGTGCGGGCTGCTCCACCATGACCGGGGCAGGGAAAGCGCTGCCATCATAGCCCGGGACGTCGACCCGGAACCTGAGGGGCTGCGCCTCCCCGCCACCCGCAGCGAACCAGCACACGACCCGGTACTGACCCGGCGCCAGGTCCGCCATCAGCGCCTCCAGGGAGGCGTAGTCGGCCCGCTCGAAGCTGCCCACGTCTGCGGACTCCCCGCCGATCCGTGCCGCCGGGTTCTGGCCGACGCTGGCCGTGGGCTTCGTCAGCGACCCCGCCTGGAACACGGATCCGCCTGGCACATGGCACTCCAGCACGACGCCCCAGCGGTCTTCCACCAGCCCCTTTCCCCCAGTCTGGAGGAACTCCCGGCGGATCATGAAAACGAAGTCGCGGTAGACCCGGTCTGGATCGTGCGTCGACCTGGCATCGGCCGGGTCGGTATCATGAGCGTACTCGTAGCCGTTGCTCTCTCCATCGCCATCGTAGTCGCCGACCGACGTCTGCGTCAGATCGCCGAGATACTCCGTCTCCCAGCCGTCCGGCAGCCCGTCCCCGTCGTTGTCGGTATCGGGCGCGCAGGCGAAAGCAGGGCTGAACTCGCTCGTGTTGCCATCGCTGGACGTCGCGGTCGCGGTGATGATAGGCCACCAGTCGTCCACGTGCAGCACCGCCGCAAACGCCCCACTGTTGCCGGTCGTGGTCACGCTTGTGAAGCCGAGGAACTGCTCCCCTTCGCCATAGCCCGATGGGTCGGCGCCGGAGCTCCCGAAGAGGTCCACGGCATAGGTGCGGTCGGCTTCGCTGTTGAGGGTGCCCTGCACGGTGAGAGTGCTCCCCGAGCGCTTCGCCAAGGTCAGGATGGGGAAGTTCTGCGCCTGGTTCGGGCCGCTATCGGTGTCGTCGAGATCGTTGGGGGTGACACCACTCAGGAGCTCGTCGGTATCCCATGTATCCAGGTTGATGCCAAGCCTGCCGTTGCCGGAGATCCGGTTGCCGCGCAGCGTGTTGCCCGTGCTGGACCCACCACACTGGATGCCGTGACGGGTATTGCAGGCGATCCGGTCCCCGGCCCCGGAGGCAACCCCGCCGATGGTGTTGTCGGCCGCACCGTTCTGGATCAGCACGCCGTACTGCGAGTTGCCGCAGGCCGTGCTGCCGTCGGCCGCCAGGCCGATGACGTTGCCCAAGACCATCTTGCCGGTGGTCCCGGAATCGGCGATCAGCACCCCGTTCTCCGTGTTGCCGGACAGGACGTTCCCCTCCCCGGCTGCGGCGCCACCGATCAGGTTCTCGCAGGCCCCGCCCCAGAGCGCGACCCCGGAAAAGCCGTTCGGCACGCGGACGGTCCCGGCGCGGTTCAGCCCGCACAGACTGCCCTGCACGACGTTCCTGTTCGTTCCCGCGTCGGCCACCGAGATCCCGGCCTGAGCGTTGCCGGAGCAGACGTTCCCGGCGCCCGCGGCCGCGCCCCCGACAGTGTTGCCCGTCGCCGCGTGGCCGATATTGATGCCGGACCACCCGTTGGGCATCGCCAGGGCGCCGGTGATGTCGAGCCCGCAGAGGTTGCCTTGCACCCGGTTCCCGCTCGTGCCGCTGCCGCCGATGAGGATGCCGGCCTCGTTGTTGCCGGAGCAGACGCTGCCCGCCCCCGCCGCCGTGCCGCCGATCAGGTTGCCGCTCGCACCGCGCCAGAGCGCGATGCCCGAGTAGCGGTTGGGGTGAGCCACCGTGCCCGACGCGTCGGTGCCGATGTGGCAGCCCTGGATGCTGCCGCCGTGGCACTGCGGGCTGTAGAGCGCGATGCCTTGCGCCGGGAAGCCGCCGATCACCAGGTTGCGCACGGCGCACTCACTCTGCGTGAGGAAAAGCCCCATCGCCTTGGCGTCGGTCAGCGAAGACCCATCAAGCCAGATCTCCGGGCCGACTGGGTTGGTATCGCCGGTGAAGGCAGCCTGTGTCGCGCCGTCGAGGGTCGTGCGCGGGCCCAGGCCGGGCAGACGCCCGGTCGGCCGGATCGTGAAGACCCCGCCGCTGAACCCGGGATCATCCGTCGGCATGCGGAAGGTGATCGCCGGGCGCGAAGCCGGATCCGCCAAGGCCTCGTCCTGCGCCTGGTAGATGGCCGCCCGCAGGCTCCCGACGCCCCCGTCGCCGGAGTGCGTGACCACCGTGCTCAGGGGCGGACGATCGGGGGGACCGTAGAGCGCGGCGATGCCCGCACGGTCACCTGGACTGAGCAGATAGACGGACTGCCCCATGAGGTCGAGGAACTGGGCGAAGGCCGGCTTCGGCTCGATCGCGTTCAGCGTGGCGGGGGCCACGGAGAAGGCGCTCCGGGTGTAGTGCATGGTGGAGAGGAGATCGTAGTCCCCGTGGTCCAGGGATTCCGGCACCAGGAGGAAGTTCGCGGCGAAGAGATCGGGCCTGACGTTGGCCGCGAGAATCGTGACGAACTCGTCCCGGTCGCGGCGTTGGTGTTCATGGATCAGCCCGAGCGAGTGACCGAGCTCGTGAACGAGGATATCCCGCCCCCATCCCGCCGGTGCGATGTCGAAGGTCTGGGGCCCGCCCCGCACGCCAAGCGACGCCTGCCCGCCAATCTCGGGGTCGAGATCCTGCTCGCGCACATTGAGGTAGTCGGGCTCCATGGTGCGCTCGATGAACTGCAGGTCCGCAAAGAGCACCCACTCGGCCATCGCCGCGACAAAAGCGGCCCGCTCGGCCGTGCTGACGGTCCCGTCGAAGGCATAGTAGACCCGCCCCTCCGGCCAGAGCGCGATACCGGTGGCCGTCGCCGACCGCGGCTGCGGACCGCCCGCCAGTCGACCGCGCCAGGCCCGCAGCGTCTCGACCCCCACCAGCAGATCGCCCAGCGCGACCTCGGTCTGCCCCGGCGTCACCGCGTCGAGAGTACGGTCGTAGAGCGCCACCTGAGCCCCAGGTCCGTATCCCTGGCCGTAACCGCCGTGATGAGGACGAGACCCGCGGCCAAGAGTCGCCTCAGAGAGGATCGCGTTGCGCCCTTGGACATGGTGAGTGCCCCTCCGTTGGTCTGGCGTTCCTCAGTCCCCCGCGGAGACCTCTCGCAGCTCGGGGTACCGCGTCTCCCAGGTGCCGTCCGCGTTCCGGATCTCGACCTTGGCCGTCCCCTGATGGGTCCACCAGACGACTTCCCTCTCGTCCGTGTACCTCACGCCCGACGCCGAGACCACCTGAGGCAACGTACACTCGCGGCCGCTGGGCATCCTCACTCTGACGAAGTGGAGAGTGCCGTCCGACAACGCGCCGTACTGCGCCACAAACTGCTCTCCACCCGGGGTCCTGTAGTACACCGGCGACCCTAGATTCACGGCCAGCTCCGTCTCGAGCGGCAGTGTGGCGCAACCGGCAAAGACTACCGAAACGAGCATGCCTACACCCACTGCTACTGTATGCCGTCCGAACATGCTGGCGTTCCTCCTGGTGTTGACCGATCGGCGGGAGCATGGTCCTCCCCCGCCGCCACGATGCGGCTGGGCCATGACCTTCTCGCGGAACCGATCCCGCCTGCAGTGCACTATACCCCACGCAGGCCCCGCGGCTCGCCATGACGGTCTACCCCAGACGCCCTTGACGACCTGCCCCCGACAGGCCATGCTCCATGGCGACGCGACCGTGGTGTCTGCAACGCCGGAGGGGACGCCCCATGATGACCAGACCTGTGGTACCGACGGTGGCCGCGGGCCTGCTCCTCGCGGCGCTGGCCCCTTCCCGGGCCGCGGAACCACTGCGACTGCCCGCTGGCGACCCGCTTGTGTGCATCTACTACTTCACCCACTGGTGGGAGCCCTGGAAGAGCGACGATGAGGCCATCCGCCGAGACCTGCGGCGCCTGCGAGCCATGGGCTTCAACACGCTTCTGCTGGACCACGAGTGGAGCCAGGCCATCGACGGCGACTGGAAGCTCCTCGACCGCGCCAACCGGCTGGCGGCCGAGTGTGGCATGAGCGTGGTGCCCTGGCTCAGCCCCAAAACCTGGAGTGACATCACCCCGGGATACCGCCAGCGCAAGGCCAGGGAGTGGTTCGGGGTGGACGTCAAGTACGGGGTCGCCCAGGATGGTACCCAGGCAGCGCCGCTGATCTACGACGAAGCCGTCCTCACCGCCGGCACCGCCTACACGCTCATGTACCTGGAACGCTACCTGGCGGGGCCGCTGCTGCGGCTCGTCTGGGAAGGCAAACCCCGCCCCGTCGTCTCCCTGAGCGTGGAGACCGCCTGGGAGGGCAGCTTCGATGACGCCACCAACGACCGCTTCCGCAACTGGCTCCAGACCAAGTACAAGAGTGTGGCCGCGCTGAATGCGGCCTGGGGGACGGCCCTGCCATCGTTTGCGGCCGTGGACCCGCGCGATGCGGCGGCCTTCGACTACGCGGGCCACCTTGCCGGGAAGGCTCTACGCGCTCAGCCGGTGGAAGACCACGTCGCCTTCCGCGCCGAGACCATCGCGGCCTCGCTGAAGCAGATCGGCGAAGCGGTCCGGCGACGCTACCCGGACGTCCTTTTCCTGGCCGAGACCCCCTACCAGCACGGCAGCCGGCACCCGCACGCCGAGAGGTACCGCATCGAGTACGCCGCCAACCCGGAGTCCTGTGACTGGGCCGATGTGGTTCTGCTCCGCTGTACCGGTCCGTTGTCAGCCGCCGAGATCGAGGCCCTGCGTCGCCACGAACTGCGCACAGGCCAACGCTCCGTCCTGACCTACCGCACCTACTCGGACTGGGACGCGGCCCCGGATGCCGACGTGTTCCAGCGCTCGGTGGAGCTCTATGCAGGCCAAGCCGCAACGCTCGGAAGCGGCTTCGGGTTCTACAGCTTCAATGAGATGGCGGATACCCACGTGGCCTTCTCGGGAGCGCTGACCGCCGAGAAGCAGGCCGGCTGGACCGCCGAACGGGCGGAGAGGGCCATCGCCCTGGTGGGCGCCATGGTCGGACGCTACCGAGAACTCGTGCACCTGCCATGACCCCGCCGGCTCCCCGGCCCGCTGCACCAGGGCCGCCAGCGTCCGCTGCAAGACCCGAACCGACACGGGACCCGCACCGTCCCGGCCGCCGATGGGAACCGCCAGTCCCCCGGGCCGCAGCCGCGCACACAGCACGCCGGCACCCGCGGTGCGGCGACCCGGCGGCACGGCCGCCCCCTGCCGCCGCCCCCTGCGCCCCGGGCCCGCCCCGGGCCGCCCCCGCCAACCAGCGCACGGCCCCCGCCGAGGCCTCCCACACCGCCTCCAGCACCCCGCCCGCAAAGCCCACCGCCTGCTGTGCCTGCGCCGGGCAGTCACCTCCGCACACCTGCCCTGGCTCAGGTTTTCGCGACGCGCCCCAGGATGCGGCCCGTGCCGGAACGTCGCGAAAACCTGGCACCAGACCGGTGCCCCGGCGCACTCCGGGAGGGCGACTCCGCAGTCCGTTTTCGCGGCGCGCCGGGCGCCGCCACGGGGCTTGCCCACGCCGCGAAACCAGGCCCGACCGGCCAGGACTCGCGGGTGCCCTCAGAGGCCGAACCGTGGCCGTGGTTTTCGCGACGTCTGGGCTGACGCGGCCGATCTCACTGACGCCGCAGAAACCGGCTCGGGGGACGGGTAACAAGGCGCTGTTTCCGGGGGCAGGTGCAGGTCACTGAAGCCAGCCCTCGGCGAGGCTGGGCGAGCCCGTTTTCGCGACCCGCGGGATGCCGGGGGTGAGACGCGCCGGCGTCGCGAAAGAGAGCTGGGGTCTGGCGGACACGGGACGCGAGCCCTGCGTGCCGCCCCGGCGCCCCTCCTACTCCCCTCTGATCCAGTCGATCTCGACCGTGGAGCCGGTCGCGGCGCCGCCCGTCGTCGGGTCCAGGCGGATGCCACGGACGGCTTGGCCCTGCCAGCGGGGGTGCCTGCCGACCGGGATGGCGTACTCGTGCCATTGGCCATCGGGACGGACAGGGAAGTTGACGTACTTCGTGTCGGCGAAGCCGGGCTCCTCGCTGGTGGTCCAGAAGAACTGCCCTTCAGGGTCTCCGCTCCCCAGGCGCATCCGCAGGGCGATGGCCGAGTACTGGTCGGGACCCAGGTTCAGGAAACTGCGCACCAGGGACGGGTCGGCACCGGCAAAGGTCAGCGTCAGGATGCCATCCTTGGCGACGGGTCCCGTGAGTGAGTTGAGCCCGCCCCAGCCCTCCAGGTCACCTGGCGTGTTGAACTGGAAATCGATGGTCCTAGCCGGCTTGGGCAACTCGGCATAGGCGAACTCAGTGGTCAGCCGGAGCAGCCGTCCGGCACCCGGCGCCAGGCTCAGCACGGCCTTGCCGTCGGTCACCTCCACCGGCGTGCTGGTGCCGTCGGTAGCGTTGACCTCCGTCAGGCCTTTGACGTGCGGTTTCAGCGCCAGGATGGCCTCAACCGGCCGGGCGTGGTCACGGTTGGCCACGAGGGCGGACGACTGTCCATTGGCGTCGCTGAAGAAGCCGATGAGCAGCGGCTGATCGCCCGGGAGTTGGATGGGCACGTCCACCCCGAGGCGGGTGCAGCCCAGGGGGACCTGACCCGTGTGGTAGACGCCGGTGGAGGTCAGCCCGAGGAGCGTTCGGCCCAGCACACGGGCCTCACCATTGAGTTGCCGGACGATCGGGTACAGCCGCGCGGGTTCGCCCCTGGCATTGACGATGCCGATGCCGCCGAAGTCCGTCTCCCACTCCGGCATGGTCCAGTAGGTGAACCACATCAGCCCCTTGATGCCGTAGGCCAGCGAGGTGTAGACCTGCCAGCGCATCTCGGCCTCCGAAGGGTCGCGGTAGCCCAGGTGGGGCAGCGAGAGGATGATGTTCCACGTGGGGACCCCGTAGCGCAGCCCGTACTCCCGGATCAGGCCCAGATTCTCGAAGTAGTCCAGCCGGTCGCTGCCGTCCTTCAGCAACGCGTAGTGATCGTAGCTCAGCACCGCCGGCCTGACGAGGCGGAGGAAGCGGTCCAGATGCTCGGCGTAGGTAGGGGTCCCCAGTTGCTCCGGCGAGGCGTAGGTAGGCAGCAGGTTGATGTAGGGCAGGTGCCTGGGGTCCTGACGCTGGAGCTCCTGGCTGACCTTGCCCAAGGCTGGAAAGCGGTCGGCGCTGGGTTCGTCGATGATGAAGTAGCCATAGGTTGCCGGGTGCGAGCCATAGTCGGCCACCAGGCTGGCGATCAGCTTGGGGTGTTCGTCCGAGAAGGCGGCCTCCCAGCTCGTGCGTCCGTCGACGACCAGCGCCTTGAGGCCGAGTTCGGCGCAGAGGTCGAGCATCCGGTGGTTGTCCGCCACCGAGTAGCCGCCGTACTGACCGCAGACCGTGAAGTTGCAGTCCTTGACGGTCTGCCAGGCTGCCCGCGTGTTGAACTCGCGGGGAGGGCCCACCCAGTAGCTGATGGGGTACTCATCGGGCAGCCAGGGGCCCTGCGCCAGTGCGCAGGAACACAGCACCAACGAGACGGGTGCCAGGACAAACAGGCGCATGGTCCAGGTCTCCTCTTTGTCCTCACGCACCGCGACCGTCCGGCCACCGCGGGACCAGGCTGGCTGCAGGCCTTGCCGATCTCATCGCCACTCGTGCTTGGGGTACTTGCGGGCCAGCTCCCGTTTGGCCCGCGGGTAGCCATCGCGCCAGAAGCCGGCCAGGTCGTCCGTAATCTGCACGGTACGCATGTTTGGCGCCAGAATCTCCACCAACAGTGGTGCCCGACCACCCCCCACGCGCGGGGTCTGGGCGAGGTCATAGAGCTCTTGGATGCGGGCGCGGCCTTTCGGGGGTCTGCCGGGCTGGTACTCGATGCGCAGGCGACGCCCGCCGGGGAGCTGCACGTGGGCCGGGGCCATCTCCTCGACGAAGCGGACCTCCTCCCGGCGGAGGACCCGCCGCACGGCATCCAGACAGGGCCTGTCTTTGACCTCGCGGTAACGGGATGCCCCCGCACACAGCTCGCGCAGCACGCGAGCGCGATCGTTCTCGTCGTAGGTGGGCAACGACCGTTCCGGGAAAGCCTCTGCCACCCAGCGCACGCGGTCGATCCACTCGTCGACCTCTCGCGACCAGCCGTGCAGGGGCAACCCACCGGAGCCGATCTGCGCGGCCAGGAGCTCCGCGGCCTTTCCGGGGTCGACGTCGGGGACCTCCTTGTCTTCCAGCGTGACCCCGAGGCAGGTTGTCCGGATCCTGTGCACCACCTGGCGACGGCGCTCGTCCCAAAGCGTGGAGTCCTCGATCTGCCACTGGTCCGGGAAGAGCTCCAGGAGCCACTCCTCGTCGACCGCGCTCGCCAAGCTCAGCAGCGTCTTCACTGGACGGCCGCGACCGCCCACCTCGCGGACCTCTGCCGCTACCAGCAGCCCCGCTCCTCGCACGCAGCTCTCCCGCGCCAGTTCCGCCGTGCGGCCGGAGCGCAGCTCACAGACCAGCGTCCCGGCGTCGCGGCGGCGGGCAAGACGGTCCGGGAACGCGACCAGGATGCTGCGGCCGAAGGCGGCGGCGCGGTCCCTGGCGGTGGGCCCGGTCCAGCCCAGACGGCGAGTGGCATCGAGCAGCACTCGAGCCGCAGTCCAGACCTGGCGAGCCGGACCTCCCAGGACGCCCCGGGCCTCGCAGACGTCCGGGCGGAATCCGGCGGCATGGGCCGCGCGCACGTGGTCGGCCAGGGCGAGCAGGTCAGACGGCGGCTCGCCTGGCGGCCACAGCTCGGTGCCATGCCGCAACACAGGTCGTTCGCCGAGCAGCGCGGCGGCCACCGCGGCGTCCTCCAGACAGCCTTCCCGGACGGCGGCATGGAGGAAGCGTCCGAGCCGGGGATGGCAAGGCACGCGGGCCACGTCGCGGCCGAGGGCGGTGAGCTGGAAGCTGTCTCCGGCGATCAGGCCCAGTTCCCGCAGTTCGCCCAGAGCCAGTTCCAGGGCCTCCGTGCGGGGGGCCTCGAGCCACTCGAACCCGCCTGGGTCAGGGATGCCCAGTGCTGCCAGCAGCAGGACGGCCTCGGCCAGATCGACCCGGTGCACTTCAGGCAGCGTCCGAGAGGGCTTGCGCTGCTGCTCGGCAAGCGTCCACAGGCGGGAACAGGTGCCGGCAGCTTCCCGACCGGCGCGGCCGGCACGCTGGTCCGCGGCATCGCGGCTGATCGGGGCCAGTTCCAGCATGTCGATACCGCGACCGGCGTCGTAGCGGGCCACCCTGGCCAGACCGCAGTCGACCACGTGGCGGACCCCGGGGACCGTGAGGGAGGTCTCGGCGATGTTGGTCGCCAGAATGACACGCCGAGACCCAGAGGGCTCCATAACCCGGTGCTGCATCTCGGGCGGCAGGTCGCCGTAGAGCGGCAGCAGTTCGACGTGGCTGAGGAGGCGGCGGCAGACGCCCATGGTGCGCTGGATCTCATAGACACCCGGCAGGAAAACCAGGATATCCCCCTCGGGCTCCCGCGCCACGAGGGCCGCCGTGGCCCGCGCCGCATCGATCCAGGCCTCCGGGCTGAGGGGCTTGTCGGCATAGCGGGTCTCGACGGGATGCAGCCGGCCGTCGGCATGCAGGTGTTCACAGCCGTCCAGATACTGGCAGACGGCATCCGCCTCGAGCGTTGCCGACATGACCACCAACCGCAGGTCCGTCCGCCGCCGCTGGAGCGCCCGCAGGGCGCCCAGGCAGATATCGGTGGTCAGGCGGCGTTCGTGGAACTCGTCGAAAACGACGGCTCCGACACCGGACAAGATGGCAGACTCCAGCAGGAGACGTGGCAGCAGCCCCTCGGTCAGGAACCAGAGCCGTGTGGCATCGGTGCCGCAGTGCTCGAAACGGGTCCTGTAACCGACCGTTTGGCCGGGAGCCTCCCCGAGTTCGCGGGCGACCCGTTCAGCCAGCACGCGGGCGGCGAGACGGCGCGGCTGCAGGACAACGATCTGGCCATGGATGGCCGGACTCTCGAGCAGGTATTTCGGCACCTGGGTGGACTTGCCCGCGCCCGTGGGTGCGGTGATGACCAGACGGTTGCCGCCGGCAAGGCACGCCAGGGACCGGGTGCGGAGGGCATGGATGGGCAGGTCGACGGCCGTCATGGTCTGGCATGGTCCCAGGCGTTCATGCCTGGCAATGTATGGGAAGCACGGCGGATTCCAAGGTCGCGGAGCCGGCGGTGCGGCCGGATAGGCCCCCGGCGGGAGCGGGCCGCCCATCCGACACGGCGACGGGCGCCACAGACGCCAGGGAGGGGTCCTCGGAGGCCCCCGGAGCTGTTTGGGGAAACCGTCGCCAGCCTTGCGACGGGGCCCCCGGTAAGTCGCGGCTGCCATCGGCCCGCGTGCGGGCCAGACGCGACTCCAGAGAACGACGCCAAGGCTGCTGCCGCCCACGTGCCCGACCCGCCGGTCCGCGGGTACGCCCCCCCGCGGACCGCGATCTTCAAACAGCCCTGGGAGGCCCCGGGCCCACGTTGACGGGCGGTCTGTCGGGGGCTATGGTCCGGCACCTTACCTAGGGTCCACGCATGCCCACACGCAGGGTCACCATTCTATGCCTTGCAGCGGCCGTGATCGGGGCCGGCGGCAGTGCTCTGCTGCTGGGCCGGCAGGCCCGATCGGCAGCGCGGGAGGTGCATGCGCTGCGGGGCGAGGTATCGATCCTGATCGAGGCTCGGGACGGGCTGCTCAGGCAGTTGTCGGATAGCAAGGACGAACTGGACCGCACGGTCGCGTCACTGCGGAAGTCCGAGACGGAGCTGGACGCCGCCAAACGCGCCAACATCGACCTGGCGGCTAAGCTGACAGGGTACTCGGAGGAGCTGGTCCGCAAGCAGTCCGAGGCGCGCCGCCAGACCGAGACCCAGAAACGCCTGCAGGAGCTGCTCCAACGCGAGCTTGCCGACCACCGCGTGACCATCACGCGACAGGGCAGCTCATTGTCGCTGAACTTGGAGGGCAGTGTGCTGTTCGAGTCCGGCCAGGCCAGTCTCAGCCCTGATGGGACCGAGGTCATGCGCCGGGTCGGTGAAGTCCTTAAGCAGGCGGATGGCAGGGACATCCGGGTGATCGGGCACACCGACAACCGGGCGGTCTCCCAGAGTCGACGGGGGGCCTACCCGACCAACTGGGAGCTGTCTGCCGTGAGGGCCACGACCGTCGTGCGCTTCCTGGTCGACACCGTAGGCCTCGCCCCGGAACGGTGCGAGGCCGCAGGGGTGGCGGAGTTCCGCCCGGTCGCCGACAACGGGACGGCCGAGGGGCGGGCAAGGAACCGTCGCATTGAGATCCTCCTGATCGCCACGCCGGCTCCGGACCCCGCGCCGGACACCGCGCCGGCCGAGGGGGCAGAGGCCGACCCCGCCTCGCTCACCCGTCCGCCCCCGTTGCCGCCGGGGACCTTCAGCTCACCAGCCGACGGAACCCCGAGTGCGCCACCGGACCCCGCAGCCGCGCGCTGACCGATGCGGTCCGTGCGGCCTCGGCCAGGATGGCGAAGACCTCCCCGACGGCGGTCTCGAACAGGCGCATCTCACGCTTGGTGTGGGCCAGGGTCGGGTAGAAGCCGGGCCCTGCCAGAAAGCCCCGTGCCAGCATCTCCTGGGTGTAGAGCGTCCGCAGCGCCTGGGCTTCCGGGGGCTCGAAGTGCAGGTGGGCCATGCAGGGAAAGCCGCCGGTGACGCGGATCGGGAGGCCCGTTGCGGCGGCGGCCCGGCGCCAGATCTCCTTCACCGCAGTTCCGGCCCAGGCCAGGTGCCGCGGCAAGTCGACCCGCTGCATCTTGCGCACTGCCGCCAGGGCCGCGGCGGGCCCCACCGACTCGGTCCAGTAGGTGCTGCTGATGAAGGAGTGGTGAGCTCCGTCCATGGCCTCGGTGGTGCCGATCACGGCCGCCATGGGATGGCCGTTCCCAAGCGCCTTGGCGAAGATCGCGAGATCCGGAGCGACCCCCAGGGCCATGTGCACGCCGCCGACGTGGACGCGGAAGCCGATGGTGATCTCATCGAAGATGAGCAGGATGCCGCGGCGCCGGGTCTCCGTGCGGACCGCCTCGAGGAAGCCTGCCGCCGGAGGATCCTGTCGGGCCGGCTCCATGATGACACAGGCAAGGTCATCGCCGTGTGCCGCCAGCAGGGCCTTGAACGTGGCCAGGTCCTGGTAGGGAAAGGTCAGCGTCGTGCCGCGCAGGGGCGCCGGAACCCCGTCGGGGGCGAGCCCCGGCAGCAGGTGACCGTCGAGGGCGTCGTCGGCCGCGAGGTTGGCCGCGAGGTACCAGTCCTGCCAGCCATGGTAGCCGCAGATAGCCACCTTGGTGCGGCCCGTGGTGGCCCGGGCAATGCGCACCGCTACGGCCCCGATCTCACCCCCGCAACGGGCGAAACGGACCGCCTGGGCCCAGGGGTGAAGCTCGCAGAGCAGGTCCGCCAGCTCCGGCTCTTCGGGTGGGTTCAGGGTGCACATGCTGCCCAGGGCCACCCGGCGCTGGACCGCGCGGGTGACATCCGGGTCGCGGGCCCCCAGGAGGCAGGCGCCTATCCCATTGATGGAGAAGTCGATATAGCGGCGGCCATCGGTATCCCAGAGGTGGCAGCCACGGGCCTCGCGGAAGTAGGCCGGCCACTGGCCTGGAGCGAACATCTCCGGCCGTTTGCTGAGCAACTGGGTGCCTCCCGGCATTCGGCGCCGGGCCCGGTCGTAGAGCGCCTGGACACTCTCCCGCGGTGGGCGCGGGAGGCCGAGGAGGGCCGCCGCATTGCCGGACATGATGCCGGCCAGGTCCGTCTCGTTGAGGCCGAACTGGTCCGCGGCCTCGAACAGAGCCCGTAGGGCCTCGAGGCCGACCGGCCAGGTGTGGCACGGCGGCGCGGCGGCGCCCGCATCGATACGCTCCGGGTTCACCCAGGCGAAGTCGTCGCCCACGGTGACACAGCGGCCGCGCTGGTGGGAGACCGGGAAGTCGGACCCCCACAGGAGACGCTGCGGGCCCAGGTGTTCCAGGATCGCCAGGAGCGCCTGGGGCTCGCAGACGGCCGAGCTGTCGAACCAGACGTTGTCCAGATGCGCCAACTCGCGGACGGCCCGCACGGTGTTGGGCGCGTGGAAACCGCGACCGGCGTGAGCGAGGACCAGCCTCAGCGTCGGGTACTGCTCGCAGCAACGCAGGATGAAGCCCAGGTTCTGCGGGTCGGCCAGAGCCCGGGGGCGGACCAGGTGTAGCATGATCACCAGCCCGCGCTCGCCACATACCTCCCAGAGCCACTCCGGACAGTAGGCCTCAACGGGCAGGTCGAAGGTCGGCGGCGGTCCAGCCAGGAGGTGATACGGTTTGACCCCGGTGACGCGGGGAGCCGAGAGCCACTGGGCCAGGCGCTCGCGAGGCATGTCCGGCCAGGCCAGGACCAGAGCCCGGTCATCGCGTTCCCACTCCTGCTGCTTCAGGATCCAGTCGTTGGCCGCGGCGGGGTCGCCGGCCCCCGGGTAGGGAAAGAAGAGCCCCCCGCACAGCCGCTGCGGGCCCACCAGGTTGCCCAGTTCGTGGCGCCACAGACGGCGTTCCAAGGCGGGCCAACCGGGGCGTGTCTCATCCGGGCGCAGGTGCGCGTGGGCGTCGAAGAGCTCCAGAGGCAGGCGGCTGGACAAGACGGCGGCGGCCTCGGCCTCGTGCGGCTGCAGGGACCACGTCGGTGTCATGGCTTCGCTCCGTCTCCTACCCGGCCGAGGGGCACCAGACCACGCGCCGTGAGCCAAAGCGCGAACCGCAGACAGGCCTCGGCGTCGCGGAAGATGCCCTACTATAGTACACACCGCAGGTCGTACCGACGCGCCGGAAGCCCGCCGGAGTGCCTCCGGGCCGGCAGGGCCCCCCGGCAGACGATCAGGAGAACGCACGCATGCTGCCATGCAGCCACTCGCGCTATGCCGTGGGGGTCCTGGCGGTGGTCCTGGCGACCGGTACCCTCGGACGCGCTGCAAAGGGCGCCGTCACGGTCCTGCCCGAGAGTGCCACCACCCTCGCGGTGATCCGGGACGGCGAGGCCTACCTTGACCTGCATTTCGTGGGCTGGGGGCCGGGCTGGGGCTGGCTTGGCATCCAGGGCACCCTCGCCGAGGCCGAGGGTGGGGCCGTACTGACCGGAACCGCCCGAACAGGCAATGCCGACGTGACCCTGACCGCACGGGTCCGCCAGACCGGCCCGCGGCAGGTGACCCTGGTGACGGAACTCCGCGCCTCGGCAGACGTCGCGCTGACCTGTTTCGTCCTGGCCCTCGAACCCGGACCCGGATGCTTCCCCGAGGAAACCTCGAAGGCGACGGTCACGGCGGCTGACGGGACCGTCCGGGAGGTCCCCCTGCCCTGGGCGCGGAAAGGCCTGGGTGACGCCGTGGGACAGATCGCGCTGTCAGGACGTGACGGTGACGTGGCCCGCATCACCCTCGACCCGCCACGGGCTGTGCCCACTGATGGTGCGGCCCGCATCGTGCTGGCCGGTGAGAGCCTGAAGGCCGCTTCGCCGGCGCTCCTGACGCTCACCCTTGACCTGCCGCAGGAGGTCACCTTCTACCCCAGCGCCGCGGCGGTCCCCCCCGAGGCCGGCGACGGGGCCTGGTTCCCGTTCCAGCCCGACACGGACTACGACCGACCCTCAGAGACGGCCATGGAGGACTGGCTCGAGGCCCCCGCTGGGCGACACGGCCGCATCACGCGTCAGTCGGACCGACTGCTCTACAAGGGCGAGCCCATCAAGCTCTGGGGCCTGAATCTGTGCTTTGGCGCCTGCGCTCCCGAACCCGCCCTGGCCGAGCGCCGGGCGCGTTTCTACGCCCGCCATGGCATCAACGCCGTGCGTCTGCACAAGTGGGCCGACGGACCGGGTTGGGCCGGCATCCAGTCAAAGGACAGCTTCGCCGCCTTCGAGCCGGCAGCGCTGGACCGCATGGACTACCAGGTGGCCCAGTTCAAACAGCATGGCATCTACGTCAAGCTCTCGGCCCACTTCGGGGCCCAGCGTCTCGGGGCTGGCGACCGCGAGGCGGTCCCGTACCTGGACGAATTCGGCGCACTGACGGGCGACGATGGCCGTGTCACCCCACCGCATAGTGCGGTCCATTACGCGCCGGAACTGCAGGACCTGCAGATCCGCCAGATCGTCACCCTCCTGCGGCACCGCAACCCCCACACCGGCCTGACCTATGCCGAGGACCCGGCCGTCGCCTTCATCGAGATCATCAACGAACAGAGCATCCTGTTCTACTCCTCGATGCAACCACTCAAGATCAGCGCCACCCTCCGCCAACGGGTGGCGCGCCAGTTCTGCGCCTGGCTGCGCGAGCGGTACGGGACCCATGCCAAGCTGGCTGAGGCCTGGGGAGGCCAGCGGGCCTTCGACGGCTTCGAGGGCGAGGGCTTCGCTGCCACCGGGGAGCATCTGGACAAGGACAACATCCTGCCCCTGGGCAATCCCTGGTTCTGGGCCCCCGCCCAGCTCGACGGCTCACAGGCCTTCCGCAAACGGCGCCTGCTGGATACGCTGCGCTTCCTCTACGAGCTCCAGAACCAGTTCTACGACCGTTACGTGGCGGCGGTGCGCGAGGCCGGCTATGCGGGCGAGCTGGTCGCCTCCAACTGGCAGGCGGGCGAGGCCTACAGCCACTACTACAACCTCCATTCGGACGCCCGCATCGGCACCATCGACCGGCATAACTACGCCGGCGGCGGTAGCGAGGGCCGCATCGACAACGCCACCATGCTGCGCGTACCCGGGTCGGGGATCCTCAGCTCAGGCATGCAGCAGGTGGCCGGGCTGCCATTCATGCTCTCCGAGTGGATCAGCGTGGCGCCCAACGAGTGGGGAAGCGAGGGGCCTGCCATCGTCGGTGCCTATGGCATGGGCCTGCAGGGATGGGACGTGTCCTTCATCTTCCAGAACCGCGATAACGGCAGCTTCGCCGAGCGCCTCAACGCCGATCGGTGGGAGGTGACCGCGCCCCAGGTGCTGGGCCTCTTCCCCGCCGTCTCGCGGCAGGTGCTGCGGGGCGATGTCCTCGAATCCGGCGAGGTCGTCACCCGCGCCGTCCACGTGCCATCGCTGGGCGAGCCGCGGCTGGGCTTCGACGACCGGGTCAGCCAGCAGCGGGACACCAAGTCCTTCGGCGGAGCGACGGTGCCGTCCGAGGCCCTCGGTGCCGTGCGCTGCCTCGTGGAGTTCGCGGACACGTTCCACGTGACCGCGCCGCTGGACCTGTCGCGCTTCCAGCAGGACGGCTGGCTGGTGGCCAGCACCGGCCAACTGCGGTGGCGTCCGGGAACGACCCGGCTCGATGGCGGGTTCACCATCGATACCCCCGCCACGAAGGCGGCGGTGGGTTTCCACCAGGGCCGCCGCCTCGACCTTGGCAGTGTGACGCTTGCTCCCGCCTGCCGCTATGCCGCCCTCTACCTCGTCGCCAAGGACCCCAAGGGGACCATTGACCAGTCGCGGGACCTGCTCCTGGTGGCCCTCGCCAGGTGCCGCAACACGGGCATGAAGGTCTTCAACGACGACCGGCTCCTTGCCCGGGGCAACGGCCCGGTTCGGCTGGAGCCCGTGAAGGCGCGGATCACCCTGCGCCGCCCAGGGACACCGACGGTGGTCGCCTTGGACCACAATGGTCGGCGCACCGCGACGACACTTCCGGTCGAGAACGGGAGCTTCGAGATCGACGGAGGCCGGGACCGGACCTGCTACTATTTGGTGAGCTATCCCTGAGGGCGGCGGTGACCCGCCGCTCCCCCACCGGACCCCGGCGGCGCGCCGTCCCGCGGCCGCGGGACCGGATCGCAGCCGCCTGCGGTGGAGGCCCACCGCATCTCCACCGGGCTGGCAGCCCGGCAGTGTGGGAGGCGCGCTCCGTCGCGGCGACTCTCACGGCGGCGGTGACCCGCCGCTCCCCCACCGGACCCCGGCGGCGCGCCGGGCGCCGCGTCAGGGCAACTCGATGGGCCCCAGTGCCTTCTCCGCGGTGCCCACGCGTACCCCCTGCAGGACCGGCACAAACGCGGACTTGAAGAGGGTCCGCGCCGGAATCTCGTCACGGTAGAGTTGCTGGCGGGCCATCACCTGCCACCCGGCACCGTCAACCTTGGCGCGCTCCACCCAGACCACGTCGACGCTGTGGATACAGCCCTTGAGCGTTTCGCCGGACTCTGCCAGGGCCGTGCCCAGCCGCATCTGCTGCAGGAAGACGCCGGCCCTCTCGCCGTCCGTCTCGAAACGGATGAACTCCTTGGAGTCGAAGAAGCCCTCCCACCCGCCGATGCGGTCCGTGCGCAGGCCGAGGCTCTTCCTGATCTCCTCGAAGAAGGCATCGGTGGCCTGGGCCGGGTCCGGTTCGCGGAACAGCAGTATCCCCTCATGGATGGTCATGCGCTCAGCGTCGATCACCACCACGTCGTAGTAATCGCTCGGCAGGTGTGCGAAGACCGCTTCCGAGCCGTCCGGCGAGAGTGTCCCCAGCCACGGCTTGAACGGCTCGCGTTCGGCTTCGCTGGTACCCTCCCGGGACTTGCGGTCCTTGCGGAACTTGCGGCCGAAGGCGACCACCAGCCGCTTCGGCCCCGGCGACGAGAACCTCACCGTCAGCTTGCCGGGGAACTGCTCTGGCTGCTCAGGTCTGGCGTACAGGTATGTCCCCACCGGCACGACACTGCCCCCCCCCATGACCAGCGCCGAAGCCGCCAGCAATGCGAGTGCCGCAGCGACCGCGGGAGCAGACCGCATGGACCTCATCGCACCAGCACCTTCGCTTCGTTCGCCACGGGATGGTTGGGATACTCCCCGGCGATCTTGGTGAATACCTCGTTGGCACGCTTCTGGTCGCCGGCCTCGACCAGGATCTTGCCACGCTCCAGTTCGACCTCGGGCAGGTTGGGCAGAAGAGGATCCAGGAGAATGGCGCCGTCCAGCTCGCCCAGGGCCCCATCGAGCCAGCCCAGCCGCCGCCATAGCCGGGCCCTGGCCAGGCTCAGACTGCCGTTCAGCCGGTCGACGGGCGCGACCGTAGACCACTCGTTGAGCACCTCCCAGGCCTCCATCACAAAGCCCCCGTAGAGCAGATCGTAGTAACGCTGGCGCAAGGCGTTGCCCTGGACCGCCGCATAGCGTTGTTTCTGGCCGAACTCGCGTCCGCCCAAGAGCTCTTCCAGACGCTCTTTGGCGGCCGCCGTATCGCCCTTCTGCAGGGCCAGGTCCAGCCGCAAGGCGGCCGGCGTCTTGTCGGCCTTCTCAGCCTGCTTGTCGAGGGCCTGTATGATGGCCTCGGCCCACGCATAGTCCCGAACGCAGAACAGCGCGAACTGCGTCGCCTCCAGGGCGTCGGCTTCCCAGGTCCGGTCAGGCCTGGCCTTGAGCAACTCCACGTAGGCCTTGCGGGCCTTGTCGGGGAAGCGACGCCCAGCGGCCCGGCCGAGCTCGACCAGCGCGGCCCGCCGGTAGAGGTCCGAAGCCTTGCGGTCGCCGATGATCCCCTCGCACACGGGGATCACATCCTCGTTCAGAGGGATGTAGCTCAACAACGTCAGGTACCCGCGCAGAGTGGCTGCATCGATGTCCTCGAGGTTCTGCGGCAGGATGAGGCCGCTGTAGTGCCGGAAGTCCTCCCCCTGCTCGACGGAGAGCGCCCGTGGCGGCAGGGCTTCGCTGATCTGTACCAGGCCCTTGGCCGTGATGTTGCCCTGGGTGCAGGCCACGCCGCGACTGGCCAGACCCGGCAGGATCCGCGTACAGGTCTCGCCCTTGAGCTTCGCCCCATCCTCGAAGCGCCAGAGCGACTCCCGGCCGTTGACCGCCTCGAAGAGGACTTCGGTGAACTGCGCTCCGTTGTAGCTCATGTAGGACTGGATCTTGTAGCGGAAGGCCGGCATGGCCGTGTCCCGGTAGTGGGCCTCGACAGCCTGGCAGCGGGTCCGCCCCGACTGCACAAAGGACTCCGGCGGCAGCGGCCCCTTGTTGCGGGCATCCACCCAGCGGCAGAGAAGCCCCATCAGGTCACCCCCGAAGTCCACCACCACCATGCGAACCTTGTGCGGCCCTGGGGCCAGCGCAATCTCCTTGCGGAACTCGCCCCGAACCGCGTCCCCGGGGAAGTGGCGTCCCTCCCGCGCGATGAGCATCTGGTCGTCGATGAGAAGGTAGCCGGCGTCGTCGGTGACGATCATGAAGGTGACCGTGCCCTGGGCGGGCTGGTTCAGGTACCCGTCGAACACCAGGATGCAGGCGTCCGATGAGTCCACCGGGTTGAAGGACTGCTCGATGCGGTCCACGAACACCGCCCCGAGCCGCTCGGACTTCTCCAACAGCAACTTGACCTCGTTCCAGGTGTTCCCCGGACCGTCGGGCAGGCTCCGCACGTCCAGGGTCAGGTTCTGGAAGAAGCCCTTGTTGACCATCGGGGCCCGCATCTTCGAGCCGAAGTAGACGCAGATCTCGGTGCAGGGCGTACTGCCCTTGGCCAGCGCCAGGACGGTGTTGTCGGCCCCCTTCCCCAACGGCATGACCCGCAGCGGGTTGCCGGTCTGGTCAAAGGCGTACAGGTCCATCCCCTCGTCGTCGCCCAGGCCGCTCACCGGCACCGTCAGGGCATAGCCCGCCTCACGGTTCGTGGGCTCGGACGTCACGTGGAACACGGCGCGGTAGGGCGACTCGCTCTGGTGCCATGAGGCCCGTTCCGCAGCCCGGGCGCGGCTAAGCCCGGCAGAGCATGCCACCGCCCAGATGGCCATCCGGCAGACAGGACCCCGAACCCTGCGCCACAGCACCATGCCATCGGCCTCCGCACGCGGCCTGCCTGCGGGCCCGCGTGACTACCATTCTACCCCTTCCCGTACGGCTTGCCAATGGCCTTTGGCCAGTCGGCGCAGGGCGGTCCCATTGTCGGCATGACCGCTTTGGAGTCGGCTGCCATGGGGGCCGGAGCGCCCGCGGCCGCGCGGCCATTGCTCGCGAGGCCGCGGGCGGTCCAAGGGAAGCGGACAGGCGGCGTGATCCTGGAACAGCCCTGCAGTCGGCAGGCTGCCGGTGGAGACTCGCCCCAACTGGCACTATGGTCTGGCCAGTCGCAGGCGTGGCCCCTATCGAGCCGCCCCGCTTTCCCATCCCTGGTACAGGAGACGAGCCGATGACCGCCGCACGTGATTTCGGGGTTCAGAGCTACTGCTTCCGCACCGTGAAGGACAACGCGGACGTCGCCGCCAAGGTCAGGCAGATCGGCGTCAGCAAGATCGAGATGTGCGGGGCGCACGCCAACTTCGACGACCTGGCGGTATGGAAGGACCAGGCGGCCGTCTACGCCCGGACCGGGATCGAGATCTGCTCCATCGGCGTGCAGACCTTCGGCACAGACATGGCCGCGGCACGGCGCTGGTTCGAGGCCGCCAAGCTGGCCGGCGCAAAGGTGATCACGGCCCACTTCCAGGTGGGCAACTTCCAGACCGTGGTGCCCCGGGTCTCGAAGCTCTGCGATGAGTACGGCATCAGGGTCGCGATCCACTGCCACGGCGGCTACTGCTTCGGCGGCTCCCCGGACGTGATCGCCCACCTCCTGGCCATCGGCGGCAAGGGAATCGGCCTGTGCATCGATACCGCCTGGTGCATGCAGATCGGGCCCCATGCAGGCAACCCCGTCGAGTGGGTCAAACGCTTCAGCGGCCGCATCTTTGGCGTCCACTACAAGGACTTCGTCTTCGCCCGGAATGGCATGTGGGAAGACGTCATCGTGGGCAGCGGCAACCTCAACGTCGCCGCCTTCGTCAAGGCCCTGGAGGCAGACCGGTTCGACGGCGCGGCCGTGATCGAGTACGAGGCCAACCCCGACAACCCGGTCCCGGCCCTCACCGAGTGCGTCAAGGCAATCCGCGCCGCGGTGCCGTAGTACCCCGCCATCCCTCGCAGGCGTCCGCCGCGGTCGGCGGCGGTACTGCACCCCCGTAGGGCCACCGACCCGGGCGGCCTCGCAGCGTCCGCCGCGGTCGGCGGACGTACTGCACGGCCGCGGGACCCCGGGGATGGCGTGGGCTCCCGTCACGGGAGGATGTCGGCGCGGTCCGCGGGCACCACGGCGTGGTGGGCCTCGGGACCCTTCTCGCCGGTGACGCGCACGGTGAGCACGTGATCGCCACGCGGGAGGAGCGGGCTCTCGAACAGCAACGCCTGGTCGACACGCTGCGGGGCATACAGGTCCAGCCGTTCCTCAGGGCCCCCATCCAGTGAGACGGCGGCAATGCCGTTGCTGGGGTCCTTCGAGGCCAGCAGGCGGATCCCCGTGCCACGGAAATGGACCCGGTAGGCGTCGTCGCGACGCCAACCCCAGTGGTTATCCCGGGTAAAAGCCAGCGGCTCGCCACCCTTGAAGGCCCATTCGCCGACGAACTCGAAACGGTTCGCGGAGCCAGCCTGGCTCGTGTCGTTCAGCTTGAGCAGCCCCTCGTAGGCCATCCCTTCGACGACATAGGTGGTGACGGACCGGGGCGGCTCCTCGGCCTCGAAGCCGCCGGCGGCCATCGGCAGATCAGCCAGGCGGACGACCTCCTCGGAGCTGGATGTGCGGTGTACGGCCACGGTCGCCCCCAACCCGGTGAAGGCGCTCAGGCGGTAACGCCGCCGCCGAACCGCGTCGCCAGGGTTGACGCTGACGAGAACCAGCCGCCCAGACCCCCGGTCCAGGAATGCCACCCCATCCTCGGCGTCGCTCGCGACCATCTGGCACCCGGGCCGCACAAAGCGGGTGAACTGGGCCATGGCGTGGTACTTGCGGGTGACGTGGCAAGCCTGAGTCCCGTTCGAGAAGTCACCGTGGAGGAGACCATAGTTGTACTTCCACCAGATGCAGTACTGCTCATTCTCGACCGCCTGCCAGAAGACCCAGGCCTGCGGCTGCAGGTCGCGAAGGTCGCGCAGGATGGCCGCCGCGAGGTCGAGGGCAGGCACCATGCTGGCGTGGTCGTGGCCGGGCCCGCCAGTTGCATTCGAACCGGTGTCGTACTCCGACATCCAGAGGCGCTTGCCGTGACGCTGGGCCAGGTTGCGCAGCTCGGCACGGGTGGTGCCGCGGTAGGCGTGGGTGTTGATCTGGCGGACCGCGGCCCGAGCCCCCTCCTCCCACGCCTGGACCTGGCCGCTGGCCCAGTCGATGCCATGGAAATCCGCCGCGCTGATCCCGGTTTCCAGGCCCCTCTCGGCGAGGGCCTTCTGCAGGGCCTTGATGATCCGGGACTGACCGGCCTCGTCGAAGCGGCACCCCTCCTGCCACTTGTCGGCCTCCCACCAGGTGCCGTCGGGCTCGTTGCAGGGATCCAGGGTCTGAAGGCGGATGCCGAGATCGTCCCGGAGATGGAGGACCACGTCGGCCAGGTAAGCAGCGAAGGCATCGTAAGCATCGTCGCGCAGGTTGTTGCGCCGGGGATTGCGGGACCCGGCCGTACAGCCACTCTCGGTCAACCACCAGGGCGGCGAGTTGGAAAACGCCTCCGCCACGGTGGCCCCGCGCTGCATGGCAGCCGCCAGCAGCCAGCGCTGGTTGGCGTCCGCCGACCAGTCGTAGGGTCCATCTGCCGTTGGCCGGTAACCGGGTACAGCCCCGCCAATCCGCATGTGGGCGTGCCCGGCAGCATCTCCGCCACCGATGTTGTAGCGGACGATGTTCAGCCCGAGGCCCTTGGCCGGGTCGAACAGGAGATCGGCCACCGCCGTGCGCGCCGCCTCCTCCCAGCCCCCCACCGCGACGGCCCACCAGCACAGCGACGTTCCCCAGCCCTCGACGGTCTGGTACTGGGCTGCGGGGTCCACCGCCACCGCGTCCGGCAGCGGCTCCGCCGCCATGGCCCCGAGGCCCAACCACGCCACCATCAGGAGCCCGGTGCGACAGCCCCACCTGGGCGCCCTTCCTGGACTGCCCGTAGCCATGGCGCGCCTCCGCCGCGCGCGGCCTCTCCGCAGGCGGCAGGGAAACATGGGCTGGCACCGGCCCCCGGTCAAGGCGACAGGCCCTGCCATCCGCACCCATGCCCGCGGCGCGCCGGGCTGGCAAGGGCATTCCTGGCCGCTGGAGCGCGGTGGTATGGGGCCTGCCGGCGGGTATACTACGCGGAAACAACCGCAGTGAAAGCCACGGGCCCGGTCGCGCGGACCCGTAGCCCGGTGCCAATTGCCGGCACCGGCTTTCTCGATACGATGAACGAACCCAGTACACAGCCCGAGCCGTGGCAGTTGGAGTACCCGTTCGCGCCGCATTACGTGCAGGTCAGAGGCCACCGTCTGCATGTCGTGGACCAGGGCTCCGGTCCGGCGGTGGTGCTGCTGCACGGCAACCCGACGTGGTCCTTCATGTACCGGCGCGTCGTGCAGGCGCTCGCCCCTACCATGCGGGCCATCGCGCCCGATCACCTGGGGTGCGGCCTCTCGGACAAGCCGCAGGACTGGCCCTATCGCCTGAGCGACCACGTCGCCAACCTGGAGACCCTCATCGACGAGCACCTCCGCCTGGAGCGCTTCAGCCTGGTGGTCCACGACTGGGGCGGCCCCATCGGCATGGGCTACGCGGTGCGTCACCCGGAGCGAATCGAGCGGTTGGTGGTGCTCAACACGGCGGCATTCCTGCTGCGCCGCTGTCCGTGGCGCATCCGCCTGTGCCGGCTGCCGGTCTTCGGGCCGCTCGCGCTTCGCGGCGCCAATGCCTTCGCGCGGGCGGCCGTGTCCATGGCGGCGGGCCGGGAACACCGGCTGAGCCCGGCAGCGCGGGCCGGGATGCTCCATCCCTATGACTCCTGGGATAACCGGGTGGCCATCCTGCGCTTTGTCCAGGACATCCCTGTCAGGTCGGGACATCCCACCTGGGATTTGCTGGCGACCATCCAGAAGAACCTGCACCTCCTGGCCGACAAGCCGGTGCTCATCTGCTGGGGACTCCAGGACTTCTGCTTCAACGAGCCCTTCCTGGACGCCTGGCAGCGCTACTTCCCCCGGGCCGAGGCGCACCGCTTCGAGGACGCGGGCCATTACCTGCTCGAGGATGCCGGCGACCGCGTCATTCCCCTAGTCAAGCGTTTCCTGGAGACCCCGGAACCGCAGGCCCCGGGCGCTAGCCCCGAGGAAACCGGCCGACACCGCGTCCCTTGAGCCTACGGCCAGCGGATGCAGCTCTCTGCCCAGGCCCCCGAGGCGACGGCATACCATCGCCGCGCAACGGCCTCGACCCACACGGCGGGCCCGGCCAGACCTCACCCCCGGCAGCAACTGGCCGCCCGAGCCCGGGACGGGCCCCGAAGGAGCAGCAGGGAGCCCCCGGCACGACAGGTGGCCTCCCCGGCCACGGCGGCCCCGGAGCGCCCCCGTGGCCCCCGGGAGGCCCGGCGACAGCCCTCCCCCGGAACCCGCCGGGAGGAAGCAGCCCCCGGGCCGGCCGTCCCATGGAACTGCCGCCGACGCGGCTGTGGGCTAGCCGCCCGACGGTGGACCCGGCCCCGAGCCGGCCCGCGACCGAGACCACCGAGCGCCGGTGGCACACCAACTCCGGCCCCGGGCTCCCCGGCCGCAGCGCCCGCCGCCGCCGGCGCCCCCGCCCCCGCCCCGCTCCGGCGCAACGCCTCGGAGCTGACCCCCGCCGGAGCCCCCGCCCGCTGCACCAGCGCCGCCAGCGTCCGCTGCA
>Ga0172371_10001808_pt1 | contig 33931 bp, 36 predicted proteins | sample Lak12m_FD_114543 | JGI IMG/M metagenome (GOLD analysis project Ga0172371, IMG submission 114543) | Freshwater microbial communities from Kabuno Bay, South-Kivu, Congo - kab_022012_12m | ecosystem: Environmental > Aquatic > Freshwater > Lake | place: Democratic Republic of the Congo: South-Kivu...
AAGCTAGTCTCCCTAGTTTAACCCTTACTTTGGGGCAAGAAAGATGCCGTTTACGCTCGTAACCACCGTTGCATTGAGTTAGTCACCCTCAACGCGATGGTCTCTTTGCTTTACCAAAATTATGTGATTATCATAGATTTTTGTCAAACTTGGACATGGTCAATGCAACGAAATTGCAAAATATCGCGTTCTAGACGGAAAACAACTTTTCTGTCGCGTTCACTTAGTCATCTAACAATAAAAAAACGCATCCGAAGATGCGTTAAGCGCGTCATGGCGGAGCAAGAGAGACTCGAACTCTCGCGCCAGTTACCCGACCTACGTCCTTAGCAGGGACGCCCCTTCACCAACTTGGGTATTGCTCCGTGGTGCTAGTAAATATTACCATCGCGCCGGTATCGTTTCAACAAGATATCTCAGTAGGCTTTGGCGAAATAGACGACCTTGGAGGCCGGCTTGCCGCAGACGGCGCACGTGTGGCCGTGCGGCTTCTGGTCGAACGGCATGACGCGGGCGGTCGCCGAGGTCAGCTCCTTGACCTTGTCCTCGCAGGCGGTTTGGCCGCACCACATCGCTTTGGCAAAGCCGCTTTGGACGGCGTCGGACAATTCGTCGAGGTTGGCGACGGTGGCGATATGGCGGTGGAGGTGTTCGGCGGCTTTCTGGTACATGTCGGCGTGGATTTGTTTCAATAGCGACGGAAGTTCGCTTAAAACGTCAGCCCGCTTGAGTATCAGTTTCTGGTGATTGTGGCGGATTGAGGCGACGACGACTTCGTTGGCGATGTCGCGCGGGCCGACCTCGAAACGGATCGGGACGCCTTTCATCTCGTATTCGGCAAATTTCCAACCGGGAGTCTGCTCGGAGGCGTCCAGTTTGACGCGATAGCCGGCGGCGCCGAGCTCATCAGCCAAAACGCGAGCATGCTCGAGCACCCCTTCTTTGTTCATTTGGATGGGAACGATGACAATCTGAATCGGGGCGGCCGCCGGTGGCAGCACGAGGCCGTTATCGTCGCCGTGGACCATGATGAGACTGCCGATGAGGCGCGTGGATACGCCCCAACTCGTCTGATGGACTGGCTTGAGAACGTTGTCGCGATCTTGGAACTTGATGCCGAAAGCTTCGGCAAAACCCGTCCCGAAATAGTGGGAGGTTCCGCTTTGGAGTGATTTGCCGTCGTACATCAACGCCTCGATTCCGTAGGTTTCCATCGCCCCGGCGAATTTTTCCTTGTCGGTCTTGCGCCCGAGCAGAAACGGAATCGCCAGAAGTTCGCTTCCGAGCATCCCATAGATGTCGAGGATGGACAAGGTTTCCTGACGCGCTTCGCTTTCGCTGGCGTGGACGGTGTGCCCTTCCTGCCACAGGAATTCGGCGCCGCGCAGAAACGGGCGCGTCGTCTTTTCCCAACGGATGACCGAACACCATTGGTTGTACTTTTTCGGCAAGTCGCGGTAGCTCGAGACGATCTTGGCGTAATGCTCGCAGAAGAGCACCTCGCTCGTCGGGCGGATGATGAGGCGGTCGTCGAGTTTTTCCTTACCGCCTTGGGTGGCCACCAACGTCTCCGGAGCAAAACCGGCGACATGTTCTTTTTCCTTGTTGAACAGACTCTCGGGGATTACCAAAGGCATGTACACGTTCTCGTGGCCCGTCTGTTTGAACCGGCGGTCGAGGTAAGCCTGGATCTGTTCCCAGATGGCATAGCCGTAGGGGCGATAGATGATGAAGCCCTTGACCGACGAATAATCCATCAATTCGGCCTTGCGGCACACGTCGGTGTACCATTGGGCGAAATCGACGTCGCGGCTGGTGATGGCTTCGTTTTTGATGGTTTGGCGTTCCATATCAATTCTTCTTTCCGTGTTCGAACTGGCGGATGCGGTTGAGCACTTTCGTTTCCAAAGAGGCGATGTCGGTGGCGAACGGGCTGAGGCAGTCGGCACTCAGAAGGCCGACCCCGAAACTGGCCATCAACTCGACGCCGGCCATTTCGCTCATGTCGGTAGCGATGATCGGACGTTTGAATTTCTGGAGGATTTCGATCAAGGCGTGGACGTTGATGCGCTGGCGGTCGTTGGCGAGGATGTCGCTCGTCATCCGATGGTCCAGAATATAATAATCAAACAATTTGTAAATGTCATTATCAAGCAAGAGATGCATGTCCGAAAAGGCGATGGCGACCCCGAAGCCCTTTTCCTTGAACGTGCCGATCATCTGGGTGATGACGGCCATATTGGCTTCCCATTCGTTGATTTCGACTTCGTCGAACACGAGGATGATGTGGGCGTCCTTCATCTTTTTCATCATCGCCAGGCTCTTGAGGATGAACAGTCGTTCGTAGACGCTGGCTGGGAAGAACAGCATCTGCCAGTCGGCCGTCCGTTTTTCGACGAAAAGGTTGAGGATTTGGCGGGCGACGTTCGAAAGAAGCTCGCGACTCGATTCCGAATCCTGCGACAGCCGCGTCAGCTCGAAGCGGCTGCTCGTGAGCGCCGACATGATGTTGATGGCACTGAAATAAGCTTTGATCTGATAATCGGAGACGTCGACGATCGGCCGGAATTTGATTTCATATTTGCGGGCTTTGATGATGTCGACGATCTCGAGTTCGACGGCTTTGGCCGACATTTCGGTGAAGCTTTGGTTACGGTCGTAGATGGCGATGATGGTGTCGCGCCGTTCGGCGAGGTCGGCCATCAGGCGCGCATGGTGCAGCAATTCCTCGAAATTGTGCGGGAAGAACTTGTTCTCGACGACGCCGATGGCATACGAGATATCGTCCTTGAGTCCGCTGACTTCGAGGTACTTGACGATCGTGTGCGCCAGCGAGTGGGCGATTTGCATGTGTTCGTTCGTCGTCAGGTTTTTCATCTCCAGAAGGACGATTTCCGAGGCTTCCTGTTCGACGAGATACAACCCCATGCTCAAGAAAGCCGTGATTTTGTCTTTCAGCTTCTTGAGAAAGACGCTGGAAATGTACATTCCGGTGTTGCCCTGGTATTTTTTGTAGAAAAAGCGGATTAGGTAGGTCGCCCCGCGGTTCGCTTGCGATTTTTCAAGGCGATGGTTGGCTTCCGGCAGCGTGATGACGTTGGATCCCCGGTGCTGCTTGCGTCCTTTACGTGGCGTCAGATAACGGAGCAGGAAACTGTTGAGATGGATGATTTTGGCTTCCGCGTCGACTTTCACGGTTTCCAGCACCGAGAACATCGTCCGCTTCGATTGCCGCAGTACGGCTTGCGCCTCAAGGTGCCACGGCGTCTCTTTTTTCGGATTGGCGAGTTGCTTCAGCCAGTTGCTGACGCGGTAATAATCTTCAGCTGCGTATTGTTTGAGGAACGTGTCGATGTCCGACGTTTTGATCTTGCGGGGATTGGTCCGATCGAAATAGACCACTTTATTCGTGTCCAAATAAATGGTATAGACGCGGTAGGTATAGATTTTCGACAACGTTTCCTGACGATGGAATCGCCGCCGGCGGTTCCAGACGATGAGGAAAACCAAGATAAGCGACAGCGTCAAAACGGCGGCTAAAAAGACCGTCTGAAGCAGCGGCGAAAGCGGCAAATCGGGGAAAAAGTCAATTAAGAAAACGGATTTTGGCATAATTCAATATTATAGTATTTCGACCGTTAAAATGATATTTAATCGAATTCGGATGTTTTAATTGGAAAGAGCCGATGGCATGATATAATATGCGACGGAGAAATACCCAAGCGGTTGAAGGGGTCAGTTTCGAAAACTGATAGAGGTTGCAAGGCCTGCGAGGGTTCGAATCCCTCTTTCTCCGCCAGTGCGATTATCAGGCATCTGTGATGCCTTTTTATTTTTCCGGCAAGTGCCTATAATTTGAGTGAGGATTCATTTATGGACGAAACAATCACGATTACCCGCATTTCCCATTGGTCATGGTTTCTGATTCGCTACAAGGACTGGACGATCCACATCGATCCCGGTTACGGCAACGACCGCGAGTGGCAGCAGCTGGCGCCGATCGCCTTCGATGCCAAAGCCTCGCTGGTATTGATCACGCACGGACATTACGATCACGTCCGGCCCGAGGCGCTGCGCCGGTTGATCGGACCTCAAACGATTGTCCTGGCGCCTTTTGGCGCCATCGATGAAGAGACGTTTCCGCATCGACGGATCGAAGTCGGGGCTTTCTACGAAGTGGGACCGGTTCAAATTGGCGTCATCGATGCTTACAACACCCCAAGCGGGCATTCGACCAAGAAATATCATGAAAAAGGGGTCGGCGTCGGATACGTGCTCCATCTTGGCACCAAACGTATCTATCATTCCGGGGATACCGACGTCATCCCGGACATGGAAAAGATTCATGGCGTCGACGTCGCCTTGCTCCCCGTGAGCGGCGTTTACGTGATGGATGTCGAGGAGGCTGCATCCGCCGCGGCGATCATCCGCCCGGGGCTTCTGCTTCCGATGCACGAGATGACGGTCACCGAACGGGACGTGAAACAATTGTCGCGGCTGTTGCCCAACCAGAACATCGCCTATCTGCGCATCGGGCAGTCGGTAAGCATTTAAGATGCTTTCCTTCGACAACGGACGGACATATATTTCATGACTGTCGCCAAGTTTTGATATAATTCAAAAAGGTATCGTTCATGCTCTCAGGATTATACAATTCCTACAACTTGCAAATGAATGGCGTGCCTTTGGTGGTTTTGGTCATCATCTTTATCAGCATGCGTTTTCATCGCGACTTCAAAACGGCCAGCAGCCGCCTATTCCGCCTTCTCATGTATCTGAACGCCGTCCTATTGATTGGGGAAATGCTATTGGTGTGGGCTTCCAGCGGCCAAACCTCGTTTTATCGCGGCGCCAACATCGCCATCAACGTGATCACGTTCATCACTTTACCGGCCTTGGTTTTCGTTTGGCTCATCTACACCTTGAAAGAAATCGGTATCCGCTTCTCTTTTAAAAAATGGTGGGCGCTACCGCTGGCGATGCCGCTATTAGTCAGTATCGCGATGACGATCGGCTCCATTTTCAACGAATTGTATTTTTTCATCGATGCTGCCAACGTTTATGAACGTGGTCATCTTTTTTGGCTTCACGCGGCGATATCGTTTTTTTTACTTGGGCATCAGTCTGGTGTTCACGGTTTCCAATCGAAGCAAACTGCCACGCAATGCCTTTGTACCGATGTTGCTGTTCGCGTTGCCTCCGACGCTCGGAGGGGCGCTCCAAACGGCTTTCTATGGCATTTTGACTCTCTATCCGATGATCACGATTTCGCTTTTAATGGTCTTTATCTTTGATCAGTCGAAACGCGTCGTCACCGATTACCTGACCGGCGTCGCCAATCGGCGGCAATTCGAGAACCACATCGCCAATCTGAAACCGAAGCAAATTGACAAAAACCTGGCAGGCATGCTGATCGATCTCAACGATTTCAAATCCATCAACGACACCTATGGCCATGTCTACGGCGACGAGGTGCTGATCGAATTGGCCAAAGTGTTGAAGACGACGTTTACGGCCAACGATTTCATCGCCCGCACCGGCGGCGACGAATTCGTGATTCTCTTTAAGGTCAAGAAGACCCGCAGCGTGGCCACTGCCACGAGAAACCTGATTGAGAACGTCAATGTTTTCAATGCTTCGGGACGGTTTCCGTTCGACGTCAAGTTCAGTTATGGAGTGCTTCTATTCGATGCCGCGAAATATTCCAGCATCGCTGACTTCATCGCTCAAATCGACCAATTGATGTATCGGCAAAAGCGCCAGACGGGCCAACAAGGATCGGAATTCCCGCTCAGATGAACCACACGATTTTCACCAGCATTCTGCCTACGGCCGTCCGCGATTTCACGATCAATATCCTTCTGTTGTTCGGACTTGTGTTCCTTTATCAGATATCACGGTTCCGGCCGCAACAGAAGGGCTGGGTCAAAAACTCCATCGTCGGATTGGCTGTCGGCGGCTTCGCCATTCTTATCATGAGCTTTCCGTTCACATTCCAGGCTGGCCTCATCTTTGACGCCCGCAGCGTCCTTTTCGTCATTTCCGGGTATTTTTTCGGGCCGATCGTGACCATCATCGGTTCGCTCATCGGGGCGGCATATCGCATTTCGATCGGCGGCAACGGCGTCTATGCCGGCGTGGCGACAATCTTGGCCACGTCGCTGATCGGCGTCATTTGGGCGCCGCTCGAACGCAAGCTGCCGGTTGTTTGGCCCCAGGTTTTCAAATTTTACCTGATGGGTTTTTTGGCACACATCGTCACTTTGATCTGCCAATTGCTCATTTTCCCGATATCGAACGCCATCGATGCCCTCCGCACGATCGCCATCCCATTTCTGGTCGTCTATCCAATCGCCACGATGATCATCGCCATCTCGATCGACAACCATAAGAAACGGCTCTTGGCGGACATGGCTATCCGCGCCCAAAAACTTTTGCTGCAGTCTTCGATCGACAGCGCTTCCGAAATGGAAATCTACGCGTTGGACACCGAATACAATTATCTGACTTTCAACCGTTTCCACGAGGAATCGATGACGCGCTATTACGGGCGTTCCCCCAACAGCGGCGACAATTTTTTCGCTTTCGTCAGCCACGAAGCTTTCCGCCTCCGCCTCAAACGGGAGTTTGATCGGGCACTCAACGGCGAAGCGCACACGAGCGAAGCCGAAATCGAGGTCGAACCCGGCAAATTCTTCGAATCGCACTACAATCCCATCATCGACGAGCACCGGCGCGTCGTCGGCGTCAGCGTCTTCGCCCAAGACATCACCCGGCGCATCCAGGACGCCAACCAAATCATCCACATGTCATACCACGACTCGCTCACGGGTTTGAAAAACCGCCGTTTCTACCAAGAGGAAATCGAACGGTTGGGACAACTTAAAAGCTATAAGGAGACGTTCGTGCTATTGGACATCAACGGGCTTAAGGTCATGAACGACGCCTTCGGGCACGGAGTCGGCGATCTTTTGCTGACGCGGGTGACCGCCATAATCCAGAAAAAGCTTCCGGACAAGTCGGAATTCATGCGCATTGGGGGCGACGAGTTTTTAATCATCTTCTACGAACTTGGCGAGAACGAAGTGAACCGCCTCGTCGACGACATCGATCGCGAACTTAAAAACAGCGAAATCAACGGGATCAACTTTTCGGTGTCGTTCGGCGTCCAAGGCCACTCGCCGCGCGAGACGATCATCGATACCATCCGCGGCGCCGAAAAACGCATGTACACGAAAAAGCTGAGCGAGGTCACCAGCTCGCGCCACGAGACGATCCGTGCCATCTTAAACACGCTCCACGTCAAGAGCCAACGCGAGGAAAGCCATTCGGCCCGCGTCGCCTTGATCTGCGAGAAAATCGGCGAAGCCTTGCATCTGCGGCGCGAGGAAATCGAACTCCTGACGACGATGGCCAACCTTCACGACATCGGCAAGATCGCCGTCGATCAGGCCATCCTCGACAAACCGGGTCCGTTGACCGACCGCGAATGGTCGGAGATTAAGAAACATCCGGAAACGGGTTATCACATCCTTCTGGTATCACCCGAATACGCCGAGATCGCCGAAGACATCCTGTCACACCACGAACGCTATGACGGGAAAGGCTATCCGCGCGGCCTCAAAGGGAGCGACATCCCCCTTAGAGCCCGCATCATCAGCGTGGCCGACAGCTACGACGCCATGACGAGCGCCCGCCCTTATCGTCCACCGTTGGGCCTGGAAGAAGCCTATCGTGAAATCGAACGGAATGCCGGAACGCAATTCGACCCGCAAATCGCCGCCGTTTTCCTGAATTTGCTGCGAAATGGCCATGCCGATTTATAGTTGTCATTCTTATTGGATATTACTAAAAGTAATGGTATGATATGCCTTGTCGTTTGAGGTGACGTATATGTGGGATGCGATTGTCCAGTTTCTGACCGCGGCGCCATGGTGGGAGTTGCTCATCATCTTTTTCGCCAAAATCGTCGAAGTGTCATTGGGCACCGTCCGTATGATTCTCGTCAACAAAGGTTACCGCAACCAAAGCGTCCTGTTCTCCTTGATTGAAATATTCATGTGGGTCTTCATCGCCAGCACCGTCATCAACAACATTGACGGAGCGCCGATCAAGGGCATCGTCTACGGCCTTGGTTTCGCGGCCGGCGTCTATTTCGGGTCGATCATCGAGACGAAATTGGCGTTCGGGATGGTGCTCGTGGAAACGATCGCCAGCGCCAAAAACGGAATCTTGATTGCCGACCGTCTGCGCAGCATCGGCTATGGGGTGACGACGATCGTCGGCCAAGGCCGTTCCGAGGAACGGCTCGTCATCAAGGTGTTCGCCCGCCGCCGCAATTCCGAAGACGTCATGAAGGAAATCCTCAAAATCGACGAAGCCGCCCTTATCATCCGCGAGGACATCAAGGACATCACCGGTGGATATGTCATCCGCTCGCGCTCGCCGTTCAAATAGACGCCGTGCTATAATATTGGCGCATGAATATCTTATCGTTATTGACCCCCAAGAGCGACGTCGAATATCTCTACGACGATTTTTCGCTTCGCCAGGCGTTGGAGAAAATGGAAGTCCACCATTATCAGGCGATTCCCGTCATCAGCCGCAAAGGCAACTACGTCGGCACGATCACCGAGGGCGACCTCCTGTGGTTCATCAAGAACCAGAAACGCTTCGACATCGGACAGGCGGAAACGGTGCCGCTCAGACGCATCGGCCATCATAGGGATTACCTGGCGGTGTCGATCCTCGCCCCTATCGACGACATCTTCAAATTGTCGATCCAGCAAAACTTCATCCCGGTGGTCGACGACCAACAAATATTCATCGGCATCATCCGCCGTCAATCGATTATCAGTTATTTCTACGACGAGCTTTTCACGGTCCGCGGTAAATGAACATGGATGTGATTGCCGCCATCATGACGAGGCGCAGCATTCGCGCTTTCAAAGACGAACCGCTCGACGAGGAGACCATCAAAACCTTGGTCCACGCCGGCATGTGCGCCCCAAGCGCCCACAATACCCGCCCCTACCATTTCGTGACGGTCACCGCCAAGGATACGAAGCATGCCTTGATGGAAAAAAGCCTGTTTGGCAAAATGATGGACGCCGCCCCGCTCGTCATGGCCGTCTGCGGCGACAAACTGCTGCAACCGATCCATGATTTTTTATACGAAGACTGCTCGGCGGCGACCGAAAATATTTTATTGGCCGCCCACGGTCTCGGATTGGGCGCCGTCTGGATCGGCGTCTATTCCTTGACGGGATGGCGCAAATTCATCGTCCAAACGTTAAAATTGCCGGAAAATGTCATCCCGATCGCCCTCATCGCCATCGGCCACCCGAATCAAACGCGCACGGAGCGCGACCGTTTCGAGGATAGCAAATGGCACCGCGACGCGTGGTGATCACTTAATCGGTTTGATGAAGAAGCGGCCGTAGACCTGATGGCCGTAGCTGACGTCGATGAATGACTTGGGATCGACCTTCCGCACGAGTTGGGCGATTTTTTTCACTTCGAAGCTGGACACGACGGTATAGATGATCAAACGAGGTTCGCCCGAGAAGCCGCCTTGGGCGTTGACGACGGTACACGAATGCGGCACGTTGGCAAGGATGACCTTCGGCAACCCGACTTGGCTCGTGATGATTTGCATCTGGGCTTTCTTGTTGCGCATGTTGAGGGCGTCGATGACGCGCCCGTTGGTGAAAAAATAGACCAGCGTGTAAAGAAAACTGTTCAAGGCTCCGATGCCGCTGCCTTCTTTGATGATGGTCAAAGTGGTGTACACCGCCAAAATGACGGCATTGAAGCCGATCTGGTATTTGCCGACGGAGGTCGATTTGTGATTGGCGATGTAATAAGTGACGACGTCAAGGCCGCCGCCGCTGAACTCGAACCGGAAGCAAAGGGAACTCCCGACGCCCGCGAGCAACCCGGCGAACAGCGCCCGCCCGAGCATGTCGGCGGAGATGTCGATGATCGAAAGCCATCCGATGGGAATAATTTGGATGAACAATGACGTGAAAATAACGTTGATGACGGAAAAGACGGCGAAGCGTTTACCGATTCCCCTATAAGCCAGGAAAAACAACGGAACGTTGAGCGTGAAATAGAAAATCGCCTGGAACGTTTTGGCTTCGACCTGCGGGAACAACCGCAACAATTGCGTGGCCAACGTCAGAATCTGCGCGAGGCCGGACGCCCCGCCGGTAATCAAGGCGTCGGCTTCGGGATCGGTCGTCGTGATCAATCCGCGAAACGAATAGGCGAACATGAAGGCGGCGACGACGGCGACAATAAAAGTAACCGAATAATCGAGGATGAGCCGAAACCGTCCATGCTCGTACATGAAGTCCTGGTAGCGCTGATGCCATTTTTGGAAGCGGAACATGGATGCTAAATAATCGTGCAAATACGATGAAATGATTATATACTATTCAAGGTTATTTGCCATGTCCAACAAAATTACTTTTTTATTGAATTACATAGGTCGGTTTGCTAAACTTAACGTGCTATATGTAAATATAGGGGGATACTGAATGAAAAAAGTATTAACGGTAATCGGTGCCTTCTTCGCCCGCATCTGGGGATGGATCAAAGAAACGGCCTGGGTTCAGCCACTGCTGATCGTCGGCCTCATCTTCGCCGTCATTTTCTCGATTCCGACGATCACCGAATGGATCCAAGGGATTGCCGAAAACGCCAACAGCGCCGAAACCTACTACAAAAAATACCGTAAATCGCTTGAGGGCGAGGAAACCTCCGACGCCCAGAAGCTCATCGACGCCGTCATGGCCAACGAAGACACTTACGGCGACAAATACTTCATCATTCTCGTCCAGTCCGAATGCGGAGGCTGCTCCGATTTGCAACCGGCCGTCGAACTATTGCGGTCCAAAACGAGTCGCTTCTATAACGCCGACACCTATGGCGCCTTCAAATTCTACACGATCTTCATCGATCAGGAAGTCGATAGCGACGAAACGACGACGGCCTGGCAGCGGTTCATCGACCGCAACGACGATTTCCTCCTTCGCGCCGCCGAAGTGGCCGAAAACTCGTGGTATAAGCTTAACGGGCACATCACCGACGACAACGTAACCGGCCTGCAAGACGGGTCCGGCATCGTCACCCCGACGCTGTTCCTTTATGACATTACCGACAACAACCCAATCGAACCCGGCATCAGCGAAATGATGTTCGGGGTCTCCGGGACGACCTCTTATGAACGGGCCGAGCGGATGAGCCACGCCTGGCTCCACAGCGAGGAATTCACCCAGTAAATCAAAACCGCTCACTCGAGCGGTTTTTCTTTTGCCTGCCAATCGATGTTATAATTAACAATGAGGATTTTCCATGGAATTCAACCGCTGGAACACTTATGGTTATGTCACCGCCATTACCCCGAAACGCCACTACGGCCAATCAAAAGCTCCTTATGACGGACTTAATTTCGCCTATCACGTCGGCGATGAGAAAGCCGACGTAACCGCTAATCGCCTCCAATTGCTGAAGCAACTGCAACTCAGTCCCAACCGCATCGTCTTCGCATATCAAAGTCATAGCGACATCATCAAAAAAGTCACTCTCAAAGACGGTGGCACCGGTTTCGAATCTTATGAATCGGGCATCGCCGCCGACGCGCTTTACACTTATGACACGCGGCTCGCGCTAGGCATTTTCCATGCCGACTGCGTCCCGGTCTTCCTATTCGACAAAGTCAAAAAATGGGTGGCCATCATCCATGCCGGAACCCCCGGTTCCTTGAACCGCATCACCGAAAAGTCCGTCCGGCATCTGATCGAACGCGAAGGCAGCAATCCCAAGGACATCCGGGCGTATATCGGCCCGGCCTTGACATTCGCTTTCCATCCGATTGCCGAAGCCGAACGCGATGCCATCTTGGCCCAAAACCCCGATTTCTTCTATGCCTTGAAGCGAAGCGACGGCATCAATTTCCTCGACGTCCCGCTTCTCAACGTCGGGCAACTGCGCCACATGGGCGTCCCCAGCGCCAATATCACGGCTTCGGGCATTGACACCTACTCGAACCCCAATGAATATTTCTCTTATGCCCGCGACAAAAAGACGGGCCGCCACATGTCGCTGATCATCCGCGAGCGTTAACGCTTCCGATAGTGGTTGATTAAAAATTCGTTGACGTTAGGCGGCACGAGGCCGTGGATGTCCACCCCTTGTTCCGCCAATTCTTTGATCGTTGAAGAAGAAATGAATGAGACCCGCTGCCGGCTCATCAGAAACACCATCTCGACGCTGGCGTCGATGTATTCGTTGCCGGCGGCGATTTGGGACTCGTACTCGAAATCGGGAACGGCCCGCAAGCCGCGCACGAGAGCCGAAGCCCCGTGTTCCTTGGCGTAACGGACCGACAGCCCGCCCGTCATGTCGACTTTGATACGTGGACCGAAACGGGCGACGGCGCCTTTGATCATCGCCAGCCGTTCATCGACGGTAAACGTCGTTTTCTTGTGCGGGTTGACGGCCAAGACGACGATGACCTCGTCGAAAAGCGAGAGCGACCGTTCCAAGATGTCGATGTGGCCGTTCGTGATCGGATCGAAACTTCCCGGATAAATGGCGATTTTCATGGCTACCTCCACATGATGGCGACGCGAGTGATCCCGTAACGGTAACGCCGCACTTTGGCAAAACGCGTTTCGTCGACGATAATTTCTTTTTGGGTTTCGGTGACAATAATCGCATCTTCGGCCAACAACCCGTCTTCGAACATCATATCGATGACTTTCTCGCATAATTTATCGAGATAAGGCGGATCGAGGAACACCAAGCCGAATAGCAGTCCTTCTTTACGCGCATGGGCCAGCGCATCGAGATAATCGCGGTGCCAAACGATGGCGTTATCGATATCCAATGCGTGGATGTTATCATCGATCGTCTTGATGCAGATATCGTTATGATCGGCAAAGACCGCCTGCGCCGCGCCGCGCGACAGGGCTTCGAGCCCGAAGGAGCCCGAGCCGGCGAACAAATCGAGGGCGACCCGTCCGGCGACGGCCGGACCAAGGGCCGAGAAGATGGCTTCGCGCACGGCGTCTTTGGTCGCCCGCGTCTCGCGCGTGGTCGGCAATTTGATCAGGCGATGCCGGAGTTTCCCGCCGATGATTCTCATCGTGCGGCGTCTCCGCAGAAATGGAGATTGAACGGCGTGAAGAGCGTCGTTTGGATTTGCTCGTACATCAGCCGCACTTCTTGGTATCGCTTATTGTAGCGGCGGACGAGCGGATGCTCGTCGAGGGCTTTTTTGGCCAAATGGAGTTCTTGCTGCGCCAAGGTTTGACCGGCGCCTTCGCTTGCCGCGGCGTAAGTTTCCGCTTTATTCCGCATGACGGCGACCAACGCCCGCACATCCTGATTCGCGTCGAGTTCTGCTTCGAACTCGGCCAGGTTTTGGACGCGGATATCCGCGGCAAGCGCAGTTTTGAGCTCGTAGGCCATGGCCATCAAACCATTCGTTTCCATAATGATACAATACCAAGTCCCGCCCCTGAATTAAAGCAAAAGGATTTAAAAACGACGTTCGTTAATGTAACATAATATCGCCTATGAAACTGACGATCATCAAAGACAGCGACCCGAAACTCCGCGAGAAAAGCAAGCCCGTGCCGATGCCGCTATCGGACAAGCACCGCAAGCTCCTTTTGGCGATGATCGACTACCTGGCCAAAAGCCAAGATGAGGAATACGCCACCAAACATCATCTGCGCGAAGGCGTCGGGCTCGCCGCGCCCCAGGTCGGCCATAATATCCGGATGATCGCCATCCATTTCCAAAAAGACGAACGCGCCGTTTCCCACGGCCTCGTCAACCCGATTGTCGTCGCCAGTTCCGTCAAATTGACTTATCTTGGCACCGGTGAAGGCTGCCTGTCGGTCGACGAAGTCCACGAAGGCTATGTCTACCGGCCATACAAGGTGACCGTCAAAGCCTTCGACGTCGTCACCAATCAGGACGTGGCGTTGACGTTCCGCGGGTTCGACGCCATCGTCGTCCAGCATGAAATCGACCATTTGGACGGGATTTTGTTCTATGATCGCATCGACAAGGCCAATCCATTCAAGCTATTGGAAAACGCCGAAATCGCCCAATAAAAAGCAATATCGTTTTATTTACGCCGATAAAACGCTATAATATTCACAAAGTTGACTAATAATGATAATTAGTTTAGATCAAGGAGCCGTTTTTCATGCCTAATTCCTTATTGTCGTCGCCCGTTTCCGTCTATGCCCTGGGAGGTTTGGGGGAAGTCGGCAAAAACACCTATTGCGTCGAAAACGACAAGACGCTGATCATGATCGATGCCGGAGTCCGCTTTCCCGAAGAGGACTTGCCGGGCGTCGATTACGTGATTCCCGACTATACCCACATCAAGAACAACCGGAACAAATTCAAAGCCCTGATCATCACCCACGGCCACGAGGACCACATCGGCGGCATCCCCTTTTTGGTGCAGCACGTGTTCGTCCCCGTCATCTATGCCCCGCGCCTGGCGGCGGCCTTCATCCGCCACAAGCTCGAGGACAACCGCATCAAGGAAAACGTCAAGATCGTCGAGTACACCGAGGAATCGGAAATCAAGATCGACGATTTCCGCATCCAGTTCTTCCACATGACGCATTCGATTCCCGACGCTTTCGGCATTTGCATCGACACGCCCGAAGGGCGCATTGTGACCACCGGCGATTTCAAAATCGATCTGACGCCGATCGGCGCCGACATCAACCTCGGCAAGATTGCCCGGCTCGGGACCGAAGGCATCGATTTGCTGCTGTCGGATTCCACCAACGCCGAGATCGAGGGCTACACCCCGAGCGAGCGCAACATCATCGGTGCCATCAACGACATCTTCAAAAACGCGCCCGGCCGCTTGATCATCTCGACTTTCTCCAGCAATATCTCGCGCATCCAGCAAATCGTCGAAGTCGCCGTCAACTACAAGAAAAAGCTCGTCATCATCGGCCGCTCGATGGAAAACGCCGTCATGCAGTCGCGCAAGATGGGCATCATCAAAATCCCCGACAGCAGCCTGATCGCCATCGACGACATCAAAACGATCAAAGCCGAGGAGACGGTCATCCTCTGCACCGGATCCCAAGGGGAGCCGATGGCCGCCCTGTCGCGCATCGCCAACGGCGAACACCGCCAACTCCGCGTCATCCCCGGGGACACCGTCGTCTTCTCGTCGAGCCCGATTCCCGGCAACGGCCTCAGCATCAACAAAGTCGTCAATCAACTGACGCGGGCTGGGGCGTCCGTCCTCGTCAACTCGATCCTTTATAACGTCCACTCCTCGGGCCATCCGGCCCGTCAGGAACTGCGCATCATGCTGAAATTGTTCAAACCGCGTTACTTCATGCCGATGCACGGCGAATACCGGATGCTGAAATTGCATGCCGAGCTCGCCCATTCCCTCGGCATCGACCCGAGCCATACCTTCATCTGCGGCAATGGTGATACCCTGATGCTCCGCAAGGGCGTCGTCAGCCGCGGCGAACGCATCCCGGCCGATTCCCTTTACATCGACGGCCGCGACATCAACGGTTTGTCGACGTCGGTCATCCGCGACCGCAAGATCCTCGCCGAGGACGGGATGGTCAGCGTGTTCCTCTCGATCGACAGCCAGGCGAACCAGCTATTGCTGCCTCCGAAAATCACGACCGCCGGCTTCGTCTACCAAGCGTCGGGCAAACTGATCGCCCATGCCGAGAACCAGCTGTACGATTCGCTCAAGCAGCTGATGGTCAACCGCGTCAATTTCAGCGACATCAAACAACGGGTCAAAAGCGTCGTCGGCAAATACCTGTTCCTCAAAACGCAACGGAATCCGATGATCATCCCCGTCATCATGAATCGGACCGCCAATGAGATTCATCCTCGCTAGTTCTTCACCCCGCCGGCGTCAACTGCTGAAGGAAATCGTCCCTTCCTATGAAGCGATCGAGCCTTCCGTCAACGAACCGGATGTCCGGGCCGGCGACGCCGCTCTGCCCCAGGAAATCAGTAAACACAAAGCTTACGCCGTTTTCCGTTTGCATCCCGAAGCGACCGTCTTGGCCTGCGACACGATCGTCTATTTCAAAGGACACAAATTGGGCAAACCGAAAACATATGAGGAAGCGACGGCGATGCTGACGCTTTTATCCGGCAAAAGTCACAAAGTGATTACCGGGTACACGCTTCTTAACGCGGATTTCGAAGTCAACCGGACCGTCGTCACCCGCGTCCAATTCCGCGCTTTGAACCCCGATTTGATCCAGCGCTATATCCAAAGCGGCTCCCCATTTGACAAAGCGGGCGGCTACGGCATCCAAGACCGCGAATTCGACCTCGTCGAAAAAATCGAGGGCAGTTACTCCAACGTGATGGGCTTGCCCTTGGAAGACATCGCGGCGATCTTCAAAAAATTCAAGCTTAACTTTTAAGTTCGGTTTCGATGGCGCTGGCGACGGCGCCCGCTTTTTCGCCCAGAAGAATCACGAGGCGGTCGCTCATCGTGATGATCGAAGTCGCGCCCAGTTCGCGCAGACGGGCTTGGTCAACAATCTCTAAATCCCGGACATAAGCCGATAAACGCGAATAGGTGGCCTTGACGGCGACGATATTGGTCTTGCCTCCGAGCGCCGCGACATAGTCCTGCCCCGCAATCGGGCTTTTTTTCATTTGGGGACGCCTGAAAAATAAAAGGCCGACGGTACCAAGCAAAACGGCGGCGGCGCCGCCGACGATGATTGGCCACCATTGCTCGAAAAAAACGTTAAGGTGCATCAGTCTTTGATGAATGATTTCCGGAGGATTTCGATATATTGCCGCTTGTTTTGATGGACGACGCGGAGCCGACGCCCGCTCAACTGGATTTCCAGCTTCGTGGCTTCGGGCTGCTGTTCGAGCACGACATGGTCGTAGCCAATCACGGCATTGGCGAAATGGCCTTCGAGTCTGATCGTTTGGTCGGCGTTGAGGACGAGGCTGCTGCCAAGGCTGCGGAAGGCGTTGTTTTGAAGCGTGGCCACCTCGGTCAGTTGCAGCGTTTCCAGCCTGGTGTCGATCAACGCTCCGCCCAGGCTCTTGTTATAGCCGGAAGCCCCGAGCGTCGAGGCCACGATAAGTCCGTTGCCCCGGAACGTCTCGAGCGGAACCCCGTCGATGAAGACGTCGCTGACAAGCGTATGGAACGGATTCTCGAGCCGGATTTCGTTGACGGCGTAATGGACGTCGAAGTTTTCGTGGTTATAGCGCCGCAGTTCCAGCAAGCGGTAACTGTGGGCCGTATCGGCCAGACGCGGCAAATCGGTAACCAGCGTCGCCAATTCGGTGTCGTTGTAATCGCAGAAAAAGCCGAGCGTGCCCGTATGGACCCCGACGAAGGTCACCTGTTCGAGCCGTGACAGATAATGTTGGACGGCTCGCAGGAAAGTGCCATCGCCGCCAATCGTGATCACGATTTCGGGCGTCGCCGAACATGCGAAGCCCTTCGTTTTCCCAAGAAGCTCAATCAGTCGTTGGCGGACGGCGTCGGAACGTTGGTCCCCACGCGTGAAAATCTCGTATTGCATGTGATTCTTGTGTGGCTAATTCCGTCTTATTATATCATAATGGACACATAGAGGTAGGACCATGTCGACGAACGTAGAAATCGAAGCCAAGATTCTGGTGACCGCGGAAGAATTCGATAAAATATGCGTCTTTTTGGGCGTTTCGGCGCAAGACGCCGTCGCTCAGACGAATTATTACATCGACACGACGACGAGCGAGTTGCGGAAATACGGCTTCAGCCTCCGCGTCCGCGAACGGCGCAACCAATTCACGTTGACGCTGAAGTCGCCGCTGGCCGAGGGAACGCTCGAAAAGAACCAGCCGATCGGACCGCGCGAATTGCACGAACTGCGGGAAAACGGACGTTTTCCCACCGGTACCGTCACCGATTTTCTCCGTTCGCTCGGGTTTCCGGTCGAGCAATTGACGATTCGCACCCAGCTGACGACATGGCGCATCGAAACAACGTACGAAGACCGTTCTTTATCGCTTGATAAAAACGTATATAGCGGCATTACCGATTATGAAGTCGAAAGCGAGCAATCGGCGATCGCCTTGGCCGCCGAGACATTAAAAAAGTTATGCCAAGCGACGGGCATAACTTATCGTCCCAACAAAATAAGCAAACACGCGCGGGCGCTGAAAGCCCTCAGTTAGAACTTTTGGACACCATTCCCTGGACGTGATCGCAGCAATCGTAGCGCTCGCAGTTTTCGGGCGAGCACATTAGCGCGGCATAGCGTTTGGCCAGCGGAATGAACGTCCGGATTTCCTCTTCGTTGTAGCCGACTTGAATGCGACGGTCGTCGACGATGATCGGACGTTTGAGAATCGACGGGTTGACGCGGATGAATTCGATCAGGTCGCGAACCGTCATCGAGTCGATGTCGATGTTGTCTTCCTTGATGATCTTGCTGCGGGTCGAGATGATGTCGTCGGTACCGTTTTCGCTCTTGGCGAGCATTTCCTTCAGTTCGGCTTCGTTCAACGTGGCCGAAAAGATATTGCGCTCTTCGTAAGGAATGCTTTGTTGCTCGAACCATTTCTTGACTTTGCGGCAACTGGAACAGCTGGGGGAAGTGTAAATGACGATCATGGCGTTCCTCCTTAAGAATAAATTTTAAACGATTTCGGCCCCCGCGACAATAACAATGATAAGGCGGTTATCGGCGCGACGTTGAAAAAGGATGACTAATTTCTTATAATAATGGATTAATCGGAGGATTGTTTATGGCACGCGTACTCAGCGGCATCAAACCGACCGGACCGTTGACGCTCGGCAATTACATCGGGGCGTTGCGCCGTTTCGCCACGTTTCAGGATCAAAACGAAACGTTCATCTTCATCGCCGACCTTCATGCCTTGACGCTTCCGATCGAACCGAGCGAACTGCGCCGCTATCGCCGCGACATCGCCGCCTTTTACGTCGCCGCCGGACTCAATCCAGCCAAGACTTCGATCTTCATGCAATCGCAGGTCCCGGCCCACGCTGAACTAAACGCCATCTTGCAAAATTACATCTACATGGGCGAATTGGGCCGCATGACGCAGTTCAAGGAAAAAGCCCAACAGCAAAACGAAGCCGGCCTCGGGCTAGGCTTATTCGCCTATCCGGTCTTGATGGCCGCCGATATCCTCCTTTATGACGCCAACATCGTTCCCGTCGGCGACGACCAAGTCCAGCACATCGAATTGGCGCGCGACCTCGTCCGCCGTTTCAACAACCGTTACGGTGACATTCTGACGATGCCTGAGGCGAAAATCGCCGCCGGGGCGCGCATCATGTCGCTGTCCGACCCGAGCAAAAAAATGAGCAAGTCCGATCAAAAAGGCGACATCTACCTCACCGACGAAATGCCTATCATCCGCAAGAAAATCATGACGGCCGTCACCGATTCGTTTGGCAAAATCGCCTATGATTTCGACAATCAGCCCGGCATCGCCAATCTTTTGACGATTTACGCGGCCTTGGGCGACGAGACGATCGAAGCCGTCGCCAAGCAATTCGAACAAGCCTCGTACGGGACGTTCAAGGCGGCGGTGTACGAACGCGTGAGCCAAGCGCTCGCGCCGCTGCAGGAACGCTACCGCCAGTTGCTCGCCGGTTCGGAACTCGACGCCATCCTGGCCGCGGGCGCCGCCCGTGCCAGCGCGATCGCTCAAGCGACGCTGCAAAAAGTCAAGCGAGCTGTCGGTCTTCTATGATTCTCCAAAACATCCCTCCGCACGTCATCGCCCTTGACCTCGACGGTACGCTTTTGACCGATGACAAGACGATCGACCGGACGACCAGCCAATATTTGAAGAAACTCGAAAAACTCGGCCATGTCATCGTCATCGCCACCGGGCGGCCGCAACGGGCGATCCAACGCTATTATGAGGACATTGGCCTTCACGGGCCTTATATATGCTATAACGGCGCCTGCGTCAAAGATCCGTACGATTCCGCGTTTGACGATCATCACTTCGCCTTTCCCAAGGAAGTCGTCAAAGACATTTACAATACCGTCGGCCACGCTTTGATCGAGAACATCATGTGCGAGACCAACCGCACGATTTGGCTGCTTAAGGAAGACGAGGACCTCGCCGCGTTTTTCTGGCACGAGAACATGGACATCATCTACGGCGACATCAACGATACGCTCCATGAAAATCCGATGACGATGATCATCAAAAGCATCGAACGCTCGCCGGAAGCCGATCAACGGCTAAAAGACGCCGTTAAACGCCATCCGCATCTGATGATCCGTTTCTGGAACCTGTCGCAATTTTCCGAAATCTACTACGACTATATCTCCAAAGGCCATGCCTTGCTTGACATCGCCTCCCATTACAAAATACCCAATGATCGCGTCTTGGCGTTCGGCGACGCCGACAACGATCTCGAGATGCTGACGATGGCCGGCGTCGGCTTCGCGATGCAAAACGGCCAAGATTCGGTTAAAAGCAAGGCGGCGCGCGTCACCAAGTGGGGCAATAACGAATCCGGCATCTATCACGCCTTGAAACAGTATTTCCGCGCTTACCGCGGCTAAGCTTTGATTTCGTAAGTCGCCATGAACATTTCGTGAAGCTTCGGGATTTTGTCTTGAAGCCCTTTTTCATTTCCGGCGACGACGTTATAGTAGAATTTGCATTTCGGTTCCGTCCCGCTGGGACGGACGGCGACGAACGAGCCGTCGGCCAGGAAAAACTTGACGACGTCGGCGGCCGGAAGTTCGATTGGCGCTTGGCCGTCCTCATCTTTGCGGATCCTGGTCTGGTAGTCGTCGAAACGGACGACCTTGTAGGCGCCGATGTTCGTGAACGGGGCACGACGGAGTTTAGCCATCAGCCTCTCCATTTTGGCGATGCCTTCGGCCCCTTTGAACTCGAGCGAATATTGGGCGTCGGCGTGGAAGCCGTGGCGCCGTTGGATGATATGGAGAATCTGCCCGAGGTCATATCCTTTCAAATGATGGAACAAGGCCATTTCCGAATACATCAAGAGCGCCTGCAGTCCATCCTTGTCGCGGCAAAACGGGGCGATCAGGCAGCCGTACGATTCCTCGTAGCCGAATTCAAAATGGGGTCCGCCGGTCCGTTCGTAGAAGTCGATGCGGTCGCCGATGAATTTGAAGCCGGTCAAAAACGATTCGACGCGGCAGCCGTAATAAGCGGCGATTTTGGCGCCCAACGGCGAGGTGACGATCGTGTCATAGACGATGCCGTTATCGCTTAAAAGGCCGAGGATTTGCCGTTGTTTTAACAGATAATCGATCAATAAAGCCGCCGATTGGTTGCCGGTCAAACGGATATAGGCGCCTTTGGCGTCGCGATAGGCGACTCCGACCCGATCGGCGTCGGGATCGGTCAGCACGATCAAATCGGCTTTAATCCGCTCGGCCAACTTAAGCGGCTCGACATAAGCCTCGGCCAACTCGGGGTTCGGCGACAGCGTGTTTTTGAAATCGGGGTCGGGAAACGTCTGGCTGGCGACGGGGTAGACTTCGTAACCGCATTCACGCAACAGCTGCACGCCCAGTTTGTAGCCAGCGCCGTGCTGGGGCGAGTAGACGACTTTGAAATTGCGTTTGGGCATGTCCGGATGGAGTCGGATGTCTTTGATGAGCCCGAGGTATATCCGGTCAATCTCGGCGTTAAGGATCGTCAATATACCCGGTGTCGTTGCCGGGGCGATTTCGATGGCGATGGCATCGGGGAGGCGGCCGATCGCCTCGATGAGCGAGGCGATTTTCGTCGGCGTCAGCTGACAGCCGTTTTCGTCGTAAACTTTGAAACCGTTGTACTGCTTCGGATTGTGGCTGGCGGTGATCACGATGCCGCCGCAAGCTCCGAGATGCCGTACCGAAAAGGAGAGTTCCGGCGTTGGCTTCAGTTCTTCGAAGATGTAGGTCTGAAAGCCCAATTTCGTGAACATGGCGGCGATTTCGTCGTTGAACTGGCGCGACTGGTGCCGGTTGTCATGGGCGATGACGATGCCTTGTCTCAAAGCGTCGGGAAAGCGTTCTTGAAGATAAACGGCAAAGCCGAGGGCGGCTTTGGCAATCGTGAACGAGTTGATGCGGTTCGGTCCCGGACCCATGAGGCCACGCATGCCGGCGGTGCCGAATTCGATGTCCTTGTAAAAGGCATCCTGGCGCTCCTCGGGTTTCATCGACGCCAACTGCGCCTTCAGTTCCGAAGAAACTTTTGGATTCGTTTCCCAAGCGCGGCTTCGTTTCAACACTTCGTTCATGGTGCCCTCCTTCAGTTGACGCGCAACGCCGTCAACAACTGGTGTTCCTCAAGGCCCAGCGGGGCGATGAAGGTTTTCCCCGACAAATGGGCGAGCGGTCCCTCAAGCGTTCCAAAGCCCAACATGTGGGCGTGGAGAAATTGATGTTCGTAGCCGAATTGTTTGAACAGGCGGCGGTTTATCTCAAAGTCTCCGTACTTGCCGTCGCCGACCACGGGATGGCCGATGGCCTGGAGATGGACGCGAATCTGATGCGTTCGGCCCGTCAGGATTCGCACTTCGAGCAAGGTAAAACCTTGAAGTTTCTCCTTGATGGCGTAGGCGGTGACCGCCGCCATCCCGCCTTTGTTTTTACCGACGACGGACACGAGGTTCTTCGCGCTGTCTTTTCGTAACGCCAGTTCGATGACGCCGTTTTTTTCGATGGTGCCGACGACGAGGGCGAGATATGTTTTCTCGATCCCGGAACGGGCATGGAACAAAGCTTCGAACGCCTGTTGGGCCCCGAGCGTTTTCCCAAAGATGACGAGACCAGAGGTATTGCGGTCAAGCCGATGCGCCGGTCCTGGTATGTAACCGGCTGCGGCGCTGACGTCATAACCTTGCCCGAAAAGATAGGCCAACACCTGATTGGCCAGCGTGATCCGTTTTTCCGAGGCATCGCCATGGACGAGCAAGCCTTTGGGCTTGTTGACGATGAGGCAGACCTCGTCCTCGTAAATGATTTGATGCGGGAAGGGCGCCGCCGCGATCGGTTTCGGTTGACTGAACTGCGCCATTTGCGCGTCGGTGACGTAGACCGTGACGACGTCGTCGGTTTTGATGACGTAATCGATGGCGACCCATTTGCCGTTGACTTTGACGTCTTTTTTACGGAAGATCCGGTAGATGAAGCCTAACGGGGCATCGGGCATCCATTTGCGGATGAATTTGTCGATGCGTTGGTTGGCGTTTTGGGCCGTGATCGTCGTTTGTTTCATATATTAATATTCTATATCAATCATATCGGCATATGTTATGTATTCATGGCTGCATCGCGTCTTCTTTGTGATGACATTCGCCCTGGCAATTGCTATAATTACTCACGCTGGAGAAATACCCAAGTGGTTGAAGGGGCGGGCTTGGAAAGCTCGTAGGTCTTTAATCGGGCGCGAGGGTTCGAATCCCTCTTTCTGCGCCATTGCAAACGAAAAGGGCAGGTTCGCCTGCCCTTTTTTTTGCCGTCTTTAATGCCGGCGCTTTTTGTCGGCCATCAGCAAGATGGCGGCCAAGCGGCGCAGGTCCGGATGTTCCTCGAGCAATTGGTCGAGATCGATGTCCTGATTGTCCGGTTCTTCCGGCACATCAACTATGTTGATGAAGTATTTGGTGGTCTTCTTCGTCTCATCCATGCCCATCACCCCTTCGAGCGCTTATATTATAACATGGATGTCGCCGCAAGTCTTATTGCTCGCTCACGACGTCGGCGCCGAGGCGCTGCGCCCGGCGCAAGGCTTTTTCCTTCTCGGCGATGTCCTTTTTGGCGAAGTAAAGCAGATTGATCACGGCGACGATGATCCCAAGGGCCAGGATAATCGTGCCCCAGGCGAGCCAGTCGAGGCCGATCTTCGACCAGTCGATGACGGCTTGCTGGGCCGTTAGGATCCAATTGTCGGCGGCGGGCACGTTCCAATAGTCGCCCACGAGCGAAAACACGCCGAGGACGAGGCCGATCAAAGCCAAAGCGCCCCCGATGATGTACCAGGTCAATTCCCGTCCGTTGATGTTTCTTTTTTTCATAGTCTACCTCCGAAGCAACTTCGATATTCTACCAAACTATCGCCATGGTTTCAACGCACATCTTTCAAGCGTCGAACGGATGGGGACCGGGTTCGCCTTCGGGCGTCGTTTTCACGATGTCCATCATTTCTTGGCTAATCGGTTTATAAAGGTCTTTCCAAGCGCGTTCGCTGTCGGCCAAGACCGCCCGCGTCGCCTCACGGACAGCGGCGAAGACGTCCTGGAACGAATGGTGGCGGACGCCGTCGATCATGACACCGACGCGTTTGGTGTCCGGATCTACTTCGTCTTCGGTCATCAACGGTAATTCCCGTTTGCCTTCGATCATCTCGAGCACTTTCAGGTTATGGTCAATCATGTCGTTGAAAGCCGTATCCTTGATGTGGCTGTGGGCTTTCTGGAAATTGATGAGCTGTACGAGCTTCGTCAAATCGTTGATGATGTAATTGCTTTGCGGCGTCTTCTGGCCTTTGCTTTCGCGCATCGCTTTTTGGAATTCCGCAAATACCTTCTCGATTTCGGTCATGATGGCGAAAAAAACAATCGAGCGGTACATCCGTTCGTCGGCGGCGAAAAGCGGACGCAGCGGCAGCGTCACGTCATTGCGCGTTTCGGCCGCCTGCAGATACCCGAGGACCATGTCCCAGATCGTCTGGTGAAGACCGACGACCATCTCGAAGATGGCCAGGTGCTGGGCGTGGTCGACGCGCAGTTCCGTCGGCGTTTCCTTGACGACGGTGGAATCGTCGCTGTAGACGAGTTGGATGAATTCTTTTAATTTATCTTCGATTTTAGGGCCGTTTTCGCCCAATTTGGACAAAATCATCTTGATTTGGCCTTTTTCGGTCAAAGAAGCGACGAGGGCGTTCCGGCGCGCCTTGTAGGCTTGCGCGTGATAAACGTCTTTGCGGAACGTGTATTCGAGCGTGTCGCGGATGAAAATCGAATAGTGGTAGAGACTGAGCAGAAATTGGGTCGGCTTGTTGATCATGGCGTTACCTCTTTATCTAATAGGACCGTCCGCAGATGATGGACGCGTTTGATGATGTGGCGCGCGAATTTCTTGACCGAGAGATGGGCATGCGCCATGCAGTAGCTGTGGTCTTTGAAGGCTTGGAACATCGAGATGTCATTGCCGGAGTCGCCGACGACGTGGACGTCGCCGCGGTCGATACCTTGGCGCTTGATGATGAACTCGAGGGCCGTTGCCTTGTTGCATTGGCGCGGGGCGACTTCGACGATGGTGTTGATCCAGGAACTCTCGAAATCCGGATAATGCTCGCGGATGTGCTTGTTGACCTCTTTGGCGATGTTCACGCGTTTGCGTCCAAGCCCGAAATACAGAAGCAGCCGGTAGATGCGGCCTTTCTTGAGTTCGCTCAGGAAAATGTCGTTGTCGGCCAAATACGCTTGTTGATAAACGCCTTGCGATTTGTAGTAGTACTTGAAGAACTGCTGAACGAACCAGCTCGTTCCGTTGTTGTAGAGGAGGTTCTGGTAGCGTTTCGAATCGAGGAACCAGGCCAGCGGCTGATGATGGAACGTCACCATGTCCTCGAACAGGGCTTGGGCTTGACCTTGGCGCAGCGTTTCGTCGAACACGAGTTCGCCGTCGAGGACGATCTGGGCGCCGTTGCTGCAGACGAAGTCGATGCCGCGTTCGATCTTGACGGCGGTGAATTCGGCGAAATCGCGGCTGCGGCTGGTGACGAAAATGACGCGGTTGCCGGCATCGACGAAATCGCGGATGAATTGCACGTTAGCCGTCGTGATCAGGCTTTTGCGCCGTTTGGGATAAAAGAGCGTGCCGTCGAGGTCGACCGCCAGTACTTTTGCCATAGAAGCTCCAATCAAGAACATATTCTAACATGAAACAAAAAGGGTGACACGATATAAAAAAAAGAGGGCTATCGCCCTCCCGGAATCTAGAGACTGATTTTGTTTTCGGCCTGGATGATGCCGTAGCCGCCGTCGTTGCGGCGGTATAAGACGCTGACGAGCAAGTCCTCGGCGTCGAGATACATGAAGAACGCGTGGCCGAGCGCCGTCATGCGCATGATGGCCTCCTCGACGCTCATCGGTTCCAAAAAGATCGTCTTGAGACGTACGACCTGATCGTTGACGGCGGCGCCTTCCTCGGCTTCGATGTTCTCGAGGACCATGCTTTCGGTGATCCCCGGGTGTTTCCTACGGTCGAGGCGCGTCTTCAGCTTGCGCATCTGGCCTTCGAGTTTGTCGATCGCCAAGTCAACGGCCGCGTATAAGTCGTCGTGCGTCACTTCGGCGCGGAAATCCATCATCTTCGTAAAGATCGTGATCTCGACTTTGGCTCCCGTTTTGTAGGAACGGACGAGGGCGCGGCACAAAACATCTTCGGTAATCACAAAGTACTTGTCCATGCGTCCGAGTTTCTTCCGGATCGCTTGGTCAATCGCTGCGGTTACTTCAATGTTCTTACCAACAATCTGGTATTTCATCTCCGTAAATCCTTTCTATTGTTTATGTGTGACCTTAATTTTATTTTGCCACAACTCGGGCGACTTAAAATAATGTTTTGCTCGATTTGTTGATAATTCGCTCGAGTTCTTCCTTGAGAGCCGCCACTTTGTCGAGCCGCTCCCACGGAAGGTTCAAATCGGCGCGCCCGATATGCCCGTAGGCCGCCAGATCCTGGTAGCGGAACGCCGGCTTGTCCAACGCGAATTGGCGGATGATGGCCCCGGGTCGGCAGTCGAACAGCCGTTTGACGATCGACAGGATGTCGGTGTCCGTCAATCCGACATGCCGCGTTTTGTAAGTGAAAATGGCATAACTGATCGGTTCGACCATCCCGATGCCGTACGAGAGTTGGATCTCGAGGCGCCGGGCATAACCGGCGGCGACGAGGTTTTTGGCGATATAGCGAGCCATGTAAGCCGCGGAACGGTCGACTTTGGTGGCGTCTTTACCCGAGAAAGCCCCGCCGCCGTGGCGGGCGGCGCCCCCGTAGGTGTCGACGATGATCTTGCGTCCGGTCAACCCGGTATCGGCCATCGGGCCACCGTCGACGAACGTTCCGGCGTCGTTGACGAAATGGCGGAAATCGTCGTTCAAACCGAAGGAACGGGCGACGGGCACCATGATTTTGTCAAAAACGAAAAGCTTGAAGGCGCCGATGTCGATGTCCGGGTCATGTTGGACGGCCATGACGATGGTGTCGATACGGATGGCTTTCGGGTTCGTGTAGTCGATCGTCACCTGCGATTTCATGTCCGGGCGCGCATGGGGAAATTTCCCGTCTTTGCGCATGTTGGAGGCGACGCGCATCAGCTTATGGGCGATGACGATGGCCAGCGGCATGTAATTGCGGTCTTCGGTGGTGGCGTAGCCGAACATGATGCCCTGGTCGCCAGCCCCGATCAAAAGCGGGTCACTGTCGTCGACAAGCGCTTTGATTTCCGGACTCTGGCGGTTAATTAGAACCTCGACGGCCATCTCGGCGGCGCTGAAACCGAATTTTGGATCGGTATATCCGATATCGCGGACGACGCGGCGGGCGATGGCGACGTAGTCCGGGGCGGCGATGCCCTCGGCCAAGGTTACCTGGCCCCCGATCGTCAGGTGCTGTTCGCTGACGAAGCACTCGACGGCGACATGGGCGTTGGGATCCAAAGCCAGGCAGGCGTCGAGGATGGCATCGCTGATTTGATCGCACAGTTTGTCCGGATGGCCTTCGGACACCGACTCGCTCGTGAATAGGACTTTCTCTTCCATAAAGGACTCCTTTATTGAAAACGACTTCCCACGTCGGAAAGTCGTTACACATTCCATCCGTATCGCTCGAAGTGGGCTTCGCTAGGGCTAGCACTTACTACTTAGTAGAGTTGCTACAACGTTTTTGCATCCCCGTTACGTTGTTCTTGATGCGGATTAATTTTATTGTCGCGGGACAAGGCCGCTTCGTCAACTAAATATTGTAGAGGATCTCGCCGTAAACCTCGCCGGACAGCCCGGCGGCGTTGGCTTCGTCGGTGTCGATGTGCATCGTCAAGCCGAAATCGGCGCGGACGCGGATGACGACGTCGCCGAAGATGAGCGTCCGATCATTGGATTTGACCTTGACGGCGACGATCTGCTTGTCGTGGACCCCATAGAATTTGGCGTCGTCGGGATGCATGTGGATATGCCGTTTGGCGATGATGACCCCTTCGGGAATCTCGATTTCGCCGACCGGTCCTTTGAGTTTGATTGGCGTTGAGCCTTTGATGTCGCCCGATTCGCGGATCGGCGGGTTGACGCCTAAGCCGCGGGCGTCGGTGGCCGACACCTCGACTTGCGTCGCGCTGCGGAGCGGTCCGAGGACGACGACGTTTTTAAAGGTCGTTTTGGGGCCGATCACGTCCAGCCGCAAATCGCTGACGAATTGGCCCGGCTGCGACAGCATCCGTTTGAACGGAAGTTCATAGCCAGTCCCGCATAGTTTTTCCAAATCGGCATGGCACAAATGGATGTGACGCGCACTCGTCTCAACAAGGATCGGTTTCATGGTTTCACCTCATAAATTCGTTTCAATTATAGCGTATTGCCGGAGCTTTTTCACGCTTTTTACCCAGAGATAGGCCGACCATTTGGGATATGGGCGGTAGAACCGGATGCGTTTGTCTTTAGTGATAATTTCAAACACGTCTTTGTACTGCAAATTCGCTTCGACGATGGCGGCGATGGGGATGATGACCGCTTCGTCGGGTCCAAACGCCACCTCGATCCGATCGCGATAAAGCCGGGCCGTTGCCGCCTGGCCGCGACCGCTGAAGAACGCGTCGAGACCGACAGTTTCGCACATGCCGTCCGCCAAGGTGAAAAGATGTTCGGACGGAGCGGCATTTTCGAGCCGTCGCGCCAATTCGCTTTCCTGCCGTGCGTCCCATTCGTCGGGCCGGCTTCCCAGTTCCAGCGATGGGCAACGGAACAGTAGATAGCGGTCGACGAACACCGTCAGGCCGCAGTGAACGCACGTCATGTAATTGCCTTTGCTCGCGAAACTTTCATAGCGGTGGCAACATGGGCACAAATATAACCCGAGTTCGAGCCATTCGGCCCGATGCCCGCCCCAAACGGGCCGTAGTCGCCGCGTTTGGTCGTCATAGGCGGATACTTGGATGGCTCCGGCAATCCGTTGGTAAAGTTCCCCCGTCGACAGTTGTCTCAAGGCATCGCGGCCAATCACGTCGGCGATTTCGTAATCGATATGGTGATGATGGGCGTACCGCGCCCATCGGGGCGCTCTGAGATGAGCCCCGCGCACTCGCGTGAGCACAATTGGCAAATCGATAAACTTGACCATTTTGGCGACGCTTTCGTCGATCGGCAGCGTTCCCCCGAACATGTGGATGTCGCCTTCGGGAAAGAGATTGACGCTTTGGCCGCTTTGGGCGAGGCGCTTCAAGGCCATCACCGGCTCGGCGTCGCCGTTACGGCGGGCACGTGCCACTTGGCCGAGAAACCGTCCGAACACGAAACGGTAGCGCTCGTTCTTAAACGCCTCGTCATGGACGATGTAATGGGGAAAACGCCAATAAAACATGACGCAATGGTAAAAACCGTCCCAGTTCGTATGGTGGTTGCCGATGAAGAAAACGGGGCCTTTGGGAACCTTGAATCCATGTCGGTGGAAATGAACGTTTTGAAATAGATGAAAATAGATAAACAGAAGCGGTTTCAAAATCCCATAAAGGAAGACATAGGAATACCAAGTGGCGCCTGGCAGCCGTTTATTCTTCGATTTCATAATATTTTCGGACAATGGCCTCATACCGTTCGAGCGCTTGGGCGACGATGGCGTCCCAACGCATCGGAATCGTGGCTTTGGCCGTCTCGCCGACGGCGGTCAGCCGTTCGGGATGGTTGAAAATGTCGACGATGCGTGCGGCCATGCGGACGTCGTCTTCGCGTTCGGTGAAGCCGGATACGTTGTCGGTGATGATCTCGGCGCAATGCGATCCGCGCACGAGCAGGCTCGGCAGTCCCAACGCGGCCGCTTCGCGAATCACCAGCGGGGCATTATCGTAAACCGATGGGAAATAATGCAGTTGCCCGGCGGCGTAAATGCCGGCCAGAAGCTGTCGATCCTTGATGACGCCCCCGAACGTCACCCGCCCTTTGAGATTGAGCGACGCCGCGTACTTTTTGACCATCTTCTCGTGCCCCCCCTCTCCGATGAAAACCATATGGTACGGGAAGTCCATCTGGTCGAGTTGGGCCAATGTCGCGAAGATGAATTTGAGGTTTTTCTGCCAGATCAGGTGACCGACGAACAACAAAACGTGTTCGTCTGGCTCGATTTTCAGGTATTCGATGGCCTGGCGCCGGTACAGCTCGAGATTCTCGGGCACCTCGAAATCGCTGCCGTTAGGCATGACCGTCGCTTCGCCGCGATAGCCGTAATGGCGCAGCGTCGTCGCCGTTTTGCGGGAGACGGTCCACACCTCGTCGACGCGTCGATAAAACCGAACGATGTGGGTGACGCCCCAGCGCGACAAGGCTTTCGAATGGGTGTTCTCGTAGAAATCCTCATAGTACTTGCTGTGGAACGTCGTCACGATCGGGATGTTGTTAGCCCGGGCATGGCGTAGCGCGTTATGGGCGATGAAAAACGGGGCGTGCGTGTGGAAGATCTGCGGTCCGTCGTAAGACAGCGCCTGTTTTATGGCCTTTGTGAACGGGAACAGCCCGAGCGCGTATTCTTGCTTCGGAAGGCGCAAAGATGGTACATGGAGGACCTCGTAAGGCAGCTGTTCTACCGGCGTCTTGTAGTTGGGAGCAATGACCAGGGGTTGATAGCCGTTGGCCAATAAATGGCGGGCGTAGGCGTCGACGGTGCGCACGACGCCGTCGATCATCGGAAAGAAATTGTCGCTGAACAAAACGACGCGCAGTTTCCGCGTCAAATCGGGAATCTGGTGGCGCCGTCCCTCGGCGCGCCGGTTAATGCCGAGATACAAAGTCAGCACCAAACCAAAGATCAGGAAGACATAGAAAGTCAAGAAGCGCCAAGCGAACATCGCCCAGAAGAGGAAACGGCCTTCCATGAACGCCGCGAAGACGGTCGAGAACGAAAACTCGATCGCCCTGGCATTGCCGACCGTCGGGATGAAGGTGACAGCGATACTGGCAAAGGCGACCATGGCCACCGTGTTCGGGTAGTTTAAAGCGACGCCTAAATCGCCGATGAGATGTGTCGAGGGATATGCTTTCAGTATGAAAAACGGGATTGACAAGAGCGCCAATTGCGAGGCGAACGCGTAAAGAAACACGGCCAAAAGCTCTTTTTTATGGCCTTTGAATTGCTGAAACGCTCCCCGGTATTTCCGAAAAGCGTCTTGGGTCACCTTGATATAGCGGCTTTGCTTTTTCAAAAATTTCAGCCGTTTGAGAAAGCCGACCACCAATCGTTCGAAAATCGGAAACCACGAGGAACTGATGCCGATGACCGGCAGGATGCAACTGAAGAAAAGGCCGATGTAGGCCATGATGCGGACCCATGGGACGACGACGCTTCCGAAAAAGATGACGGTGATCGTCCCCAAGACGAGCATCGATAGGCGCATCGCGAACAAGTCGATCATCGGAATGATCGTCGCCAAACCGAATGGGATGTTCTTGCGGCGCATGTAGACCATCGTCACCGGCTGGCCGCCGAGACCGAACGGGGTGATCATCACGTAATATTTGCTGAGAATCGAATAACGGTAGGCGTCGCGGAGCGTCACCCGTTGGCGTTTGGCTTTGAGCAAGACGTAAAGACGTAACGCTCCCGTGACCAGAATCACGGCCAGGCAACCGAGAGCGCCGGCCATCCAATACCAACTCGTGATCCAGACGCCGCCGGCCTCGATCAGATCCGCCAGGTTGATGACCGACAGGTCGCGTTGGAGGGCGATGAAGGAAACGGCGATCCCGGCGGCGATCGAAATGACCAAGACGATGGCCGTCAGCCATTTTTGCCGGATGCTTTTCCGGGATTCGCTATTAATGTCCGTATTGTTAATCCGCCGCATTTTTCATTTATTATAGCACTTGGGGTGCTGTGGCATAACATCAGTATAAATACTGAAACAAATACTATCGCCGACGTTTGCGGCCCATATATAATGTCTAAGTCAGGAGGTCGCGTATGGATATCGAAAAATTGAATTTGGAAACCTTGCTCGATTTGATCCACGGCAAAAAAGTCTTGGAACTCCGGGACCTGTGCGACGTGGTCGAACCGATCGACTTGGCCGAAGTGGCTGACGAGATCGACGACATCGCCGACCTTTTGTTCATCTTCAAGACCGTCAAAAGCGATTTCACCGCCGAGCTATTCGCCTACCTAAGCGCCCACCAGCAGGAAAAGCTGATCAATCTTTTCACCGATAAGCAGCTGATGGAACTGATCCAAAACTCCTATACCGACGACATCGTCGACTTCATGATCGACATGCCGGCGAACCTCGTCAGCCGCATCCTCAACATTTCCGACAAGAACACGCGCGTCGACATCAACAACCTCCTCAACTACAAGGAAGGCACCGCCGGCAGCATCATGACGACGGAATGCGTCCTATTGCCCAGTTCCTTTTCGGTCGCCGATTCCTTGTCGCGCATCCGCAAGGTCGGCCGCGACAAAGAAACGATCAGCACCAGCTTCGTCGTCGATGAGAAGCGGTTGCTTTTGGGTACCGTCGGCATCGACGATCTGATTTACGCCGAGCCCGAAACGAAAATCATCGACATCATGAACCCCGATTTCATCACGACGACGGTCACCGCCGACCAGGAGGACGTCGCCACGTTGTTCAAACGTTATGACCTGACCGTCCTCCCCGTCTTGAACGACGACAAGCGGCTGATTGGCATCGTCACCATCGACGACGTCATGGACGTCATCGACAAGGAAGCTAGCGAAGACATGCTGAAGATGGCGGCCATCGCCCCGCTTGAAGATTCCTACACGAAATCATCGGTCGTCACCCTGGCCAAAAAGTCGATTCCGTGGCTGTTGGTGCTCATGGTCCTGGGCGCGTTTGGCAGCATCATCCTCAACCGCTTCGAGCATGCGTTCGAGCAAGTCGTGATCTTATCGGCTTTCATTCCGGTTCTGATGGACACCGGCGGCAACGCCGGCAACCAGAGTTCGACGCTGGTCACCCGCGGCATCGCCCTCAACGAGATTGAGAAAAAGGATTTCGCGCACGTCGTCTTCAAGGAATTGCGGGTGGCGCTACTGGTCGGCCTCGGCATCGCCACTTTTTCGTTTTTATGGATTTTCTTTGAAATCGCGACGGGAATTCTCGTTTACGACACCGGAAGCGCCGTTTTCAGCGGACCATGGTTCGTGGCTATTTCGAAAATCGCCGGGCTTGTTTCGGTAACGTTGTTCTGCGCGATTCTCATCTCAAAACTAGTCGGCGGGTCGTTGCCATTAGTGGCCGTCGCCCTCAAAAAAGACCCGGCCGTCATGTCGAGCCCGTTCGTGACGACGATCGTCGACGTCTCGGCGTTATTGATTTATTTCTTCCTCTCCAGTTACGTCTTCCAGCTTTTCTGAGGCCTGATGATTATTCGATTGAAATAATCGGTCGCTTTGCTTATAATAAACGACGCCGCAGGTATGGCGAAATTGGTAGACGCGTACGTTTGAGGGGCGTATAGGGTAACCTGTGTGAGTTCAAGTCTCACTACCTGCACCAAACTTAATGAAAGCGATCGTCAAACCGATCTGGAATTTAGTAAAAAATTATCTGTATGTGCCAGTCGCCCTCTTTTTCGTGGGACTGGCATTTTACTTGCGCCTGACCAATCTCGACCCTGTTTATG
>Ga0172371_10001809_pt1 | contig 33918 bp, 31 predicted proteins | sample Lak12m_FD_114543 | JGI IMG/M metagenome (GOLD analysis project Ga0172371, IMG submission 114543) | Freshwater microbial communities from Kabuno Bay, South-Kivu, Congo - kab_022012_12m | ecosystem: Environmental > Aquatic > Freshwater > Lake | place: Democratic Republic of the Congo: South-Kivu...
AAACATAAACTCTTCGTTGTTGAAGACGCAGCTGAGGCTCATGGAGCTGAATATAAAGGAAAAAGGGTGGGATCATTTGGAGACGTTTCAATCTTTAGTTTTTATGCCAATAAAATTGTTACATGTGGAGAAGGGGGGATGTGTATTACCAATAGCGCATCTTTGTATGAAAAAGCAAAGCGGTTAAAAAGCCTATACCATTCCCAAAAACAACGTTTTGTTCATGATGGCATTGGATACAATTATCAAATGACAAATGTGCAGGCGGCACTTGGTCTTGCAAGTTTGTCACACATCAAAGAGTCATTACAAAAAAAACAGGCAATGGCTGATTTCTATTTCTCCCACCTACAAAGCATTCCCGGAATCATTCTTCCTGTTAAAAAACCATGGGCAAAAAATGTGTATTGGATGTATGCAATACAAATTCAACGTGGCGCGTTTGGAAAAAACAGAGACGCTTTTGCTGCTGCGCTTGCAGCACACCATATTCAAACACGTCCGTTTTTCTACTCACCAAAAACAGCATTCAAAAAAATGGGCATATACAAAAACAGCTCGTACCCCGTTGCAGAACTGGCTGAAAAACAAGGATTGTATCTCCCTTCAGGTTTAGGAAATACCAAGAAAGAGTTTCAAGAAGTTGTTGGGAGAATCAAACAAATAAAAGGCGCATAAAGACCCCTTAAACTCCTTTCTTGTTTACATAGACATTTCTTTTAAGAATTCTTTGTATCAAAAACCATATAAATAAGGCGTTGTTTATAAGATACCGTCTGCCTAATCGCTTTGGTTCCTTTATCAGTCGAAAAAGCCATTCAAGTCCGCTTTGCTGTATCCATTTAGGCGCCTGACGCTTGATTCCAGACAAGAAATCAAACGCAGCACCAACTCCAATAAGCATGCTCGCGTGTAGATGTGGTCGTGCTTCACTCATCCACATCTCTTGTTTTGGCGTACTTAATCCAACAAAAACAATTTGTGCGTGTGAATTGTTTATATGTGTATATATCTTTCTTTTGTTTTCATCTGACAGAGGACCAAAAGGGGGAGCAAGGGAGCCAGCAATCCTAAGACGCGGAAATTTCTTTTTTAACTTTTCCTGTAATGCTGACAGTGTTTTTTGTGTTGTCCCATATAAATATATTTTGTATTGTTGAGATTCTGCCAACCCACAAACACTATCCATTAACTGAGGACCATAAATGCGCGTTGTCTTTTTACTGTGTCTTTTTCCAGCCCAGACAATAGGCATTCCGTCTGGCACGGTAAACAGTGCGCTATTTAGAATCGTTTGAAATTTTACATCCTTTTGTGCCTCAACTAGCCCATGAACACTCGTAACACAGACATAAAAACGTTCTCTTTGCTCAATTTTTTCGCGCAACCTTTTAAGCAACGCGTTATAATCTCCTTGGAAAAATTTCACAGACAAAAAGGTAAACATATATTAATAAAAATAGGTATATGCTTGTTGACTGTTTGGCCAATTTTTTTGTATATACTTTCTTTTTTCCATCATTTTGCTCCATAAAGAAAAAACTTCTCTGTATGCACCAAAAGAGGTCTTTTCAAAACATAATACGTAACAGAAAATCGCAATATCATATAGAACAATTGGGAAAAGGTCTCGGAAATAATATGCAAGGTTATCATTTTTTATTAGCAATAAATATCTGTTCCGAAGACTCATGCGCTGAAGAGCAGGCGAAACAACATTTCTTTTTCCTGCACGAAACGTTCGTATGTGTAACGCTTTCGCCTCCGAAACAACCAGCGATTTCCACCCAGCACGCTGTGCTCTCCATGCAACATCCACGTCTTCTTTATGCATAAAAAAATCTTCATCAAACACTTCTTTCTTAATTGCGATATCTTTAAGCATGCTTCGCCGATAAAACGCTGCTGCTCCATCGGGACCAAAAATATATTCTGTATTTAAAGAATTTGTTGTGGCATCGTTCTCAAAACGCAATCCTTGTCTCCTGTTTTTTCTCATAAACAACCCCGCACCATCAATACGTTTTGGCGTATCGAATACTGTGTCGATTCGAGACAAAACACCGCACGCAGACCCAATCTGTTTATCGCTATTTAAATGAAATACTAGGTGTTGTACAAATGTTGGCTCAAGAAAAACATCTGGATTTAGCGTTAACACATAGGTACTTTTTGTTGCTTGCAGCGCCTGATTATGAGCCGCAGCATACCCAATATTCTTTGTGTTTTTAATAACGCGAACCCTAAGAGAGGCGCAGATATTCACGGTTGTGTCTGAAGAGGCATTGTCGACAACAAGAACAGAACAGTGTTTGTATGTTTGTTTTTTTACACACAACAAACAACGCTTAATATGTGCTTTACTGTTGTAGGTAACGATATGAATAGATACAGTGGTCATGTCTATGTTATTGTGCTGAGCAGATACCTAGAATTTTAACAGACACCAAAATTTTTATCGTTAGATCATTCTATTATATAATACCTATCACAGAGAAGGGCGTCATTATCATGACAATTACTTGTATTATATCAAGTGTTGGAAACCAAAAGGTTTTACCTATTTTATATAGGTGCATTCAATCAATCAGGAAAGCAAAAACAAAGAATGTACACATATATATTGTTGTAACAACAAATAACCCAAACCATTGTATACATAATCGCTATATTGATTACCTATATGTTTCTTCGCCATCTGCAGGATTTGTCGAAATTAATAACACAGCAGTAAAGAATACGCTTCATAGAAAAAGCGATTTTTATCTCATCATCAATGATGACGCCTGGATTGAAAAAGAATTTTTTAAAAATCTTTCTATATCTTTTCAAAAAAAAGAGGATGTGGGTGACATTATCGTTCCTTACGTGTATGAAAAAAACACAAAACGACTTGATTCTTTTGGGGTAGAGTATTTTCGCACCGGGTACCCAAAGAACGCTTGTTTAAAAAACATTCCAACCTCTCTTGCATCAATGTCCTGCTTGATCATACGAACTCAATTTCTTAAAAAAATGTTTTCTCTGTATGGATATTTTCTTAATCCCATACTCACATGGTATTTAGAAGACGTAGAATTTTCTATACGCTCGCTCACATCAGGAGGCGTTATACATAAAGACAAAAGCCTTGTTGCTCATCATCTCCAAACATTTACCTGGGGGAAGAAAAGCTACCGTGTTATATATTATAGTTTTCGTAATCTCTTATGGGTTATGTTTTTAACGTGGCCAAAAAAAATAATTATACAGAATTTGATACCTATTCTTTGGTGGCAATTTTTAGTCTCTTTGTATTGTCTTTTTAAATACTCTCCACTCTTATATCCAAAAATTCTAATTCATACCTTTAAGAAGAGGGGGGCGCTTCTTTCTGAACGAAAACGAATACTTTCAAAATACACGAGCCCAGAAGCGTTTACCTCAATGTTTTCATTGCTGACGATGAGACACAAAAAATTAACATTTTAATAATTTGTGCTCGTCTTTTTTTCAACAAACCACGTAACGGAAGCCCCATACACAAAAAACACCAATACCAAGGTGTTGGGCGTCATGTTTTCAAAAAGTCCTATTAAGAAATACATAAGAATTGAAACAAGAAATGCCACAGGATAAACAATAAGGTTTATCTTTTTTGATAGAATCATTTTATGAATTGCAGCAAACAGCCGCAAAACCACGGCATATCCGAGCAACACAAATGTTCCTAGTCCAAGAATGCCAGTTTCAGCAAGCACAGTAAGCATTTCGTTGTGTGAGGAAACCGGTTCTCTGTCTGTTTCCACAACACTGCTTTCTCCCGATTGATTAGTTTTATCATAAAAATGAAGAATAACTGGACGCTCAATAATATACCGGTAGTTTCCGGTTCCTATTCCTATGAGTGGCGATGATAAAAAAGCAGACACTGCTTGTTGATATAAAAAGGATCTTCCAAGGGTAAACACAACATCTCGCTGTTTTTCTTTTAACAACAACCTATCAATGAGGTTGTATTTAAACACAATTGAGGCCAGAAGTGTGCTAGCAACAAAAATAGCTCCCACCATAATACCTATTTTTTTAACCGAAGCAATCAAAACCAGCTTGTGTCGTAAAAGTGGAAGAATAAAAAAGGTAAGACCAATAAAAAAGCATGCTGTTAACCAACGAAAGTTTGAGATGATAAAAGAAAAGGGGACCAATATCCCTCCAATAATTTTGTATAGAAAAGAAAGGCGGCCTCTTTTTTTTCGTAAAAAAAACAATGATGCCATCCATAAAGGAAACGATACAACAATATTTCCCCATTGCGGCGCCCTTCCGCGAGCAAGATCCCAAGAGAGACTAAACGCAGCATCGCCAAATAAATATTTTTTTGCCACTACTATTGCTTGTGGACGAAACGCAACTTGAAATAAGCTCATTACGGCAACAAATACAGTGCTTGCTCCCACTACCATCATTGTGGTTTTTTGTTCTTTGGAAGAAAAGGGGACAAGACGAAAAGACAAGTATTGCAAAGCCGCGCTTAATAACAGACGAAATGTGGTTGTTTCAAACACGTATGGGCTTCCTAATAATGAAATCGCGCTAACCGCAACAAACCCCAAAACCATCCAGTCTGTAAAAAGGGGTTTTGTAACCGACACTTCTTTCTTTTTATATAAAAGAAAAAGTAGTGCCACAATAATAATGCTTGTTCCTGTCAACATGCCAATGCTTGTTTTTGGACGAAAAGGCAAGGGAGAGGAAAAAACAACGATGATGCCTAAAATATTTTGTGCGTGTAAAAACAACAAAAGGGTCTTCTTTGTAACAACCACATTAAAAAACCTAATTATTCTTTTGTACATGATCTCAACACAAAAAGAGCAGTTATTACTTACTCTTCAAATGAAATAATTTGAGCAGAAACCAACACCTTGGGGAAGGATATAAAAAGATATTCTCCTACTTTTATAATTTGGGAATATCCAAAAAACCGTTCGTTTCCCCATTTTGTTGTTAATAGCTCAAAAGTCAAAAAAACATCTCGTCGAAGCGGATCTTCTGTTCCAACCACAAGCTGTTCCCAGTCTCCCTCTCTTACAACAATCTTTTCAGACAGTCTTACCTCTTTTTGAACAACTCGAGCAACCACCTGACCTGAACCAACCTCCATGATGTCTCCAATGTTAATTGCGTCGGCCTGCCAGGGGTATACATTATTCCAACGGGCAGATACGATCATTTTTTGTAAAGGTTGTTTTTCTTGAACCCCCTCAATACCAATAACATTGGCATACATCTGAACACTTCCTGGTTCAATCACAATGGTTGATCCTATTTCTAATGGGTTTTGTTTAAATCGATATTTTTGGGTACGAGTATTTTTTGAAACCATGAGCTTGGCTTTGACCATCATTGCTTTTCTGGCGCCTTGATCATATTGTTGTACGTCCAAAATCTCAACAACCTTATCTCCACTCATGTCGTACTCAACTATTCCTGGAGAAACTGCTGTTCCAATCCAAAAAGGAGGCCTAGCCGTGTCCCACCACCACTCTCCGCCGGTAATAAAAAGATCAACAGTAAGATATGTTTTTTTTTGGACCGAAAAGGAAACAAGAACAACCCCGATTAAAACAACGGTGATAAGAGCCGAAAGCCTAAATAAAAATGCTTTCTTGTTTTTTTGAAGTTTTTCAATTTTCTTCTTCATACGTTTTTGTGTAGTCAAGAATACTACATTAAAAAAAAGAAAACAATGTTGCACCCCGTGTTGACAAACCGCGTCGTCCAGATTATATTGTGGATAAATTGTCCACATTGCTTGCCCACCTATATTTTTATGGAACCTCAGCGCCTTTGGAAGTCAGTGCTCACAGAACTTGAGCTTTCTGTTTCAAAAGCAACCTTTCAAACACATTTTTCTCAAAGCGATCTTCTTTCATTAAAAGAGGGGGTAGCCACTATCGGACTCACAAACCCAATGGTAAGAACCATGGTGGAAACCCGCTATTATTCATTGGTAAAAAGCATTATTGATCACAACACAAACGAAAACGTGAGCCTTGTGTTTGTGGTAACCCCCAAAAAACAACAATTGTTAGAAAAGGACGCGGGGCCGTTGTTTTCTCAAACAGTAGATACACCAAAAGTTGATTCTATCAGCGCTGCAAAAAGACTCCACATTCAACCAGAATATACTTTTGAGACATTTGCTGTTTCAACAACAAATCAAATTGCCTATGCTGCAGCATCCGCAGTTGCCAAAAGCCCGGGGTCAGCATACAATCCTTTGTTTCTCTATGGTGGGGTAGGGGTTGGAAAAACCCATCTTATGCACGCGGTTGCCAACAGCATGTTGGCCAAAAAACCAACGACAAAAATAGTGTATTGTATGGGAGAAGAGTTCTTAAATGAAATTATTGAATCTATTCAAACAAAGTCTGTACGACAATTTAAACAAAAGTATCGCTCTGCAGAACTCTTGCTTGTTGATGATGTGCAGTTTATTGCGGGAAAACAAACGGCTCAAGAGGAATTTTTTCATACCTTTAACGCCGTCCACAGAGAGGGGGGACAAATTATATTAACAAGCGATAGATCTCCCGGAGAAATATCTAGGTTAGAAGATAGGCTTCGGTCTCGGTTTGAGGGGGGACTGTTGGTTGATATTTCTCCTCCTGACTATGAACTTCGCGCAGCTATTGTAAACATCAAGTCGCGAGCAATGGGGCTCCAATTAACCACAGACGGCGCCCGCGTTATTGCGGCCAACTTTACCGACACAAGAGCAATTGAGGGGTTTTTGAAGCGCTTAACAACTGAGGTGAGTGCACATGGCACAGAGTTGACACCTGATGCTATCACATCGCTTCTTTCGTCAAAGAGCCAAACAAGCGGCGCCGCACCTCCCACAAAGAAACGTGTAACCCCACAAGAGATTCTTGAGGCCGTCTCTGTGTACTATGATATTAAGTCCTCGACTATTAAAGGCCCAAAAAGAGACAGACCAATAGCCAGGCCCCGACAGCTTATTATGTATTTATGTAAAGTAGAGCTTGGTCTTACGCTTGATGATATAGGGGGTGTTCTTGGAGGAAGAGATCACACAACAATTATGCACGGAGTTGACACAATTGCCCACGAGTTACCCACAAATGAACAGTTGCGCGAAGCGGTGGAGGGGATAAAAAAACAATTATGGGATATAAAATAGTAAGTTTTCCACTTATCCACAAATTTGTTTTTTTTATCCACAATCTTTTCCACACGATTTGGCTGGGTTTTCCACGCGCTTTTATAACACAAAGAGAGTGGCACAATCGTGCGTTGACAACACCGGGCAAAAACCGTACACTTTTCCACGCGTATTACTATTACTACTACTTATAAAAGAATTATGAAGTTTTCTCTTTTACAAACAAATTTGTTAACAGCTCTTACAAAAGCAACTCGCGTTGTTTCTTCTAAAGCACAGCTTCCTATATTACAAAACGTTCTTCTGCAAACGAAAGAAGAACTTTTGTATATTATTGGAACAAATACAGAAACAACAATTATTGCAAAAACAAATGCAAAAATAGACAAACAGGGAGGGCTTTGTGTTCCAGCAAAGCTATTTCTTGAATTTGTATCAACGCTTCCAGAAGGAAAAGTTACGTGTGAGGAAAAAGAGGGATCGTTGTCTATTATATGCGAAGGATATAAGGCAACAATTCCTGGCGTTTTAAAAGAGGAATTTCCTACAATTCCTGAAACAAAAAAAGGAAAAGAAACGGAAATTAAAAAAGAAACATTGTTAAAAGCAATGGAAATGGTTATTTTTTCAGCGGCAATTGATGAGGGAAGACCAATATTAACAGGAGTGAAGGTGAAAAAAACAGAAGAAGGGGTTCTTCTTGTGACAACAGATGGATATAGACTTTCTTTAAAAAGAGAAGACGTGTCTTTTGGAGAAGAAACAGACGTTATAATCCCCGCACGAACCCTGGTTGAAGTAATGAGAATTGGAAGCGAAGAAAAAACAAGCGAGAAAATTCTATTTAAACAAATTGAGGGGTCTCAACTCGTCTTTTTTGTTGGAGATACAGAAATATATACACGGGTGATTGACGGAGAATATCCTAACTTTGAAAAAATCCTTCCCAAAAATCACACAACACGCGTTGTTTTTGAAAAAGAAGGATTATTAAAGGCAACAAAATCCGTTGCTCTGTTTGCTAGAGACAGTGCCAATATTATTAAATTTCACATAGAAGAAGGAAAAATAAATATATCTGCAAACACCCCGACCGTTGGACAAAACAACGTTGAGTTGTTTGCTGAAACAGAAGGAGAAGGGGGAGAAATTGCTTTTAACAGCAGATTTTTGTTGGAATTTTTAAGTCACGTTAATGAGGATAAAATTGTGTTTGAGATGACAGGATCATTAAATCCCGGAGTATTTAAACTCCCCAAAGGAGATGACTATCTTCATATCATTATGCCCGTGCGAGTAACGACATAGGTTTATTTTGTTGCAGAAACCACTGTAGTTGTTGAGAGAACGTTGTTTTGTTTATCAACCCCTTCACCCAAAAAAATATAGACAGGGGAAAGATTCCCTGTTTCCGGAGAAAAATAATAACCAAGAAGAACGTTTGTAATTGTGCTTGTTTGTGGGGGGGCGTCGGATTGTGCAATAGCAGTCGTTTTGTTTTTGTCTCCTATATAAGAAAAGCTCAGTAAAATTCCCTTGTTGGAAACAAGGAGATTTTGCGCCTCACTATAGGAAAAAAGAGACGATGGGGATGTGTTTTGTATAAATTGGGGAAAAATATATGTACGAAAAGAAAGGATGTTGTTGTCTGCATCGACACCAACAGCGGCCCCCTCAACGTTTGCAGCAGAAGTAATTAAGGGGTAGCCACCCAATAAGAGGCGATACTTAGCTAAAAACACAGTGGATTGTGTTGGATTATCAACAACAACAGGGTCTTCCCCTGAAGGAACAATGTATGTTTCTGAGGAAAGCTTAAGTTGGATTTCTCCAAAAAGAGAAGAAAGTTTGTTTAAAAAAGTTAGCGCTGTTTTTTGATACAAAGAAGTGTCGGAAGAAAGACTTTTTGTCGAACCCGTGTTTAAAGAATAAGAAACCTCTAGGGGGTTTCCTCCAACAATAAGAGATCTTCCTGTTTCGTTCCAGACAAGATAGGTTCCTTTGGAGCCCTCTATTTTGTTTGGAGAAGAGGTAAAATTAAGCGCTGTAGTTAACAATGCAGCAATCTTTTCCGTCTGAGGGAAAGAGGCCGCCTGGTACCCCATAAGAGCGGTTGGAAAAGAATATGTTTGGGTGGTGTAGTATGTAGGCTGCGTTTGTGTTATGCCAGTGATTTTTGGACCAACAGACGGTGTTGGTGTTTTTGTTTCCGGAACGATGTCCGTGGATGGCGGTTTTTTGGAAAAAAGCAAGCCTAACAGCAATCCCAAAAAGGCGACAAAAACAAAAAGTAATATTTTTTTCATACGTTTATGGGCAACCAGCCGGTAAAGTTATTTTATCAGGTCCTTTGTAACCAAAGTGTAAATGAGGACCCTTTCCTAGTCCTAACCACCCATAGGTATAGCCCGTGGTGTCTGAATAGCCAATTATGTCCCCTGCGCGAATTATTGTTTTGTTTTGATACGCACTTATTACAGCTGGAGAAACATCTAATAAATGGGCATAGATAGTACAAAAAGTTTGCCCAGAAGCCGTAGCGCCAATTAAAACCACATTATTTCCAAAACTTTTATTTTCAAACTGATTTGGTTGAAACGTGGTAACCAAGGACGTAACATATCCATCTTGTGCTGCGTGTATGGGGGTTCCATTGGAACACCCAAAATCATAAGCTTCCGTGTTGATGTGAGAACCTGTGAGAGTGTTGGGGCCTTGAGTGATGGGCGCATGAACAGGACAATATGAGATGGATGTTGTCGGTGGAGTTTCTCCGGACCAGGAGCAAGAAAACCCAGCTCCAGTGTTTATTCCAGGAGGACCGTCGGGAATTCCTCCTACCAGCCCCGCTATATATGCGTTGTCCTGTACTGTTTGTTGAAACAAGGAGCCCCCTCCTAAAATAAAAGGAAGAAGGGGAAACACAAACGGAAGCGCGACAAGACAAACAAGAACGGCACTTACAATAAATACGGGGTCTTTAGTAACAGGCGTGCTTTCATAGTTGCCCGTGACAAGGTTGCCAAGCCAGCCAAGCGTTAAGAAATTAAACCCTTTTTTGATGCCTCTCCACAAACCGCCAACAATTTTGTCAACCAACAAGCTTCCAAGGAACGATCCAAGGGGCCCTGCTTCTCCCCCAAGAATTGCACCAAGGATTTTGCCAAAAGTTGTTCCTGCAGCTTTTTCCGCGACCTTTGTTCCCACCACCTTCACACCCTTTTTGGCAGCCGTTGATACCCCTTGTTGTGCTAGCCAACCCGCGTAATAAGAGCCAGCAGATTGACTCATCTGTGTTGATCCAATCCCAGAAAGTTGTAAATATACCTCGGAGACCTGTGGATGGAATATTGTGATAAAAATATCAACAAAAAACACTTGTGTTTTGGTAAAAACAACGTTTTTTCCGCCCGACTGAAACAACGCATTTCCTGACCTGATTGCTTGTTGTGTAGAGGGCGATTGAAGTAGTGGGCCAACTGTTTGTTGTAGCCACGAGTTGTTGGAGACCTCTTTGTTCCAAGAAGTGCCAAAAACCTTTAACACAATTGCTTCTTGGGCGTGTGGTGGAAAAAGCGAAAACACCGTATCTGCAATTGGCGCAAGCGCCTTTTCTACAACCGACCCTGTTTTGCTCATGGTGGAAAAAAATCCAGAATAATCTGGTTCTGTTTTTGAAAACACCTTGGTAGAAACATTTGCTTGCGCGAGTGTTTGAGCGGTTTTTATTAGTTCGGGCAACTCTTTTTCGGCGTCTTTATATGTTTGAATAGCAAGAATGGTTGTTGTTGGATCTTGTGATTCCAACGCGGCGCGAACAATATATTGTTCAATAATTAATGCTGAGTTTTTTTGTGATGCTTGGACGAGCTGTATAATTTGACGTTTTTTTTGAAATTCTCGAACTACGGCAGGAGGAAGGTGTGAAAACTCTTTTGCTGTTTGTTGAACAATGTCTTGTGGGGAGCTTTCAAGATGCGTTTCTGCTGCAGAAACAACGGCGTTTGCAAAGGCCTCTGATTCTGCGGGTGTTAGTTTGGAATAATTTTTTACAAGCCTTTCTATAAAATCTTTATTTTTTTTCTGTTTTGCATCATGAACAGATTCCGCTGTTTTTTGTGTTTCTCCTAGCGCATGCAGGGCTTTGTCAACGTGTGACGCAAGCTCATCTGGAGAAATTTGCGCTTCTTTTATTTTTCTTTCTGCGTCGAGTTGAACCTGATAGGGTTGTTCGGAAAGTTTTCGCAAAAAGTCTGATTGGACTTTCTGAATAATGCCAATAAACCTTTGTGTGTCTTTGGTCTGAATTGCTAGCACTATTTCTTGGTTGTGTTGATCTAAGAGCTGTTGAAGCTCTGGGTAAGACCTCATTTGGTAATAAACAGATAGCGCCTGTTCTTCTGTTTCAATCACCGATTGTCCGAAAGACGCAACAAAATCCTGTATGGTCGCCGTTTTTGTGTCATCTGCCATAATCCATATTATACAAGGATGTTATTCTTTTGTTTGTGTTGTAATGGTTTCTACAGTAAAAAGAGGCCTTTTGTTTTGTGCAGCAAGCTGTGTGATTGTTTCTGACGAAGGTTCTTTTTTGTCTTGAACCTCTTGTGGTTTTGTAGTTGCAAGCGCGTGTTCTTCGGGGCTTGCAATAATTTTGATTGCAGCATGTGCGGGGCCTGCAAACAGTAGGCCTTCTCCAATATCAGAAGAGAGGAGAAGGTGTTTTTCTCCTTCGGAAAGATAAAATATTTCAGCTACCTTATCAATAGCAGCAGAGGATTGTTTGAGGAGTATCTGCATGCTGCTGTTTTGGATAATGGTTTTTCCAAGGTCTCCTGCAAGAAAATCTTCAACATCCTGTGTAATAGTGGTGAGACCTAAATAATATTTTCTACTTCGTTTTGCAATAGAGTTTAGAAATTGTGCTGAATCTGGATATTTCATTAAATACCACGCCTCATCAACCACTAAGATTCTTCGTTTAATAGCCCGTCTAATTTTGGTCCAAATAAAATCAAGTATAAGGTACATAGCAACAGGTCGAAGTTCATCTTCTAGGTCGCGAATAGAGAAAACAGTAAGAGGATTCGTAATTTCCATGTTTGATTGTTCATCAAAAATGCCGACCAAACTACCTTTTACAAATTTTTCTATACGGTCTGCTAACCCCCGCGCAACAGAATCTTCCATACCTATTAACGTTTTAAACAGGTCCTCCATCAGCGGCGGTTCTTTTGTTTGCGTTGTCGGGTCTGGGGTGACCCCTTTTTGTTTGTAGGTAAGAACAAGCGCTCTATCAAGTGTTGCGTCTTCTGTTGGGGTAAGGTTGCCCATAACAACACGGAAGAATCCATGGAGAGATAAGATTTTTTGGTTTAAATCATTGTCTTCTGATCCTCCATCCTTAAGCGAAGTAAGATCAAATGGATTAATTTTTGTTTTGCCTCTAAACTCAAAACGAATATATTCTCCTCCCAACGTGTTGGTGAGTGCCTCATATTCGTTTTCAGGATCAATAATAATGACTTCTGATCCAAACATCATGCTTCTGATAACCTCAAGTTTCACCATATAAGATTTTCCTGACCCCGACTTTCCAAACACCACAGTGTTTGCGTTTTCAAGAGTGAATCTGTCAAAGACGACAAGACTTTCGTTTCCTTCATTGATGCCGTATAAGATTCCTTCGTTTGCCGTAAGCTCTGATGTGGTAAAGGGGAATGTGGTGGCAAGCGAGGTTGTGTCCATATTCCTTGTAATCATGAGTCTGTCTTGTCCCATGGGAAGCGTTGTTTTAAACCCTTCTTCCATCTGGAGAATTGCTTTTTTTGTGACAATCATAAGAGAAGCAAGTGTTGCCTCCACCTGTTTAGTGGTTTTGTCTAAATCCTCTTTTGTTTTGGCGGGAATGGTAACGTAGAGTCCAAACTGGAAGAAGCGCTGCGCACCTTTTACAAGTTCTTGTTGGAGTCCAAGCGCGTCTTCAAGAGCCACCTGAACAGATGGCTCAATGACACGACCGCGCTTAAGATCTGATTGAATTGTTGCTTCCATTTCTCCAACTTTTCGTTTTAAGTTTTCTAGAATTTCTTCAGATTTAGACGGATAGACGTACATAGACACATCAAGCGTGTGGTTAAACGAAATGAGTGGCTCAAGCCAATTTGCACTCACATACCGAGGATACCCTGCAACAAATAACGTTCTCACGAGTTGTTCTCCAATTGTGAGAAAGTCGAAATCTACCTCAATTGCAGGTGGTGCGACTATGTCTCTGGTTGTGAGGGGACCGGTTGGGGTAGGACCACCAAGTGCGCTTGGTGGTTGCATGGTAATAAACGTTTTAATGGTGTTTTTTATGTTCATAATTTTTTTGGTAATGGCTCTGTTTTTGTTGTAGGCACAACAACCCCCGGATTATATAAAGAAAAGAACAATTGAATAATTTGATCATTGGTTAGTTGTTGTGCTTTGAGTCCGATTTTAGACAAGAGTCGAATAAGGTGATCCCGTTTTGGTGAAAGAGCAATAAGAGCTCGTTCAAAAATCTATTATTTTTGATAGGGGAGACCTCTTATTTTGTTTCCTAAGAGCTACTTGGAAGACACCCCGAGTTCAAGGCTAGAAAAAGGAATAACGATATAAAATTTTTTGTCTAAGACCTCTTTTTCTTTAACTGTTTGTTCAATAAAGGCTCGATATCCATGAATGCTTTTGGCAAGCTTTGGATTTTTTTGTTCTTTTTCTTTTTCTTCCAGTAAATGAAGATATGCGCTCACATCTTTGTGTTTTGAGCGAATAAGTATTTGAATTGGAAAAGAGAGGGAATTAAGAAGGTTTGCGTATGAGTAGATGATAACCTCCTGTTCTTTTTCAGAAAGCAGGCTAAAGTTGACTGCTGCAACACTGATAATAAGCGCACATGACCCATCGGCAAAGAGAACAATGTTTTGTGCAACATCTTCAATCTCTGTAAACTGTTGAGTGGAAGCTCGAATTGGTACAATAGTGTTTGCCATATTATGTATTTGATGTTTGTCCAAAAATTTGTTTTACAAGCACTTCTCTATCAAGGTCTCGTTTGCTTTTTGCCACTATTTCAATTGCGGGCATTACAGATCCATTAAGAGTAATTTGGGCTCTATCAAACATATATCTTCCTCGTGGATCTTCTACCTCTATAAAAAAGACACCATTAGGAAGTTGTGTTGATGCGGCAAATTGTCCAATTTTATTAGTTTTGAGTGCTCGAAGCGGAATTCCTTCCTTATCACGGACAGTAACAAGAACTCCTGGTAACAGTCCTCCCTGATTGTCTTTAATAATGCCTGTGACGACGTTTGGAAACGTGGTGAGTCTTGGAAGCCCTGCACGAATTGCTACATCAGGAGGAATGACTTTCACTGTTGGGCCCGCAGCCGGTTTGGGAACAACTCCCGCTGGAAGCGAAGGTTTTTCCTGGGGTGCGGGGTTTGAATGTTTTTTCATAGATAAAAGTCTCGCTTCCATTTCTTGTTTTTGTTTTTGCATCTCACTCATTTCCTTTTGTAATTCTAACACTCTGTCTTCCACATTTGTTTTGCTTGTTAGTGCTGTTTGGAGCTTAGAAATTTCTTCTTGTAACTTTTCAAGCTCTGGATTTTTTTCGATACTAGATGGAGGAGTAGTTTGTGCGACTGGTTGTGTTATAACGCGTTGTGGAGGAGTTTGTTGTAGAGGAGGTGGTGTTTGGATGATACGAGTTGGCACACTTTGCGCGCGTGTTTTAGGAGGAGAAAACAATGTGTCTACCCAAGAGAAAAGTGAACCTAAGAAAGACTTTTTTGGTATTGATGGTGACGGCGTATAAAAACCCTGAAGTGCCGCTGTTATAGGTTTAAGCGTTTGAGACTGAAGAGTTGATGGAGTGGTTGTTTGTGTTTGCGATTGAGGGGACACCGAAGCTGCCGAAGCAGTTGATGGAGCTGGCGCTGGTTTTTGTATGGGCGTTGATTGTTGTGTTCTGTGCCACACAAATTGGGTTGGTGCGTAGACACTTTTTAAAAACGACAACACCCAAATATCCATGGGCCGTTCTTCAACAGGAATGAATGCAAACCCAATACCTAAGAACGCAAAGATAACGGTCAAAGGCCAGGTAAAAAAGAACGGAAGGGGGAGGATATAGGAAATATAGGCAAGAATAGCGCCTCCCGCAAGGTACCCAAACTGCTTAATCGTCATATCGCCGATTAAACGAAATTGAAAAGTAGTGACATTTTGCGGGACAGGATGTTGTTCCATAGAACTCTCTTTATTGTAAAGAAGAATTATGAGTCTTTCAAGGGGAAAAAGCGCGTTAGAATCGTGAAAACTTCTGTCTTTTCATTTCACGAAAAGAATCAAAACTCTTTTTATTATGATATGATTACTTCATGGACGCAGATTTCGTTGTTGTAGAAGTCAAAAACACCAGAGATAGCGAAGAAACGCCTCTTGTGATGGAGCAAGTGTTTGCAGCGATGGGTATGGGAACGTCTCATGGACTACTTGCTCGATTGTTTGGAAAAAAATCAAAAAAAACATGGCTTAGTTTTGAAATTGTTGCTGTGAAAAGCGCAATTCATTTTTATTTAGTAACCACAAAACAAACCCTAGCCTATATTGAAAGCCAATTGTCTGCACAATATCCCAAATTAGCCATTACTCCAGTGGTAGATACAGTACCTCATGTGTTTGAAGCGGTACATGCAACAACTCAGCTTGTGTTGGCACACCCCTTTTATTACCCCCTAAAAACATACAAAGACGTTCGTGATATTGATTTGTTAGCAAGCACACTTGGATGTCTTGCAAAATTGACCAGTGATCAATCTGTGGCTATTCAAATTCGCGTGTCTCCTGCGGGTTCTTCTTGGCAACGTCAAGCAGCGTCCGTGGTTGCACGTGGTATCCCTGATCCAAGTTCCACCATTCCGGGAAAAACAAAAAATCATCCACAAGCAAAACTTATTGACACAAAAACTAATCAAATAGGGTTTCAAACTGCTATACGCATTGTTGCCTCAGGCAGCTCTCAAGAACAAGCAGAAACAACGCTTGCCACTATTGCGGGTACCTACGGGGTGTTTGGACTAGGAGAAGGAAATGCACTTGTGGTTGCAAAACCAACATTTTGGCAACGGAAAAAATTAGATACAGCAATGGTTGAACGAACGAGTGATCTTGCTCCACAAAACCATGTGTTTGGATCAAGCGAGCTTGCAACACTTTGGCATCCGCCCGGTGTATTGCTGTCTGCGATTCGAAATATTACATGGGGAACAAAGTTAACAGGAGAAGCACCAGAAAACCTCCCTATTGCAACAGAAAATGAAGATGAGAAGAAAAAAATTAATTTTTTTGCAAGAACCGAGTTTAAAAACAAACCAACCACGTTTGGTATAAAAGGAGAAGACAGGAGAAAACATTTGTATGTGGTTGGAAAAACCGGTACTGGAAAATCCACCATGATTGCCAATATGGCAATTAATGACATGCGAAACGAAGAAGGAATGGCAGTTATCGATCCCCATGGAGACTTAACAGATGCACTTCTTGATTTTATTCCTTCGTTTCGATTAAACGATGTTGCGTACTTAGATCCAGCTGACGTTGCTCACCCGTTCCATTTAAATCCGTTAGAACTGAAAAACACAGCACATCGGGAACTCGTTGCCTCTGGTATCGTGTCCATTTTTTATAAACTCTATCACTATTCCTGGGGGCCGAGGCTTGAATATATTCTAAGGAACTGTATTTTGACACTTTTGTATGTGCCAAACTCCACACTCTTACAAATTCCTGAAATATTAACAAACGATAGATTTAGAGAAAAAGTAGTGATGGGACTAAGTGATCAAGTGTTAAAAAACTTTTGGATTAACGAATACAACAAATTAACTCCACAGATGCGAAGTGAGTCCATTATGCCAATTTTAAACAAGGTAGGACAATTTTTGTCTTCCCAAACCATACGAAACATTGTAGGGAGTCCAAAATCCACCATTGATCTTGAGGAGATGATGAACAAAGGGAAAATTATTCTTGTTAACCTGTCACAAGGAAAACTCGGGGAAGACAACAGCGCGCTTTTAGGGGCCATGATTATCACCAAGATTCAACTTGCTGCCATGAACAGGGTGTATGAACAAGAACAAACACGGAAAGATTTCTACTTGTATGTTGATGAGTTCCAAAACTTTGCAACAAGTTCATTTATTAAGATTCTTTCCGAGGCAAGAAAATACCGTCTTAACTTGACACTTGCCAACCAATATATTGGCCAAATTGATGAAGATGTGCAGAACGCAATTTTTGGAAACGCTGGATCTATCATTTCGTTTTGTGTGGGAGCAACGGATGCCAGGCCACTGGCTCGGGAGTTTGGACTGAAATACAAAGAAGAAGAACTTGTGCAGCTTGGCAATTATCAAATCGTCTTAAAGCTTTCTATTGATAACCACACATCAAGTCCGTTTTCAGCCACGACTTTGCCGCTTCCAAGAAGCCACAATCAAAATAGAGAAAAGGTTATCAGGTCAAGCCGGGAACGCTATACTAAGACAATTGAGAAGTCGTAAGTAATCCTCTATACTAAGCCATTATGAAGATTGGACTTTTGGGAGGCAAGTTTAATCCACCGCACGTTGGGCACATTTTTATAGCCAAGCAGTGTCTTGATTTTGGAGGCTTTGATGAAGTGTGGTTTGTTCCAAACTATGGACAGAGCTTCCATGAGCCAGTTGCATCAGCAATAGACAGATTGAGCATGACAAAATGTATGACACTTCCTCGTACCAAAGTGTCAACTGTTGAAATTGGTAACAAACTGGATGGGCAAACCATTCATTTGTTGCCACACCTACCAAAAGAACACGACTACACCTTTATCATTGGTTCAGACCAGCTTGCAACATTTCATTTGTGGGGCGAATATAAAAAACTGCTGCAACAACTTCCGTTTTTGATTTTTCCAAGGTATGGATATCCAAACGAGCCGATGTATGAGAATATGCGTGTGCTTTCTCATACAACAATCATTGCATCAAACATTTCCTCTACAAAAATCAGGGAGCGAGTAAAACTTGGACTTGGCATTGAAGAATTTGTTCCAGTCGGAGTGAGCGAGTATATTAAACTGCACAATCTCTACGTATGAATAAACTAGAACCAGAAAAAGAAACAGAGAGAATCATTGCTTTTATAAAACACACCTTTCAATCTGCAGGATTTGCCGACGCCGTGATTGGTCTATCGGGAGGCATTGATTCGGCAGTGTCCTTTGTCCTTGCGACTCGTGCGTTAGGGGGAGAACATGTATATCCACTGCTTTTGCCATATGGAGCATTAAATACACGAGGGGTGATAGACGCAATGGAGATAATTGAAAAAAACAAAATTCCGATGAGCCATATTACAAGAATCGACATTAAACCAGCGGTAGATCAAGTTGTCAGAACCGATCCTTTTATGGATAGAGTAAGAAAAGGAAATATTATGGCACGAATGAGAATGATATACCTCTTTGATGCAGCAAAAAAACACAAAGCGTTGGTTCTGGGCACGGAAAATAAAAGCGAATACGAACTAGGATATTTTACACGATTTGGAGATGAAGCAAGCGATGTAGAACCAATAATGCATCTCTACAAAACGCAGGTGTATGAACTTGCTAAATATTTACAAATTCCAGAATCTATTATTGTTAAGCCTCCATCAGCAGATCTTTGGCCAGAACAGACAGACGAAGGAGAGTTGGGGTTTTCCTATGATGAGGCAGATAAAGTTTTGTGTGGATGTGGAGAGGAAATGTGGGCCAAAACACACATAACCAACATAGGTTCTCAACAGGATATTGCAGCATGCGTGATGCGTCAAGTGGAGAACAATAAACATAAGCGTTTGTTGCCGCACACACTATGAACAGATCTCTTGTTAAAGAAATAGCCGTATCGTATACTTAAGAATGCTATCGTTGTTACTATGAGTCGAAATATGGCAGAACACAGTCATCAGCCACTTCCTGAAATCGTATCCAAATGTGTGGCTGCTATAGCAGAGGTGGATCCTAAAAAAAAGAGACTTGTTACCCAGACAAAGATTCAAGGAAGAATTGAAGAATTAGAGCAAAATATCCCCAAAAATAAGACAGAAACACGCGGTAACCGAGAAAAAAGAGAAGCAAAAGAATTTGTTGATCAGGTTCAGGCAAATCAGGAGAATATTACTGCGGTGATGAAAGAATGGAATGAGGTTAATAAGTATAAAAATGTTTTACCCCTCAACAAAGCACAGGAAAAACTTAAAACAGCATGGAAATTGTCAAAAGACCCTCCAACTTGGACAGGAATAGCAAGCGCAGATGGAGTTAAATACAGCGCAATAACAGCTGAGTATTTATCCACGCTCGCCATGCTTCCAAAAGATCTTGCGCAGGATCCAAACGTCGTGTTTCAATTAACCGCTAAATTTGCTGCCTCGATCAATGGAACAGGTGAAGCTCGTGCTGAGGAAATTTTTGTACTGGACAAATCCATCCTACACATCCGTGAACTTCGAGATTTGAATAAAACTGCAGGATTTACTTTGAATAATGAAGATTTAACTTATACATTGCGAGGGGCAGTGTTGCATGATGAGATACTAGATCCAATATCAGATAATCACACGAAATTGTTTTTGTCTAAATTTCAAAAAGAAATTGATAATAGAGGAAGCATTTCGACGGAGCAAAAACTACGAGAGTGGAATGACATGGGGAAGCTGTTAACAAAAGCAATATCTGTGGAACTCGATGCGCGCGGTAATAAAAAAACTTTTGAAATAGAAATAAAAGATTTAACCAAATATATCAATCGGGTCAATCGCAGGGTCGCGGAGTTAGAAATACAAAACAATCAGGAAAAAACAGTAAAACACAAAGAAAACTCATTACATATTCGATACGAAGACATTCGAGGAGGTATACCTGCGGATGAAAGGACACATGATGTCGAACGCAAAGATGACATATTTACGTTTAGATCAGACGCTTTTACTCCAGAAAACATCAAAATATTAATTGAGGAAGGCAGCGAGGGAGAAGACGCAATCTTTTTTAGCTTTATTGAAAAAATAGATGGTTTAGGAAAATCACACGAGCGAGCAAGTATACCAGAACAATATTTTTGGGACGAATTTGAACGATATATGGAGTGGAAATACAAAGAGAATGTAAAAGCACATTTGGGTCCATATGAATATGTATGGAAAGAGCACGAGCGGTTATCTATGGTTATCAAAAACCTTTTGTATCAACCAGGCGATTTGAAAGATAAGATTAAAAATCTTCAGTTTCTAACACAAGCCGATTTTGATCATTTTGTACATAATTACAAATGGGGGGGCGACGCAGCGCAATTGTATGAGGAGGTTATCTTTGATTTATTGTCTGACCGACGGGCTAAATATGATAAAGCGCTCAGCGAGTTAACCACCCCAGGAACAAACGGGAAGAAGCAAATTGAGGTGTATCAGGATTTGATGCAATGGAGAAAAAAAGGCTCTGTCGTTTCTAACGACGAAATTGAGGTGCTGAAGGGCAAAAAAATAAATCAATTAACTTCTGCTGAAATTGAGGGAGCAAAAAATGAAATTATCGCCAATAAAAATAAAGAAATAAGTGTTTTACAGGATAAAATAGACACTGTCGGATCTGGAGTAATGTTGTGGGATAATGACATTCAAAATAACACGGAGGTTCAATTTGAAATAGTTAAAATGAAGCAAGAATTAGATAAGCTTCAAATAAAAAAAGATAATGGAGATTTGCTAACAGACTACGAAAAAGAACAACTCAAAACACTTGAAGAGAGAATAACATATAAAAGAAGCGTTATTTTAAAACGCGAGAACGCCAGTGATGTAAAAAATATAAACAAAGAAGCGCACGATACAAGTGAATTATCTGCAATAGACGTTGAGGTTAGGTCAAGGCTTTTATTATTGTTAAAATCTCGAGGTATCAATGTCGAAGAAATTCCAGAATGGCAGATTCGACGTGCCATCTGGGCATCCAGACAAGGAATTATTGGCTCGGGACGCATTATGTCTATTTGTTCCACTTTGGTGACAAGGCCGGCATATGAACTGAAGGATCTATATAAAGTGGACATTGGAAAATACGTAATGCGATCCCCAGCGTTTGAGGATTTACAGAGGATTATTAATCCTGATATGTTTCAAGATCGATTTGGTACAGCATCCGAAGCTGGTGCGATTTTTCGTGCAACGACAACTGTTGGATTTTTGGAACAAAAAGGATTTAAATTTCGAAATGATGAGCGATATAAAAGACAGATAGAGAAGGATTTAGATCCTGAGGTGAGAAAATCAAGAGAATTTCTTCGTCAAGTAAGAGAAGAAACTGGTATTCCATACACAGAAACCATAGTGCAAGGATTGTTTCAAGGTGGAGGCATGTTTGACAAATCACTTTGGCGGGGAGAGCTAACAGTGGTTGATGCTATACGTAAACATCGAGAAAGTATGGGATTGCCTCCAGATGCACAGTTGGAAAATCAGGCCTTAGGAATACGGATAGCTCTTGCAAATACTCCAGAAGAAAAACGATTGCTTATTGAAAAATTGGTAGAAAGAAATCCTGGAAAACTTATGCAGCTTTTAGGAGAACCGTTAGATAGAATTATGACAGCGCATGGTTTTGCACACGATTCAGAAAAAACAAAAATATTAAAAAGGGCGTTGTCTTTGTCGACAGTAATTGTTTCTCAAAAAAGAGAGTTTATAACAAAAGACGTACGATTAATGAGTAATGAAGCAGATTTTAATCTTATTATAAAGCCCTTATTACTGGATCAGAAGATGTCGGAAGCTGATATAACAACTAGCTTTAAAATCTTAAAAGAACTGAAACAAGAATTTACAAAGACAAGAAAAGATATGCAATATTCATCAATGTTGGACGCGTGGGCTCATACAGAATTACCGCTTACTATTACAATGTCAGATATTAATTGGGAAGAAGTTGATTTTTCCATGATGGGAACAGCGGGGCCAGACAGACGTGGTAGGGATTTATTTAATATGTCTCAAGCAAGAGATGCATGGATGAAGCTAGAAGACCCGGCTCTTTTGTGTAACAAAGATACAAAAGAAGTGTTGAAAATTATCAAAGAATTCCGGAGCGCTATGAATAACTATACAAGCCCACGCGCTGCAGAAGATTTAACTTATGAACTAGTAAAATCATGGATAGAATTTAACAGAAATAAACGCACAAAACATATTTATGATCCTACTGCATGGATTCCATTAGTTGGTACAGTGATGAAAAATGCAGGATTTATTAATTGGGGGGCTTTGGATAAAATCGCTCATGGGCTAAAGTTAACCAAAAACAATCATGCTATTCAAGAGTGGATGAGGGAGAAAGTGACGGGTAATTGGTCTTACGCGGCTCGTTTCACAGGTCCTAAAGGGAATGCGTGGGAAGAAAAAGAAATTGATCAAGTGCTTGATGCGTTGTTAGGTATGGGTATATTTAACAATAATGAAGCTTCATATGTGAGGCTTCGAAGAGAAAAACGAGCTGGTATAGGAAGACAGTTCTTCGGGTTAGTTAGAAAAAATTGGTGGTTAGTTCCACTCATTACTGTTTTGATGTCTGCAAAAACCTCGCTGGACGAAGAAAAAAAGAAGTAAATTTTTGGATTTGACTCAAGTGAGGTTATGAAGGATTTTTCGAATCGGTTGGAACTCCAGGAATTCCTTTGTTTCCAAGTGCTTGTTTGATAAAAGATATCTGATATCCAAGTTGCATGAGTTGTCCTCCTGCTGAACCTATCGGACCAAGAACTGCGCCCATCCCAGCGTTTACCATTGGTTTTGCCTTCATTGCCTCTTGGATTCCCTTTACGATGGTTGGAATTGCTAGCATAACACCTATACTAATGACACCAGTGATTCCTCCAGAGTCAGCACCACTGCCTAAAAATGGTGGAGCCCATAATTTCCCTGACGTTTGACCCATTTCTATCAGAATTTTTCCAACGACAAGAAGCATGGCTGTAATAGGATAGACTATAAGATGTGAAATAAGATTTTTTATCCATGCTGAAAATCCACTTGCTGATCCAGGAACAGCGTCAAGTAAAAGTTGCACCGGCGCTATGATGAGCGCAATAATAATTTGAATATACGAAGAAACTAACATAATAAGAATTCGAACATAGACAAACAAAACAGCTAAACTGACAAGAGTAGCTATCATAGCTGTAGAGACACCCTGTCCAATTATATTTGAGCTAATAAGTTTTGCAATTTCTTTTGAAGAACCACCAAAAGCATTAAATAATCCTAACTTCCCAAAATTTGCATTTGTATAATCATTTATTACGTCTTGTCCTGAAAATGCACTAGGAACCGCATTTGTTAACAGAGAGACAAGCAAATAGATAACAATGTACATGAGGTCAATCATGAGGCCAACGATTGCATAGGAAAACGTGATAAGGATGAGTGAAACAACAATTTTAGGTAGCGCATTTTGAACAGTAACAACTGTCTTTGGATCAATTTTTTTCCGAAACATTACCAAAAAACCGACAACCATCATGATGATGGCAAGAAGAGCATAGGCAATATTGCGAAAGACTTTCCAAATAGGAAGAAGGGGAGACAATGTGGTAAATCCAATGCCTTGCGCGTACGCTTGTTTTGGTATAAATCCGAGTGTTTGTCCAACATCATTTACAAACGCATATGTTGATGCCGGGGGATGCATATAAATAGAGGCAATATAGTTATTGAGTTCTGAAACCGCGCTTTGTTGTCGCATTTTGTCTGCATATGGGGTATTCATATCTTCAGAAGAAATAGTGACCCCTTCAACAGGACCCAAAACTCTTCGGACAAAATCAGAATAAGTGTTGGTATTTACATTGGATATGTGGGCTGCAGCATTGATTTCTCCAAGCAATGCAGACTTGATGCTTTCAGCGTATCCTGCATCAATCCATGAGAGCGCTTCATCCTCAGCGTGTACCGGTGTTATGAGGTTAAAAGAAAGTAGTACACCTATCAACAATGATAAAAACACCCGCTTCATATTGGTATTATCTGTTACTTGTACTTATTCAGTCAATAGAGTTTATTTTAATTCTAATTTAAACGTGGTGACATCAACACCAGTAAATGTTTTTATTACGAGCAATATAAGATATGCACACACTAATACGATAAGGCCAATAATTGCATTGGTGACCGTACCTTTTGCTTTTTCTAGTTTTTTTTGATCACCACTAGAAAACAAGAAGTTAAATCCGCCAATAACAAGCATGATAAACAAGAGAATTCCAGAAATTGCAACAACAGCCTGCAAAATATTAGAAAAGACCGAAGCAAGAGATCCGATGGTAGCAACACCATCACCCGTGGTTCCAGCCTCTTCTAGGTTTGACCAAGTTGATTGTTGTGCAAGGAGATGCATATGTATGACTTAAGTATATCAGAAATCAAAAACCCCGCCTACGCAGGGTCTTTGATTAAGTACTTCAATGCTCAATTTTTAGTATGGTTTCGGAAGGCTGACGCCTTGAGAACCAATAATGCTGACGCCTAAGAAATTCTGTACCAACATCATAATAGCCCATGCTGCTCCGACAATAATAAGTCCAACGATTGCATGTGTGATCTTGTTTCTGGCCGTTTCCATAGCTGCTTTGTCTCCTCCAGAGGTGATCCATTGAAGTCCACCTAAGATAAGGAACACAAATGCTAACAGTGCTGCAAGGATAAGGATTGTTCCGACCGCTGCGCTAATGAGTTGACCAACGTCAGTAATTTTGACATTGCTTGGTTGAGCAATAGTCATATCTGCTGCAAATATTTTTTCTAACATACGTCACCTCCTCTAGAAATTGCTTACGAGTTCGTACGAGTAAATACAATTTCTTGAATTCCCTCAAAAGCCCTTTGTAGCCAAGAAGGAAATTTATACTATGTTAATTATACGGTACGCTCTATAAATCTACAATTCTCCCTTATTTAAAAGAGGGAATTTGTAATTTCGTAACATCCAGTCCTAAAAATTGTCCAACGAGTGTGAATATCGCATACGTCGCAGCAACGACGATAAGACCAATGATCGCGTTGGTGATTTTGTTTCTAGCTGATTCCAATTGTGCCTTTTCTCCTCCAGCGGTAATCCATTGCAGCCCACCCATGAGTAAATAGAGTAGTGATAAAAGAAAACCAAACAGAAAAAGAAGTCCAACAATATTGCTAATAAGAGTCCCGATAATTGTCCCTCCCTGCTCAACACCACCTTTTCCCAGGCTGTCTGGAAGAACGGGGTTTGTGATTTGAGCAAGTGTTGTGTGTGTCATATTCATTAGAACTTAATTAATTCTTTGACAGATGTTGGCATTAAGATAGTATCCCATCCAAAAAACTGTCCAGCAAGCGCAAGAATTCCCCACCCAGCAACGACAATAATAAGTCCGATGAATGCATGAGTGATTTTGTCTCGTGCCTCTGTTAGTTTTGCCTTTTCTCCCGCCGCAGTTATCCAACTAAGGCCTCCGAGGGTAATTTGAATAAGAAACCAAACAGCTGCGACAATGGTTAATAGACCAATAATGGAAGAAATTGCTCCAGTGAATTTGGAAAATGCAGTTTCAGGCGTAAATTCTACATTTCCAAACGGACCAAGTCCAGACCCTCCAATTTTTTGTAATGTGACGTTAGCAAGTGTGCTCATAGATTATTTCGTTCCTGGACCATAAATAGTTGGTTTTAACATAAACATTGGATCACCAAAAAGGAGATACCCAAACACAGCAGCAATCACAAAAGATCCAGCAATGATTGCAAGGCCAATCAGTGTTTGCCATATTTTGTCCCATGCTTTAGCAACTGCCTTGGAATCACCACCAGCACTCATGTATCCATAGCCTGCAAGGATGAGGTTGATGAACGCGTAAATACCAGCGACTGCAAAAACAAGTCGAAGCACATTGCTAAAGAATGGAATGAGTCCTTCACTCATGCTGCCATAGCCACCAGAAGCTTTGCTGAGCGGATTGCTGACGGTGCCGACTATGTCAGCGGCTCCTTCAGCAAAAACTCGTTCTATAAAATGCATATTATTTTATGTTTAAAATTTTTACTCCGGTAATAATTTCGATGATCTGAATAATCCAGTAGGACGCAAAAATCAGTATTAGACCAATAAAAGCCGCTGTGATTGTTTGTTTGCTTTGTTCTGACTTTTTTGCGTCTCCGCTACCTGCTGATACTATAAAGGTAAATCCGCCAAAAATCAATAAAACCAGGAAGATAACCCCCGCAATAACAAAGGCATTTTTTAGCAAGACCGTGACTACGTCACCAAGAGTTTTAAATGTTCCAGCCGGAGCAAATTCTTTACTAATGTCTACTGATGGTGCGGTCGTGTATGCGAATAACCTATCCATAGCAAAAGTGTACGAAATATTGCTGATAAACACAAGATATGGCTTTCTTTCCGTGTTTTTCTGTTTTTGTGATATAGTTACAACACATATGGAAGATGCTGAACTAGTCAGGCGGATACTCGCTCGTGATGAACGCGCACTCTACGATTTTTATCGTACGTACACACCCTCACTTAAACGGTTTATTCAATTAAAAATACAAAATCCTCATGATGTTGAAGATGTTATGCAAGACACGTTATACGCATTTTTGGAGGCACTTCGCGATTTTCATGGAAATTGTCAAATATATACATTTTTGCGAGCTATCTGTCATCATAAAATTGTTGATTATTATCGAAAGAAAAAAATAAAACAACTTGTGTTTTCCCAGGTACCAGAGATAGAGGAATTGGTGTCTCCCTTTATGAATCCAGAAGCTACGCTTGACGAACGAATAATAAAAGAAGAGTTACATAAAACACTCAACAAATTGATTCCACAATATAAGACAGTATTGTATGCACGATATATTTTAAATATGCCGGTTGCTGAAATTGCGCGTAAATTAGCAACAACCCTTAAAGGAGTAGAATCAATGCTTTTTCGTGCAAAAAAAGCATTTGTAAAACAGCATGTCCAAAGTTAGTTATCATAAGTTTGTATCAAGGTGGAAAGAAACCATGGATTTACCTCCACAGACAGTGGGACCATTCACTGGTTTCTATAAACAGATTACTCATTGGTTGAAAATAATGCCAATGCCAACGCTCATTGTTCTCAGTATTTTTCTGGTTGTTGGTCTTGTTTTGTGGATTGGTCCTTCAATTGCCACCATTGTTACGCTGCTTCAGCGAGGGTTTTAACTCCTTTTTGCGACTAATTTACTATGACGGGTTCATTCCTTGTTGGTTGTATTGAATTCATAAGATCAGGTGTAGGACTTGTTGTTCGGCCGTATGAGACATATAGACGCATTGTACAAAAAGGAACCTTATGGGAGTTAGTTCCACTTGGTTTTCTGCTTTCTTGTTATTTTGCCATTGCGTCACTCGTAAAAACTGCCGCTTTTAGGCCATTTGTGCTGACGAAACAATTCATACTCATCGCGCTCTCTGTTATTGTGACCTACAGCATTACCGTGTCGTTACTGTGGGTTTGTGGAAAGCTTGTTAAGGGGACAGGTTCGATACAGAAAGTCGCTCTTGCTTGGGGATATACTTTGCTACCAACCTTGCTATGGTTTTTAGGGACCTCATTGTTGTATGTATTGTTTCCACCCCCAAGAACAGGTAGACCGTTGGGCGTGTTGTTTAGCGCGATATTTCTTATTTTTTCCGCAGTATTATTTTTTTGGAAAACAATATTAACCTATTTAACGCTACGATTCGGTATGCGATTGGATTTATGGCGCATTTTTACAGTGTTTGGCATTGTGGGAGGAATTATGGTATTTTACAGCATTGGTATGTATCGATTGGGTATTTTCAAAATTCCTTTTATATAATCTATGGCAATTGATAAAACTGATACAGTTGAAGTGCGACGGAAAAAAATAGAGAAAGAGCTACATGTCTTATTGCCCTTTATTAGCAAAGGACATATTGATGAGACGCGTGCTTCGACAAGGCATTGTGAGAATATGATTGGAACAACACAAGTGCCGCTCGGCATTGCAGGACCAGTTATATTTCAAACAATCAATTCTTCTCATAATGATTCGGTGTATATTCCGCTTGCAACCACAGAGGGCGCCCTAGTTGCGTCAATAAATCGTGGATGTAAAGCGCTTGGTGAGAGTGGAGGGGCAATTGTTGATGTGTATACGGCTGGGACAACGCGCGGGCCAGTCTTCTATGTGAAGAGTATTTCGGAAAGCAAAAAACTAGATGTTTTTTTAAAGAAACATTTTTTTACATTGCAAAAGATTGCTACTTCAACATCACACCACACAATACTTACTAATATTGTTTCTCGTGGTGTTGGACAATACCGATATGTCCGTTTTGTGTACGACACCAAAGATGCTATGGGACTGAATATGGTAACCATTGCAACTGACGCCATTGTTCGATATATCGAAGACAATACAGGAATTCCTTGTCTATCACTTTCAGGAAATTATTGTGTGGACAAGAAACCATCATGGATGAATATTATTGAAGGGCGGGGATCTACAGTGTTGGCAGAAATTGTTCTTCCTGAGCACATTTTACGAACCACACTCAAAACAACCGCACAAAAAATATATGAGGTATGGATGTCCAAATGTATGATGGGCAGCATTATGAGTGGAGCAATGGGACACAACGCTCAGTTTGCGAACGTCATAGCGGCACTATTTTTGGCAACAGGTCAAGATATTGCACACGTTGGGGAATGCAGCGTTGGGATAACGACAGCAGAAGTACGCGACAACAATTTATATATGAGTGTGTATTTGCCAGATGTGATGGTTGGGACGGTGGGTGGAGGAACAGAACTTGGGACACAAAAAGAAGCGTTACAAATCCTCAGAGTATACGGAGGAGACGATGGAAAAAATAAACAACAGTTTGCATCTATTGTTGGTGTTGCGGTGCTTGCTGGTGAAATTTCGCTTTTAGCGAGTTTATCAGAAGGGTCGCTTGCAAAAGCGCACCAAAAATTAGCGCGGGGGAAACAAATATGATTGGCATAGTTTCATACGGAACATATATTCCAAAATATAGAGTGTGCACAGAAGACATTGCTGCAGCATGGAAGAAAAACCCTTCAGAAATTATTGGAGCGTTAGGGGTGAAGGAGAAAACAGTCCCAGGAGTTGATGAAGATGCGGTAACGATTGCACTTGAAGCTGCATTGCAGAGTTTGTCATATTTTCAAGGTAAACCTTCGGAAATCGGAGCATTGTTTGTTGGATCTGAAAGTCATCCATACGCTGTGAACCCCTCCTCAACTATAATTGGAGAATTTCTGGGAATCGGCACGGCATATCTTGCTTCGGATTTGGAGTTTGCATGTAAAGCGGGTACTGCAGGAATTCAGATGGTTGCAGGATTATTGGCCGCAAAACACATTGCGTATGGTTTGGCCATTGGTGCAGATACAGCACAGAGCAGACCCCACGATGCTCTTGAATATTCATCGGCCGCAGCGGGTTCTGCCTTTTTATTAGGATCAAGTAATATTTTAGCGTCGCTTCTTTCCTATACATCGTATTCATCAGATACGCCTGATTTTTGGCGAAGAGATGGAATTAGGTATCCATCTCATGCGGGAAGATTTACTGGAGAACCAGCGTATTTTGCTCATGTGATGGGTGCTGCAATAAAATTATTTCAAAAAACAAAACTTCGACCGGAAGACTTTGATTATTGTGTATTCCATATGCCCAATGGAAAGTTTCCAAGAGAAGTAGCAAAAAGACTCGGATTTAGCGAAAAACAACTTGCCCCTTCTCTGACGGTTGATAGGATTGGAAATCCCTATTCCGCTTCTTCCATGATGGGAATGTCTGCGGTTTTAGATGTGATAAAACCAAACAAAAAAATCTGTATGGTCTCATATGGATCCGGAGCTGGAAGTGATGCGTTTTTTTGGAAAACGACCCAAAAACTAGAAACAGTGCAAAAAAAAAGAAAACAACATAAAGGAATGGTGTGTCAGCAAATAGAAAACAAAACATATATTGATTATTTTGGATATTTAAAACAGACACATAAATTATGAACATAACTGTTGCAGGAATCGGCATGACAAAATTCGGAGAATTATGGGCAGCATCTCCGAGATGGCTTGCAAGCGAAGCGGTACATCGAGCAATTGAAGATAGCGGCATGGAGAAAAAATCAATTCAAGGATTATTTGTTGCCAACATGTTGTCAGGAATGCTTGGGATGCAGGGACATCTTGGAGCGCTTTTTGCTGAAGAATTGGGATTATCAGGTGTACCTGCTTATACAGTAGAAGGTGCGTGTGCATCAGGCGGACTTGCGATTCACGCCGGTATGATGAGCATCTTATCGGGACAATACGATACGGTTCTTGTGTTGGGTGTTGAAAAAATGACTGATCACAAACCAGAGCTTGTAAGTTCTGCATTGATGGGTGCCGGATCAAACGAAGAGCGTCTTACAGGAGCAACATTTCCAGGGTTATATGCGATGTTGGCACGAAGTCATATGGAAAAATATGGAACGACCGAAAAACAACTTGCTGCAGTTTCGGTCAAAAATCATTTTCATGCAAGTTTTAACCCGCTTGCGCAGTTTACTCATCCAATTACCATAGATACTGTTCTAAAAAGTTCTTGTGTTGCAGACCCTTTAAAACTTCTTGATTGTTCTCCTGTAACAGATGGAGCAGCAGCAGTTATTCTGACAAAAAAAGTAATGCGCGCCTCATCAGGTGTGCAGATTATTGCATCTCAGATTGCAACAGATACATTAGGATTGTCAGGGAGAAAAAGTTTAACAGAACTTGCGGCAACAAAAATTGCTGCAAAGAAAGCATTTCAACAAGCAGGCGTTGAAATAAACGATATTGATTGTGCTGAAGTGCATGATTGTTTTACTATTGCGGAAATCCTTGCCATTGAAGACATTGGATTTGGAAATAAAGGTGAAGTAGGACCACGTATGGAAAAGGGTGTATATACATTAGGAACCGCCGCGCGGGTTGTCGTGAATTCGTCTGGAGGACTCAAAGGATGTGGACATCCTATTGGAGCAACTGGTGTGAAACAAATCGTGGAAATTACCAATCAACTGCGAGGCGCATGTGGTAAACGACAAGTAAAAAATGCAAAGTGTGGATTAGCACATAACGTTGGAGGTACAGGGGCAACGGCAGTTGTCCATATTTTAAAAAAATAACCACTATGATTAGTCCTGTTAAAATTTGGCGTAATCAACAACACTTTACTAAATTGATCGGTAAAACTGGAATCATTGTTTCATGGACCATGATTCGTGTTCCACCCGACGGATTTAGTGAACAAGCGCCATATCCGCTTGCAATAGTAAGACTTGATGATGGTACACACGTTACTGCACAAGTTGTTGATTGGGACATATCTCAATTGCATTCAAAGCAAAAAATGATAACTGTTTTGCGAAGAACTATTGAAACAACAGCTGATGGAGTTATTCCATATGGCATTAAAGTAAAACCAATATGATTACCGTTTCAGTTCCAGGAAAAATCCATTTGATGGGAGAACACGCTGTTGTGTATGGAAAGCCCGCGTTGCTTTCAGCAATCAATCTTCGGATGTATGTTTCTGTTGAACCAGCAACAAAAACAGAAGTTGTGTCAACAGAAGGCAAGGATTATGTTTTGTACGCAGTGGAAAAAGTAAAAGAATATTTTCATATGGAATCCATTCCACAGATGAAAATAACTATTCACTCAGAAATTCCAGCAGGGTTTCATTTAGGATCATCTGCTGCAACTGCGGTTGGAACCGTTGCAGCTGTTACATATTTTTTGAAAAAAATTTGGAATCCAACAGTTTTTAATCAAATAGCGTATGAGGTTGAAAAGAAACAACATGGAAATCCTTCTGGTGGCGATAATACGATTGTAACGATGGGAGGATTGTTGTGGTTTCGAAAAGAACTGGAATTTTTAAAGAGTATGTGGCAATTAGATGTGGATATTCCATCTTCACTCAATCATTTTTTTCTCATCAACACAGGAAAACCAAAAGAAACAACAGGTGAAATGGTCATGATGGTGAGAAAAAGATATGAAAAACATCCAGTAACAATGGAACGCTATTTTCTCAAAAATGAAATCCAAACAAAAAACATTGCTGTTGCTTTAAAAGAGCAAAATGAACAAGCGCTTGTGCACGCAATACAAAAAGGGGAACAAACATTGGAACGTATGGGTGTGGTTGGTAAAAAAGTTGTGCCCTATATTAGAGAAATGGAAAGTGTAGGAGGAGCGGTAAAAATTTTAGGGGGTGGAGGAAAAAATGAGGGTGTTGGATTTTTACTTTGTTATCATAGAGAGAAAGGTATTATAAAAAAAATTGGGAAAAAATTTGGGTACACCATGCAGCCAATTATATTAGAGTGCGGTGGCGTACAGTTGGAAAAATAATACTATGATAACCGTTTCAGCTCCAGGAAAACTTATGCTCATGGGGGAACACGCAGTGGTGTATGGGTATCCATGTATCGTCACGGCTGTATCAGAGCGATTACATGTTGAAATCGAAGAAATACAAGATAATCAAATTACAGTTGAAGCACCCCAAGTAAAAGATACCCGCTTTGTTGATCAGGCTGTGATTGAAGGGTGCAACGCGTTTGGCATCACACATCGTGGATTACACATACGAACACACAGCACTTTTTCTCATGAATATGGTTTTGGATCATCTTCCGCTGTTACTGTTGCAACCCTTGCAGCACTTGCTGCAGTGTTTCAGAAAGATATCGGAAAAAAATTACTATTTGAAGTTGCATATAGAACAGTATTGGCAATTCAAGGAGTAGGATCGGGATTTGATGTTGCTGCAGCAACATATGGTGAAACACTACTGTATACAAAAGGGGGAGCAATACTGAATCCGCTGTCGTGGGATTTAAATAACCAAGTATCTTTGGTTGTTGGATATAGTGGTATCAAAGCAGATACCGCAACAATTGTGAAAGATGTTGCAAAAAAAAGAGAGGTACAAGGAAAAACAGTAAGCCGTATTTTTGAAGCAATTGGAAAACTTGTATTGCAGGCGAAAGAAGCGGGAGACAAAAAAGATTGGGAAACCGTTGGGAAATTAATGAATTTCAATCAAGAGTATCTTCGTGATTTGGGTGTTAGTACAGAAAAGTTGGAGAGTATGATTTTTGCTGCAAAACAAGCAGGTGCATACGGCGCTAAATTATCTGGTGCTGGTGGCGGAGACTGTATGATTGCTCTTGTTTTGAAGGAAAAAAAGGAAGCTGTCGAACGAGCAATTGCACAAGGTGGAACAGTAGTGAATGTGTCAGTGCAGGATGAAGGGGTACGGATAGAAAAATGACAAAGACAACCGTTGTTGCTCCAGCAAATATTGCATTTATTAAGTATTGGGGAAAGCACTCTCGCGCTCAGAGAATACCGTTAAACGACTCTCTTTCCATGAATTTAAGCTGCGCAACGACAACGACCACCGTCGAATTTTCCTCACAGTTGTTGCATGACGAAATTTCTTGTATTGGTGAAGCGCTTTCAGAAAAAGAACGAGAAAGGATAAGTGTCCATCTTAATCGAATTCGAAAAATTGCACACACACAAATG
>Ga0172371_10001810_pt1 | contig 33902 bp, 36 predicted proteins | sample Lak12m_FD_114543 | JGI IMG/M metagenome (GOLD analysis project Ga0172371, IMG submission 114543) | Freshwater microbial communities from Kabuno Bay, South-Kivu, Congo - kab_022012_12m | ecosystem: Environmental > Aquatic > Freshwater > Lake | place: Democratic Republic of the Congo: South-Kivu...
ATACTAAATTTTTATAGGTGTCACGAATGAAAAGTGTCTTCGAGAAGCGGATTGTCCCGACGAAGTCGCGGACAGAGCCTCGCAGAAGAAATGGATTCATGAGTGACAGAATCTATAAAAATTACTGCTATAATAAATATTATGATTACTAATACTCTCGAAACCCTCCGACCCAAAAAGCTCTCTGATTACATCGGCCAGGAAAATATCGTTAAGACTCTCAAACTGTTTATCGATGCCGTCAGGAAACGCGGCAAGCCGTCCGAACACATCCTATTTTACGGCCCGCCGGGAATTGGTAAAACTACCTTAGCCTATATCGTTGCCAATGAGCTCAAAGGCGAGATTAAAGTCACCTCAGGAGCGACGATAACAAAAACTGGCGACCTGGCTGCCATTTTGACAAATTTAAAAGACAATGACGTTCTTTTTATCGATGAGATTCACCGGTTGCCCAAGCCGGTCGAGGAAATGCTCTATCCGGTCATGGAAGAATACTCTTTAGACATTATTATCGGTAAGGGGCCGTCGGCACGAACAGTCAGACTATCTGTGCCGCGGATAACTATAATCGGCGCCACGACAAAATTAGCTCTTTTATCAGCTCCACTTCGAGACCGTTTCGGCCTTCTTTTAAGAATTGACTACTATCATAATAAAGACATTGAAAAGATTATTTTAAGATCGTCTAAGATTCTCAATCTACCGATTACTAAAGAGGCGATTTCCCAAATATCCCTAAGATCACGGAAAACTCCTAGATTAGCCAATCGGATTCTCAGGCGTGCCCGTGACATTCTTGAAGTTGACAGGCACACGGTCATTGATGAGAAGCTGGTTGATAAACTTTTTTCACTTCTTGAGATTGACGCTAACGGTTTAACAAAGATAGATCGTGACTATCTTGAGGTGCTAGGAAAAAAGTTCTCTAATCTGCCGGTTGGCGTCGAGACGATTGCTTCGGCTTTATCCGAAGATGTCCGCACCGTTGAGGAGTTTATCGAGCCCTACCTTCTTCGGCTTGGCTTTATCAAAAAGTCCTCTCGTGGTCGCTCCCTCACTCCCAAAGCCCTCTCTACCATAAAATCTCCCTCTTCCCTTCCTTCCCTATTCTCCTAATGCTCTTTGAAAGTCATCTTGGTACTTGAGTTTGGCACGGTCTGAGTAAACGACAGGCACGGCTAATCCCTTTCTAATCATCACTTCGTTGACTAAGGCCTTGTTTCCTCGGCAATAAACTTTTATCTCGTCAAAACAGTCTATCCAGATATAGGCAAGGATGCGCCCGAACTTATCATCTTGATACTTATCATATTCAAAGGTCAAACTCCGGTCTTTAATTAAGTAGCTCAAGTACTCTCCTGCCTCTTTGTAGTTCGGCTTTCCCCGATCCGGAGCGTTTATCCCCAAAAGTCTGACCGTCATGCCATTTTTAGTCGTGAATGTATCGCCGTCTAATATCATGGTTGCTCTTGATTTATCAGGAAAGATAGCTTTTATCTGATAGTAGTTTTTGACATTTTTTAGCTTGCTCCAGCCCGTCCAACCCAAAACCGAAGCCATAATTAACCCTGCGATTAATACCTTCGGCACTCCTAGTTTCTCCAAAACCTTCGCCGATACCTTTTCCGTTTTCTTCTTCCTTTTTCCCATAGCTAATTCAATCATATCAAATCTCTACTATAATTAATTATAGTGACAAGCTAAAACTATTGTTTTGTAGACTATAGTCTATAGACATTTCGATTCTGATATGAAAATATTAATAAATGACTAGAATTTCCCGTTTTCCAGTATCAGACAAGGTTCTTGAGAAACTTTTCGACTTGCTTTTTGAGGCAGTTGGTAAGCAAACAGACGAAGAAGAGTTTTCTTATGTAATATACGATTTACTTTCTCCGACCGAAAGGATAATGGTTGCCAAAAGAGTCGCCATTGTCTATCTTTTGATGAAAAAAATCGACTATTACAATATTAGTGATGTCTTAAAGGTTTCTCCTAATACGATCGCTAAATTTCAATCAATTCGTATAACAAGTAGAGGTTTAGTTAATTCTTTGAAAAAGATTGTTCGTAACGAAAAAATTGTTGATTTTTTTGAAAGATTATTTTTAGAAATAAATAGACCTGGAAAATATGGAGTAAATTGGAAAGCAGCTTGGGAACATAAAATTGATTATGAACGAAGAAAAAAGCGAGGTATATAGACTATTTATGCTACTATAATTAATTATAGTGGGATTAATACTATTAACATCTTTAGAGCTTTCCTGATTTATATAACAAAAATTGGTATAATAGTTTGTTTCTCAGGTCCCGTCGTCTAGCGGCCTAGGACATCTGGTTTTCAGCCAGAGAATCTGGGGTTCGAATCCCCACGGGATCACCATTTTGGAAATTGCGGATTCGCAAGGTGGGGCGCTCGCAACGCCCCCGCCCGTTGCGAGCGCCCTAAAGGCAAAATCCAAATTCGTCGAGAGCCGCCGATTCATTAAAAAGAAGTTCGAGCCGACTTTTTTTGCCATGAGTGATAACTCATGGCAATTATTTTTTGCGCGCGCGATTTTTTGCGCCTGTAAGGCGCAATTTACGAATTCTCTCATAGGTTCGAGCCAACAACTTCCGTTTTTGGCAATTTGCGATTTTTTCTCCTCCAATTTAAGTTTTTCGTCGAATAATTCATTCTTCTTTTGCTTATAAACTTCCGGCTCAATTACCTGATCGAGATAGCCGTCAAGAAGACGATTGAGTTTAATTTCTGATTCTTGAATTTCCGAATCAATTTTTTCAGTTTCCAATTCGCTGGTTTGTCTGTCTTTTTCTTCGGCTTGGGTGATCCATTTTTCAAAATATGGCTCCCAACCTTCATGCAAGCCGCAATCACCGACAATTTTTCTTAATTGTTCTTCTGCTTCGGATTCGGACAAGTATTTTTGATTACAAGGTTTTAGCTTTTTTGTACAACGATAGTAAATGAAAGTTTGGTTGCTACCATTTTTGTATTTCTTGATGTGTTGTTCTCCGGTGATTGCGGCGCCGCATTCGCCACAGGTCGCCAGACCTGTGAAAGCAAAATCATGTCCATGCTGCCTTGGCCTCTCAATTTTCTCAATTTGTTTTTGAACTATATCAAACAGCTTTTTGCTGATAAAAGTTTTGTGAGAGCCTTGATAATATTCTCCGGCGTATTTTAGAACACCCAGATAAAATCTGTTTGAGAGCATGTTTTTGACCTGGCCAACTTTAACGGGTTTTTCTCCTTCTCTCTTGATACCAAACTTAAAAAGAAATTGGGAAATACCCGTAAAAGACATATTGCCGTCAGCAAAAAACTGAAAGGCTTTTCTAACCACCTTTGATTTTTCATCATCAACATCTATCCCCCTCGTTTTGGGATTATTCAGATAACCATAAGGTGCTTTGCTTGGCCAAACTCCGTTTCGGAGTTTTTGGCGATTACCCCGCTTTACATTTTCAGATAAATTATCAACATAATACTTTGATTGACCAAAGGCAATTGAAAGCATGAATTTGCCTTGAGGGGTTGACTCAAACCAAAACGAGGGGAATTTCAAATCAAGGAGTTTACCTGTATCGAGAAGATAAATGATTTTTCCACCGTCGATGGAATTTCTAGCAAGTCTATCGGGGTGCCATGATAATATTCCGTTGGCTTGTCCCTTCTCGATTTTCTTTAAGACTTCCGCAAATTGTTCTCTCCCCGGCACCTTGGCGGTTTTAGCTTCAGTAATAAATTCAGAAACATTTAAGTTTTCTCTTTTAGCAAACTCTTTTAATTCCGCGATTTGCGCCTCGATAGATAAAACTTGTTTGTCTTTTTCGTCGGTAGATTTTCTGCAGTACGCAATGTATTTAATCATTTTTTTATATGTTCTTTTAAGAGCTATAGCTCCTGTCTTTCTTTTAAGAAAGACAAATTTTTGCGTTTTTCTTCATTCTTTTTTCCGGCGGATCTCGGCGAATTTGGATTTTGCCTTTGCAGCGCTGGCTGCGGAGGCGGGCGCAGCCAGCGCTGCCCCCACTTCCGACTCGATTTCCTTTTTGGTGAACGTTTTCGAACAAATTCGAACGTATTTCAAAGGTAGCGGCGGCTGACCGCACCCAGCCGCCGCACTATCTGAAAGCTCGGCCTGCGGCCTCGCAAAAAGTCGGCTCGAACAAGACAAAATCAGAATGATTTTGTCTCAAAGAAAAACGCAAAAATTTTAAAGAACTTTTTCCAAATTTGAATGGCCGCTCTGGGTTGTTGCCAACTCGATCGCTCAAGTTGCCCAAAAGCGGCCATTAAAATAGCGATCGAATAGTTGGCAACAATTTAAATATACAAAATTTTCAATAACAAAACAACATAAACAAATAGTCTATAAATAGGCGGGTAAAAACTGTATAATTTGCTTATGTTGAACAGATCAGCAATAAAATACTATCTTAAATCAGTTCTAACAATACTAACCAATTTTAACTGGTATAGTTTTCCTTTGCTTTTCATTAAAAAACCTATCCTCATAAAAATTAAAAACAAACCTGATTTCTATGTTAGCAATCTCATGGATATATGGACATTGAAGGAGGTAATTGTAGATAAACAATACGAGACGATAAAAAAATTAGATTGCGGCGGTACAGTAATTGACGTTGGGGCGGCCATTGGGGATTTTGCCATTTATGCAGCTAAAAAAGCAAAAAGGGTTATTGCATACGAATGTGATGACGAGCGCGTTTCCCTAATGAAAAAGAATTTACAACTAAATAAAATTTCAAACGTTATTCTGAACCACACTAAAGCGGAGTCGTTAAGACAAATAATGCAGGGTATTGATAGTTGTAATTTTTTAAAAATTGATTGTGAGGGTGGGGAGTACGATATATTTAGAAACGCCAAAAGAGCCGATCTAAATAAGATTGAATTTATTGCAATGGAGACTCATAAATTTGATGATAGAATGGAAAAAGAATTTTCAAATTTAATGGATACATTGAAAATGAATAATTTTGAGGTGAAAGTATTGGCCAATTCAGTTCATAGTTATATTTGTTTTGTTTTTGCGAATAAGAAGAAGTAAATGCTCGGCGAAGCCGAGCAAAAGTCGCGCGCGCTGAAAATAAGCGAGGCCGAAGGCCGAGCATTCAGATAGTGCGGCGGCTGGGTGCGGTCAGCCGCCGCTACCTTTGAAATACGTTCGAATTTGTTCGAAAACGTTCACCATTTTCCATTCAGCGGGGTCGACTATGAGACCTGAAGTCTTTAAAGATATTCCGGAACAATATTTAGATTTACTTAATAAATCGGCACAAAAAATTGGCCTATCTTGTGAAGAAATAAATTTGGCCCTCCAAGTATTATCGGAAGCTAAGGGATTTAAAGAAAAACAAATAAACCTTTCTGCCAAATTGATGAAAGCAATTATAAATGGAGACTTTCCTTTTATTGTTTTAGCTAAGGCTCAAGCCGATGATATAGAGATTAAAAAACCATTATCAATATCACTTATCCCTGATCCTTTACAACTTAATATAATAAGAGAGGGACAAAAAGTGGGTAGAGCATTATCTTATCGTGATAGTGTTATACCAAATAATAATAATCTATATTTGATTAGAGATATCGTGCGTTATCTTAATACGGATCTTTCTGAATTTCCGTTGGGACGAAAAGATTTAGTAAATTCTACTGTCGCAATAGCAAGAAGAATGGATAATAAAAAGCCTCTTGGTGATATATTGGTTATTGGTTATCTTTATAAGAATACATTCGGACAAATACAACAAGGTTTAGTTAAACAAGCTCCTTAAAAAGTGAGCCCAGGCAGACTCGAACTGCCAGTCTATTCCTTAGAAGGGAATTGCTTTGTCCAATTAAGCTATGGGCTCTGGAGCCGACCATCGGGCTCGAACCGATAACCTATTGTTTACAAAACAATTGCTCTACCATTGAGCTAGGTCGGCTGTTTGTTTGTGCCCGAGGCCGGACTTGAACCGGCATGAGGTTGTCCTCATAGCATTTTAAGTGCTACGCGTATACCAATTCCGCCACCCGGGCTTTCTATTTTTTCTTCCTCTATGATATTTACTAAAACTATGGCAATTCGGGCACAAAACTCTTAAATTTTCTAGCCTATTATCTCTTCTATCACCATTGATATGATCTAATTCTAAAGGTAAATAACCATCCTCGGTTTTTTTCGCCCATCCGCAAATCTCACATTTTTGCAACTTTAAGCCTTCTTTAAATAATCTTTTCTTTAATTTATAACTCTGGAAATCGCTATACTTAGTCAGGATTTTACTTAATGGTATTAAAGGCTTTCCTATTCCTCTTAATCCTAAATTCCATCCCTGACCTTTAAAATGACTATGATCTAGATTATATTCCTTTTCTCATTAATTACATCTTATTAAAGGGCAAACGCTTTTACAAATTTATTTAAATACCTATTCCAATTCTATTAACTAATTGTTTTAGTTTGTCTGATTATTCTACCACAAAAACCCCTCTCAATATAACAATATAGCCATATAACAATATAACAATCTTATCTCAACCTCCTCTTCAGCTCCTCTAATATCTCTCTCGCTGTCTCCTGCCCTCCTAAGCCAAACGCCAACCCTCCAGCGATTGCCAACATGGCAACGATGCCGGTAAAGAGAATTCTTACCAGGTCCTGGGCGACCCCGAGTTGATTAAGGACAATCAAAATCGTGAAAAAGACGATGACACCCTTGGTAAAGACGGAAAGGCTGTTCGCCGAGGCGATTCCTAGTGACCTGACGCTGTGCTTGACCAGATCAGCGGCCAGATTTGAGGCGATCAAACCAACAAAAACAATGACAACTGCCACAATTACGTTAGGCAGATAAAAAAGCAGTTGGTTAATGACAGTGACTGCCTTTGACAGTCCCCAAACCTCAAGGGTCGGCACTAAAAAGACGATGATCATCGACCACTTTAAAATCTCTGTCAGTACCTCTTCCCAAATTCTCAAGGTGTCTTTTTTCACTAGTTTTACCTTACTAAAAAGAGTGTCCAGTTTAATAAACTTAAACAAAGTCATCAAAAGGTGTTTGATGATGCTGGCGATAATCACTCCGATTAAAAGGATGATTAGCCCGGCAAAAAACGCTGGAAGAGAAGAAAACAGCTTTTCAAAAAAAGTGATAAGAATAGAGTTAATTAGTTCTAACATTTTTCTTAAGTCACCCCCTTCCTGAACTTTTTTTAATAGAGATCATCATAAAATTTTATCTCTTTTCTATCGAGTAAAATAGAGACCACTCCTATTTTTAGTTTACAGTCTTGGAAGCGATTTTTCAATAAAAAAAAATTGGCGGCTCGTTGAAGATGAAAGATTTTTCTTTTATCAATCGCCTCGTAAGGTTTTCCTTTTCTATCATCATAGCGTGTCTTTACCTCGATAAAGTAGATCGTATTTTCTTTTTTAGCAATAATGTCAATCTCTCCAGAGCGGGTTCGATAGTTTTTTTGAAGAATGGTAAAACCTCGGTTAATCAAGTAGTTTCGAGCTAAACTCTCGCCACATCTTCCAATATCCTGATTGGTCATTATTTAGTCTGGTAAAGTTTCGATCTTAACTGTTTGTCTGACAATCCTCTGATAAAGTAGGCTTTGGCTTTTTGGTAGTCAGATTTTTTAAAGACAGTGATATTTTTTATGTATAGAGAAGATAGAGGAATAATTCTTTCGACGCCTACTCCCGAACGAGTCATCCTTCTTATAGTAATCATCTTTGTCTCCGGAGTATTTCCTCGTATTTTTATTAAGATGCCTCTAAAAAGCTGTGACCTTTCCTTGTCTCCTTCTTTGATAAGATAGTTGACAGTTAAGGTGTCACCGACTTTAAACTTTTTATCTTTGTAGGAAAAAGAGTTAGCCATAACCAATTATAACAATTATTTCCGCTTTTTACAGGCCTCCAAAAACGCTACAAATACCGGGTGTGCCTTAAGCGGCCGACTCTTATACTCAGGATGACCCTGGGTGCCATAATAAAATGGGTGGATTGATTGCGGTAATTCAACGATTTCCGCCAGATTTTCTATCTTTGACCGCGCGCTAATCACCAGCCCTTTTTTCTCAAAATCTCGACTATACTGATCATTGAATTCGTAACGATGACGATGTCGTTCAGAAGTTAAAGTCGTTTTGTAAATTTCATAAGCCTTTGTTCCTTTTTTAATAATTTCTTCCCAGCCACCCAATCTCATCGTTCCTCCATATGCCCGCCTCGCCATATATTTTTTTTGATGAGGCATTAGATGAATGACTGGATGAAGGGTTTTTTTATCATTTTCTTCAGTATTAGCATCTTTCCAGCCTAAAACATCGCGGGCAAAGGAAATTACCGCCAACTGCATTCCATAACATAGTCCTAAATAGGGGATTTTTCGATCCCGAGCATAACCGGCCGCGGCAATCATCCCTTCGGCTCCCCGTTCTCCCCAACCAATAGGAACAATGATACCGTCAGGATTACCAATTATAGATACTCCTTCTTCTTCTACTTTTTGGGCATCGACCCAGCTTGTTTTAGCCGAAACCTCGAGCTTCCAAGAGGCGTGATCAATGGCATCAAATAAAGCGGCATAAGAATCACGTAACTGATAGTTACCCGTACCAAAATACTTACCAACAATGGCAATATTCAACATCCTCTCTTTTTTTTTGTAAATGGTTTCCACCAGACCTTGCCAGTCGGTAAGATCAGGTTTTTTCGACTTTAAGCCGAGACTGGCTAAAATTTTTTCGGTAATCAGCTGTTTTTCAAGAATTAAAGGCACTTCGTAAGGATGTTGGCAGTCGGGATTGGAGATGATATTTTCCGGATTAATATTGCAAAATAAAGCAAACCGATCGCGTCGCCTCTTGTCAATATAGGCTTCGGAACGGGCAATAATAAAGTTGGGTTGGATTCCCATTGAGTTTAAAGTCCGGACAGAAAGTTGGGTTGGTTTGGTTTTCGGTTCGCCCAGATGTTTAGGTGTTGGCACATAGGAAACATGGATATGGATAACGTCACCGGGATTATTTAAGGTCAAGATTCGTGACGCTTCATAGTAAAAGACGTTTTGATATTCGCCAGCGGTGCCGCCTAATTCGATAATTACCAGATCGGCCTTTTTCTTTTTTCCTAAATCCTGAATTCTTTTGATGATTTCATTGGTGATATTGGGAATGGCTTCAACGTCCTCGCCGTTATACTCAAATCTTCGCTCACGGTCAATGACTGTCTTGTATATCTGACCCATGGTGACAAAGTTATCCCTGCCCATCTCTTCATCAAGAAATTTCTCGTAAGTGCCGATGTCCATATCTGCCTCGGTCCCATCCTCGCAAAGATAAGGATCACCATGCTCTATCGGATTAATCGTTCCTGCATCCATATTTAGGTAGTTTTCAAACTTTAAAGGAGCCACTCGGTAGCCGGCTTGTTTTAGAAGGAAAGCAATCGAGGCGGCAGTAATTCCTTTGCCGATTCCCGAAATCACGCCACCGGAAACGAATATATACTTCATAAATGATTAAATAAACAAATATTTATTTATTTCTTTATATGTCACTCAATTTCCACGCGCTAAATTTGCACTTCGGATAGTTCGAACATCCATAAAACCTTTTCTTCTTCTTACTATATCTTATCACAACTTCTCCACCACATTGGGGACATTTTTTTCCTCTGACAGTTTTTAAAATTGATTTCGTATACTTACATTTAGGATAGTTTGAACAGGCAATAAACTTGCCGAATCGAGAAAAACGGGAAATTAAATTGCCGCCGCACTCCGGACAGACTCCTTTGACATCCTCCTCGATTTTAATTAACGATTTATCTTCTTTTTTCAGGTCAAGCTCCTTTTTAAAGGGAGTATAAAATTCGTTAAGCAATCTAATAAAATCTTCTTCTTTATTGGCTATTTTATCCAAACCTTCTTCAAGACCAGCCGTATAGGAAAGATCAAAGATATTAGGAAAACTCTGGGAAAGGTAGTCACAGATGGCGGTACCAATTGAGGTGGGGACAAAGTAACGACCTTCCTTTTCCGTGTAATTTTTAACCTGGATTAAGGAAATAATCGTCGCATAGGTTGACGGCCTTCCAATCCCTTTTTCTTCTAAAGTCTTGATTAAGGAGGCCTCATTATAACGAGGTGGCGGCTTGGTTGAGAGGGCTTTTTCTTCAAGAGAGTTTAGTTTTAAAGGAGTATCCTTTTCCAGTTTCGTGACGGTTTGGTGCTCCCTAACATAGTCTGGATCATAGAGCTTTAAAAATCCGTCAAAAATAACCTGCTGTTCATTGCTTTCAAACAGATAGTTTTTATTGGAAATAATCATCGTTTTGACCGTCTTTATCTCCGCCTCCTTCATTTGAGTAGCCAGTGCCCGATTAAAGATTAACCGGTAAAGTTTTTTATGGTTGACATTGAGCTTTGACTCCTTTTTTCCTTCAAAGGCCGCATTCACTTCAAGTAATCTCGTCGGTCTTATCGCCTCATGGGCTTCTTGAGCTGATTTTGAACGGGTTTTGTAACCTCGAGGTTTTTCCAAAGAGTATTCTTTGCCAAATTTTTTTTCAATATAGTCTTTGGCAGGGAAAACAAACCGTGCTGACAGATTAAAGGAGTCAGTTCGGTGATAGGTAATCAGTCCCCGCTCGTACAAATCCTGCGCCAGGCGCATTGTCTGTTTCGAAGAAAAACCACACTTATAATAAGCATCTTGCTGAAGAAGCGAAGTAGTATAAGGAGGGAAAGGATAACGCTTTTGGACAGATTCCTCAACATTGAAAACACGATACTGATCAACAAGGAGATCTTTTTTTATTTCATCAACGTTACTATAATTAATTATAGTCTTGCTGTAGCTGTAATCACCGGCAAACAATGTGAGAGTATTTTTCTGTTCATAAGGGATATTGTCTTTGGAAATAAGTTGTGCCTTTATTAAAGATTCACCGACTCGGTGAATCTCAGGATTTGCCGAGTTTACACCGAGTCGGTGTGGACCTGAGAATTGGCCATAAATCTGATAGTAATCCTCTATTTTAAAAGCCTTTATTTCCTTTTCCCGTTCGACAATTAACCTTAAAGCCACGGTTTGCACTCTGCCTGCCGAAAGCCAGTTTTTTCCTGTCTTTTTCCAAAGCAACGGTGAGAGCTCATAACCAACGATCCTGTCTAAAACCCGGCGGGCAAACTGAGCTTTAACTAAATCAAGCCTTAAACTTTCTGGTTTTTCTAAAGCTTCTTTTAGCGCTTGGCTGGTGATTTCATGAAAGACAATTCTTTTTAGATTATCCTCAAGAATCTCAATCTCCGGCCAGTTTTCTCTGATCTTGCCGAGAAGATAGGCAACGTGATAGCTTATTGACTCACCTTCCCGATCAAGATCGGTCGCCAAAATTATCTCTTTATTTTCTTTAGCTAACTCTTTTAATTTTTCCACCGTCTTCTCTTTATTTTTGATAATTATTAATTCTGGTTTAAACTGTTGGGTATAGTTGATGGCGAGTTTGTTCCGGGGAAGATCACGGATATGACCAACTGTAGCAAAGACAAAGTAGTCGCTTTTTCCTTCCTTATTTTTGAGAATCCGGTTAAACGTCCGGGCCTTGGTGGGAGACTCGACGATGATTAAAGCCATATTATTCTTAAAATATCAGACGAAGTTCAAATATGCAATTCAAAATATTAATTTCCTTTTTCAATCATTTCCTCAACCTTTCTCTTTGCTTTTTCGAGTTGGGACTTTTGGATTATTGAATAATTCATCGAGCTAATTCTGTAATTTTAAATTGTTCAAGAGAGCTCTTATTTAAAATGAGAAATTCCACAGTAGTATCTTGAATCTCTGCTGATTGTATTTCAACCATTACAATAAATTTATCATCTGTAATTTCCCAGTCTGGCTTAGAATAGTCTTTATTCCAATATAGATAACTTTCATTATTGAAAGGAAAACAGGATAATTTATCTTTTTTTCTTATTACTACAGAAATTTCGCTTTCTTCGCCTGGTACCAACATATCACGAGGGTTTGTAAGTGCTAAACCAACGTCTACATTCTTATAATCGGGTGTTACTGGTTCTCTACTACTATTCCATCTAGCAATAACCTTATTAAATTCAGATTTTGTTGGATAATCAAGAAAATGTAAATATATTCTAACTTGAGTAGCTACATGATTAAAAAGCGATCGGAATCCCTTCCTTTTTTCATTTGTAATAATTAGATTCAGCGTTTTATAATTATTGTTAAAAAGTAAAGATGGATTACCTTTCTTTATCAAAAATTTAGGCTTTCTTAACTTATCCAAAAACCATAAAGAAACTGCTAAAATAAAGGCAGCTAAAAATTCAAGGATATTAAATGTTGACCAGTCGATTTTCATTTCTTACATCGAAAAATTAATTTTTCCTTCTTCGCAAAACTAGTAAATACTTCGGCGATTGCGTCGAGGTCATAGTCGAAGTTTATTAAAAAACTTATTACCTATCCCAAACAATATGCCCGTTGATATTGTGTTTTTCGTAAGTTTCTAAAACATCAACACAAAACCTTTTTAATTCCTCATCTCCTTCTTTTTTAGCAAATTCATAAAGTCGAATAAACATTTTTTTACCAGTCTCTGTCTGTTTTAAAGTTTTCTTTATAAAATTATGTTGAGCACAGAGAGTTTGACCATTCTCTATAGTTGATTTACCACCCAAATATCTTGGTCTTATATGATCTACTTGAATTTCAACCCCATCTTTTTCACCACGCCCACAAATGACGCATTTGTATCCGTCTCGTTTCAAAATCGTTTCTTTTTGTTCTGGCGTAAAGTCTTCTAATTCTTTTTTGCTAACCGCTCGTGGGTCATAACGATATATACCTTTTTTTACTTTTATTAAAAATCCCGTTTCATGTAAGCTTCTAATTGACCGCCAAGTGTCTCTCGGTTTCTTATTATAAAGCTTTTTATATCTTGCCTCCACCCAATCAACAACAGGACCATGAGGCATATCAACGTTAGGATGCAACTTAAAATACTCAATCAGTAAATCTTTAATTGATTTATTCTTTTTTATCATAAATTTTATTTTAATTTAGTAAATTAGCTTGATCTATTCTTGCCTGTTGATGTAAGCGTTTTACTGCTATATCACAATAATCTTTATCAATTTCTACACCAATTCCCTTTCTATTGTTTAAATATGAGGCGATAAGTGTTGATCCGCTACCTAAAAAGGGATCCAGAACCGTATCTCCAACAAAACTAAACAATTTTATACAGCGCCTCGGTAATTCAATAGGAAATGGGGCAGGATGCCCACCTGCTCCCTTCTTACTTTGACCAGGGAAAGTCCAAAGACCATTTGTCCAATCCATAAACTCTTGTTTAGTAATATCATTTTTTCTGCTTCCAGTCGTTTTTTTCCAACTATCTTTATATAAAACTAAAATTAATTCTACAGGAGCAATCACATAAGGTGCAGAAGCGGACATGTATGAACCCCAAGCAGTGCGACGAGAAATATTTCCTTCATTCCAAATAATTGTTGAGTGATATCTCCAACCAATTTCTTTTGCTATTTTTGTAATATCTGCTCCAACCGATTTTTGACCACCTTTATTTTTATCAAGAGGAATATTTAGCAAAAAACGCCCTTCATTTTTTGCTAAACTAAAACATTTATCGATCCATTTTTGAGTGAACTCTAAATATTCATCATAACTTAAATTGTCTTCGTGAGAGTTATAATGAATATCAACATTATATGGAGGAGATGTAACAATTAAATCAATAGAGTTTTCAGGTATAGTAGTAATTTTTAAAATATCTTCGTTATAAATTAAAATCCTATCATTTTTAAAATAAGGATCCTGACGACTTACTAAACTATCAATTTTAATATTATGTTTTAAAACTGTTGTATTTAACATAATTATCGATTATATCAAATTTACCCTAATCCCATCCAAACGCCTTTTTTTAATACCGAAATAACTTTGCCTTTTAAAGTCATCTGATCGGTTGCCGGAATAATGGGATAATTGGGATTCTCCGGTTTGAGATAGATATAAGGCGGTTTGTCGTCGGAGATGAATCTTTTAATGGTGGCTTCGTCGCCTATTTGCGCTAAAACCACTGTTCCTGACGTAAACTCTTTTTCCGATTTAACCAACACCAAATCACCATTATTAATACCAGCATTAATCATAGAGTCACCGCTTACCTTGAGAATAAAAACATCATCTTTCAATTTGGAAACATTCGGGGACAAAGTCTGCCATTCTCCGGTTATTTCAATCGCATTGATAGGCACTCCTGCTGTCGTCACTCCTAAAAAAGGAGCTAAAGGGGGTTGGCCAAGAATTTCGTAACCTACTGGTAAAATAGCAATACTTCTGGCAATAGATTGATTTCGTTTTATGATATTTTTTTGCTCTAGTTTATTTAAAAGGTCAATAACAGATTGATTGGAAGAAACATTCAGTCTTTTCCTCATTTCTTCAAAAGTTGGCGGATAGCCTTCGGATTTAATATAGTTATATATAATGGAAAGTAGCTCTCTTTGTCTGGAAGTGATTATAGTCCCTTTTTTCATAAAAATAGTATACCCGACTATTTATTCTGGAGTCAAGAGGTAAATTATATAGGTCTATGTTTTTTCTTCTTAAGAAGTCTAGAATCTATTACCGCTCTTCTCATCATAGCAATGGCTTCAGATCTCTCTTGCTCAGAAGCTGGTTGAGAAAGGATTTTTTTCGCTTCATTTTGCGCTTTATTAATCATCTCCTCATCAATCTCACTCTGGCCGTAGGCACGGCTGACGAGAATATTTAACTCCTTTCCGTCAGTCTCCAAATATCCAGCCCCAATTGAGAGATAATCTTCGTCTTCGCCTTTTTTGATCTTAATTATTCCTTCGATAATGATGGAAAAGAGCTTTTCGTGTTTCGGCAAAACTGTAATCTCACCAGAGGCGGTTGGTACAGTCACCGACCTAACCTCTTCTTCTAAAACAACCTTTTTGGGAGTAATGATTTTAAGATGTAACATTTTATTTTACTTCTTCTATTCCGCCAACCATATAAAAGTTCATCTCTGACTTAGAGTCGTGCTTTCCCTCTAAAATTTCTTTGAAACCGTGTACCGTGTCTTCGATTTTAACATATTTTCCAGCTCTTCCGGTAAACGGTTCGGCCACCGCCATTGGTTGAGTAAGAAAACGTTGGATTTTTCTCGCTCTTTGAACGGTCAATTTATCATCATCGGAAAGCTCTTCCATTCCTAAAATAGCGATGATATCTTGGAGATCCTTATAGCGTTGTAAAGTTTTTAAAACCTGGCGGGCTACCTGATAGTGCTCTTCGCCAATAATTTCCGGGTCCAAAGCTCGTGATGAGGAAGTTAAAGGATCTATAGCTGGATAAAGCGCCTGTTCAGCCAAAGACCGCTCCAGTGACAAAGAAGCATCAAGATGGGAAAAGGTGGCCACGGGCGCTGGGTCAGTATAGTCATCGGCCGGCACATAAACGGCTTGAATTGAAGTAATTGAACCACGATTGGTTGAAGTAATTCTTTCTTCCAAAGCTGCCATTTCCGAAGCCAAAGTTGGTTGATAACCAACGGCCGAAGGAATTCTTCCCAAAAGAGCTGAGACTTCGCTTCCAGCCTGGGCAAATCTGAAGATATTATCAATAAAAAGAAGGACATCCATATTTTTTTCGTCGCGAAAGTACTCGGCCATCGTCACTCCAGCCAGCCCGACTCTTAACCGGTTTCCCGGCGGCTCGTTCATCTGGCCGAAAACCAAAGCGGTTTTATCAATTACTTTGGTTGCCTTCATCTCAATCCAAAGGTCATTCCCCTCGCGGCTTCTTTCCCCGACTCCGGCGAAGACGGAAACTCCTCCGTGTTCTTTGGCGACGTTGTGAATCATCTCCTGAATTAAAACCGTTTTTCCCGTGCCGGCACCACCAAAGACGGCCACCTTGCCGCCTTTAATAAAAGGAGCTATAAGGTCAATCACCTTAATTCCCGTCTCGAAGACCTCCTGTTCGACAGACTGTTGAGATAGCTTAGGTGGCTCTTTATGGATTGGTTGCTTATCGACCTTTCCTATACTCGCCTTTTCATCGATTACTTCACCTAAGACATTAAAGATTCGACCGAGAGTTTTTTCTCCAACTGGCACTTCAATAGGATGGCCGGTATTTTTTACGGTCATTCCTCTTTTTAAACCATCGGTTGAGCCCATTGCCAGTGCTCTTATTTTTCCTGGTCCTAGAATTAACTCGGTTTCTAAAATCAATTTATTAGCCTCAACTATCAAGGCGTCATAGACTTTAGGCGTTTCTTCCTTAAACTCAACATCGACGACAACTCCCCGGATAGCCACAATCTTACCTTCCTCGTTGCTCACGTTCATATAATTTTTATAATATTTATAATCATTATAACGATTAAATACCTCCTACTGACTCCTTTGCTGTCACCATATCCAATAACTCATAAGTTATTTTTTCCTGTCTGACTTTGTTGCGAAGAAGCGTCAAATTATAGATGACATTTTCCGCGTTTTCGGTAGCGTTTTTCATCGCAATCATTCTCGATGAATGTTCGGCCGCTTCACTGTCAATAATCGCTCCTCGTATCTTTTCCTCAACTAAGTCTCTTAAGACCGCGTCAACGATTTCCTTCGCCGAGGGCTCAATCAAATAGTTAGAAACGGAACTAGCTTGAGTAGACAGTTTAGCAGGAAGAACAACCGTCACCGTTGTTTCAAACTTTAATGTGTTAATAAAACGATTAAAAACTAACATTACCTGTTTATACTGACCGGCTAGGTATTTTTCCAAAGCCTCCTTAAAAATGGCCGAGATGGCATCCTCAGGTTTGTTATGACTAAAGTCGGCAATTACCGTTCCTCCCATTTTACTGATTAAACTTAAAGCTTTTCGGCCAAGAATAATAAAATCGCTGTTTTTAAAATTTACTTCTTTAGTTAAAAAACGAAGAAGATTGAAGTTAAAGGACCCACAAAGGCCTTTATTTGAAGAGATGACAATGTAAAGAACTTTGTTTGACTGACTGGTGGTTTCGATTAGAGACGAATAACCTTTCTCCAAAAAAGCTGTCGCTTTATAGATAATTCTCTCCAGACTTTCTCGATAAGGAGCAGACTCTATAGCTTTTTGTTGGGCTCTTTTCATTTTAATGGCCGACACCAACTCCATCGCTTTAGTAATTTTCTTAACATTGGAAACAGATTTTATTTTTTTTCTAATCGTTCTAATGTTCATAGCTGGTCTTTAAGAATTTCTTCTAATTCTTTAGCCTCTTTTTCTTCAAAACTTTTATTTTTATTAATTTTCTCCATCCAGTCCCTTCCTTCGGTTTGCAAAATATCAACAATCTTTTCTTCATAAATGTTAACTTCATGAGGTGAAATCGTGTCAAGTAATCCAGAATTGGTAGCATAAATTAAAGCGATCTCTTGAGCTAGACTATATGGTTTATTTTTTTTCTGAATTAAAATCTGAGTTAATCTGGCACCCCGACCTAAGAACTTTTTTGTTTCCTCGTCAAGCTCGCTCTCAAACTGGGAAAACGAGGCCATCTCCCGATACTGAGCCAGATCGAGTTTAAGTTTACCGGCGACTTTTTTCATTGCTTTGGTTTGAGCATGGCCGCCAACACGAGAAACAGAAAGACCGACGTTTATCGCCGGTCTGATTCCGGCATTAAAAAGGTCGGTTTCTAGATAGATCTGACCGTCAGTAATTGAGATAATATTAGTCGGGATATAGGAGGAAAGATCACCTTCCAAAGTCTCAATAATTGGTAGAGCGGTCAGCGACCCGCCGCCATATTTTTCGTCAAGTTTACAAGCTCTCTCTAACAGCCGCGAGTGAAGATAAAAAATATCACCAGGATAGGCTTCTCGTCCGGCCGGCCGGCGAAGAATCAGGGAAATCTGTCGATAACTCCAAGCGTGTTTGGTAAGATCGTCAAAAATCACTAAAACATCCTTTCCTTTGCTCATAAAATATTCGCCCATTGCCGTTGCCGTATAAGGAGCGAGAAACTGCAAAGAGGCTGGCTGAGAAGCCGAGGCGGAAACAACTATAGTATAATCCATTGCTCCATATTTATTAAGAAGGTCAACGACATTGGCCATTTTAGAATTTTTCTGGCCGATTCCACAGTAAATGCAGATAACGTTTTCCTCTTTTTGATTTAAGATGGCATCGATTGCCAAAGTTGTTTTTCCGGTTCCTCGATCGCCGATAATCAGTTCTCGTTGGCCACGACCGATTGGAATCAAGGCGTCGACTGCCTTAATTCCCGTTTGGATTGGTGTGTTGACCGGTTGGCGGAAGACAACTCCTGGAGCCATCTTTTCCACCGGGTTAAACTGTTTAGTTTTTACAGCTGGTAGTTCGTCCAACGGCTGACCAAGTGAGTCAACTACTCGGCCAATTAAACTATCGGCAACCGGAACGGAGAGAGTGTAGTTCAAACTGACGACCTGATCACCGGCTTTTAAAGACAGATAGTCACCAAGAACGATGATTCCTACTCGGTCTTGGGTCAGATCAACGACGTAACCGCGAGTCTTGTTTTCAAACTCGACCACCTCAGAAAAGGCAACCGTCGGCAGTCCGGAAGCAATCACAACCCCGTCTTTTATCTCTTCAATCCGGCCAACTTCTTTTAGTGATGTGTCAACCTTTTCAGATAAATTACTTAGCTGGTTTTTTAAGGAAAGATCAATTACTTTTCCATCAACATTGATAATTAATCCGCCAATAATGGACTTATCAATAACGTTGGTAACCTCGACGTCCTCTTTTAAACCAAGCTTTTTCCTTACTTCAACCAGTTCTTGATCGTCCAGTTTATAACTAGAGACTATCTGAATGCTCATTTTTTAAGATAACTTTGGCAAATTTTTAAGGACGTTCTTATTAACTTCTTTTTGCATCTCCTTAGTTAAAAATGAGGAAAAGGTTTTTTCCAAAGCCATTGTTGTCAACTCATCAACCTTTTTCTTCATCTCCTTTTCCATCTCGGCTTTTTCAGCTGCCGCCTGTTTTTTACCGTTGGTAACAATCCTTTCTGACTCTTTTTTTGCCTCGGCCAAAAGACCGGCTTTCAGCTTAGCGGCATCTTCCTTGACCTTTTTCAAAGCCGCCTCAAGCTCTTTTTTCATCTGGGCTTTTGCTTTAGTTTGAGTTTGGCTCAGTTCTTCCTCCTTTTTTTTCAGATCGTCAACCAATTTTTCTTTTTCTTTTTCCCGTTTTGCTTCGTCAGTCATAAAATTAGCAAAAGGTTTAGCCAAATACTTCTTAAAAATATAAAAAAACAGACCAAAGTTAATTATCTGGGCAATCAACAGCTTAATGTCTATTCCTAAGCTCTCCATAGAGTTATAATATTTATAATTTTTATAACGATTATACGAATTTTATAATCAACGACACCACCAGAGCATAGATAGCAACCGCCTCAGCAAAGGCAATCGCCAAAATCATGTTGGTCTGGACCGCTCCCTGAGCCTCGGGATTTCTGCCAATTGCTTCAGCGGCCTTTCCGCCGATGATTCCAATACCAATCCCTGGTCCTAAAGCCCCAAGTCCAATAGCTAAAGCGGTGGCAAGGAATTTTGCTGCTTCAGATGACATATTTACCTCCTTGTTTTTTTAAACTTTTAATGATGACTAATCGCCACATTTAAAAATACCGCGGACAACATAGAAAAAACTAATGCCTGAATTAAACCAACAAAAACTTCGAGAATTAAAAAGGGAAAAGTCACAAGAACGGGAATCAAAAAAGCAATAATGGTAATTAATACTTCGCCAGCAAAGATATTGCCGAATAACCGGAAAGAAAAGGAAATAATTTTGGAAAATTCAGAGATAGTTTCGAGAATCCCAACAAAAAAATTTATTGGGTTTGAGATATTAAAGAATTTTTTTAGGTAACCTTTTCCTCCTAAATATCTAATGCCGTTAGCTTGAATTAAAATAAAAGCAATAATCGCTAAGGAAATCGTGGCATTTAAATCGGCATTGTTTCCCCGAAAAATTGGGGAGCGATTGATTAATAAGCTGCCGATTCCCGGCAAGAGGCCAAACCAGTTATTTAAAAGGATATAAAGAAAAAAGGCGCCAAAAACTGGAAAAAAAATTACAGTCTTTTCTTTAAGAATCGATTCAAACAACTGATAGATGGTTTTAAGAAGAAAGTTGACAAAAAGAACCAGTTTGGATTTTTTTTTCACTTTAGCTTGTTTACTATAGATAATCCCTAATAATAAAAAGAGCAAAAAAACGATAAAAGAGGTAAAGAGGGAGTTGGTGACAGGAAAACCGGCGATCTTAAAAAGAGGTTCAGCTTTGATGCTGATTTCCGGCATCTTGGTGAGAATCTCGGGCATTGATATAAATTTTTATTAAATTGTAAAATGTGCCAATCGTTCCTAAAATTATAAAAAATAAAAAATACTTGGTGATATAACCTAAAAAAACTCCAATGAGAATCGGAGTAATTAAATAATAACCAATATTTAGATAGTTTGCAAGGTGAAAATTTCCGACACCCGAGGGGTGTCGAGGTTTTTGACCCTTTTCGTACTTTAAATTCAAATTTTTATCGAAAGAGTAGTATTTCTTCATTAAATATTTTTATTATATCACGACTTCGACACCCGAGGGGTGTCGAGGCTAATCTAATAGTAATTTTTCTATTTCTTTTAATTTCCTTTGATAGTCTACCTGATTTTGATGAAATTTGACAAATCTATCATTTGTTTTGAAGAAATTCATAATTAATTCCCTATTTACAAATCTATTTAGACTACTATTTAAATAACAAGAGTAGGAATTATACGGATAATTTGTTAATTGTTTAAAATCGATAATGTATGAAGTAACTGGATTAAGATGAACATATCGACATACATGGAAAAATTGTTCTTCTTTTATAATTCGCTTATATTTGAAACTGCTTAAAAAAAGAGAACCCTCGCGATTATTTTTTAGATCAAAATATTTTGCGTAACTATTTTGAATATTACTAACGAATTTTAAAATCCCGTCGTTTTGAAGTTGTTTTACAACAAAATGAAAATGATTAGGCATAAAAGAAAAAGAATAAATATCAATTATTGGAGTTGTTTTCTGGATTTCTTTAATGTAAATTTGTTGAGCCGTCTTTGGTAGTTCAAAAAATTTTGATAATCTGATTCTTTGGTTAAAACGATAATAATCAGTTATTTCCAATATTTTCGCTAGATTTTCCAAATTAGCAAAAATCCTTTCATCTGCGATCGATTTATTATATAGATGATAATATTCCCTGGTCACCAACGGCAATCTTTTTGAACTCATAAAATATAGGTTAAATATTTAAAAAGAAGTTTGTCAACGGACTATAACCTACAAAAGTAAGGATTTAGATTGTCAAATTAACATAAAAAACTCGATATGCCATCTTTCGACACCCGAGGGGTGTCGAGAGTCAAGAGGGTGTCGAGAAGTGTCGAGAATTTTTTCATTTGATTTGTTCCAGATCAACCGCATTTTCCATGATTACTCCCAGCCTTCCCTCCCTTTCGTTTATCTTACCTTTAAACATAATAATTCTATTTATGGCAATGATATTTTTTAGTTTCTCAAATACTGTTGGGAAAACGACAACTTCAATACTTCCAGTTTCATCAAATACCTGAATGACCGCCATTTCATGATTGTTCTTTCGCGTCTTAAGCAACCTTTTGCCGCCGATTATACCAGCGATGATATAAGGTTTGTTAACATCTTCAAAACTAATGTTGCCTATCTTTTTATTAACTTTTTTCTCGATAACTGACCGGAATTTTTCTAACGGGTTTTTTGTCAATAAAAAGCCAATTATATCCCGCTCCATAGTATAGATTTCTTCTTCATTAAATTCTGGTAGTTTCTTAAAGTTATCAGATGACGTATCTCCTTTTTCATCTTTAAAAAGATCAAACTGGCCCTTTTCTTTTTTAATCTTATTTTTTTGGATCTCCAAAACCGCCTGGGGATAGTGAGAAAGAAGACTGGCGCGGTTGCCAAACTGAAAAAAAGCATTGGCTTTAATCAAACTTTCTACTGTCTTTTTATTGACACGTCGCAGATCAACTCGGGAAAGAAAGTCGCGGAAAGAAACGAATTGTTTCTCTTTTCTAGCGCTGATAATCGCATCAATTGCTGCCTCACCGACATTTTTAATTGCCGAGAGACCGAACCTTATAGATGGACCTTCAATTCTAAAACTTGAATAGGATTTATTAATATCGGGCAAGAGAACCTCTATTTTCATCCTCCGACACTCCTCAATCGCCTGCGACATTTTAATTTCTCTTTGTGGCCCAGCTACTCCCTGAAGTTCGGCCGTCAAAAGCGCCGTCATAAACTCGACCGGATAGTTGGCTTTTATGTAAGCAGTCCAGTAGGCAATTAACGCATACGAAGCTGAGTGAGGTTTGTTAAAACCGTACGAAGCAAACTTTTCCATAAAGTTCCAGAGAGCATCAACCGTCGTTTTTTTATAGCCTTTTTTCAGGGCGCCTTTAAGAAACTTGTCCTTTTCTTTTTTCATCAGCTCCTTTTTCTTTTTTCCCATCGCCATTCTTAGATTATCTGCTTCGCTCATTGAATAACCAGCTAGCTTATGGGCGATTTCCATCACCTGTTCCTGATAAACTAAAACACCGTAAGTTTCCTCGAGTATTGGTTTAAGATCGTCATTAAAATATCTGACTTTTTTTGGATTGTTTTTACCTTCTAAAAATAAAGGAATCAGCTCCATCGGCCCAGGCCGGTATAGAGCGACCATGGCTGAGATATCTGACATTTTGCTCGGTTTCAACTCTTTAGCCAGATGTCTCATTCCGCCTGACTCGAGTTGAAAGACACCGATAGTATTTCCCGCGGAAATCAACTCATAGGCTTTTTTATCGTCCAAAGGCACTTGGTGAATATCAATCTTCTTTTTAGTGATTGCCATAACGTATTCGAGCGCCTTCTCAATAATTGTCAAGTTCCTTAAACCTAAAAAATCTACCTTTAAAAGACCGATGGCTTTTTGATTAGAAACAGCGTTAAGATCAAGACAGTACATATCGTACTGAGTGATGATTTTTCCGCCGCGGCTCTCTCGCTGAAGCGGTACATAGTCGATTAATTTTTTATCGGCAATGACGACTCCGGCCGCGTGAACCGAAGCGTGACGAGGTAATCCTTCAATCTTCCTGGCAATATCTAAAACTTTTTTTGTCTCCGGTTCAGTCTGATAGGCAAACTTCAAAGAAGGAGAGTCCTCAAGAGCTTGAGCAATGGTCATGGCAAATCCCTGCCTGCCAAAAGGGATCATCTTTGCCAACCGATCTCCTTGCGAATAGGATAGACCTAGAGCTCGGGCCACATCACGGACTGCCAGTCTTGCCTCCATTGTCCCAAAAGTAATGATCTGAGCGACTTTATCTTCGCCGTATTTTTGCGAAACATAGCGTAAGACTTCATCGCGCCTGACATCGGCAAAGTCAATATCAATATCAGGCGGTGTCGGTCTTTCCGGATTTAAAAATCTTTCAAAAGGCAGATTGTAATCTAATGGATTAAGATCGGTAATTCCTAAAATATAGGCAACTAGACTCCCGGCCACCGATCCTCGACCGGGTCCAACGGCAATCGCTTGTTTTTTTGCCCAGTTGACAAAGTCCTGAACAATTAAAAAATAGGTCGAGTAACCTTTTTTATTAATTATATCCAGTTCATAAGCGACTCTTTTGTTGACCAGTTCTTTTTTGTATTGACTAACTCTTTTTTCCCTCTCTTTAACTAGTTGATTAAGATAGTCTTCGACCTTGATATTTTTCGGCGTTTCAAAATTAGGCAGGATCCATTTTCCATAAGGAATCTCTAAATTGCACTCCTCGGCAATTTTTAAGGTATTGTCAATTGCTTCCGGAAGTTCGATAAAACTTCCCTTCATCACCGAAGGAGATTTAAAATAATAATCAGGGACATCGAGCATTGATAATGACCGATTTTTTTCTAAAATCGTTCTTTGGGTTTGGATGCAGAGAAGAATTTCCTGAGCGTATGCATCACCTTCATCAATATAGTGAACATCATTGGTTGCCACCAAGGGAACGCCGTATTTTCTTGACAGTTTAATTAACTGACTATTGGTTTTATCAAGATCGGGGGATTTAGGATGTTTTTGGATTTCCAGATAAAAGTCTTTTTCAAATATCTCTAGATATTTTTCTAAAGTTTTTTCCGCATCTTTTTCCTGGTTTTGTAGAAGAAGAGAGGGAATTTCGCCGTTGAGACAGGCGGATAAACCAATTAGCCCTTGATGGTGTTTTTCTAATATCTCAAAATCGATTCTCGGTTTGTAGTAAAAACCTTCTAGATAGGCATGGGTAACTATTTTTAAAAGATTTTTGTAACCGTCAAGGTTTTTCGCCAAGAGGACTAAATGATACTGATCTCGCTCCAGTCCTGGCTGTTTGTCAAAACGGGATTTTTTTGCCTTATAGGCTTCAACACCGATAATCGGTTTTATTCCTGCTTCCTTAGCTTTGAGATAAAACTTGAAAGCGCCGTATAAAGCGCCGTGATCAGTGATGGCTATAGCTGGCATTTTGTACTCAACAGCCCGACCAATGACATCCTCGATCCGACACATGCCATCGAGTAAGGAGTAACCGGTATGAACATGTAGATGAACAAAAGACATTATAGTTATAATTCAATTATAGTTTATTTATCACAAATTCTCTGGCTTTTTCTTCTAATTGATCATTTAATTTTCCTAAACTAACTCTTTTCCTATATTTTCTCTCCAATGCTTTTCCTATCAACCAATCTGCAAGCTCTGGATTTTTCGGCAAAATCGGTCCGTGTAAATACGTGCCAATGGCGTTTTTGTAAACAACTCCCTCTGTCTTGTCTTCTCCGTTATTGCCGTAGCCTTTGACAACGGTAGCAAACGGTTTAACATTTTTTCCTAAATATGTTCTTCCTCCATGGTTTTCAAAACCAACTATTTGAAAACTGAAAACTGAAAACTGAAAACTGGGTTCTACGATGATATTTCCTATAAGTCTTTTGGCTTTTAATCCCGGACTGACGGTTTCAATGTCAAAAAGTCCCAACCCAGGAATGATTGTTCCGTCAGCCGCTCTATAGTACTTTCCCATAAACTGGTAAGCGCCACAGATAAAAAGACCGGGAACTTCTTGATTAATCAACTTCTTTATTATCTTTCCCTTGTCTTTCTGTAGATCGCGATTGACGATTTCCTGCTGCCTGTCCTGGGCACCACCCATGAAGATTAAATCAACGCCTTCAAGCTCTTCTGACGAGCTGTTAATAGAAATTTTTTTTATTACCGACTTAATCCTTCGCCAAACCAGTCTTCTCTCCAAGACAATAATATTCCCTCGATCTCCGTAAGTACTCATTAAATCGGGATACAGCCAGGCTATTCGTAAATCCATATATTTATTTATTTCTTTATTTTTTTATTTGGACATTCATAACAATCTTCTTCCTAGTAAAATCCTTCTCACTTCCAACATCGCCGAATAGGTAGCCAAAATAAATATCTCTTCATTCTCAGTTGTATCAATTAATTGATTAATTGATACGTTTAAGTTTTCAAATGTTGAGAAGTAGTTTTGATTTGGTCGATCTAAGCAATATTTCAATCGTAAAGCCATATCATAACAGCGATCTCCTGAGACAAATATGGGTAAATTCGTTACTTTCTCAAAGTCCACATCCCAGATCCAAGAGACGTCACGACCATCGGGAACTCGGTCGTTAAGAACAAGGAGGAGACTGACTTTTTTAGATTGGTTGAGAACAACGTCAATCGCCTGATTAAATCCAGCCGGGTTTTTACCGAGGAGTAGGGTAATTTTTCGATTTCTATAAACCAGCTTTTCTTGACGACCGAAGACCGGTAAAAAATCTAGCAAATTTTTTTTAATAAATATCTCAGGAAGACTAAATAATTCTTCCACTAATAAACAAGAGGCATTAATATTATAAAGATTGTATTTTCCTTGAAGATTTGTTTGAATATTTTTTAAAGAAAATAGATTTTTGGGAGATTGTATACTACAGCCTGGACATCTGAACTCACCCAAATGAGAAAAGGCAATCTTAGTATATCTCAGTTTCTTTCCACACGAAGGACAGTAGATTGAGTCAACATCATGGGAGATTTCTTTTCCAATCATTAAATCTCTATCCAACCCAAAATAACTGACCTTGCCTGAAAAAGAACGACTGATGTAATAAAGCAAAGGATCATCAGCATTAATAAAAAACTTGGTGTTTTTTAAATTTTTAAGGGCTTTCTGCCACTTTAAAGCAATCGTATTGACTTCTCCATAGCGATCGAGTTGATCACGAAAAAGATTGTTAAGAACGACAGCGGTTGGCGCAAACTCTTTGACGATTAGAGGAAGAGTATTTTCATCGACCTCAAAGATGGCGACGTCATAACGAAGACGACCATTAAAGTCACTATATTTAATTATAGTGGAGGCGGCACCATTTAAGAGGTTGGCACCTTCTCGGTTATGGATTACCTTTAAACCTTTTTTTTCCAGGAAAAACTTGATTAAAGAAGCGGTTGTAGTCTTGCCATTGGTTCCGGCAATAAGAATTGTTTTTAGTTTATTTTTTTGAAAAGTTTTTTTTAAAAAATCTTTGTCTAAAGATAGAGCAATTTCCCCTGGCCAGGTAGACCCAGAACCTAATTTCAAAAATCTACCAATATATAAAATTAATTTAGAAAGAATAATAATAAGAGCCATATAACAATAAAAAGTTTTACATCGATTTTAAAATCTTAATTCTTTCTCCTATAGGAGGATGCGTCGAAAACAGATTAACAAACCAGGAAGAAGTTTTTTTTGTTTTTAGAGGATTGCTGATAAAAAGATGAGCGGTGGCGGTTGAGACATTGGCCATTGGCTCCCCATAGTCGGCAATTTTTTCCAGAGCCATCGCCAGTCCTTTTGGATTACGGGTGAGTAATGCTCCCGAAGCGTCAGCCAGATACTCTCTTTTCCTCGAAACCGCCAACTGGATTAGTGTCGCGGCAATCGGAGTTAGTATTAAAGCGAAGATAAATAAAATAAACATCAACGGATTTCTCTCTTCGCTATCACGGTCGCGACCTCCAAATCCACCCCACCAAAAACTCCTCATTAACCAATGAGCCACCATTGAGATTGATCCAACAAGAACTGAGATAATTGACGCCAATAGGATATCATAATTTTTTACATGGGAAAGTTCATGGGAAATCACTCCTTCCAACTCTTCTCTATCCATTATTTTTAAGAGTCCGCTGGTTGCGCAGACAACAGCATGACGGGGATCTCTTCCTGTAGCAAAAGCATTAGGCGACGGGTCGTTGATGACATATAACTTTGGCATCGGTAAACCAGTGGCAATCGTCATATTTTCAACTACCGTATAAAAGTTAAAAAATCTTTTTTTATCAGCCGGTTCTGCTTGATTTAACCACAAAACGATTTTATCGGAATAGAAATAACTTCCAATAGCTGAAAGTAATGAAACAAAAAGACCAAAAAATAAATAACTGTTGGCATCATTGAAAAACTGACCAATAATAAAGAAAAAACCAGTAAAAAGAAATATAAATAGAAACATTATTAGATAGGTTTTAAGTTTGTTTTGGGAGATTTGAGAATATATAGTCATAGGTTAAAAGCGAAGATACCTCCTGCTGAGCGGGACGGTATCGAGCTTTTAAAATTAGCTAAACTTAACTTCGATCTTCTTTCTCTCTTCTTCGGTGGCTGCAAAAAACTCAAACACTTTAAAGCCAAAAACATTGGCAATTAAATTGGTTGGAAACATCTGAGTCTTGGCGTTGAAATCCAACACATTAGCATTATAAAACTGTCTTGAATAGGCGACTTTATCTTCAGTGTCCTCAAGCTGTCTTTGCAAATCTTGGAAATTGGTGCTTGCTTTTAGTTCTGGATAGGCTTCGGCAACGGCAAATAATGACTTCAAGGCTCCTGATAACATATCATTAGCTTTAGCTTTTTCTTCCAAACTGCCTGCCTTTACTAAAGCCGATCTCGCCTTGGTTACCTCGGCAAAGACAGTCTTCTCATGCTTGGCATAGCCTTTGACGGTTTCTACCAAATTGGGAATCAGATCCGCCCGTCTCTTTAGCTGGACATCAATGCCAGATAAAGCTTCTTGAATTCTTGTCTTCAAAACGACAAAGCCGTTATACTGAGCAATTAAATAAATCACTAATATGACTAAAATCGCAAATACTAGCATATTTTCAATTTTTTAATTTATAATATTTATATTAATTATAACATTTATTTTAGGGGTCATAGCTCAATTTGGCTAGAGCGCTTCCCTGTCACGGAAGAGGTTGGGGGTTCGAGCCCCCTTGGCCCCGCATGAAAAATAACTCCCGACCGGTCGACTATCAAAGGCTTTTGACCATTACCATTAAGCAGAAATACTTTTCCCTCCTTTTAGGAATGCTTGTTTCTTATATTTTTGTTACCTCTCTTTTCCACTTTAGAGTACCAACCTTTGCCAAAAAAACCTCTTTTACCCGCCGAAGCCTTGGCGGAGGCGGGCCCCTCAATACTTACACTGTCGTCGACGGCGACGATCTTTGGCATATTGCTGAGAAATTCTATGGCTCTGGTTTTAATGCCTATGATATTTCTGTTGCTAATAAACTGGATCCGGCAGCCGCCATTAATGCCGGACAAAAACTGATTATTCCCAATGTCACTCGTCGCACTCCAACCGTTGGCGAAATCGCCTCTGGAACAGCAACAGATAAAGTTACATACACAGAGGGAAAGTACGTCGTCCAACCGGGAGACTCACTTTCAATCATCGCCCAAAAAGTTTACGGTGACCTCTACGCCTGGCCAAGACTTCTTCAAGCTAATAAACTTCAAAATGCTGACCAGATCGAGGTCGGAATGATTTTAACTATCCCTCGCTAAACCTTTGAGTTATAATATTTATAATCTTTATAAAGATTATTTTCTTTAGCGGGCGTAGTTTACCGGTAAAATGTCTCCTTCCCAAGGAGAAGACAGAGGGTTCAATTCCCTTCGCCCGCTCACGAGTGAATTGTCAAGACGAAGATAATACTTTTGGATCATTTCTTCCTGCCAAAGTTTGGGTTCAATTCTCTGCTTTTCTTCTTCTAGTTCTTTTTTGGTATTTTTAATATATTCAAACGGTTTCAGAAGATTAAGACGCAATAATCCCGTATCAAAAACGGGTTCCTGGTCAAGAGTTGAAAGGATTATCCTTTTTTGTTCTCGGCTGCCGTTCTCAAACCAGTATCTAGCCCGCTTGGAAAAATTTAAAGTCTTTTCAGTGTTATCCAGTGAAAAAGCAGCATTTTGGCCAATGGTTTTAATCTTTTCTTCCAGGATAGCAATTTTCTTTTGCAGCTCCAGTTTTTTCTGCTTATAATCCTGATTGCTGATTATCTCCTCATTCTTATTATCCGGACTTAAAAACTTGTCAAAAAGATTTTTAAGCATATCTCTACTTATTGTCAGATCTCGTTTAAGATTTTCCTCGATTACCAAACTTTGATCACACTGATTTTTAGCCGCCACCTTTATATATTTTTTACCCCAGTCAATAAGGTCGTCCGGCAAAGTAATATTTATAAGCTCATCTGAAATCTGTTTTTCCAGGTCTTTTTCGGTGATAGGTAATTGTTTGCAATTCTCATCAATTTGCCTGGTGCAGCGGTAATAAGTATAAATCCTGATCGGCACCTGCATTTTATTTTTACCAAGTTGACACCGGGGACAATCTTCATTGTGTTGCGGATTAAACTTTTTATGACAAGCCGGACAGATCATTCGCGGCTTGACCTGGGCGGTGACGGTTGCGGAACATGGGCATTTGATCATTCCCCGGTAAGTTGCCTCCTGATGACAGCTACCTTTTTTACCGCGAAGCGCCAGGATTTTTTGGGCTTCTTCAAATTCGGCCAAAGTAATCATTGGTTTATGAATTCCCTGATGGAATTCTTTCTGATAATAAAATTGTCCGGCATAAAATATATTGTGAAATAAATCATAGGTCTGGTTTCTGCTTAAAGGTCTTCCACTCCGGTGTCTTAATCCCCATTGTTCAGTCGCAATTTTATTGATTAAAGAAGGCGTCATTTTTCCGGTTAATAATAAATCCCACATTTTCCGAACTAAGGAAAAACGTTTTTCATCCGGCAAAATATCTTTTAATCCTTTTGGTTTACTCATATCGTTTCGATAACCAATAGGCGCCAAAATCGGCGCAATGCCTTTTCTTACCTTATCTTCCAAACCTCTTAGAACACTTTTACTTAAATCGTTACTGAATTGATTGGCCATGGCAAATTCAACATATAAAAGAAGAATATCATTTTTATCATAAGTTTTAACTGGAGTAACGATTTTTATAATATCGTTTTGGACAAACCAAATTAATCGTCCGCCGTCGACGGAATTTCTTGCTAACCGGTTTAACTGCCAGCAGATTACATGAGTGACTTTTCCCTTATTGATATTTTCAATCATCTCATCAAACTTCGGTCTTCCCGGCGCTTTGGCACTTTTTGATTCTTCATACCAGGTAAAAGGACTGATGTTTTGCGGAACAACCAAATCCTCGGTAATCACTCGCTTTTGTGACTCAAGAGACAATACCTGCCGGTCTTCGGTATCGGTTGATTTTCTAATGTAGACAACGTATCTATCCATAGTAAAAATAATGCCCCCGCTGGTGCACTCAGAACGGTTAGGTCCTGTCCAACGAGGGCATTAAAAAACCCAACCTTTTACTGAGTGCGCAACCATTTTATAAAAACTTTTCGACAATTTGCAACTGCTTTTTACTATCAGTTATTTCCTTGTTTCTAGTTGGATCTGAGGCTCCTTTTTCTTCCTCAATCCATTCAAGCCAGGCGAAGTAATTAACAAATGTTAGTTTTTCTTTTTTGACAATCATCACCCGTCTACCTTCTCGTACCTGATCTTCGTATTCATTAACTTCAACTTTAGCATTGAAATATAAGTAACCTGGCGGCTGGCTATATTCCGGACTAAAGCCGATCGCATTCATTTTCAATCCTTTTCTAATCCAGTCGCGGTGCAACCAACCCATATTGGTTTTGACATAACCTTTTTCGACAAATTCTTTTCGTATGATTTCTGCAGCTGTTTTAAACCCTTTTGAGTCATGACTTTTACTAATGATTTCTTTTACTGTTTGCATAGGTGACAACCTCCTTTCCCTTTTTTTCAATCCGCGAGACAATGGTAGCCAGGTCCCACTTGTCCCACATAAATTTATCTGCGTCTAATTCCTGGGCTATTTTTCTTATTTCCTCAAACTGATAACCGGACCGGAGAAGTTTATGGAGAAACCCTAACTGTTTAGGGAAATTAAGCCAGCCGGACTTCAGGTTTTTTAAGCGGGCAAGCTCCTGTAAGAAAGTAATGCATTCTTTATGGTTTTCCCCTAACGGGCATTTCTTTTTTTCCCGTTTAAAAATTTTATTCACCAATCCGCCTTTTGGCGGATTGAATTTATCATTTGATAAATTATTGTCTTTTGTAGAAGTATTTATTGTAGATATGGATTTCCTTACTAGCTCTGTCCGGTTTTTTATACCGGTTGTCTCCTTTTTTCCGACTGGTTTAATTTTTCTTACTAGTGGTTGCCATTCGGCAATATTTAGATTTAACCGGTATGACGCTTTTATTCCTTTATAAGCATTTTTAACCAGTATATTTTTCTTAACTAGTAGGTTTATGGTTTGGCAAATAGTTGACCGTGTCTTCAAACAATAATTTTCAAATTGGGTTAAACTGATCCAGTCTTTTTGTTTGTTAAATCCATACGTTTTACGAAGGACCAAAAACACGACTTGATATTCCGATGATGATAACCGCGCTTTCACCAAAGAAAGCACAAAATCATTTGTGGATTTATCCGAGGGAACACGAAAGAAACCGGTCGGGAAAAATAAATTATCTTTTAGTTTGTTTATCATAATCCGTCTGTCCTTCAAACTTAAAATTGGGAATAACAACATAACCTTTACCGTGACAACCCTGGCAGATTTTCGAGCCATATTTTAAAGTGCCAAAACCGTTACAGACCGGGCAGCGCTCCGCATGATATTGGGGTGTGACTTCTTTAATAACCGTTTTCCGGTTTATATCAATTTCATCTACCATAAGTTTTAATCGGCTGGAAAACTACCATAAAAAAAGCCATTAGCCGTTTGGCTTGTTTTTTTGCCTCATCAGACGAAAGATTTATTTGGTAATGCTTCATCATCAAATCCTGAAATTCTTTTATCGCAATATCCGATAACTCAATTGGCAAATTTAGATCGGTCATAAATTATGGTTTTTGTAACTTATCCTGTTTTCTCTCTTTATCAGCCCAGGGACGATAGGAAAATAACGGACAATTTTGACTTTCACAATCAGTTCGTTTTGCGCCGGACATACAGTCATAACACTTAAGGCGGATTGATTTGTGAGCGGATTTAATTTTGAAAATTAAATTGTTTCTGGGTAGTTTTCGAAAGTTAGTCATATGTTTCCCTCCATCTAAAAGAAGAATAGCGGGAGAGGTTTTTTGGAGAGTCTCAATAACAGGAACTTATTATTGAGACCTTTTTAGCCTTGAATAATGACGCCGGAGGTTTTTTATTTTCTTTATTCTGGTTATGTCTTCTTTTGCAAATTCATCATCGTTTAATTTTGAAAATCGCGGATCATCCACCAAGTTGCCAAATAAAAGATCGCTTTTTCTTGTGTTTGATCTTTTGATCTGTCTTTTTTGATCACTTGTTTCAAGAGTAATAAGTTTTTCCAGTATTGGTTTTGATTTTGTGTTTCTTTTTTTTCCGAGCCAAAAGCCTTTTGTATGGTTGCGGATATCCTTAAAAAGTGAGTCGGCAATTAAAGCAATTTCTTTGAGCTTGGTATTGGGTGAAGCGTTAAAGGAAAATTTATGGTCGACTTCATTACCGTTTTCATCAATACAAATTCTTTCGCTGACGATAAAGTTTAGTGATCTTACTGCTTTTACTGAATGTCTGCCGAATAGTAGATACTGTTTGAATAATTTAGCCCACTCAAAATCCAGGTTGCATTTATTCATCAGCAGCCTGACTTCGTGATCAAAAACCACGTCAAGTTGATTTCCCAGCTTAAGAATACGCGGGTATTTTTCAAAATAATCAAGCGGGATCATGTAGGCTATTTTTCCATCTTCAACTTCGTAAACAATTTCCTGTTCGCGGTAAACAACGTTATATTTCTTTTCCGGATGCTTTTTCTGAAAAGTTTTATACCAGTTTTTTAGTTCCTTATCTGTTTTAAATCCCTCTCCGGGGATTTCCCAGTTTTTCCTAAACTCATCAATTTCCCGCCAACAAAGTTTTTCTATTGGAATTATCACCAGCTCAAGAAATTTCTCCAAACTACCAAGTTTTAGTTTCTCCTTCCTCTTTCCTTCCATAATTTTTGAGTACTAATTTTATTCTACAAAAAAGGGGCCCAGGTTTGCCCTAGTCCCCATTAAGATTTAATTATAAAGCTGATTATTACTTAAAGAAAGTGGACTTTATATGTTAGATTTTAGTAATAGGATTTGATACGTTTTCTCCTCTTATAGATTCGTAATTTATTTTTTCTTGTCCGTTTACAATTATTTTTCTAAATTGAATGGGTAGTGCTTTTCCTAAATGAAGCCGAGGGTTATCTTGAAG